>Ga0316204_10001780_pt1 | contig 54625 bp, 49 predicted proteins | sample 6monrhotite_MG_2_FD_205661 | JGI IMG/M metagenome (GOLD analysis project Ga0316204, IMG submission 205661) | Microbial mat bacterial communities from mineral coupon in-situ incubated in ocean water Damariscotta River, Maine, United States -... | ecosystem: Environmental > Aquatic > Marine >... | reverse complement strand
AACATCGTAGAGCGGTTCTTTTGCACGATGAAAGATATGAGAAGATTGACCACACGATACGAAAAACTGAGCTCGAATTTTCTCGCAATGGTGCAAATATTTTCCATTCGGTTATGGATCAATTGAGTCCACACCCTAATCGTCGCGATGCGTTTTTTCCATACGTTCATGGCGTTCTTGAGCATCAATGGATAACGTTGCGATCGGACGCGCTTCTAGGCGGGGGATCGAAATAGGCTCATGAGTTTCTTCGCAAAAACCATATGAACCATCAGCAACCCGTTCTAAGGCTGAATCAATCTTGCTGATCAACTTGCGAGCACGATCTCTTGTTCGCAATTCCAACGCACGATCTGTTTCCACCGAGGCACGGTCGGCAATGTCAGGTTCCAAAACACCGCCTTCTTGAAGGTTTTCCAGCGTATCGCTGGACTCTCTCAAAAGTTCATTTTTCCAATCAAGAAGTTTCTGACGGAAATACTCTATCATCTTAGGATTCATAAACTCCTCTTTTGGAGAGGGTTTGTAATCTGGGGAAAGTGTGACGTTCATTTTCGGTCCTGTCACCAAAAGGTGTAAATTCGCGCGAAATATATGAAATGGAACACGGGCTTGCAAGTTGTGATTTAAAATTTTCTTCCCGAAATGGGTCCTTGTAAATTATTTGTCATTGTTTTCAGTTGATTACAAATGTTCTTTTTTCAAATATCGCGGGTGTATTTTGCGATTTCAACCTCAACCCGCAATTCAATTTCATCCAATAATGAGTTTAGGCGCTGATCAGAAATGGATACGCGCCCTGTTCTTAACTTTTTTGCCATGTTCATCAAGGTTTCTTTTGGAATGCCCCCTCCTAACAAAGCCTCTTGGATGGTGTTTAATCTATTTAATAAATCTTCGCCATAAGATGCGGCTTGTTTTCGAGCATGACGATCGGTGACATCGCCGACTTCTTGCATTGCCAACAAAGCATCCACACCATCAATTGTGGCATGGTCAACCATTCCCGTTTCGGGTCCGCTTGCTGATCCAGCAGAAGATGCACCTCTTAACTTGTCTGCAAATGCCCCCCCCGAACCAGCAGACGCGCCTTTGGTTTTCTTGCTGCGACCAGCTCCCTTACCCCTATTGACGTTTCCGATTTTCATAAACAACCCCTCTCTATGAGGTTTTTGAAAGAATCCTCATGAACAAAGATCATAAAGCATGACGTATTTGAGTTAAATATGTGTTGCTACTTTCTTTATTATTAATTCTTAAGTTGCGACCGTTTTTTGTTGAATAGATAAGGAATGTCCATATTATTTTTATTGTTATATGGTATTGCAAGTCATTCGCAACTGGAGTATACCTACCCCAGCAGTTAAGAATGATTCGCAACAACTCGCATGCGATGGCGATATGCACAAAATTAAGTATGGAATGAGAACTCTCATGAAACGCCCTATTCTCCAACATCGCCCTTTCGTAACGCTCTTTGCTGGCATGGCTTTGTCCATGGGGCTGTACATCGGAACCATTCCCACGGCCCAAGCGGCAGAGCAGGTCGTAAACGTTTATAGCTACCGCCAACCTTTTCTGATCAAGCCGTTGATCAAGGCCTTTGAAACGGCCACAGGCGCATCCGTTAAAATCATTTTCTCCAAAAATGGGTTACTACAACGCCTTAAGGCCGAAGGTATAAACAGCCCTGCTGATGTGGTTCTGACGGCCGACATTAATCGCATGGCTCAATTTCAAACAGAAGGCTTGCTTCAGCCCGTGACCAGTTCTGTTCTAAATTCCAATATCCCATCGCAATACCGCCACCCGGAAGATATGTGGTTCGGCTTAACCATGCGGGCTCGCGTGATCTATGCCCATAAAACCCGTGTTAAGGCAAATGAAGTGCTAACTTACGAAGATTTGGCCAAGCCCCGCATGAAAGGCCGCATATGCATGCGGTCAGGTAAGCACCCTTATAACATTTCGCTATTGGCCTCTATCATCGCCGCCAAGGGTCCGGACCTTGCAGAACAATGGCTAAGAGGCGTTAAAAGTAATCTAGCCCGGCGCCCCCAAGGCAATGACCGCGCGCAGGTAAAAGCCATTTACCATGGCGAATGTGATGTTTCTGTTGGCAACAGTTATTATTTTGGCAAGATGCTCACCAATGCCAAAAAGCCAGATGAACAAGCCAGCGCCCAAGCGGTCAATATCATTTTTCCCAACCAAAATGATCGCGGCACCCATGTCAATGTTTCCGCCATCGCCATGACCAAAAGTGCCAAGCATAAAGCCTTAGCCCAATCGTTAATGGAATTTCTGTCTTCTCAAGAAACCCAAGGCCTGTTTGCCGCTGAAAATTTTGAATACCCATTATTAGCCGGCGTCAAAATTGATCCGCTTGTCGCATCGTGGGGAACATTCAAAGCCGATAGCACCAATTTAGAAAGGATTGTTTATTTCCACAACGCGGCCTCTCGTATGATGGATAAGGTGAATTTTGACCACTAACAGCTTTTCTTCTTTCGCAACATCCCAGCAACGCATTCGGCTGAAATTAAACGGCTGGTCCTTAGGCACCTTGGCCGTTGCTTTTCTCGTTGGCTTGCCTATTTTATGGGTGATCAGTCTTGCCTTTTCCCCCAGCGATGGCATTTGGGAACATTTGGCAAACACCATATTAAGCCAGCTAGTGTGGACCACTTTGACCTTGATGACCGGGGTTGGTATTGGCACCTTTGCCATTGGCACGGCAACGGCTTGGGTTGTGACCATGTGTCGCTTTCCGGGTCGCCATTTTTTTGAATGGGCGTTGCTGGTCCCGATGGCGGTTCCGGCGTATGTCATTGCTTATGTTTATTCCGATCTGTTGGAATTTTCAGGCCCCTTACAAAGTTTTATTCGGGATTTTATGGGTTATCAATCGCGCGCGGATTATTGGTTTTTTGAAATCAGATCACTTGGCGGTGCCATCGCCATGATGACGTTGGTGTTGTACCCTTATGTCTATTTGTTGGCCCGAACGGCCTTTATTGAACAAAGCGCCAGCGTTTTAGAAGCTAGCCGAACCTTGGGCAAAGGCCCCTGGCAAAGCTTTTTTAAAGTTGCCCTTCCTTTGGCACGGCCCGCCATCGCGGTCGGGGTCAGTCTGGTTATGATGGAAACTTTAAACGATTACGGGACCGTCGATTTTTTTGCCGTTGCCACCTTTACCACGGGCATTTTTGATGTGTGGTTAAACATGAACAGCCAATCAGGGGCCGCTCAACTTGCGACCGCCTTGTTGGTTTTTGTGACTGTTTTGGTGGGGCTGGAACGTTATCAGCGGCGTTGTCAAAAATACCACCAGCCCACAACCCGCAACGTTCCTTTTTCCAAATTTAAACTGTCAGGCATCAATGCCGTGTTGGCTTTTTTGACCTGTGCCGTGCCCATTTTGTGCGGATTTTTGGTGCCGGCTTGGGTTTTAACGTCATATGCCTTGAATTTTTATCAAGACACCTTGGATGCGAATTATTGGACCATCACCTTAAACAGCCTTTTGCTGTCAGGCACAGCCGCATTCGTTGCCATTATTTTGGGATTGTTCTTAGCCTATAGCTTGCGCTTGGGGCGGGCGCCGTGGTTAAACATAGTGGTGCGCATTGCCACCTTTGGCTATGCCGTTCCCGGTGCGGTATTGGCGATTGGCATCGTTATGTTTTTGGGTTCAATAGATCATTTGTTAAATCCCGTTGCGCAAAACGTTTTTGGTTTTTCCAACGGACTTCTTCTGTCCGGCACTTTAATTGCGGTTATATTTTCATATGTCGTGAGATTTTTGTCCTTATCCTTTGGCACCGCAGAATCAGGGTTAACAAAAATCACAAAATCCATGGACGGTGCGGCCAGAACGTTAGGCGCGGGACCATTTTCGACCTTGCGCCGAGTTCACATGCCAATGTTGAAAAGTTCGTTAATGACGGCGGTTCTATTGGTCTTTGTTGATGGTATGAAAGAACTACCCATGACCACAGTTTTACGGCCCTTTGATTTTGAAACCTTGGCAACTTTTGTCCATCAATACGCATCTGATGAATTGCTGGCCGAAGCCTCGTTTGGAGCCTTAACCATTGTTGCAACCGGCATCATTCCTGTAATATTGCTGAGTCGGACCATGACCAAAACTCAAAAACATACGGATACGACATCATGACCGGGCTCACCATGAACCGTATTCGACACAGTTTCGGGTCAACAAATGTCATAAATGATGTTTCGCTGATGGCCGATGCTGGAAAGCTAACCTGTTTATTAGGACCATCCGGGTGTGGCAAAACCACATTGTTACGCTTGGCTGCGGGGCTAGAAACCATTCAACACGGCACCGTAACTTTAAAAAACGATGTGGTCGCCGATGGCAACACCGGGCTATGTTTACCCCCGGAAAAACGTAACATTGGCATTATGTTCCAAGATTATGCTTTGTTCCCGCATTTGAATGTTTTCGACAACATTGCCTTTGGTATTGCAAGCCTTACTCAAGAACGTCGCCAATGGATTGAAGGGGCTCTGCTTCGTTTGGGTATAGCCGAACATCGCAACAGCTTTCCTCATGTTCTTTCCGGAGGGCAACAACAACGGGTAGCCTTGTTGCGCGCTTTGGCCCCCGAACCACAGATTTTGCTTTTGGACGAACCGTTTTCCGGCCTAGACGTCACCCGCCGAGCGCAAATTCGTGAGGAAACATTGACGTTTTTGAAAGACTGTGGCGTCGCTGTATTGATGGTCACCCATGATCCCGACGAAGCCATGTTTATGGCGGATCATATCGTCATCATGAACAACGGTATTGTGGTGCAATCGGGAACGCCCGTACAAATTTATTTTCACCCCGCAAATGCATTTGTCGCCCAACTGTTTGGCGAACTCAATCGTTTTGAAGGACGAGTTGAAAACGCCATGGTGAAAACGCCATTGGGAAATTTTGCCATACCGTCCATTCCAGATGGACAAAAAGTCCAAGTCCTGGTGCGCATGGAAGGCATCAATATCGCCATGGGCAAGGATAAATCCGCCAACGGTGACGACAGAACCGCTTTTGGTCATGTCCAAGACGTGTTTTTATTAGGCAGATCTAGCCATCTTCATATTAGCATTCCAGGACTGTCAGGTAACGCAGACGTCATTTTGCATGTTCGTGCCGCAGGTGTTTTAAAACCAGAATTTGGAGCTTTGGTTGCTGTTTGGCCGGACCCCAAACAAGTCTTTGTTTTTAGCGCAGACCCGGATTGACTCGGCAATAATTGCTCGCGGGCTTCCCATGCGGCAGAGATTACCTAGACAGCGGTAATTATAAATCAATAAATTCAACACGTTACCAACCCATATTTTTTGGCATTGTTCTTGCTTTTATATTTCCAGATGAACAGGTGCGTCTTTGGCGCACGTAACACTTAAAGCAAGGGTGGAGACGCCAAATGGCCCTATACGGAGCATTTTCCAGCTCAATGCTGGGTATGATGAGTCAGGCGCGGTCGCTGCATAACATCAGCACCAATATCGCCAACGTCAACACGGGCGGGTTTAAGCGTACAAACACCGAATTTTCAACGGTGCTCAGTCGTTCGGTGGGAACATCAACTTCTGATAACGGCGGCGTGCGCCCCAAAGACATTTCAACCGTTACCCAACAAGGTATTATCGTAGCCAGCGAAAATGCAACCGATGTTGCCATTTCAGGCAAGGGTTTTTTCGTCATGAACACCAAGCAAGACGGCACCGGAGAAAGTGTGTATGGGCGCGATGGCAGTTTTCAAGTTCAATCCGTAAATGATATTACCGTTCCAGGTATAGGCGCATCAACGGTCACGACAAAAGACGGATATTTGGCCGATAAAAATGGTAATTTCGTCCAAGGCTGGGCTTACGCCAACAATGCGGTGTCAACGGCCGGAACACCGACCAGTTTGCGCGTGGATCAGTTTGCATTTGTTAACAAATTTGATGCCACCACCAAAGGCAATTTAAACTTAAACCTTCCGGCAGGCGATGCCGTGGGTAAAATTAATCAATATGATATATCCATCATTGACAGCTTGGGTGCCAAACAATCCGTTAAGCTGAATTTTTCAAAAACGGGCACCAACGCGTGGAACGTAACGAACACGACATCGCAAACACCCGTGGCTCAAGTGGATTCCGTGACCTTTGCCGCCCCCACCATTGAAGCCGGCGACGTCTATTCTGTCACGGCAAACGGCAATTCTGTCAGCTATACCACCTTGGGTACCGAAGCCGATATAAATGCCATTCGCGATGCGCTGATATCTAAAATTAATACCGACCCGCAAATGAGCACCAAAGTCACCGCCACCGCCGGAGCCGCAGGTGCTATTACCTTAACGTCTGTAACGGCCGGAAATGCGTTAACCACAACGGCAACGGCCACAAACGGTGGCGCAACGGCTGATAACGGTACGCCCGTTGTGGCAACAACCACGCTCAATACTTTGAACACAGTCACCAGCGCAGCAACCGCCATCACTTTTAATGCGGACGGCACCGTGAATACGCCAACATCGCTGAATTTAGCTTTGACCTTTAATGGTGGCAGTACCGGAACCATCGCCTTAGATATCAAAAATATGACTCAGTTTTATGGTGATTTTTTACCTGTCAGTTACACCAAAAATGGGTACGGCAAAGCCAGTATGACGTCTTTTAATTTCGATAGCTCGGGAAATATCGTTGGCAATTTTGAAGACAATAGTTTCCGCAACATTTATAAATTATCACTAGGCGTATTTTCAAATCCAGATTCTTTAGAAGCGATCAACGGCAACGTATACAAACCCACAGCAGATTCAGGTGCCGCGACCGTAACGTCCGTTGGGTCCAATGGATATGCAAGTTTTTCTCCCAATTCGCGCGAGCTTTCAAACGTCGATATCGCCGATGAATTTAGCAAAATGATGAGAACCCAAACCGCTTATAACGCTTCATCCACGGTGTTTAAAACGGCTGATGAAATGACAACGGTGGCACGTGACCTAAAACGTTAGCTTTCAAAGGTTCTCGGCAAGTTTTACCCCTGCTCGGCACGCCCTGCCCGGCAGGGGTTTATGTATTCTTTTCATACTGCAAAATATTCTTTCGTTTTCAACAACTTACCGGCACTTAAAAAGTGGCATGGTTTTCGCATATGTTAAAGGAAAGACCGTGCAAATTGCACAAATCATAATGATTTCAAACGGGAATATGACGATGAACAGCGCAGTACCCCTAAACAAGACCACGAACACCGTGACGAATGTTTCAGATCACATTCTTGGTGGTCAAAATAATTCTTCTCTGCGCATGTTCAAGGAATCTTTAACCGCTGGTTTTCTAAGCTTGGTGGTCTTGATATTCTTAGCCTGGCTCAGCCCAGCTCATGCTTCTTCACGTATAAAAGACATCGTGGATTTTGAAGGTGTGCGCGATAATATGTTGGTTGGGTATGGGTTGGTTGTCGGTTTGAACGGTACTGGTGACAAACTTAAAGATGGTCATTTCACCAAACAAAGCTTGCAATCCATGCTAAATCGTATGGGGGTTAAACCAACCGCCGCTGGCCTAGATTCCAAAAACGTCGCCGCCGTTATGGTAACCGCGAACTTACCTCCGTTTTCAGACAAAGGCACCCGCCTTGACGTCACCGTCAGCGCTCTTGGTGATTCTTCAAGCTTGCTTGGTGGCACTTTATTAGTGACCCCGTTGGTGGGGGCTGATGGCAACGTATATGCCGTATCACAAGGTCAAGTCGCCGTTGGTGGTTTTACTGCGGGAGGCGCAGGCACAACCGTTACCAAAGGCGTTCCCACTTCGGCGCGCATTGCAAACGGCGGTATCGTTGAACGTGAAATTGCTTTTGATATGAGCGCCATGAAATCCGTTAAATTAAGCTTGCGTAACCCTGACTTCACCACATCACGCCGCATCGCCCAAGCGGTCAATGCCTTTTTGGGAACATCTGCTGCAGAGTCAACCGACCCCAGCACGATCCAAGTTCAGGTCCCCAAGGATTATGCTGGCCACGTTGTGGAAATGATCACCGACATTGAACAATTACGGATTGAGCCAGATCAGATTGCTCGTGTTATCATCGACGAACAATCAGGCATCATTGTCATGGGGCAAAACGTTCGTATTTCGACCGTTGCTATTGCTCAGGGCAATCTCACTATACGCATCACAGAAACACCTCAGGTTTCTCAGCCTGGGCCGTTTTCCCAAGGTGGCACGACAACCACGGTGGCCAGAACAAATGTGCAAGTCAAACAAGATAAGAATAGCCAGCTTGCTGTGCTTCAAGACGGCGTCACGTTGCAACAGTTTGTCAATGGTTTGAACGCGTTAGGCATTGGCCCACGCGATATGATCACCATTTTACAAGCTGTTAAGGCTGCGGGCGCGCTTCAAGCTGAAATACAGGTGATGTAATGCAAGCAACAGCTTCCTTAGCCACAGCCCAAAACAGCATCACAAACGGTCGCCCGTTGCCTACGGCGCCCAAAGGCGCAAGCCTCGCCAAAATACGGGATACAGCACAAAATTTTGAAGCTGTTTTCATCTCTCAAATGATCAAGCCCATGTTTGAAGGCATCAGTTCCGATACCATGTTTGGTGGTGGAGCCGCCGAAGATATGTACCGTTCTTTGATGATTGATGAATACGGCAAATCTATTGCCAAATCCGGAGGCATCGGCATCGCTGATTCCGTGATGGGCGAAATGTTAAAGTTACAGGAGGCAAAATAATGGCTGAAGTATTGGACCCTAAGGATCGCCTTGATGACCTGCTTTTTATCGCGAGGCATTTAATTGAAATCTTAGAACAAGAAAACATCGCATTGGAAAAAGACCGCATGGATTTGATCCATCAGTCGCTGGACCAAAAGACGAAGCTCAGTCGCGCCTATGAAATTCGCGTTATTGGCCTTCAACAGTCCGGTCAAGATTTTTCCGATATTGAGCCTGTTTTGGTCGAAGAATTGAAACAACAAAGTGATCGGCTCCAAGAATTGGTCGAAATCAATGAACGTGAATTAAAAATCAAACTTGATGTCGGCAAAATGTACGTGGATGTCATTGCCGAAAGCGTTAAATCAGCAACGCCAAGCGCTGGAACTTATGGTTCTCGTGGGGCCACAGACAAATTGGCTTCAGGCGAAAAAGTGAAATCAGCGCCCATCGCCATTGATGAAAATTTGTAGGACACAATGCAGAAAGCACCGTCAATCAAAAGTCTTGGCGATCGCATGATCCAGAAAGGAACACAAAATGTCCGGTAGTTTAACCCTTGCCATGAGAACCGCTCAAAGCGGTTTGCAATCGAACCAAGAAGCGTTGAATGCGATTTCAAATAACATCGCCAACGTTAACACGCCTGGGTATTCCCGAAAAATCGTCAACATGCAATCGCGTGTTGTTGGCGGCGCCGGGGCCGGCGTTCAAGTTGCCGATGTTGCGCGCAAAGTTGATGAAGGTCTCATAAAAAGCGTGCGCATTGAATTAAGCACGTTAAACAAACTAAACGTCCAAGATCCTTATTATCAACGTTTGCAAGAATTATTTGGGCGCCCCCAAGACAACACGTCTTTAAGCCACCTTACCACGGCTTTTTCCAATACGGTTGAAGAGCTTGCGCTCAACCCAACCAGCACCATCAATCAAAGCGCGGTTATGACGCAAGCCCGCCAATTGACCTTAACGACCAAACATATGAGCGATACTATTCAAGAGCTTCGCTTGCAAACCGACGCCGATATCGCCACAGCAACCAAACGCGTGGGGACATTGCTGACGTCCATCCACACCATCAACAACCAATTGATCGCAAACACCGCCGTTAATGTTGATGTAACTGATTTGCGCGATCAACGTGATTCCGCGTTGGATGAATTATCCACTCTGATCGACGTTCGTTATTATTATCGAGCCGATGGTGACGCCATTGTGTTCACCGAAGGTGGCCGCACATTGGTCGATAATACGCCCATTTCGGTTACCCACACACCGGCTAGCGCCATCAGCTCGACGACCAACCATTCCGAAGGTGATTTAAACGGCATTTACGTTGGGGATGCGATTTCAACCAATGACATCACAACTGAACTGTTGGGGGGAAAGCTTAAAGGCTTGGTCGAACTTCGCGACAACGTTCTCACCAACATGCAAAGCCAGCTGGATGAATATACGGGCCAATTGCGCGACACCGTTAACGCCGTTAATAATGCTGGTTCTTCTTTTCCCGGTCAGCAAAGTTTGACGGGCACGCGTGAATTCATTGACAGCGCAAATCAAACATTAACCTTTACGGGGAATTCAGACACCACCTTGGCGATGGTCGACAGCCTTGGCAACCAAACCAGCGTGACCACTATACGAACGCTTTTGGGGTCGGCCACAGGCACTATTGATACCATTGCCAGCAAAATGCAAACATGGATTAGGGCCAATGGCGCCACCGGCGCAACGGTTGCGGTTGATGCCAACGGTCATTTGGCAATGAACCTAAACACAACGACGACCAATTTCGTAATGCGTGACGAAGCCGCCACCGCCAATGGCAGCACCGCCCAAGATGCCACCTTAACTTTTGATGCAAATGCTGGCGGCGCAAACGGCACGGAAACGGTTTCTGGATTTTCTAATTTCTTTGGTTTGAATGACTATTTCGTTGATAATCTGGGCACGAATATGCACGATTCCAATATTTTATCGTCGACGTACACCTTACCTGCTGGCACCACTATGACCTTTTACAACAAAACATCCGGTGTGGCTGGCGCTGGCTTGGGGTCGGTTAATCTCACAGCCACCCAAACATTGGATCAGATGGTGACGACCATCAACGCTGCTGCCATCGGCGTGACCGCCAGCAAAGTGCCTGATGGCTCAGGTTATCGGTTGCGGTTTTCTGAATCCAATGGATTGAACATGGTGGTCAGCGCAAGCACGACTTTTACCTCTGACATTGGCTTAAAAGTTGCCAACGTCAGAACATCCGGTGCTTTGAAAGTGCGCGATGACATTGTCGCAACACCTGGCAAAATTTCACGCGGCACCTTGCAATGGGACGCCACCAAAGGGGCGGCTGGTGAATATTTAATGAGCAACAATGACGATAGCACCATTCGGGCTTTGGCTGTGTCCTTGACGGCAACACACACCTTTAAAGATGCGGGCGGTTTAACCAGTTTACAGGTTAATTTTTCGTCTTATTCTTCGTCAATTATTGGCAATAATGCCACTTTGTCGAGCGACAACCAAGCACAGTTATCATACCAACAAACATTGACCGATAGCTTGACCGCAAAATCTGATAATTTTCGCGGGGTAAATATGGACGAAGAAATGACCCACATGATGATGTTTCAACAAGCTTATGGCGCATCTGCACGGATCATATCGACCATTCAAAAAATGTTTGATACACTTGAGGCCATGATTTAAGTCACAATAGCAACGGCAGAAAGCCGAAGTTGAGGTAACCCAATGTCACGTATAGCAACATATGCATCTTCAAAATTAATGAACAATTATCTTCGCACCGTTCAAACGCGCATCAATGACAGCACGACCAAAATTGCCACGCAAACCTTGTCCCAAGACTATACGGGTATTGGTTCCAACACCAAACGGTTGTTGAGTTATGAAGTTGACATTAGCTCTATGGAATCTTTTGTGACGGGCAACCAAAATGAAGATACGTACATCAAAATTGCAGACAGCACCGTTTCCGGCATTGAAAAAACATTTCAAGAGATGCTGAACAAGTTGCAAAAATTTAACGCGGCAAACATTACCGATAAAAACACCATTTCCGCTTTGCAAAAATTTGCCTTTGTGCAAATGACGAACTTAGAAGCCGACCTCAACACCACCTTAAATGGCTCGCATATTTTTGCCGGAAACCGGACGGATCACCAAGCTGTTGATTTCAACCTCACCAACTTAACGGATTTCCAGGCTAAATATGATGGCATGTCGGTTAATTATCCGACCACAACGGCCAAGCACACAGAAAACTTTGACCTTAGCAAAGACAGCGCTGGCAAAACAAACTGGTTAACCTTTACCCAAGATACAGACGGCCTTACAACCACAGCTGGTACCAGCAATATCACCGCCACAACGGCACAATTTGCAAATGTTACGGTGGGCACAGTTATTGATGTTACCGGAACGGCTAGCAACAACGGAAGTTATGAGGTCACTGCCGTGACCAACGGCGGCCTTACGGTCGAAGTTAAAACCGTCATGCTGACCAACGAAGGCCCATTGGGTGGGGCCGCAACCATTACCAAGGATGAAAAAGGCGCCACAGCGTTGGCCGCTGCTAACTTTGGCACATTGACCTTTAACCGTAACGCCGGAACCATGACCGCAGCCACCGCAAACTCGTTGAGTTCGTTGACCGTTGGTTCATCATTTACGGTTGCGGGATCAACCCAAAATAATGGCAGTTATGTCGTTGTCAGCAACACCGGTAGCGTTGTTAAAGTCAAGGAAGTCAAGCTCACCGATGAAGGAACCGCAGCGACACCAACGTTGAATTATGGCCCGAACAATATCACCTTCACCAACAACGTAGCCGCTAATGATCGTATTACGGCCGTTGCCGGTGCCTTTAGCGCTGTTAAACCCGGCATGCAAGTGACGATGGCTGGCTCGGCTGTTCCTGCCAACAATGCGACCTTTACCGTCGTCAACGTGGCGACAGACGGCTCGTACTTTGATGTGTTGGAAACGCTCACAACGGACGCTGCCACAGGTAATGAAACGGCTGTTATCACCCAAGCCGATGGCACGGTTAAATCGTCGACGTATTACAAAGGTGATTTATTGACACGCAAGCATCGTGTGTCGAAAAATTTAGATTACACAATTAACATGAATGCCCAAGACCCCGCTTTTGAACGTGGCATCCGTGCCCTTGGCATCATAGCCCAAGGCAAATACGGAACCGCTGGTGGATTGGAACAACCTGGCAATGCCCAACGGATGACCGATGCCATTAACCTGTTAAAATTGTCCATCGATTCAAATGATGTAGCGAACCCCCAATACGAAGCTGCTTACACCAACAACATGCGGAATTTATCCACTGAATTGTCTAACCAACGGGTTATGATTAACAAGGCAAATGCGTCACAAAACACTTTGATTAAACATTTTGGGGACCGTGTAAAAGCGTTTGAAGAAGCCGACAAGCTAACCTACATCTCTCTTTTGACCAATGATGAAAACGCGCTCAAGGCCTCTTATTCTGCGGTTTCCCTGATTAATGGGCTTAATCTCTCCGACTACTTAAGGTGATAAGTTTTTTTAATGATCTTATTTTTTTGCTGGGTCATTTTTGCAAATAAAGGATTAAATAAGTATTCTTATTTTTTGCAAAACAATTCATTGTGTCTTAAGGATTTAGCACCAATATGTTATAAAATGAACGTGGACTAAAGAAACGTTAGTCTGGATATCTGGGAAATCCCCCAGAAGAACAAGAAAAGGTTATCACCATGCGCATTTTGCTGGTTGTTTACGACAATGATTCCTATACGCATATCTTTCCGATGGGCATGGGCTACATCGCCGCCGTACTTGAAGAAGCAGGCCACGATGTCGACATTTACAGCCAAGATTATCATCATTACCCCGATGACCACCTGCGCCAATTCCTTGACGCTAATGTCTATGACTTTGTCGGCGTTAGCTTAATTGCTGGATATTACCAATACCGTAAATTATTAAAAATATCAGATGCCATAAACGCGTCCAAAAACCGTCCAATTTATGCCATTGGCGGATACGGCCCGACGCCTGAGCCTGAATTCTTTTTACGCAAAACCGGGGCCGATATAATTGTTCAAGGCGAAGGTGAAATCACCGCCGTTGAGCTTTTAGAAGCATTAGCCAACAAATCACCCCTCGCCAACGTCAAAGGGATTGCTTTTCGCGAAGGAGAAAACGTCATTGTCAACGAGCGCCGGGGGCAAATCGAAGATTTAGATACTATCCCTTGGCCCGCCTACCATAAATTCCCCATCGAATATTACCGCATGGCACGTGAAGCTGGAGCTGTTCCAACGGATTTTTATTTACCGATGATGTCTGCCCGTGGCTGTACCTTTAAATGCACGTTCTGTTATCGCATGGATACGGGATATCGTGCCCGTAATCCTGAGAACATTATCGAGGAAATTCGCTACCTTAATAAAGATTTCGGCATCAATTACATTTCATTCCAAGATGACTTGTTGATGTCTTCGGTAGCCCACACAGAAGAAGTCTGTCGCGCTTTTATGAACAGCGGACTTGATGTAAAATGGAACTGTAACGGGCGTTTAAATTACTGCACACCTGAACTCATAAAAATGATGAAAAAAGCGGGTTGCGTGTTTATCAACTATGGCATCGAGGCCATGGATAATGACGTTTTGAAAAAAATGAAAAAGGGCCTGCGCACGGATCAGATCATCAACGGCATCGAAATGACCATTGCCGAAGGCATTCATCCGGGTCTTAATATGATGTTTGGCAACCTTGGGGATACGCCTGAAACGTTACAAAAAGCAGTGGATTTTTTGCTTAAGTACGATGATTTTGGCCAAATGCGGACGATTCGTCCTGTCACACCTTATCCTGGGTCACCCTTGTATTACCGCGCCATCGAAGAAGGCTTGCTTGAAGGCGTCGAAGATTTTTACGAAAACAAACATTTAAATTCTGATCTTTTGGCGGTTAATTTTACCGACATGACAGATGAAGAATTTTATGACTGTCTAACCAAAGCAAACACGTCCTTGTTGAATAATTATTATAACAGCGCCCGCGATAGTGCCTTGGATACGGTAAACAATCTTTACAAAAACAAAAACACCGCTTTCAGAGGCTTCCGTCAAATTTAGGTCATTTTAAATATTTTCAAACCTAGACCTATAGCATTCCTTTCACGCCACAAACTTGCCTGCACTTTAAGCGTAATAGTGATTGATTCATGAATGCCCAAGCAAGCTTTTGGATGCGCATTAAAAACCTTGGCTAATGCCTTAATAAATGGTAAAATTTTTGCATTAGTCGCCTTAATAAACGTGACCGTATAACTTTGATACGTCCGAAAGAATTACGGACGAAAGTTGATTTCATGATCCCCCCCCCTTTTTCTTTGGGCTCTGAGTCAACTTTATGTCTGGAGAAACAAGATGATAGATATCCCGGTTTCGGCCTCATCACGAACCACTGTTCAAGCCGTAAGACAAGCTTCACAATTAATTGAGGCAGCAGCAGCACGTGTAAACAGCGGCCTTCGCGTTTCCAGCCCCTCGGAAGGAGCATCCGCATTCTTTGATGGCGCGGCTTTGACAGCACGAGCGACCGCTTTATTAAAAGCCAAAGATAAGCTTACGGATGCCGCAACAGTAACCGGAAGTACGGTTGCCAAAATTGACGAAATCACGACGTTATTAGCCTCAGCAAAAACAAGCGCAACGGCGGCCAAAGGTGGGGCTGTTGCAGGCGGTGTTGCCACCACATCGACTGGCAACATTGTGACCACCGCCGCAAGCCTCGTTACGGGAACGGTCGCGGGCGTTGCAGATGGCGATGCTTTCACCATTACTCATGATGGCACAACCACCACCATCACCAACACAACGGGGACTACGTTTACGTCGCTTGCCGCGCAAATTACTGCGGTGACGGGACTTACGGCCACCGTTGCCGATGGTACCGCACTAGTCATCACAGCATCCGATGGGAAAAGCATCACCATTACAGACAGTGTTAATACTTTGTCCGCAAGTTTGGGCGTTGCTTCATCGTCAAACGGAACAGTAGCGACCAATGCCACACGATTAGCAGCGGAACAACAATTCAATTTGGCTCTGACGCAAATTTCGGCTCTCATTGGGAATTCAACTTTTTTAGGGAAGAACTTGCTTTCAAGTTCGCCGGATTCCTTAACCGTGGCGTTGAACGAAAACGGTGGCAACTTATATACCGTAACGGGTGTCGATTCGTCCTTAAGCGGCCTTAACTTAACATCCGTGACCGAAGGCCAAGGGTTTGCTACCGATACGTTGATCACCGCCAGCATTGCGCAAATTGATACCGCGACCTCTGCACTTTCCAGAACCCGGTCTGCCGTAGACAGTGGCGGCAGTATCATCAATTCCCATTTGTCTTATATCACGGACCTTGTGACCATTGTCCAAGACGGGGCTTCTAAATTGGTGGATGCGAATTTAAGTGCAGAAAATGCCAATTTGCTCGCGTTAAAAACGCGACATAACCTGTCTGTGACGGGCGTTGGATTGTTTTTCAAGGACGGCACAATCTTGACGTCCCTTTTGCAGGTCACCTAATCCACAGGAGCAATGCTTATGCAATCCAAAGCCTATCAAGCTTATGCAAGAGCAGAACAAAAGGGCGTGAACCCAAAACAATTGGAACGGATGGCCATCGCCGAATGCACCAACCGCTTAATTCAGGCCCAAGAAAACTTTCAAGTGGGCCAGGCGGGCTATGTACCCTATGCAGAAGCCATAAAATACAATCAGAAACTGTGGACTTATATCCAAGCCAACATCGCCGATAACCCAGAAATGGGCACGTCCGAAGTGCGTGAAAACATGCTCAAGGTCAGCCTCTTTGTTGATCAACAATCATTTGAAGCACTGTGTAACCCCAATCCACAAAATTTATCGCCCTTGATTGATATAAATAAAAATATATCAACCGGATTGTACGACTTGCCGCCACGAGCCGAAGTGAATTTTAATGTTGAGGATGAACAAGATCGTTTCTCGCCTAGTCTTTGAGCCGAATTTGATCAACCTTGCTTTTCACAAATGGCCCACAAAGTGTCTGCTTTGCCAGATTTAATGAGGTCTTGGGCATAAGCTGCATTCGCATGATCGGTCAAAAATTCTTTGTAAAACCCCTGCCCGCCTGGTTTGCCAGTCAAGGCCCATCTGAGATGATTGCTTAGGTCATACCGTTGAACGCACTCCACTTCGGCCATTAATCCAGCATTTTCCGCAACACATTTCAGGGTCTTAGCCGCATAATAATACAGATGGGCCAAGGTGAAATAAGTCTCTGTCATTGTCGAAACGCCATAAACAGACACTAAAACATCATCAACGTTGGGAACTTCAATAATGATTTTTCCACCGGGTGCCAATTGCCGGGAAAGGTATGTCAAATAGTCAACGGGATCAGGAATGTGTTCAAACACGTGAAACATGACGATAACATCAAAACAACCTTCACCGTCAGGCAGGTCATTCAACGTCTGATATACTTGAAGACCAAGTTCATTGTTAATCCATTCTCTGGAACTATCGTGGAGCTCTATACCGCATACGGAACGCACAGATGGGGCAATTGTGGACAAAAATGCCCCAGAACCACTGCCTATTTCCAATACACGTGAAGAAGCCTTTACAACGCTTTGAAGCCGGTCTGTTCGGCTTTTTGCTTCGCCTAAATCTATTTTGTGACGGGCCGATACATCTTGATCAGAATCATACACATCGCGATATTCCTTGGCGTAATACTGCGTCAATTCTTCTGTATTCGGCATAGGTGAAAGCGAAACACATTCACATTGATCACAAACGTGCACATCTGTATGAGGAGCGTGATTTACGCCATTTTTCAGAACATGAAATTGTTGGCTTTGACATAACGGACAGGTTTGGTTGCTCATTAAAATTATCCCGCTCTATTTACGAAGCGCCAATTTTTCTTGCATCACCGCGATCATTTTTTTAAACAATTTGTTCCATGATTCTTCTGGTTTTTTTGTATAATAATGCAGGCTTGGGTTCCAAATAGCCGCCCCCGTTCCCAACATAACGGCGTGGGTCGTTTCCGCCCAAAATTCCATCGTTTGCACACCCAAGGCAGATGACATTTCCCCAACCGCAGACGGGCACGTGATAACTAAATCTAAATTTGACTGCATCGCCGCAACTTCGTCTAAGTCATTTTTTTGGTTAATGTCATCCCAATCATGCATCGTTATACCATAACGTTTTTGGGCTTCGGCAAGTTCTTCGCTACATTCATCGTATTGCAAGTTTACCCAATCAACATCAGCAAGTGTCAAAAAAGGTTTGAGTTGCTTAATTGTCGCGTAATACGGCGCCCGGTCTTCGGTCATGTTCATACTGCGCCATACGATTCCAACCTTTGGTTTGTCGCTGATTTCGGCAAAGCGTTGCGCCCAAAACGCAACCCGGTCTTCATTTGCTTTAAGAAATATGTTCGATTCAGCCGGAAAAGATTCAACCGTGTTTCTTAAGTATCGTCCAAGTGTTGCCATGGGGCATTGGAAATCAAAATTAATGTCGCCCGTTTCAGCGCCCGCATAAGGTCTGGGGTGCACGTCTGATCCCTTAAAAGAACGGGCAAATAAATCCACTAACCGAGGGTCACATTCGATAGTCACTGTTGCCCCAGCGTCTATAATTTCAGAAATCATCGAAGCATAGCGAATTTCATCACCCAGCCCTTGTTCACCCCAGATCAAAATAGATTTTCCATCAAGATCCGATCCATCCCAAAGAGGTTGTGGGAATTTGCGGACAAATTCTTTTTGTTCTGCCGTCAACCAGCGACATTCGTAATGTTCCCAACCTTCTGCCAATTTCCCTTGCATAAGGAGATTCATGCTGAGATTCATTTCAGCATTGGGATAATCAGGATCAGATTTAAGGGTTTTGCGGAAAAAGTCTTCAGCTTCAATTAATTCTTCGTTCATTTGTTTGGAAACGCCAAGGTTATATTGGCTATCAACCATGGTAGGATCAAGACTTAAGGCTCGTTTCCAACTGTTAATGGCGGCCTCTATATTACCAGATTCCCGTTGCGTAATGCCCAAATTGTTCAACACACCAGCATTATGCGGATTGACCGCCAAAGCCGTACTGTATTGCTTTTCTGCTTCCTCATAACGTTTTTGTTCATGTAACAAATTGCCCAAATTAAAACTCGCATTTTCGTATCCGGGGCGTAATTTAAGGGCTTGATTGTATTGTTTTTCCGCGTCTTTGGATTTGTCTATTTTTTCCAATACAACGGCTTGGTTATAAAAGGCCTCTGCATATTTTGGATCAATATCCGTCGCCTTTTCAAAATATTCCAAGGCATCTTCGGGTAGATCTTGTATCAGAAATAAATTGCCGATGGTATTCAAAGCAACGGTATTATTAGTATCGCTTTCCAAAACCTTGTTTAGGCAAGCCAAGGCTTCGTCATAACGCTTCATGCCCATCAAGGCATTGCCCATGTAATTTCGAGCTTGGGTATAATTTGGATCAATCACGATCGCCTTATCAAAATGTTGCAAGGCTTTAGAATAATTTTGTAAGCCAGCATACGCATTGCCAAGGTTAGTATGTAACGCCGCATCTGGCGGCATTTGGTCAAGCGCAATTTCCAGCATCGATTGAGCACCATCAAAGTCGCCGGAATCAAGAGCGATCCCCCCCAACAAATAATTTGCAAATCCATTTTGTGGGTCAACGTCAATGATTTTTCGGTAAATTGACACGGCCTCGGAAACGTTCCCTGATTTTTGATGCTCGACACCAAGCTGCAGAGCTTGGGCCAACCCCATTTCAACGCCGTTCGTTCCATTAGCCATTGCTCATTATCCATTTTCTAGGGTCTATAATCATGATGAAGGTATATTAAATCGTTGGCGGGTGGCCTGGGCAATACGTTCAAGCAATGGTCCCATGGGATCATGCAATGCTTTTGTGAAATATTGAAGTTTGGGATGCCAAATACAAGTATGTTCGTTTTTACCAATACCTTGGCCTAACATCACAAAATGGGCATTTTCCGCAAAAAATTCAAAAGTTTGCACACCGACCGCCGCCGACATTTCTCCGACAACAGATGGGCAAGTGATAACAAGATCAAGGTTGGCTAACATTGCCGTTAATTCATCGAGTTCATTTCGTTGATCAATATCATCCCAATCATGCATGGTCGTGCCAAAACGTTCAACGGCCTCATTTAATTCTTCGTCATTCACATCATATTGAAGATTAATAACATCAATCCCAGGCATCGTTAAAAACGGCTCTAATTCCTTAATATTCGCGTAAAAGGCAAGCCTGTCTTCGGTCATATACAGGCTTCGCCAAACAATTCCTATCTTAGGCTTTGGCCCCATGGCATCAAACCGCGCTCGCCAAAAGGCAACCCGTTCGGGATCGGGGACAAGGTAATTGTTTGCGTCAGTGGGAAAGGTATCCAGCGAATTTCGAAAATGCATGGCAAGGCTTGGAAACGGGCAATGAAAATCAAAAGTTTCATTGCCCGTATCTGCGACTTCATAAGGGCTTTTAAAAACGTGCGTACCTTTGAAAGATCGCGCAAACAAATCAACAAGCCGTTCGCTGCAATCTATGGTGATGTCGGCCCCCATGGCGATCACTTCGTTAATCATGGATGCATACCGAATTTCATCGCCCAGGCCTTGTTCCGCCCATAGAAAAATCTTTTTACCCTTTAGCGGCGACCCATCCCATTGTGGGCATGGGTAAGATCGCACGGCTGACGGAAAGTTATCGCTTTTGTAACGCCATTCGTATTCTTGCCAGCCCCGATCCAGTTCTCCTACGCTCAACAATGCCAATGAATAATTCCAGTGTTGACCGGGATCATTTTTTTCTAAAGCCAAAGCTTTGTCAAAAAATTCAAATGATTCTTTGTATTGCTCTTGGCTGTTCAAGATCACGGCTAAATTATTCAAGCAGTTCGCAGAATCAGGATGCGTCAACAGGATTTCTCGGAAAATCTTTTCCGCCCGGTCGTAATCATGACGGTCTAAATACACAAGCGCTAACGCCGATTTAAGGGCCGCATTCTCAGGTTCAATTTTAAGGGCATCCTTGGCAAATTGCTCTGATTCATCAAGCCTATCCATAAGCCTTAGAACCTGCGCAAATTTGATGTAAGACATCATTTCATCAGGATATAAAATCATTGCCTGACTTAAGGCGTCCAACGCCTCGACAAAACGTCTCCGGCGCATAAGCGCCGATCCCAAATTCAAGTAAATTAATGACGTGTTGTTATCAAATTCTATCGCTTTTTCATAATGTTGAATGGCGAGTTCAAGTTTTTGTTGGAAAGCATAAACATCCGCTAAATTATTATGTGCCTTGGCATCAGCCGGATTTAATTCCAAAGCTCGCTGATATAATTCGATGGATTCATCGTAGTTATCATGGTGATGCGCCAAAATACCTAAGTTGCAATAGACACCGCCCATATTAGGATCAATTTTTAAAGCCTTTTGATAACAGACCTCTGCTAGTTTAAAATTACCTAAGTCACGCAAGATATTACCCAAATTGTTATGATAATTTGGATTTAGCTTGTCCAAACGCACGGCCTTACGAACCAACCTTTCGGCTTCGTTTAAGCGTTTAGGTGTGGTTGGTTTAACGCTTCTAAGTAAATTACCTAAATCATTTAAAACGGCGGCAGATTGCCCATCAATGCTAAGGCTTTGACGATACGCGGCCTCTGCCTTTTTCGATTCATCAAGATCAATGAAAATATTGGCCAGATTATTCAGATATAGCGTTTCTTTAGGATTTAATTCAATGGCTTGTTCGATTAAGGGAATACCTTCGTCAGGAAAGCCCACTTGGCATGCCAAAAAACCCAACAAATGTAAGGCATCTGCATTGTCAGGATCACGGGTCAGTACTTCGCGGTAAATGCCTTCGGCGGTTTCTAGTTCGCCATTGTTATGCAACGTCATTGCATAATGCATTTGCTTAGCGATATCGTCTTGTATGGGTATGAGCGTTCCGTCATCAGATAAAGTTGACATTAATTTGCGTTCCTAGTTTCGTATCGCCACAACAAAAATCATCACAATAAACTTATGCATCTGTAATTGTAGTGGCTGAGGGCTCATCTTGATTCTGCGATTGCTGGTCATCAAGGGGGCGCTCAACAGGAATGCCACGAAACCCTGCCGCAATTTGTCTGTTTATATTAATCAATGAATCCAAAAGCTTGGGGTTTCTTTCAGCCATGGCTTTAAAGGTTTGCTTGTCCACAAATATGCTTAAGCTCATCAAATTTCCGCGAATATCATCGCTGATCATATCTGCGGTTTCCAAGAAAACTTGCAAAACCGTCCAGATACGTTGGTTGTATATAAGGGCTTCGTGAAAAGTTTCTGATTCAGGGTCGACTTTGACCGATTCCAAAACCAAAGCCGCTTGTTCCAACACAGCCGCATCGGTTTCTGCTGGAGTTTCCACGCGTTTTATATTGGTTTCATAGGCGCCGATATGCGATTTCTTCATTGCTTATTCTTCACCACTTGTTTCGATTGTGCCATTTATAATTGCGTCTTCGTATTCCATTAAATGGCGGCATTCCTTTAACGAATTAAAAAACTTACCATCCATAATATTTTGACCGATATTCGATATCAGTTCAAGCGCTTCGGGTGTTGGGCAAGCTTCTAAAAACTGACGGGTAAGGTTAAAGAAATCCGTATGATGTTCTCGGCTGGCTTCTAAGCTTCCGGCCAAATACATTAATTGCACTAAAAAATATATTCTTTTAGCGGGGGAATTGGCATCTTCTTCGGTCATTATGTCTTTTTGGCGAAGAATGGTCGCCTTGTTATGAATAACAAAAGATGCGCTTTTTTTTCCATTTTGGATAACCGCATTACCAATGATGACCTTTTCATTGGGTTTAAGATATAGACTTAACGGCATATTCCACCTCTACGTAAATTCACGATCGCATCGAACTAATATTCAATACTATATAACAAGTATCGTTGAACAACGTTAAGAAAAGAAAAAAAGCGGGTGGAATTAATCCCACCCGCTTTGTTTCGTGATCTAAGCGTAAGCTTACCTGAACAACTGCAACACACTTTGTTGAGCTTGGTTGGCGAACGATAGAGAAGATGTACCCAAAGCCTGTCTGGTTTGAAGAGCAAGCAAGTTCGCTGATTCTTCTTCCAAGTTGGCGTTGACCAAAAGACCAGCACCTGATTCCAGAGTTTGGACCATGTTATTGGTGAAATCTTCACGTGTTTGAAGAATACCAAGATCCGCACTAAATCCAGATGACACAGAGCGAATTTTAGCAAGAGCCGCATCCGATTCCGTGATAGCTGTATCAATGTTAGCCGCAACGTTAAAGTCAACGGTAGCAGCACCATAACCAAGTCCAGTAACGTTCAATGTTGAACTGGAAACCGTCAAGGTTGTTGAGCTTTCATTAATAGTAACCGTCAAATCGTTACCGTTCAAAAGGTTAACACCTTTGTATCCGGTATCACCAACCAAAGAATTGATGGCGGTCATTACTTTTTCAAAGTCAGCTTCCAAGGATGCGGTGGTACCAGCAGAACCGGTTGCACCAAATACCTTGGCAACACCCGTAGACATCGCTGTGCCAAACAAGTTGGTAACAACTGAGGTGGCACTGGTTAACGTAACGTCTGTACCAGCAGTCGCCGTCAATTCAATCTTTGATGTTGTTGCATTGAATGACATCGTCAAAGCACTATCCGCGCCCGCAATACCGTTCATCAAACCTTGGACTGTGGTTGTTGCGGAAATCGTAAAGGCCACCGCTGTACCACCCGTTGTTTGAATGGTAATGATGTTACCGACAGCCAAGGCTGCGAAAGCCGCCGTTGCTGTGGTTGTTGCGCTGTTGGTTGTTGAAGTCGCTGTAACACTGCTTGCTTTTGAAAACACCGCTGCCGCTTGTTTAGCCTGATTAGCAATAGATTTTGCTTGGTCAACCAATTTCGTTAACGAAACAAGACCTTTATCAGCTGCTTTCAGTGTTTGAATACCCTGGCCCATGCCATCTTTCAAAGAGGTAAGATCGCTCGCACGGTTATTCAAGCTACGAGCCGTAAAGTAAGGGCTAGCACCATCAAGCGCGCTGTTGATTTTCAAACCAGTAGAAAGACGTTCGGACGTACGTCCAAACAAAGCATTGGTTGATTGCAAGGAAAGAAGGTTTGTGCGAATACTCGCACTAAGATTAATACCGTTTGCCATTTTGGCATCTCCTATTCTAGGATTAAATTAGAACTCACAGCACCTCGCTGTTAAGCCCTTGGCCAGACTACTTCCAACCGCGAAACGCATTCATATCTGAAAAATCGCTTCGTCGAATAATACTACACCCATCTTTGACAATGTCAACACACTAAATCAAAAACAATGTCATATGGACTACCAACAGCTTCGCCCACCATCGGCGGCGACCACGCTCCCCGTCATATATGACGATGCATCGGACACTAAAAACAAAATGGACGCTTTGTATTCATCAGGTTCGGCCATACGCCCCAAAGGGATCAGATTAGACAAACGTTCAACAAAATCAGCGTCTTGGTTGTTTTGAACCCCACCAGGCGCGATGGCGTTTACTCGAACCCCCTTGCCTGCCCAATACGTTGCAAGGTACCGGGTCAAACCGATTAATCCCGTTTTAACAACGGAATATGTGACGGGTTTCACGGGTTGTTGATCGTCTGGCAGGCCTTGTTTCGCGTATAAACGTTGATCTGGGGCAATTAAACCAAGGTCTGAAGCGATATTAAGGATAACCCCCCCTCCATGGCTCGCCATATATTGGCCCAACGTCCGGCTCATCAAAAAAGCCCCCGTAAGCCCAACGGCTATGTCTTGGTTCCAAGCATCTAAAGGAAAATCTTCGATTCGCCCCAAGGCTTGAAATCCACCATTTTGGTCGATTTTGGGGTTATTAGCGGCATTGTTGATCAAAATATCTACCCTGCCAAACGTTTTTAGGACGTGGGCCAATAAATCTTCAACAGCTTGAGCATTTGCAATGTCGGTTTCAATGCCCAACGCTTGGGCACCGGGATTATTTTGAATCAATACACCAGCCCAATGGCGTGCTTTATCCCCATCAATGTCGACCAACACAGGAACCCCTCCGGCTTCAATTATGGCTTCGCCATGCTTGACGCCCAACAGCCCTGCTCCACCGGTAATGATGGCGACTTTTCCTTTAAGATTAAAACTATCCATAACTGACATGTTGTTTGGCCCCTATGAAAGCGATTGGCCGCCATCGACTTCTATGATGGTGCCTGTCATAAAACCGGCTCGATTTGAGGATAAAAACAATACCGCATCGGCGATTTCTTTGGGGCTTGCGAAACGATTTAGGGGCACATTTTCTTTTATATAGCCCTCAACACCCGTTTTGTCCGCATCCAACTTTTCCGCCCACATACCGCCCGGAAACAAAACATTACCCGGTGACACCGCATTGACACGAATATTTTCAACGGCCAATTCCCGAGCCAGCGTTTTCACCGTCATTTGCTGAGCCGCTTTTGCCGCCGAATAGGAAATAGGGGCCGCTAGCTTTGCATCACTGCCCGCGATTGACGAAACAAAAGTAACCGTGCCGCCCCCTGTTTGGCAAAGCCTACGGGCACCTGATGAGGCCAACATGGCCCCGCTGAAAAAATTAACATCCATCATGGATCGCCAGTCGTGCGAAGCAATATCCCAACCCATAGCCCCACGCCCAGAGCCTATATTGGCGACAACGTGATGAAGGCCTCCAAAATGGAGTTCGGTCTGCGCCAAGGCGTCTTCAATACCTTGCTCGCACGTCAAATCTCCGCAAATGGCCAACACGTGCGTTTTGCCGTACCGATCAGACAAGTCTTGATGTGCTGTGCCCAGCGCCTTTTCATTTCGACCTGTTATGGCAACACATGCACCTTCGCCTAAGAAGGCTTCGGCAATTGCAAGCCCGATGCCACGGCTTGACCCGGCAATAAAAACAATTGATTTTTCTAAGCCCAGGTTCATTTATCCTGTTCCCTCTTTGTTTTGCACAACACCTTGTTCAACAAAATGCCGGTTAGCAATGGCCAATTGAACTTCGTCCCCATTTTCCCCACGCGCCGCTTGTAATATGTAATGTCCGTCAAATCCTGCCTGACGGATCATTTGAAAGCAAATGCGAAAATGAGCATTGCCAAAACCCAAGGGTACGGTTGACCCCCGAAGCTCTCTATCTTTGACATGCACGCTTCCCAAATAGGGGGCCAATAAAGTTAATTCTTCATGGGGATCAAAACCCAACGACGCGCTATTTCCAATGTCATAATTAGCGCGGACCATTTCATGGCCTACCTGGTCAAGGATTTCACGAAAGATCACGGGTTCTAAGTCCGTTTCCAAATGAAGCTCAACTTTGGCGTTTTTAGCCAAGGGCGCTATGTCTTTTAATAATTCCACCACTCCATTACGCGCGGCTTTTGATTTAAGCGAAGAAGCATCAACAAACGGCAACACTATATAATGTATGGAAAGTTTGCTGGCCTGATGTATCAACTCGCGCAAATGATTGCAATTTTCCGTGTTTTGGCGGCCTTCGTCATCAAGCAGAAATTCCGTCATATAATAATCTGCGCAAACCGAACGCACCAAAACGCCTGTGTCATGGCTTAATTGTTTTAATTCAGCAATACCGTCATCGGTTTTCAAGGGATTATCGTCTTCGTGATGCTTTTCATAAATCCATTCTATACATGACAATCCAGCTTCTCGTGCAAAACCAAATTCATCGCGCCACTGATCGGCTGGAAACGTTTGAAAACGTTCTTCGAATGGGGGAACCAAACGCCCTTGCATGATGCCTACATTTATCATGGCGTCACTTGAACTTATAAGGGGTTGGGGCAGAACCATCCGCCGATGGAAGCTTGGCCCAATTTTGGATTTGTTGGGCAATGTCTACACCTACGTTTTCACTCCATGCCGCCAACAAGCGATGAAAGGCAGGCCCGACCTTGCCATCACCAATAGGCAATCCGTCTAGAGACGTTACGGGCAACATGCAAAAAGGCGTGCCCGTCATGAACGCTTCATCGGCGGTGTGAAAATCATACGGTTCAAGGTTGCATTCAACCACCTTGAGCCCAAGTTGAGAGGCTAATTCTTCCATCACATAGGCCCGAGACACACCCCGCAAAATATTGCGTGGTTCTGGCGTATATAAAATGTCATCGCGAACGATGAAGATATTGTCCCCCGTGCCTTCGGCAATATATCCATCGGGATCAAGCAACAAAGCCCAATTGTCTTCGCCCACCACATCAGACACTTGGATATTTGCATTTAAATAATGGATACGGGAACGGTTTTTGATTTTGGGATCAAGCAAGCTTCCGGGGATAGCCCGTTGCGAAGGAATAACGGCATTAATGCCCGTTTCAAACAAATGCCCCATGGCCGCCACCGTCCACCGCAAAGGAAAATCAGCGATGATCACGTTTGGTCCTTTGGCAATTCCGGGAATATCTTGGTAAATCCCCAACAGTCCGCGCGACACATCAATCATAATGCGATGTTCATCATCAGCAGCAAAATTTGACGCATTGGCTTTGATGGTTTCAAAAACAGCCTGTTCCATTTGTTCGGGTGTCATGTTTATGTCGACACGCAATATTTTAAGTCCCGTATACAAACGGTCAATGTGTTCCCTTAATTTGAATTGTTGTTGGTTAAAGGAACGGGTCATTTCAAAGACCATATCGCCGAACATCAGGGCAGAATCGTAAATGGAAATACGGGCCTCGGATTCCGGCACCAACTTTCCATTAAAATAAACAACGCGACCAGAATTTTCCTTCATAAGTGCACCTATATATAGCTCTTAAGCTTAATCTTGTTTGGCTTGTTCCAAAGTTACAGCACAATCGCGTTTGCGCCATGATACGGCATTGATGGCCCGGTCATCAACAAACACGTCCGCTGTCGGTTTTGCCATAATCAATTCGTGATACTTAACACCCCATTCTTCCATTTGGCTTTTTGTGACATCGGTCCAGTCTATTTTTGTTGTGCCGCCACGCGCGGTATTTAACAAAATACGGTGCCCATCGTCATACAAAGCATTAATAGCTTCAACAACATCCGGAAAGGGGATCGCTTGATCGTATTCACCTTCGGTGTTGGTGCAAATCGTGCCGTCTATATCAAAGCAATAAATCATTATATCTCGCTCAAAAGTCTATTTTTACCCGGAACATACACCTCGTCATACCACTTGATGGTATCGGTGATGTGAAAATTTGGGTTTCGGGGATACAAATATTCATAAAGTTCATAAATGAAATGGTATTCATCTAACGTGTTCACATCCAACACCACATCCGGGCGTCTAAATTCTTGGGGACATTGAACTGTGCCCACCTTAAAGACATCTGGGTTGATGATTTTTTGACTGTCGTAATCAAAAAAATTCAAATGTGGGTGCTCTCGCCAATGTGGGTCATGGCATTCTTTCCAAATTTTTTCCAAAGCCCAAAAACTAATGGCCTCGGCGCCAATACCATCTGGATACCCATTGTTCAAAACTTGCGCCAAATTGCTGGAATAAGCATTTCCAGACGCAATATGATAATCAATGATACGCCCAATTTCGCTGGGTTCGGGGGTCGCATTATCGGCGGGCAAGCGTAATACGATATCCGCATCATAAACCTTGGAGGCTTGGTAATAACGATCAAGGACATCGTCTTCGCTGCCGCGAAAACACGGAACATCATAATCGTTGGAAACTTCTTCCAACACATCATCGCATGCCAAGGTCGACGTTGCCAAAACAATAACATCTGGTCTTGTGCAACGTTTCACCCGTTCAAGAATGCGCCCAACCAGCGGGGCACCGTGTAAATCCATCATAGATTTTCCGGGTAATCTAACCGACCCCATTCTCGCTTGCAAAATCAAAGCAACTTTTTGCGGATGATCTTTGTGCGCCGCCATCATGCTCAGAGCCAATACCGAAGCTTTTGCGCAATACCCTTTTCGGCTTCTGTAACGGTATGCACTTCTGAACCCATAACCAAAGGGATTTTGCGCACTTGCCCCACCATGGCATCAAGGCCTGCTTTTTCCAAGGACGCCGACTGGTCCGATCCATACATCGCCCGGTCTAATGTAATATGGCGTTCAATCGCCACCGCGCCCATAGTCGCCGCCATGATTGCCGGAGAAACTGACGATTCATGACCACTATAACCAACAAGACAGCCATAACGTTTTTGTAAATCCAACATACCTCGCAGGTTCAACAGGCTTTCTTTCGCAGGATATTCCGAAACGGTATGCATCAACATTAAAGGACAATTATGCGCCTTAAATATTTCCACCGCGTCGGTAATTTCATCATACGTACACATACCAACCGAAACAAATGTTGGCAGGCCTTCGCCGGCAACTTCTTCGACAAAAGGCTTGTGCGTGGTCATGGCTGAAGCCACTTTGTTATATTTAAGGTCGTATTTCCTTAAAAAATGCTGACTGGGAATGTCCCACGCCGAAGCAAACCATTCAATTTCAAGCTTTTTGCAATAGCTGTCGATTTCGTCATATTCGGCTTCCCCGAACTCAAGGCCTTCTTTTTGCTCGCGTTGAGTTGTTCCCCATGGGCTTTCACGGGGCGCGTCTAACATTTCTTGAGTATATACAATATCAAGGGTTCGCTTTTGAAATTTAACGGCGTCGCAACCGCTCATTTTGGCGCAATAAATCAAGTTTTTAGCCAAATCAATATCGCCGTTATGATTGATTCCTATCTCGGCAATGATAAAGACCGATTTTGGAATTCGCCAAGGTTCAAGCTGGACATAGTCATCGTCGGTTAACAAAAATGGGTTTGGCATGGGTCGTTCTCCCTAAAATCCATCAATTTCAGCACACGCCGAAATCAACGGTTTGCTTCTGCAATATAGATGCTCTGAGTAAATATCTTATCGGCAAAAGGTTTGACTCTCTCTTAATAAAGAAAAAAATATTTTTTTAGAAATATTTAACAGGCACTTTCTGCCCCCAAAGTCTGCGAACTTTTTGCCGAGCGCGCCTTTTCATTCCTTACTTAAATGCTAATATATTATTTTTTATTAACTATATCAATACATTAGTGTAATTATATTTTCTGGCACACCCCTTGCAAGAATAGGCTCAGACAAATCACCAAACGCAAGGAATGCTTCCTATGGACGTCGCCACAGTCAAAAAAAATTATGCTGATGCTAATGCTTCTGGAAAATCAAAAACCAATGTAGCCGAAAAGCTTATGGGAGATTTTTCCAAGGCCGTCGCGGAACGAATGAAGCAAGCAGGTAGCGTTGGCGCAGGGAGCCATAAAAATGCATTGGTCAGCAATTTAGCGGCCAAAGCAAGCCCCAAGGCCAACACCCATCATCAAAAAGACATGACTGATCGTAACGACCAAGCAGCCCGTCGGGACGAACCAAAGTTTAACGAGCCTGACAATGCACCAAAAGCTCGCGATGATGCTCCGGTTCAAGATAATTCAGCTTCATCGCAAGAGCCCCATGAAAGCACGCAAAAAGAAGCCTCGGACGCCCCTGCGGACCATAATCAAGACAATTCATCGCATGATGATCCGTCATCCTCTCATGATTCTGCTCAAGAAGATGGGGCTGAACATTCAACTGCACAGGCTGGCAATTCAGACGCAAATGATAATGCCGTAGCTGGCGAAGCCCAAGTCGCCGCTTTAACGCCGCTGGCAAACGTTCCCGTTGTCAAAGGTTCTGACAAACAAACGACCAGCACCAAAGACGTAAAAACCACAGCAACCGAAACCGTTGCGCCTCAACAAAAAGTACAAAAGAGTGCCGAAGCCGTTCAATCCGCAAACGCCGGTGACATAACCTCCGATGACAACGGCGAAACAGGCGATGCTTTGCAAAAAACCGCCGCGTCCAAGGGTAAATCTTCCGCTCAACAAGCTAAATCTGGTGTCAATACACACACAAAAATTGATGGCCAAGCAGAAGCCGACAAGGGAGCGACTGTCGCTCAGCAACAAGCCTCTGAATTATCCAAGAAAATTGGTCCTGACCAAGCGTTAAATGTTAAGGTCAACGTGAAACATGAATCCGACGACTTGGTCAGCAAACCATCTGTCAATCTTGTTGGGCAAGCCAAGGATAAGAGCGAAAGCTTGACCCCCACGACGGCGCAAGCCACGCCAAAGGGTCAAACCGGACAATCCGCCGCCCATACAACGGGTGGTCAAACAGGTTCTGATGCCCAAGGCCAAAATCAACAACAAGCCCAGCTTCAGGCCGCTCAAGCAGATGCTACAAAACTAGCCGCTACAGCCGCAGATGCCAAAGCACAGCAAACGTCCAACACGGGCAATTCAACAGCACAAGTGGCAAAAGTGGGTGGCGTTGAAGGTGCATCAACAACGCAAAATGCGACCCCAACAGCAAATACTCAGCAAAATCAACAGGCTCAACAAACAGCCAAAGCCCACACGGCGCCTCAGCACCACGCGCGCACCGCCGTTACGGAACAAGTGACTGTACAAATTTCAAAAGCCATCAACGATGGCAATGATAAAATTCGTATTCAATTAAAACCCGCTCATTTAGGGCGCGTTGATGTGCAATTAGATGTTAGCCAGGACGGGCGCGTAACTGCGGTCATCAGCGCGGACAACAAAGACACCATGGACCTTTTAAAACAAGACTCCCGGGAATTGGAAAAAGCGATGAGAGAAGCTGGCCTGAACCTCGATTCAGGGGATTTAAGCTTTAACCTGCGCGGTCAAAATGGGAACAGTGCCGAAGGTCAGGAAACCGCCCAAAATTCGACAGGCCCCAGCGCCCCGGTCGTAGAACCCAGCCTGCAAGAACTGTTAGATATGCAACCTGGAAGACCGCAAATTATTTCAGAAGACCGTGTGGATATTACGGCGTAAAGGATCAAGATCATGCCCATATTAAGCAGTACTTCAACAGCAGCCAGCTCAGGCGCCGATAGCGCCACCAAGGCTCAACTTGCGAAAGATAAACTCGACAAAGACTTGAACCAGTTTTTGAACTTGTTGGTCACGCAATTACAGAACCAAGACCCGTTGAAACCTTTGGATGCCAATCAATTCACTCAACAATTGGTGCAATTCGCCAGCGTTGAACAACAAATTTATCAAAACTCGAATTTAGAAAAACTTGTTGGTATTCAACAAGGTAGCCAAGTTTCATCCATGGTCAATTACCTAGACAACGTGATCGAAGCCAACGGCAGCGCCTTTAATTTATCGGGAAGCAAGGGCAAGTTTTCATACAATTTAGAAGCCAAGGCCCGTGAATCCACGCTGACGATCCAAGATGCTAATGGAGCCACCATGTGGGCTGGGCCTGCCAGCCTTGACAAGGGCAAGCAAGTGTTTGTTTGGGATGGTCTTAAAAACGATGGGACCTTGGCGCCAGATGGTCCATATACAGCGGTCGTCACAGCCAAGGATAAAGACAAAAATCTGATTAACGTGGCCCAAACCGTATACGGACGCGTCACCGGTGCAGGCGCTGATCAAGGGAACGTCATCTTGTCTATGGGCGCCATTGATGCCCCACTTGATCAAGTCCTTAACGTATCAAGGCCGACGGCGGCTTTCCCTTAAGAATAAATATTTAAAGCAATCAAATGTATGACCGCGGCGCGGATGCCGCAAAATTAAAGGAGTTTTTAAAATGAGCTTGTATGGTGCGTTATTTTCCGGTGTTTCCGGGCTCACGGCTCAATCGAGCGCCATGGGCGCCATCTCCGATAACATCACAAACGTGAGTACGATCGGGTATAAGGGCACCACGGTTAACTTTCAGACCTTGGTGACGAAACAAACCTCATCGACCTTTTATTCCGCCGGTGGTGTTCAATCAAAACCAAGGCAACAGACCGATGTTCAAGGGCTGTTACAGGCTTCAACGTCTTCGACTGACGTTGCTATGTCTGGGGCTGGATTTTTTGTTGTTAACCAAGCCAACGTTCCGGGTGTATCTGACCCTTACCTTTACACGCGGGCTGGTTCTTTCATCCAAGATGACCAGGGCTATTTGAAAAATTCCCAAGGCTATTACCTTCAAGGGTGGCCAACGGATGCAGGCGGTACAGTTGTGCCAGCGAGCGCGGCTTTGACGGTGACCAACCAAAATATTATTTCTTCTGATTATTTGGAAAGTATCAACTTAAACCGTGTGGGTGGCACCGCCTCCGCAACAACCAACGTTGCTATTGGTGCAAATTTGCCATCCAGCGACGTTGCTGGCGCAACCCACAAAACAGACGTTCAATTCTTTAATTCCCTGGGTAATGCCAATAACGTATCCATCAATTACGTAAAAACCGCAACGGGCAACCAGTGGGATGTAAGTGTTGCCCCACCAGCAGGTACGGCGGTTGCCACGTTATATGATACAGCCACGACACCGTTGGTTTATTCCAGTGGTGGCTTGATTGAATTTACGGCTATTCCGGCAGCCACCAGCACGCTGACCATTAATGCTAAAACATATACCTTTACCACGGCGGCCACGGCTGGCTTGAATATTTCAACGGCGACAGGCAGAACATTAAGCAACGTCGTTAGTGATTTACAGGCTCGTATAGAAGCCAACGACCCCTCTTTTGCTGTCCCCACAGCCGCTTTAAGCAGTCGGGTGCATGTTAAGTCCGGCGTGACCACAGCATTGGAATTCACCGAAACTGGTGTGGCCCCGATTACGGTCAATTTAAATTCCCTTTTGGATGCCAGTGGTAAAGCCGTCACAAATCAAATTGGAACGTTCACCGTTGCCCAGCAAGATAACACTTACAGCGATTTTACGCTGGTAAAATTTGCAGGCACAGCCGTCGACGGCAACACCTTTACCATTAATGGCAAGACCTATGAATTTGATATTGCCGCAAACGGTGTCGCGGGTACTAATATCGCGGTCGGCAACGCTGCCACGACAACCGTAGCGTTGTCCGTAGCTGCCCTTGAGGTCGCTATTGAAGCCAATGACACGACCTTGGCCACGACCGGCAACCGCGTGCGGAGCTTGGCCGTTGGCGGTGCAACTGTCGACACACTTTATGTAGAAAGTGTCGCGGGCGTTTCAAACACCATGACCATGAACGCTTCATCGGTCACCAATATTGCTCCAACGGATGGTGCCGGAACGGCCTATGCTTCGGGAACCACCTATAACATCCAAACTTCCCCTGGCATTACCTTCAGCGCCGATGGTTTACCGTCCGCCTTCAATGTTGGTGCGCTTGAAATCCTTAACTTTGTTGATGGCGCCCAAGATATGAGCAACGCAACAGGCGCAGGCAAACGCATCACTCTTGATTTCGGTACGGTCGCAGAAGCCAACGGATTAACTCAATTTGGTGCTTCGTTTACGCCAGCTTTCATCACCCAGAACGGTTCAAAGTTTGGTACCTTTGCAGGCGTTACCATTGGCCAGGATGGTCTGGTGACCGCTTTGTTTGATAACGGTGAAACGCGGAAAATCTTTAAAATTCCGATCGCCACTTTTGTGAACCCCAACCAGCTTGATAGCAAATCAGGCAACGTCTGGAGCGCCACACAAAACTCAGGAGATTACACACTTCGGGTTGGTGATTCAGGCCCAGCAGGTCAGGTGGTTCAATCTGCTCTTGAAGCGTCAACCGTGGATATCGGCGCAGAATTTACAAATATGATTGTTGTCCAGCGGGCTTATTCCGCCAGCACCAAGATTATTTCAACGGCCGATCAAATGCTAGAAGAGCTGATGCGGGTAAAACGTTAGGCTAACCTTATCTGCAAATCGTAGATAGAAAAATGAAAAAAGAGATCTTATACAAGGTCTCTTTTTTTATGTGGTTTTTGTGTGTGTGACCTTCCTAGAAATTTCGTCCATTCAGAAAAGGCATGGAAGGCATGGAAGGCATGGAAGGCAGTGCCATTCTATCAAACTCGTTGCGCACAAATTTTGCAATTTCGCTTTTGCAATTCACCATCACGCACGACAAATTTTACGCGCTCCATTTGGTGCGCGCAGTATTTCTAAAAAACCTTGATAGACGCCTAAATTAATACAATTAAACGTCTACTGAGGTTGATCCGGAGCCAGCGCTGGGTGCCGTAGAACCTGCTGTTGGCGTTGTGCCAACGGAAGGAGCCGGAGCCTGCGAAGCACCAGTAGAAGAAACGACAACTGATCCACCTTCTGATCCCCTTGATACGGTTCCAGAAGAAACATTTTCAGGTACAGATCCTGTCTTAGCACCACTTTTGTAGGCTTCGACAACTTTCACTGATGGATATTGTTGTGTGACTTCGCCTGTATTTCCATCACGGTATTGCAAAACGTACACACCACTTTTGGGATCAACGACCCCTTTGGGTGATTGTACAAATTCGCCAACATTTACCAATGAATTGGTGCGAGAGGAAACGCTCTCTGTCACCGAATGGGAACTCTTCGCCCCGGAAATTGCCCTTGCTTGGGCAACAGCACTATTGGATACTGAGTTTATAGATAAATCGCTCATAGCGTTCACCTCTAGCCTTCTGCTTTTTCTGTTTGCTTTCTGCTCACGTGCGAAAATTCTATTGCGCACCATAAAAACATACATGATTTTTCACAAGAATGCAAGTTAATATCTCATTAACCAACGTTTTTTCTTTCGACTCCAAACTGCCCCCCCTCTCCGCGACACACCGGCGGCTAAGGCAGAAGGCATTAGTCAGATATTAACAATCCTCGCTTAAAGTCTTATGCAAAGTAGCCATTAAGGCCTTTTACCTAGAGTTATTACTTTTAAGTGTCCGGATACTCAAGAACGCCTATGACCGATGCCCCAAAAGACAATATCCCAAAAGATATGGGATTAAATGTGGCCACAAATATGGCCACAAGCGACCTACCTTCCCCGCATACGAAGCGTTGGGACACAAAAAGCAAGGCACAGGTGGTTGAAGCAGTTCGCAAAGGAAGCTTGTCTTTGGAATGCGCGTGCGAAATTTACGCCATGTCCGTAGATGAATTTTTAAATTGGCAATCCCTGCTTGATCGTTACGGCAAAAAGGGCCTGATGGCTACGCGCGTCAAGCAATACCGCCGGCAATACGGGTGATCTTTCCTAAAATGATCACAACTAGGCAAATTTTGCCCTGTTGTTAACCACTTATTCACCACAAGTCGTTAATTTATAAAAAGAACTATTGGGAAGACGTCGAAACGTCTTAAGCGATGCGCGGTTTTTCATGGCCAAAACATTTCCATGCCCAATTGCCCAGAAGGGCTATGCGTATAAATTAATAATAATTGAGGTTCTTCGTGGACGTATTCATGCAAACCCTTCGTAATCTTGGCCCCTTGCGGCTTATGATTATGGGTGCCGTCGTCATTGGGATGGTCGGCTTATTCATTTTTTTAGCGACGCGTATGTCTGCGCCGCAAATGGGGGTGTTGTACAACAACCTCGAAGGGCAGGACCAGGCGGGCATCGTAGCCCAATTACAAACGCGTAATATTCCATATGAAATGCGTGCAAATGGAACACAGCTTTTTGTGCCCCAAGCCCAAGTCGCCCAATTGCGTATGCAAATGGCAGCCCAAGGCCTACCTTCTAGTGGCACCATTGGTTATGAAATTTTTGACAAACAAGGCTCGCTTGGCAGTACCACGTTTCAACAAAACATAAATAGAGTTCGTGCCCTTGAAGGTGAATTATCACGCACTATTCAAACCATCAATAATGTCCGGACGGCTCGTGTCCATTTGGTCTTACCTTCTCGTAAACTTTTCCAGCGCCAAGCGACTAAATCGACGGCTTCTGTTTTCTTAAAAATGCGTGGTGCCATGCGCCTTGATGCCTCTCAAGTCAGTGCTATCCAGCATTTGGTCGCCGCCGCCGTGCCGGGCCTTTTGCCGCGGGCAATTTCTATCATTGATGACAAAGGTGAGCTGCTGGCCCGGGGTTTTGAAGGTAACGTTGACGGAAATCCGGCCTTAATATCAAAGCAAGCGGATGATCGACGTCACGCCTTTGAATTAAAAATGATCCATACGGTTGAAAAGCTTCTTGAAAAATCAATTGGATACGGCAAAGTTCGTGCCGAAGTTTCCGCAAACATGGATTTTGATCGCGTCACGACCAACGAAGAAATTTTCAATCCTGATGGTCAAGTTGTGCGTTCCACGCAAACCATTGAACAAAAGGTAAATTCGCAAGATAAAGAACCACAATCCGTATCTGTGAGCGCAAATTTGCCCGATGCTGGTGGTAATGGAAACAATGCAACAACGCGAAATGCAAGCGATGCCCGAACCGAAGAAAACGTAAATTACGAAATTTCTAAAAAAGTTGTAAATCAAGTTCGGGACACAGGCATTATTAACCGCCTGTCTGTTGCTGTTCTGGTGGATGGCGCTTATGAGCTGGATAAAAATGATAACCGTGTCTATCGCCCACGCAACAAAGAAGAAATGCAAATGATTGAAACCTTAGTGCGTGGTGCCATAGGTTTCGATAAAAATCGTGGCGACGTGGTCGAAGTCATTAATATGCGCTTTGCCGATTCTGAACCACCACCACCACCACCAATTGACTTGTTCTTTGGCTTCCAAAAACAAGACTTGTTACAAATCGCCGAAATGATTGTGATATTGATTTTAGCGGTCTTGGTGATCTTGTTGGTGGTTCGCCCACTCATAAGCCGTGCCTTCGAAACTCTACCAAGTGCCATGAGTTCCATGGCCGAAGGAGCGCACATGATCGCGGATCAAGCTCAATTGGCGGCCGGAGCCTTGGCGGCACCGCCATCACCGGATGGCACAACGCCCGAAGAAGATATGTTTGAAGAACTTATTGATATCGACCGGGTCGAAGGCCGTGTCAAAGCTTCAAGTGTTAAAAAGGTTGGGGAAATTGTTGAGAAACACCCAGATGAAGCCTTGTCCATTGTTCGAAATTGGTTGTACCAAGAAGGTTAAAGTTTAAAGGTCTAGCTTAAATGGCAGCGGTTAACGAAGATTATCGAAGCTTAACAGGTCCGCAGAAAGCGGCGATCTTTATGCTGTCTTTGGATGATGGGCAATCGGCCAAACTGTTTGAGAAAATGGACGATGAAGAAATCCGCGAACTGTCGCAGATTATGTCTAGCCTTGGGTCCATTAATTCCAAGGTTGTAGAACGTTTATTTTTGGACTTTGCCGATCAGTTATCGTCGACGGGTTCATTGGTGGGTACGTACGATTCCACCGAACGATTATTGCTGAACGCCCTGCCCGATGACCGTGTCACCCAAATCATGGAAGAATTGCGCGGGCCCGCTGGGCGCACCATGTGGGATAAATTGGGCAATGTGAACGAAGCCGTTCTGGCAAATTATTTAAAAAACGAATACCCGCAAACGGTTGCTGTTGTGTTGTCTAAAATTCGTCCTGAACATTCTGCCAATGTGTTGGCTTTGTTGCCGGAAAGCTTTGCCATGGAAGTGATTATTCGCATGTTGTCCATGGAAGCCGTGTCCAAAGACATCTTGGACCATGTAGAAAAGACCTTGCGCACAGAATTCATGACCAACTTGGCCCGCACCGCCCGCCAAGACAGCCATGAAATGATAGCCGGCATATTCAACACCTTGGACCGCAATACGGAAACTCGGTTTATGGATGCGTTGGATGAACGCAATCGTGAATCTGCGGAACGCATCAAAGCTTTGATGTTTACCTTTGATGATTTGGAACGTGTCGACAGCGCCGGGGTTCAGGTTATTTTGCGCCAAGTGGACAAGGCACAATTGTCAGTTGCGTTGAAAGGCGGCTCAGAAAGCGTCAAGGAACTGTTTTTTTCCAACATGTCGGAACGGGCATCAAAAATCATGCGCGAAGACATGGATGCAATGGGAGCCGTTCGCTTAAAAGACGTGGACGAAGCCCAAGCCGCCATCGTCACCATCGCCAAAGATTTGGCCGACAACAACGAAATCATCATTGCCGGTTCCGGCGAAGAAGAACAGTTGATATACTAATATGATGACATCGGAACATTCAAATATGACGCCTAGCGCCCCTAAGAAATTCCTCTTTGACACTGAGTTTGGGGTGGAAGAAGAGCCCGTTGTTGTTGAAACACCTAAACTGGAAAATACTCAAGAAGCCATTTCAGAAGAGCTGTCGGAACCTGAATTCCTCGAAGAAATTGCTCCCACATTCAGCGAAGAAGAATTAGCTGAGGCTCGTGAAGAAGGCATGAAAGCGGGCCGCGAGGCTGCTATTCAGGATATGACAACGGCCCTAGAACAACAAATGTCTCAAATTTTAACCGAAATCAACACCCAGGTTTCCCAATTATTTGATACGTATGCCAAAGACCTTCAGGAACACAGTCAAAATGCAATTGCCGTTGCATCCGTAATCGTCAGAAAGCTATTTCCGGCTTTGAATATGAAACATGCCATGGACGAAATTGAACATATTATCGCCGAGGCTATGCAGCGCACATCGCGGGCTCCGGCTTTGTTGATTAAAGTGCCTTCCAAGTTTCACTCAGCCGTTGAGGCCAAAGTTTCAGAAATGGCAGAATTACGCGGACGTGAGGGCAAAATCAATGTCGTTACCGATGACACGCTTGGCGATGGCGATATTTTGGTTGAATGGGAAGGTGGCGGCATTTTACGTGACACCACCGCCATGTGGGAACATATAGATAATATCATCGAAACAAATCTTGGCTCAGATGTTTCTAAACTGACAGAGCAAGCCGGACATAACAGCCATGAACATGAGCCCGATATAGAAGAAAAACATGGAAATGATGCCATTGCAACTGAACAAGAGGTTGTGAAGCAAGCCTTAGTCAGTGAAAATGAAGAAAATAATATGGAGTCGCCTGAAATTAAGGATAATGTAGCGGCTGTTAAAGAAACAATGGCGAGCGTTGAAAATAAAATTGAAGGTCATGAAAATGGTTCTGAAGAAAGAGCCGCTGAAAATACAAGCGCTGAAGATATTATAGCCGATACACAAACTGAACTGCCCACTGAGCAACCAGACAAACCGGAGCTTGAGGATTAAGAGTTAATCCGAGGAGAACAAAATGGCCGATGATACAAGCCTAGAACTCAACGAACTTGAGGAAGATACTCAAGTGAAGCTTGCCGACGATGAAGACGATGATGCGGGGGCGTCATTTGCTGATCTTGCCGACATCCCAGACATGCCGCGCAATGCCAATGACTTGGAAGCCGTTTACGACATTCCTGTTCAGGTTTCCGCCGTTTTGGGAAAGGCGACGATGCAAGTCAGCCAACTTCTTAAACTTGGTCGAGGTGCGGTCGTTGAATTGGACCGCAAGGTTGGTGAGGCCATTGATATTTACGTAAATAACCGATTGGTTGCCCGGGGAGAAGTGGTTGTCGTCGATGATCGCCTTGGTGTTACAATGACCGAAATCATCAAAACTGACAGAACTTAATGTTTCAGCGGCGATGCTGAGAAAGAGAAACACTTTATGGCGGATAATAACATCCAAATCACACGGGCAAGATCAGCCACCGACATTGCCACGCTTATTGGCTTGTTCGGTGCTTTTGCGTTTGTGGTCTCCGCTATTTTCTCTGGTGGTTCGCCTGGATCATTTGTAAATATTCCGTCTATTATGATCGTTATTGGGGGCACTGTATGTATCACCATGATGTGTTTTTCCATGCAAGAAACCATGCACACGATCAAAGTATTGATGAAAACAATATCGCACACAAACAGGGATGCTTCCGAAGCTGCCATCCAAGTTTTGCAAATTGCTGAGCTTGCAAGACGCCAAGGAGTGCTTTCCTTGCAAGCCATTCTCAGCCAATTAGAAGATGAACCTTTGTTGTTCAAAGGCGTGTCCATGGTGGTTGACGGAACGCCCGGCGAAGAAGTCGAAGGCATTCTTAAACGAGAAATGATGTCCACCGTGCAACGCCACCACAAAAGCGCAAGTGTCTTGAAAAAGGCGGCTGAATTCGCGCCAGCGATGGGCCTTATCGGCACCTTGATCGGTTTGGTGCAAATGTTGGGTAATCTTGAAGATCCAACCACCATTGGTCCCGCTATGGCGGTGGCTTTGTTGACGACCTTTTATGGGGCTGTGTTGGCGAACATGGTTTTTTCTCCGTTATCGTCCAAGCTTGAACGTAATTCCAACGAAGAAGCCGTGGTCAACAATATCTATGTTATGGGTGCCGCTTCTATTGGTCGCCAAGAAAATCCGCGTCGGCTGGAAATGATGCTTAACAGCGTTCTTCCCCCGGCAAAACGTATTCAGTATTTTGATTGAGGAAGCCTAGTCCATGCGTTTGCTCATTATCGGTACATTAGATGGACAGGTTGGCGCGGCCAGCCAAATTGCCTTAAAACGTGGAGCGAAAGTCAACCACGTTGATACCATCGAAGCCGGTTTAGACTTCCTTCGTTCCGGTCGTGGCGCTGATCTTGTGTTGGCCGATGTCAAAGAAGACCTCGTGCTTTTGATCTCTAGCCTTGAAGCCGAACGTATCGCCGTTCCTGTGGTCGCCTGTGGTGTTGGAAACGACACCCACGCCGCTGTCCGGGCGATTAAGGCTGGTGCCAAAGAATATATCCCATTACCTCCCGATGCCGAATTAATTGGCGCTGTATTAACGGCTGTGGCCGAAGAAAATTCTGAATTCATTCACACAGACGCCTGTATGGCAGAAGTCATCGCCTTAGCAGATCAAGTAGCACCATCGGATGCATCCATTTTAATTACAGGCCCCAGCGGAACGGGCAAAGAAATGATGGCGCGTTATCTTCACATGAAAAGCAAGCGCCGCGATGGTCCCTTTATTGCTGTCAACTGCGCCGCCATTCCTGAAAATTTGATGGAATCTGAGCTTTTTGGTCATGAAAAAGGCTCGTTCACCGGGGCCGTAGCGCGGCGCATCGGAAAATTTGAAGAAGCCAATGGCGGCACAATTTTGCTTGATGAAATTAGCGAAATGGCCCCGTCTTTACAGGCCAAACTATTACGGGTTCTTCAAGAACGCGAAGTTAACCGCATAGGGTCGAATAAACCCGTTAAGGTCAACATTCGTATTCTGGCAACATCTAATCGCAAACTAGAACAAGAAATCACCAAAGGCACGTTCCGCGAAGATTTGTATTTTCGCCTCAACGTTGTGAGCTTAAATCTACCACCCTTGCAAGAACGCCCCGATGACGTCATCGCTTTGGCGCGGCATTTTGCGGCCAAATATTCCGAAGCAAATGGCATTTCTGCTCGTGGTTTAAGCGAAGAAACTCAAGCCAAATTGTTATCTTATGACTGGCCTGGAAACGTACGTGAACTTGAAAATGCGATGCACCGTGCCATTTTATTAGCGACCGGCGACGACATTGGACCAGATGCTATTCTTATCGGTACAACTTCAAAAAGCTCATCCCAAGCCCCAACCCTCGATACATCAGGATCTGATCCCGCCAGCGGCGGGGCAATGGTCGGTAAAACCGTTTCCGAAGTTGAACGAGAATTGATCATTCATACCCTCAGCCATTGCTTGGGAAATCGCACGCACGCGGCAACGATTTTGGGAATTTCAATCCGCACCCTTCGCAACAAACTTAAACAATACAACACAGATGGATTTGACGTCCCTGCGTCCGGCAATGATGGCGCTCAGGCCCCTGCTTAATTATTTTTCGATTTTTTGGATGTAACCGACCCCATTATGGCAGACGAAGACACCGCACAAACCGTTGAACCAAATCCCCTTGCTGGGGTGCAAGACTTTCTGACGGCCATCAGCAAGCGCGGCGACATCATGATGGCGTTGGGCGTGTTTGCCATTTTGGTGGTTTTAATCTTGCCCATGCCAACGTGGTTGCTAGATGCCAGCCTTGCCTTTTCGATTACGTTTGCTGTTTTGATTTTAATGACGGTGCTGTTCATCAACCGCCCTTTGGAATTCAGCACCTTTCCGACCATTTTGTTGTTGGCAACCATGATCCGCCTGTCGTTAAATTTGGCTTCAACACGGCTGATTTTATCAAATGGACACGAAGGTATTGGGGCCGCAGGAAAGGTTATCAAAGCCTTTGGCGATTTTGTCATGGGCGGCAATTTTGTTATTGGTATTATCGTTTTTTCAATTTTGGTATTGGTGAACTTCATCGTTATCACCAAGGGTTCTGGGCGTATTGCTGAAGTTTCTGCTCGTTTTTCATTGGATGCCATGCCGGGCAAACAAATGGCCATTGATGCCGACTTATCCACGGGTATCATTGATGAAACCGAAGCCCGCACCCGCCGCAAAGACCTAGAAGACGAAAGTACCTTTTTTGGGTCCATGGACGGTGCTTCTAAATTCGTTCGCGGCGATGCTATTGCGGGCTTGTTAATCACCTTTATCAACGTCATTGCGGGGATGGTGATCGGTGTGGCTCAACACGGTATGTCTTTTGCTGATGCCGCCGATAATTTTACCCGTTTGACCATTGGTGATGGTTTGGTGACCCAAATTCCGGCGCTGATTGTTTCGACCGCTGCTGGTATGATGGTGACCAAAGCAGGTATTACAGGCGCCACAGAAAAAGCCTTGTTCAAACAATTAGGTGGTCAACCTCGGGCCATGGGTGTTAGCTCGTTTTTGTTGGTAACCATGTCATTTTTACCCGGCCTACCGATGGCACCATTCATGATTTTGGGCTTTATTATGGGTGGTATTTCGCTTTACGTAAACCTGCAAAACCGGGCCGTGGCTGCCAAAGAAAAAGAAGCACTTCAAGCCAGTCAGGAAGAAGAAGAATTAAGCTTACCCGAAGAACCCATTACCACAGCGCTTAAAATCGACATGTTGCGATTAGAATTGGGGTACGGCTTGCTATCGTTGATTAACAATCCTCGTGATGGCAAACGACTGACAGACCAAATCAAGGCTTTGCGCCGTCAAATTGCCATTGAAATGGGTTTTGTCATGCCGTCTGTTCGCATCCAAGATAACATGCAATTAGATGCCAATAATTATTTCATTCGCTGCAAAGAGATTGAATCAGGGCGTGGTGACTTGCGCCCCAATATGCTTTTGGTAATGGACCCTAGGGGTGAAGAAATTACCCTTCCGGGCGAACAAACGGTTGAGCCGACTTTTGGTTTACCTGCCATGTGGATTGATGAACAAAACCGCGAAGAAGCTTTGTTTAGGGGCTATACCGTGGTTGATCCGGCCACCGTAATCACCACCCATTTAACCGAAGTCATCAAAGACAACATGCCTGAATTGTTGTCGTATGCCGAAACGCAAAAATTAATTAATGAGCTGGATGAAGACCACAAAAAGTTGGTTGAAGACATGATTCCAGCGCAAATTTCCATGGGTGGCGTTCAACGCGTGTTGCAAAATTTGTTGACGGAACGTATTTCCATTCGCGACCTTGCCACCATTTTAGAAGGTGTTTCAGAAGCCTGTGGCATGACCCGCAACGTCACCATGATTACTGAACATGTCCGCGCCCGGCTTGCCCGCCAAGTCAGCGACATGAACGTCAACGACCAAAATGTCATTGTATTGCTATCGTTGTCCCCTGAATGGGAACAACGGTTTGCCGAATCCTTGGTTGGTCAGGGCGACGACCGTCAATTATCCATGCCCCCGACCCAGCTTCAAGAATTCATCACGCAATTGCGCAATGCTTATGAACGTCAAGCGATGATGGGGGAAGTTCCAGTGCTGTTAACCAGCCCGGGTATCCGGCCTTATGTACGTTCTATTATTGAACGGTTCCGTCCGTCGACTGTTGTTATGAGCCAAAATGAAATTCATCCCAAGGCTAAAATTAAAACTGTGGGGCAGGTATAAGCTATGACACAAAAGCCTAAAACCGCCGCAACACCCAAAAAAGGCAAAGGCCAAAATATCATTGCCGTGGCTTCTGGCAAGGGTGGGGTTGGAAAAACCTGGTTGGCGATCACTATGGCCAGCGCGCTAAGTGCCAAAGAACAAAAAGTTTTACTGTTTGATGGTGATTTAGGTCTCGCTAACTTAGACATTCAACTTGGGTTGATGCCTAAACAAGACTTAGGTTCGGTTATTGCCGGGCGGCTAACGTTAAATCAAGCCGTGCTTCCTTTTCCCGCTGGTGGTTTTGACATCATTGCCGGGCGTTCTGGTTCCGGTGGTTTAGCCAACATTCCGACATCACGATTGCAAATGCTGAACGAAGACTTAGCCTTATTGGCGCAAGCTTATGATCGCGTTATTTTGGATTTAGGCGCCGGCGTTGAACGCACCGTGCGCCAACTTACGCACAATGTGGGCACATGCATTGTTGTTGCCACTGACGAACCAACGTCGCTCACCGATGCCTATGCCTTTATCAAATTAACTCACATGGAACGACCCAATTTAAACATTAGTGTGGTTATCAATGCAGCGAATTCCACCCGCGAAGGTGAACGGACCTACAATACTTTATTGAAGGCTTGTGAAGGATTTCTCAAGATTTCTCCTGCATTATTAGGTGTCGTGCGCAGAGACCCAAAAGTGCGCGAAATCGTAAAGGCCCAAGTGCCTCTGTTGTCGCGCTATCCCAATACGGAAGCCGCCAAAGATGTCACCAGCATCGTACAGAAGCTTCTTAAAAAATAAGGGCCAAATATCCGGGCTTGAGTTAAACGGGAACACACCCGAAAGGAATGCTCATGTCGACAGTAACGCCATCACAACCTAGCCCGCCACCGTCTTCTGGAGCGGGGCAAAACGCAGCTAATGCCGTTGTTATCAAAGGTGCAAGCCAGCTTGTTAACGTCACTGTTGGCCAAGTTGTCGATGCCACAGTCACCGCCAAAAACGGCCCCAACCAAGCTCAAATACAAACACCATTTGGCCCCATGACCTTGCAATCGGTGATGGCTTTGCCAAAGGGCTCGGCTCTAACCTTGGTGCTAAGCACCCTAACCCCGCCTTCGTTTATGATTGGAATGGTCGATGGAAAGCCCGTTCCGGGTGCCTTAACGCAGGCCCAAGCCAAAGCCGCTGGCTTACCCCTATCCCAAGGGGCGCAAGTCTTGCCAAAAAGCCAGCCCTTGCAAGCGGGAGGAAAGCTTGCCGCCGTATTGTTAAGGCCTGCTCAAACACCCTCAATGGTAAATACTGTTACGGGAACGCCCACAGGTTCTTCGCCCCAAACGCAAGCCTCTATGGCAACGCCTCAGCAAACAGTTACAAACCTCGTTCAAGGTGCAACGCAGATGGTTCAAGGCGCAACACCACAAACCGCAACGACATCAACAACTCAACCTGGGGCAACCTCCTCTGCCACAAACACCCCAGCCTCGTCCTCATCGCCAACACCAAGCGCAATGGCAATGATGGCCAAGGGAGCCAATATAGGCTCAACAGCTTCTTTGCCCAGCGGCACGCGCTTTACCATTACCATTCAATCCATTGAACCGCCCAGCGCCGCATTAAGCACGCCATCTATGGCGTCGGCCAAAGGCATTGTCCAAGGTCAAATTGTCACCGGCACCATCATTGGACGCACCCCCCAAGGTCAACCCATTGTACAAACGCCAAACGCGACCATAAGCCTAGACAGCAAGGCGGTGTTGACCGATGGAACTAAAGTTACCTTTAAATTTGATACTGCACCCTTGCCTGCTTTGCCAAGCCAAGCCGCGCAACGCATGGGACGCGCAGGCCTTGGGCTTGGGCTTGCGAAGGCAAAAACATGGGACGATTTCAGCGAAGCCTTAAAAACCCTAGCAGCATCGGACCCACAACGTTTGCAAAGCGTCGTTCAAACGGCACTTCCTCAACCGGGGCCAAAGCTTGGCAACCAAATGTTGTTTTTTTTAAATGCGCTCAAGGGCGGTGACATCAAAAGTTTGTTTGGCGAGTCTGCGGCCCGTATTATTGATAAAGAACGTCCACAATTATTGTCAAAGCTTGGCGGTGATTTTCATGTCATGTCAAAAATGGCAGATGAACCCCAATCGGGGGACTGGCGTTTGGCTTTGATCCCGCTATGGAATGGGGAAAAGCTGGATCAAATCCGGTTTTATCACCGTGGAGGCGGTAAAGACGAAGAAGGAAAAGAAGACGATGAAGGCACGCGTTTTGTGTTGGATGTCGAACTCAGCAATTTTGGTCATTTACAACTTGATGGTTTCATGAAGGCCACAAAAAAACGTCTTGATCTGATTGTACGCACCGAACAGGCCTTGCCCGAAGATATGCGCAACGATATTTCCGTGATTGGCAAAACGGCCGAAGAGGTCATGGGCTTATTTGCATCCATTTCTTTTCAAGGGAACCCCGACGGTTTTGTTGAATTTCCCCCTAATATCGCCCAAGATCAAGGTTTGTTAGCATAACCTAGCTGTACGCCCCACAACGTAACAAAAAGAGGTAATTTTTTATGGACTTAAGGGAACGTCGGTCCTTGTTGATCGTCAATGAAAATCCGGACAGAAAAATTGATTATGTTGCCTCGTTGTCGGGTCGCATCGCATTGGATGACCAAACGTATGATTTGAACTTACGTTATGTTCCGGATAGATCTGTCTTGAAATCAACGCATTTTGCAGACTATTTAAATGTTATGGGAAAACAGAATTGGGGCACCCCCGAAGATTTAGCCGTAACGGTTCTCAGCGACGTTAACAACGAACTTATTTGCCGCTGGGTTCAAGTCAATCTTTGTTCCAACCCTACCAAAAACGTTTCTGGTTTTGCCCATTCGGTAGTGATTGAAGACCGCCAGCCCGGCTGGGATAATCCCCCTTTGCTTGGTCGGTTAACGCGCGTTTAAACGCAATCCTGTCAAAATCGGTGGGTTTGGGTGTATGTACCAAATGGCATAATTTCTTGAATATGGCTGGGGGCCCGACCATATCTCACTATTCTTGAAATTCATTCTCTGTTCAGCTTTCATATTGCATGAACAAACATCAAATACCGAAGGCCAAAACTTCAAAGCTAATGCAAGGAATTTCCATGCCCCTACACGTTAAAAAAATCAATTACCGAAAATCATTGGCTGTACTTGGAATCGCTGCCAGCACAGCATATGCAAGCCCCCTTGTGACCACGTTGGGCGAAGTTCATGCCTCCGGCGGAGGTTTTTTTGGCGCTGGACGAAAACCTGCTGGCTTTGGATCAGGTTCCGGTGGTTTTATTATTAATGACAAAATCACCTTAAAAGAATGCAGCGATTGCCACCAAGCTTATGGCGGCGATGCCCTACCGCGAAATTCTTGGCAGCGCATCATGGGGAATTTGGACAATCATTTTGGCGAAGATGCATCGCTTGATGAACCAACACGAGCCCATATTGAAAATTACTTGCTGTCCAAAGCGCTCAACGGCAGCAGCTCTTCTTTGCGTATTAGCGACCAAGCTTGGTACATTTCAGCGCACCACAATCGGGGGGCACGCAGAAAAGGAAATTGCATTGGTTGTCACGGCGGTGGTGGCGGATATAACGGTGGCAACAGCAGTTGGTGGAAAAAATAACCTGCCTATAGCATTGCTTTCACGTTATCTATCTAAAGCCTAAAGTTTTAATGCGTTGGCTAGCCATTTTTGAGCGTTCTATAATGATCATGAGGCTTGGGCTTTTTACGGCACCTAAATTGGTTTAAAGCGGAAACTTCTAACACTGCCTGTACCGCTTTGGGTATAATTTCAGTTGTATTCATATCTTCATATGTGGGAAGGATTTTCCCATTAACACCCCAACGCTGTGTATAGGTTGGGGTGTTTTCGAAGGGCCGTCAATATCTCGCTTGGGCCGTAACCAATCTGAATAGAGGAACCCACGCTTGCAACTGGTTTGGTATTTGTAAAAGCTCTCTTATTGGCGATACGTTGCGTGACACTGCACGCAATAACTCATTGTGGTCTGCAAGGCCCCAAGGGACTCTTGCATATTTTTGGTTTTCAACACATCGCCCAACTCGTCCCCACTTTTGTGGAAGGACAGGCCAAGCTGTTTGAATTCGGCGTTGTTTGTGTTGTTACACATTTTTTTCATGTCAGGAGTAAGACCAAGTTTGGAATGTGCTGTTTTTGATGCTTCATCGAATTTACCCTCCGACAAAAATCCAATAATGGACTGTACTGCCTGTACGTGATCGCGCATGTTGGCCAATTGATGTTGATTCATTTCCAAAGAATTCCCAAGTGCAATTCTTCCGTCATGAGTTCCCTTTCGTATTTTCATGTGCATTCCATCCCCATTAGGACTGTTTGCCACAGCGTTAAACGAAACACCAAGCAAACTTAGCATGCCAAAAATGATGAAATGTTTCTTCATGATCATCTCCTTATTTTAAGTTGTTTTAAAAAAATCAGTATTCCACTGACGGAACGAAAATGTAGTGTATTCCATTACTTTATAATATGATTTGGATCATATTATAAAAAGGAAGGCCTAATTATGTCTAGATTATTGCCGACACCACCGTCCGCCATCCGTTATTTAAAGCTGGCGAAAGAAGAGACCCTTTTTCGCCAAGGGGATCAAACTGTTGCTGTATTTGCAGTAAAACAAGGAAGGGTACGCTTAGTGCGCCATTTATCCGATGGAAGCACTGTGCCTATATACGTCTCGCACAGTGGGAACACGTTTTCAGAAGCGGCATTATTTTCTCCGACTTATCATTGTGATGCCATTGCCGATATGGACTCGGAAATCGAAATTCATTCAAAAGAAGCCCTATCCCAAGCGCTTTATCAAGACCCCAAAGCAGCATGGGCCTTTATGTCCCACCTTGCGAAACAGGTCATTACCTTGCGTTCCCGGCTAGAGGTTCGTAACATCCGTTCAGCGCCGGAAAGAGTCATTTATTTTCTTAAATTGGAAACAAACGAGAAAGCAATGGAGGTTACTTTTGTGCGCCCGTTAAAAGATATTGCAGCCGACATTGGGCTTACCCATGAAACCTTCTATCGGGTGCTGTCCAAACTTGAAGCTGATGGCACGATCAAACGAAACGGACGAACAATAACCCTCCTAGATTAGCTTTTTAGCTCGGTTGTATTTCATAACCAGCATAGGAAGTGCCAAAAGACGACCCGTAATAAGTAAAAGATTATTGGGCGATTTTAGACGCACCTTGTAGCAATAATCATGAGGCTTGGGCTTTTTTACGGCGCCTAAATTGGTTTAAGGCGACTTCATCTAACATCACTTGTTCACGCCTTGCCATTTCCTGTTCTATACGGCGCTGACGATTAGCATCAACGGTTTCGTATTTTTTAAGCTCTTGATAGGCTTCTGCCAATTCATCCCGAGCATACGCGATCACCACATCCATTTGTTCAATTGAATCTTGCAAATTATCACGGCGTTGTTTCATTCGTTCATAATAGGCCGGATACGTTACGCCGGCGCCTGCTGGATCAGCGCTGGCGGCGGCTTTTTCCCGCACATGTTCTTCAATCAGATTTGCTTTTTGCATTTCTAAGTCGGCTTGAAGTCGAGACAATTCACCCAACTTTCGTTGTTTTTCATCCACGGTCCATTCATGTAGACGTATCAAGCTTTTCATGTTTGCAGCCAAGATATAGCCCTCATTTACAGTTACTTACGTTCCCAAATTATGCGTTTGGGTGATCATGATTGTTCTTCGTTGTTTTCCACGCTCGGCAGTCCCGGCATCACTCCACCGCCAAGGCCTGGTGCCAAACCACCTTGGGCAGCTGGCGCTTGCTGTAAACTTGGCTCAGGCGTTGCCATGGGTTGCTGTGGCCTCGCCTCAGCTGCGGTTTGGTGAAATTGTTCTGGGTGCAGTTCCGGTTGAAGCTGTTGTTTAGGCATCGGCTGTTGTTGAGGCTGTTGCTGTGGTTGGATTGCACTTTGATCGACCGCCATGCCTTGGACCGCCATACCTTGAACCGCCATGCCTTGCGGCCCAGCTGCCATTTGTCCAGGGTTCTCGTTCTGTCCGGCGCCTGTACCCAGCACTTCTGCCAGTCTCAAATAACATTGCTCTAAACTGGTGTTGTCAGATTTTTCTTGGGCCAGGAAATCTTCGATGGGTTGGTGATAAAAAATCGCGGCATCCACTTCGGGATCAGTTCCCTTGCGATAGGCCCCCAACCGGATCAATTCGGCCATGTCATCATAAGTTGAAATGTATTTCTTAGCTTTGGATATCAGCTTGTTTTGTTCTGAGGTGTTACAATCTGGTAAGGTTCTAGACACGCTTTTCACCACGTTAACTGCCGGAAACCGACCGCGTTCAGCAATGGCGCGGTCCAGCACAACGTGACCATCCAAAATGCCTCGCACAGCATCGGATATTGGTTCGTTATGATCGTCGCCTTCGACCAACACGGTGAATAATCCGGTTATGGACCCCTGACCTTCTTGTCCTGGCCCCGCACGTTCCAATAACCTTGGCAATTCGGCAAACACTGATGGCGTGTAACCCTTGGATGCCGGAGGTTCCCCCACCGATAGCGATATTTCCCGTTGCGCCATCGCAAAACGGGTAACACTGTCCATCAAACACAAAACATCATTTTTTTGATCGCGGAAATATTCGGCGACGGTCAAAGTGGTATAGGCTGCTTGTCGGCGCAACAAAGGCGGCTCGTTTGACGTTGCCACAATCACGACGGAACGCGCTAAACCTTCTTCGCCCAAATCGTCTTCGATAAATTCACGCGCTTCGCGTCCCCGTTCTCCGATCAAGCCAATGACGCTAACTTGGGCTTCGGTATGGCGCGCCATCATCGACAACAACGTTGATTTGCCAACGCCAGAACCCGCAAAAATCCCCATGCGTTGCCCCTGACAACACGTCAAAAAGGTGTTCATAGTGCGCACACCTAAATCAATTTTGCCGCCAACGCGTTGTCGCTTATGGGCTGGTGGAGGGTCATTTTGAATGGGGTAGCCATGGTTGCCGCTGGGCAACGGCCCTTTGCCGTCAATCGGCTCGCCAAAGGCATTGATAACGCGGCCTAACCAGCCTTCATTTGGATAAAGTACGGGTTCAGTTATGCCGACTTCGACGCGACACCCAAGGCTGACGCCATCCAAGGGACCAAAGGGCATCAACAGGGCACGGTCTTCGCGAAACCCGACCACTTCACACGCGATACGGCTTTTATTGCGCCGGACAATATCGCAATGATCACCGATAGAAAAAACCCCTTCGACGCCCGACACTTCGACCAACAAACCAACCACAGCCGCGACTTGCCCATAGATATCAAAATCTGGTAAACGATCGACTTCATTGATGATGTTGTTGACAAAAACGGTCACGAAAAAACCTTGTATAATAAGCAGCCACCTTGCGAATCCTAGCATGGTTGCGAATCGAAAATTAAAAAAATAAACGCTTCTGCATTTATACGGAGCATATTATAGCCCATAACTCTTTAAGGCTTGGTAAAGCAAATCAACGTGTTAACAAAGATTAATAGCCTAATTTTGCCACTATTGATTGGGGGCCTTGATTGATGGCTCTACTAGATTTATGGTTAACGCGAATTTATTGTTAATTTTTTATTGAGTTGAGGGGATTCCACTCGAATGCGTGCTCTTCTTGTTGAAGACGATCCAGCGATGGCGCAAAGCCTTGAGCTTATGTTGAAGTCTGCCTCTATGGTGGTGGATAAAACGGATCTTGGAGAAGATGGTCTTGAAATCGGTAAATTGTACGATTATGACATCATTATTTTAGACCTGATGCTACCTGACATGGATGGACTTGAAGTGTTACGCAGGCTTCGTGATGCCCGCGTGGAAACACCCGTTCTTATTCTATCCGGTCAAACGGAATCAGAAATAAAAGTCAAAGGTTTAGGGAGCGGTGCAGACGATTATCTGACGAAACCTTTTAACAAGGAAGAATTGATGGCTCGTATCCAAGCCATTGTTCGACGCAGTCAAGGTCACAGCCAATCCATAATCACCACCGGAAAATTAGCGGTTAACCTAGACAGTTCAATGGTCGAAGTTGATGGCAAGCCCGTGCATTTAACTGGTAAAGAATACGGCATTTTGGAATTGTTGAGCTTGCGCAAAGGCACCACGTTGACCAAGGAAATGTTTCTGAACCATTTGTATGGTGGAATGGATGAGCCTGAACTTAAAATTATTGACGTTTTCATTTGTAAATTACGGAAAAAACTTGCCGATGCGACAAACGGCGATAATTACATCGAAACCGTATGGGGCCGGGGTTACGTATTACGCGACCCTAACAAAATTGCCGATGCCTAATTAACAATGCCTAATTAACAAAATTATGCCCATTAAAAAACCCGCCAGAAACATTCAGGCGGGTTTTTCAAATCACATACAACCAAGCGATTGAATACATTCAAGCCATTGCCTTTTGTAAATTCTCATCCAATTTTTCCAAAAATTGATTGGTTGTCATCCAAGCTTGATCTGGGCCAATCAACAAAGCTAAATCTTTGGTCATATGACCACTTTCAACTGTTTCGACACATACCCGTTCCAAGGTTTCGGCGAAATTTACGACCTCTGGTGTATTGTCGAACTTACCGCGATAACTTAATCCTCGCGTCCACGCAAAGATCGAAGCGATTGGGTTGGTCGAAGTTTCTTTACCTTGTTGATGCTGACGATAATGGCGCGTGACGGTACCATGGGCGGCTTCGGCTTCAACGGTTTTGCCATCGGGTGTCATCAAGACTGATGTCATTAAACCAAGCGAACCAAAACCTTGGGCTACGGTGTCCGATTGCACATCACCATCATAGTTTTTACACGCCCAAACAAAACCGCCGGACCATTTCATGGCACACGCCACCATGTCATCAATCAAGCGGTGTTCATACGTAATGCCAGCGGCTTTGAATTTGTCGACAAATTCTGTTTCATAAATCTCTTGAAAGATATCTTTAAAACGACCGTCATAAGCTTTCATGATGGTGTTTTTAGTCGACAAATATACAGGCCAGCCCATGTCTAGGCCATAATTCAGGCTGGAACGCGCAAATCCGCGAATGCTTTCGTCTTCGTTATACATGGACATACACACACCACTGCCAGGAAAGTCATGGACTTCGCGTTCAATTTTTTGGCCATCTTGACCCACGAATTTGATGGTCAATTTACCGGGGCCGGGCACAACGAAATCAGTTGCACGATATTGATCACCAAAAGCATGACGCCCAATAACAATCGGTTGCGTCCAACCAGGCACTAAACGCGGTACATTTTGACAAAGAATAGGTTGGCGAAAAATGGTGCCACCGATGATATTTCGAAGTGTGCCGTTGGGGCTGCGCCACATTTTTTTCAAGTCAAATTCTTCGACGCGGGCTTCGTCCGGGGTGATGGTCGCGCATTTTACGCCAACGTGGTATTTTTTGATGGCTTCGGCGGCATCAATGGTGATTTGATCATCCGTTTCGTCCCGTTTTTCGACGCTTAGATCATAATATTTCAGATCAACGTCCAAATACGGCAAAATCAATTTATTTTTGATAAAGCTCCATATAATGCGTGTCATTTCATCACCGTCTAGTTCGACGATGGGGTTAGTGACTTTGATTTTTGACATATTAAAACATCTCCCGATGGGGCCAAATTAAAAAATTGAATAAACAATAAGACGCGATTTCATGTTTGACAAGAAAACGCTATAGATGGCTCAATAATACTTCTTCATTCACCCCGGGCGCACGAGCAACGGCATCGAATACCTGTTCCACGTTGTCCACCACTTGGTATAATG
>Ga0316204_10001779_pt1 | contig 54627 bp, 26 predicted proteins | sample 6monrhotite_MG_2_FD_205661 | JGI IMG/M metagenome (GOLD analysis project Ga0316204, IMG submission 205661) | Microbial mat bacterial communities from mineral coupon in-situ incubated in ocean water Damariscotta River, Maine, United States -... | ecosystem: Environmental > Aquatic > Marine >... | reverse complement strand
CGCTGATCGATATAGCACCGAATCCGATGATTCCCATCGTTAATGCTGCTATAGTAGATTTTAAAGTTTTCATTTGTTTGTTCCTTTAAGTTTTAAGTTGAATTTCAAGTTATTCAAATACAACCATATCAATTTATGTGCCAACTCGTTTAATCCAGATAGAATAAGGGTTTTAAGGATGTCTTCGTTATAAACCTTCTATTCTGTATATAAAGATCTCCCCAAATGGGGACTTGTTTCTCTATATGAGGATATAGAAAATTTCCATTTGGTTGCATTGATTATCAATTTCCGATCAAATATCGAATTTATCTAAACGATACAAAAATGCTTTGTAGCCTAAACCCAATAATTTTGCAGCTTGAGTTCGGTTGTTATTACAATGGCTTAATGCTTGTAACAAACATTCTTTTTCATGAGTATCCCATTGCAAACCTTGCTCGGGTAATAGAAAAGTTTGCTGAATATTTTTGTTGGTTAGCTCCAAATCAGAGACATCTTCCGAGGTAATAATTTCGCCGATAGATAATAAGATCAAACGTTCTAAACTATTTCTTAACTGTCTAACGTTTCCCGGCCAAGGATAGCCGAGTAACATTTTTAATGCTGAACTTGATAGAACTTTTTTGCCACAATCATGTTGTTGACAAAAATATTCTAAGAAGTGAGATATTAGCAAAGTAATATCTTCTTGTCGTTGCCTAAGAGGAGGGATGACAACGGGGATCACATTTAGTCGATAATAAAGATCTTCTCTGAAATTACCATCTTCTACTTCGTCTAATAGATTTCGATTGGTCGCGGCGACGACCCTGGCATCGAGTTTAATTTCTTCATTTGAGCCAACTCGCGTAATGGTTCCTTCTTGTAAAAAACGTAAAAGCTTGCTCTGCAAAATCAAAGGTAACTCACCAATTTCATCTAAAAAAATCGTTCCATTATTAACACTTTCAAATTTTCCGACACGTGTTTTGTTTGCTCCAGTGTAAGAGCCCTTTTCTGCACCGAATAATTCAGCTTCTGCCAAACTTTCGGGGATCGCCGCACAATTAACTGGGAGAAAAGGCTTATCAGCACGATTTGATAATTGATGGATTGCTCTTGCGGCTAATTCTTTACCTGTACCACTCTCACCAGTGATTAAAAGTGTTGCATTTGTTGGTGCTGCTTTTTCTATTCTGGCAAAAAGACGATTCATGGAGGATGAACGACCAATCATATCTACTAACTGTGAGCGGTGTTTTGATTGTTGCTTTAGTTGTTCATTTTCTTTTTCTAACGACTTAGTATAGATAAGTTTTTTGACCGTAAATAATAATGACTGTTTATCAAAAGGTTTTGGCAAATAATCATCAGCGCCTGCGCGTATTACATTGATCGCGTGAGATGCTTCACTGTGGGCGGTTATTAAAATAAAGCCGCATTGGGGAGCTATTTGAATAACTTTTGATAGCAATTCTTCACCGTTTATCCCCGGCAGTTGCCAGTCTGAAATGATGAGATCGATCGAATCATTGTTGAGTATTTTTATTGCGCCTTCAGCAGAGTCGACATCTGTAACTTTGTAGTTTTCGGCAGTTAAAATAGATTTAATAATTTTTCGTTGATCGACTTCATCTTCGACAAGTAAAATGTGTATAGGCATCTCGTTATACTCTATTTTTAAGGGTTAAAACGATCTTTGCACCAGTATGGGAGCTGTTTTTAAGCTCCGGGTTATCTGTTATTTCAATATTACCATCGTATTTCAATGTCACAATCCTATGTGCTAAATAAAGCCCCATGCCAGCACCATAGGTTTTGTTTGTATTATGAGGAGAGAAAAGTTTTTTCTTTATTTCTTCATTAAAGCCGATACCTTTATCGCTTATGGTTATTTTTATATTTTCATTCGATTTGCTTAAATTAATGGTGACTTCAGAAGTGGTTTTGTTTGCTTTGTCTATTGCCTCGGTTGCTTCAACAGCGTTATTGATAAGGCTCTGTAGTAAGCTTTTAAGCTCAGGCTCTATCGCATGCAAATTTAATGCTGTATCGTCATTTTTTTCTGCGATTAGTTTTATCTGTACCCCATCGGATTTACTCAGTCCTATGTCATCTATGCAAGAGGTTATCAGCTCACTTACGTTAATTGATTTAACCAGGCTTTTATCATTTGACATTAGATCCATTAATGAACGCACCCATTTATCAATCCTATGTACTTGATGCTTAGAAACTTGTGCTAACTCTTTTTTTGATGTTTCATCTGTTGATGTGGTGAGTTGGTCAATAGCAAGATTTAATGTGTTTAAAGGGTTGCGAATTGTATGGGCTAAGCCACGAGTGATTTCTGTAAGTTCTGAAAGCTGAGCTTGCTTTTGAAGTGCTTGGTTTTCTGTTTGTAATCGTTCAATTTTTTTTGACATTTCGTTAAAGGCTGTCACAGTGTTTGATAATTCTACACTTTGGAATTTTGGATTGTTTTCAATTTGAAAACCAAAGTCACCTAGTCCAACTTTATGAGATGCTTGTTGAAGATCTTTCAGAGGTCGAGATAATCGACTAGCAAAATAACTCGCAACGATCAGCCCTAAAAATATAAAACTTATTGCACTAAATAAAATTTTGTTAGACATTTCATCTAATGAGTTTTGGATACCTGTTCTTGGAATATCTACATGTTGTTTTGTCCCTGCAGAATTAATAACCAAAAATTTATCTTTTTGCCCATCTTTCAAACTGATTTGTATATCATTGGCGACTCTAGAGAGTGAATCAATAATTTCAATTTGCTGTGATTCAGTTATATGTGTAGAAACTCCGAAACTTTTAAATTCAATTTTTGGTTGTCTAAATATAAGCGCTTTGGTGGTTGATAAGCTGACTTCAAAAGCCGCTTCGCCGATTTTACTTGAGACATCTTTAGTAAAGTTTTGGATCAGCCAAAACTGGAGTAAAAAAAGCAAGCTTAAGAGTAGAGCAATAAAAACAAACATCATTTTTCTGAAAGTCATTGCTGCAAATTCCTTATTTATCAATTTTTGTTAAAGGTTATTTTTAGTTTTCGCCTTTGCCAGTTGCATGATATGTGCCAAATTTAAAATAGCAGGTGTAGAGTCAGCATGGTTAACACTCCGAACAACATGCCTAATAATTCCCATTTGTCCGGAATTTTATTTTTGATTGTATTTATTAGAGTGAGGTTATTCTCGCTGCCGATATCTGTAGCAGTTTCGTTATGTGCAGAATGAGTGTGAGTATGATCGTGAGAGATACTGGTATGCATACAGCCATCGGAATGAGGTTTATGAAAAACAATATGCAGCAATGAACCGCTAATAAAAGCTTGAAGTGCAATAAACCCCGAACTAGTCTGATAATCATTGAGCTGCATGCTTAATGCGAAGCCTCCGCTTGTGGCGATTGCCATAGTAAGTAATGTCAGCAGCGCATATCGTTCGCCGATCAATGGTTTTAACAACCACCAAATTGTTAAGCCGACAGGTAATCTGTGTAAAATAATTGCCAGCGAAAGATTCTCGTGATGGCTTTCAGCGTTTCCATTATACAGAGCCGCACCGTCAATACTTGCATGAACAACCAAGCCCAAAATACCGAGCAAAATAGTTGCGGTATGAGTTGTGTTTGCGGATTTACTAAATAATTTTTCGATTAATGTTGGACCAATAAAACCGAGTAAAGCTAGAGAAATTGCCAAATATCCGATTTGGGAAAATGTTTCTGGCAACACTTCTACAAATAAAGTAATCGTGATTACCGCTAGAATAAATCCACTAACTATGTGATCGGTTCGTCTCATTGGACCAAAAGTTTGATAGATAAGTGGACCGATGCCTAAGGCGAAGATACTGGCAATTAAGGCAATCATTTAGAGTGTTTATCTGTTTGGATGGCTGTGTCGGAAAAGAGTTTGCCAGGATTCATAATATTTTTAGGATCGAATAGTTTTTTTATCGCGAGCATTAATTCTATCTCTATGGAGCTTCGACTAAATCCTAGGTATTCTTTTTTCAGCAAGCCCACGCCGTGTTCAGCTGAGATACTGCCATTGAACTCTTTTAATATGGTAAAAATTTTAGGGTTTGCTTGAACACATTGATGTTTAAAATCTTCTAACGATAATTCTTGAGGTTTTAATATATTCAAGTGTAAATTACCATCGCCGATGTGACCAAACCAAATACTTTCAAAATCAGGATAATTGGAACTGACAAACCTATCAACCTTCGCCAAAAACTGACCTACTTGCGATGGTTTTACGGCAATGTCATTTTTATAGGGGGGATAGTGAGATATTGATTCTGAAATACCTTCTCTATACTGCCACATCTCTTCCGCTTGTTGCTGACTTTGGCTAATTAGACCGTCTACTAGCCACTCGTTTTCAGCGGCTGTTTCGAATGCCTGCATGGCTTTTTCCGTTGACTCTTCGTTATTATTTTCAAATTCAATTAATACATAAAAATTTGCTGTGTCTGCAAAAGGCGCTTTCAAGTTTCGATGTTCGATCACTTTATCTAAAGCTTGTTGCGAGAAAAACTCAAATGCTAATAAGTCCAACGTAGATTGAAAATGGACTAATAAGTTAGATACGTCCTCAAGGCTATTTAAAGCCAAGAGCATCACAGTGGGATCTTTGGGAGGGGTAGTGAGGCGTATTTCTGCTTGTGTGATAATGCTGAGAGTTCCTTCACTACCGATCATTAAGTGCCTTAAATCATAACCTGTCGCATTTTTAACCAGCCCGTTATTAAGCTGCAAAATTTCACCTTTAGGAGTCACAACGGTGAGTCCTACGACCCAGTCTCTGGTCAGCCCGTACTTTAAAACTTTGATACCACCAGCATTAGTAGCTATATTTCCGCCGATTTGGCTTGAGCCTGCAGATGCAAAATCAACGGGGTAGTACAAATTTTGTTCTACTGCAAAATTCTGCAATTGCTCAGTTATTACTCCTGCGCCACAAGTAACCGTGCGATCTACCGAGTTGAAATCGGATATCTGGTTTAATCGCTCTAATGAGATAACCATTTCACCGTTAGTTGCGACTGCGCCGCCACTAAGACCTGTTCTGCCACCAGAAGGCACAATTTCTATATCATTTTCAAAAGCAAACGAGACAACATTGGCGACCTGTTCTGTATCGGCGGGTCTTACGATAAAGGAGGGAGCTGGGGTATATAGTTTGCTCCAGTCCTGACCGTAGTTTTCGAGATCGGCGGTATCGGTTAAAACATGATCAACACCGACAATCGATGCGATTTGATTGGTAAAACTTGGCATTCAGCTTCCGGTTTTCATTCAGGCAAGTATTAGGCTGATTGTAACAGATAATTAAATTAACAATCATTAGCTCTCTATTGTCTGCGATGTTTATAGTGGTCAATAAGGGCTGATGTCGAACAGTCATGTTTAGATGTTCTTGTGTTGTTAGTAATGGTGGGCTCTTTTAATTCGTTTAAGATGGTTTTTGCAAGTTGTTTGCCTAATTCGACACCCCATTGGTCGAATGAATTGATATTCCAAATAATACCTTGCACGAAAATTTTATGTTCGTAAAGAGCGATTAAGGAACCAAGAGTTTTGGGATCTAGTTTATTGAATAAAAAAGTATTGCTTGGCTTATTACCAGAAAATACCTTGTGAGGAGTTAATTCTTCAATTTGCTCTGACGTTAGTTCGTTATTTTTTAGCTCTTTGACAACTTCTTCTTTTGTTTTACCTCGCATTAAGGCTTCAGTTTGAGCGAACACATTTGAGATCAACGCATTTTGGTGTTTATTTTCGCCGCTAATATTAGACATTGCAGCTAAAACATCAACTGGAACCAGTTTTGTGCCTTGGTGTAACAATTGATAAAACGCATGTTGTCCAGGATTACCTAATTCGCCAAATAACACCGCGCCGGTAGAATGATCGATTGATTGTCCATCGATTGAAACTGATTTACCGTTACTTTCCATATCAGCCTGCTGTAAATAGGCAGGGAAACGATGTAGGTGCTGCGAGTAGGGAAGTATGGCAACAGTTTCACATTCATAAAAGTTGTTGTACCAGATGCCGAGTAATCCCATTAATACCGGAATATTTTCTTCAAATGGCGCGTTTTGAAAATGCTCATCGGTTTCATAAGCACCGATCAAAAGTTGTTCAAAATTTTGAGAACCAATTGCAATCATTATCGAAAGACCAATCGCCGACCAAAGCGAATACCGACCGCCGACCCAATCCCACATAGTAAAAATATTTTCTTTATCGATACCAAATTCCAACGCAGCTTGAAGATTAGTTGAAACAGCGACAAAATGTTTAGCAAGCTGTGATTCATCTTCAATTTTATTCAGAAACCATTTTTTCGCAGTATTGGCATTAAGCATGGTTTCTTGGGTGGTAAAAGTCTTAGAGCAGATGATAAATAGCGTCGTTTCGGGATTGAGCTTAGTTAACACATCATCAATTTGATTTTCGTCTATATTGGCGACGAAATGCATAGTTAAGCTTTTCGATACAAATGGTTTTAGTGCCTCCGTCACCATTTGAGGACCGAGATGAGAGCCGCCAATGCCGATGTTAACGATATTAGTAATAGGTTTATCGGTCACTCCTAACCATTGACCATTACGCACGCGGTCACTCAATAATTTCATCTTATCGAGTTGTTGACGAATAGCGGGGCGAATGTCGATACCGTCAATCAATAGCGGTTCATCTTTTTGGCTTCTTAATGCAGTATGTAGTACCGCACGATCTTCTGTTGTGTTTATTTTCTCACCAGAGAACATAGAGTTAATATTTTCCGGTAAATTGCATGCTGTAGCTAATTCAGTTAATAGCCTAATAGTTTGCTGATCGATTCTATTTTTTGAATAATCGAACAGAATGTCGTTCAGAGAGAGTGAAAAATTGCTGAATCGATCCACATCGCTGTCAAATTGATTGCGCATGTGCCGTTTTTTGTTTTTTTGGTAATGTTCAAATAAAGCACACCATTCAGGCGTGCTTTTGAGTTGCTTTACAGTATTATTCACTAGTTATGAGCTCTCAAATTAAGTCGCGATAATCAAATGCTAGAGATTATATCTAATTTAAGCTGTTATCTACGAATTGTTTTAGGCTTCGTGACTCATTAGAGCAACACAAGTATCTAACATTCTATTCGAAAATCCCCACTCATTGTCGTACCAGGACATCACTTTTACCATCCGACCTTGAACTTTTGTTTGCGCAGCATCAAAACTGGAAGAAGCCGGGTCATGATTAAAATCGATAGAAACCAGCGGTTCGTCTATGTAGTTTAGTATGCCAGCCATTTCATTTTCAGCGGCTCTCTTAATTGCTTGATTGACTTCGTCAATAGAGGTTTCTTTCGATGCAATAAAGGTTAAATCGATAACTGAAACATTAATAGTCGGAACTCGAATCGCCATACCATCAAGTTTTCCTTGCAGTTCCGGTAGTACCAGTCCCACCGCTTTTGCTGCTCCGGTTTTAGTCGGGATCATTGATTGAGTCGCTGAGCGCGCGCGGTAAATATCCTTGTGAGCTGAGTCGATTAATCGCTGGTCATTGGTATAAGCGTGAATGGTTGTCATTAATCCCGATTCGATACCCACTACATCGTTTAGTATCTTTGCAATGGGCGCTAAACAATTTGTGGTGCACGAAGCATTCGATATGATTTTACAGTCTTTATTTAAAATATCATGGTTAACACCATAAACGACAGTTGCATCAACATCTGTACCGGGTGCCGAGATAATGACTTTTTTTGCTCCCGCTTCAATATGCAAGTTCGCAGACTCTCGATCTTTAAAAATGCCGGTGCATTCTAAAACAACATCGACATCTAATTTTTTCCAAGGTAAATTTCTGGGATCTTTCTCACTAAATATATCGATCACATCGTCATTAACTTTCATTTTATATTGTTGTTCTGCGTCTAATGGAAGGAGAGAGACATCAGCGCCAAAACGACCGTGGACGCTATCGTATTTCGTCAGATGAACATTGTTTTCAGCATTATTTAGATCGTTGATTGCAACGATTTTAATTTTATTTTTCAAAGAAGTTTCGTAGAGTGCGCGTAAGATGTCTCTTCCAATTCTGCCATACCCATTGATAGCCACTTTTATCATTTTGTGTCTCCTTAAATAGTTTAATAAGTTTGATTATTTTAATTCAATTACCGACCTGTTTAAATTAAACAGGCTTGTTTCGATAGATTTGTGATCTCCGACCAATTTTGTGCGGCGATTAGTTTCTTATCCAGCATCCATGTACCGCCTACACAGACCACATTCGCGAGTTTAAGATATTCGCCCGCATTTGCAGGATTAATTCCACCAGTGGGGCAAAAGGTGGCTTGGGGGAGGGGACCGGCAATAGATTTTAACATTTTTATTCCTCCCGATGCTTCGGCAGGAAAAAATTTCATTGCCTGGTAACCATTTTCGAGCAAATTCATTACTTCGGTGGGTGTCGTTGCACCCGGTAAAAATGGAATGTCATTTTGAGACGCGGCGCTGAGTAACTTAGGGCTACTTCCCGGGCTGACGATAAAATCGACACCAGCGTCAATGGACGCTTGCAACGTTTTGATGTCTGTTACGGTTCCACTGCCGACAATTGCATTGGGCAGTGCCTGTTTTATTTGGAATATTGCCTCTAGAGCGGCTTGGGTACGCAAAGTAATCTCTAAAGTAGTTAAACCGCCATTAACTAATGCCGAGGCTAAAGGTATAGCATCTTTTAAGTCGTCAATGACAATAACCGGTATAACTTTAGATTGTTGTAATATTTCTTTCATTTTCGCAGTCAAAATATTTTCTCACTTTTTAGTGCGGCAATTCATTGGCACCAATAAATTTCCACTGGAGTGTTGTCTTGATTGAATAAATAACTAACCGGTAAACTGGGTGACATTTGACTGTCCATGGCTTTTTCAATGACCGATAATTTCTCGTCACCAGTCACTAATAATAAAATAACATGACTATTAAGAATTGCCGATAGAGATAAACTCATTCGTTCGGGGTAGTCACCAGCCACCTCACAATTGGTCGCATCTATAGCGACACACAGATTGGAATTATTTAAATCCAGCGCTTGAATAATTGATTTAGAATCAGGAAACAATGAAGCAATGTGACCATCTAGCCCCATACCCAGCATTGTTAAACTAAATGGCGAAGCCAGTGTTTTGTAATCTTCGCAGCACTCTAATTCACCAGTTAGTGCACTCGTATGTGAATTCTTCATGCCGATATACTTAGCAGCTTTTGCTTGATTAATTAGCAGATTTTTAGTGGTCAACCTTTGGTTGCTTTGTAAATGATCGGCAGCTAACCAGCGTTCATCAGATTGCGCGATAGTGATGTTTTTCCAATCTAAAGAGACTTTTGATAGTTGCGAAAACACTGGCGCAGGCGTTGTTCCGCCGGGCACTATAAAGCTGGCTTTACCTTTATCTAACAACGCTTGTTGCAAGTGATACTCGCAGCGATTAGAAACTTCGGCGAACAATTCCTCTCGAGAATGAAATTTATTTAGCGTAATATTATTTGTCATTTTTCAATATCGATCCATTCACGTTTGTCGTTAGCGAGTAATTCGTCTGACTCGCTTGGTCCCCAACTACCGGCACGATACAAATAGGGTGTAATATCATTTTCTTTCCAGTAATTAACAATGGGGTCGACCCAATGCCATGCAGCACTTCCTTCATCACGGTGTATAAATAACGAAGCGTTACCGGAAATCGCATCGAGCAATAAACGTTTATAGCCAAAACTCTTAAATCCTTTTGATGATTCAGTAAAATTTAAATCAAGTTTGACTGGCTTTAACACTGTTTTAAGTTGAGTCATATCCTTTGCCATTAACAAAAGCTGCATTCGTTCTTCCGGTTGCAATTGGATAATTAGTCGATTAGGAACAAGATTTCCAGCATCGGGATCAAAAGCATTATGCGATATATTTTTGAACTGAATGACGATCTCAGCACTACGTCGGTTAAGACGTTTGCCGGTTCTAAGATAAAAAGGAATTTGTGCCCAACGCCAATTATCAATGTGTGCACGAATAGCGACAAAGGTTTCCGTTTGGCTAGTTGAAGAACCTAACTCTTCGAGATATCCTGATTCTAATTTTCCGTCCACACTACCCGCAACATACTGCCCCCTCACTGTATATTTTTTAACGTTTTCTCCAGTGATAGGTCGTAATGCTTGCAAAACTTTTATTTTTTCAGTCCTGATATTCTGCGCGCACATTTTATTCGGTGACTCCATTGCAACCATGCCAAGTAATTGTAATAAATGATTTTGCACCATATCACGCATGGCACCAGCGCCATCATAAAAACCACCTCGCCCCTCAAGTCCTACTTTTTCGTTAATGCTTATTTGAATATGATCGATCGATTTAGAATCCCAGAATTGCTCAAATAGAGAATTGCTAAAACGTAAAGCCAATAGATTTTGTACGGTTTCTTTTCCGAGATAATGGTCAATTCGAAAAATTTGCTCTTCGTTGAAATGCAGGGCTATTTTTTGGTTGATCGCTTCGGCAGATTCCTCGTTGTAACCAATAGGTTTTTCGACTACGACTCTTGAATCCTCGATAACAAGTCCTGCTTTATCGATGTTCTCACAACAAATGCCATAAATGTTTGGAGCGATCGCTAAATAAAAAATTCGTACAATGTTTTTACGATTTGAAAAATCAGACTTTAGTTCATCCCAACCTTTTTTATAATCTGCGACATCTATTAATACAGGTTTTAATAATTGGGAAAAAGTTGTAAAACTTTTAGTCTGAAATTCGTTTTCCAACATGAATTTTTTGAATGCGTTTTCGATAATTGAAAGTGTATTATCAAAGTCGTTTTGTTTTCTTGAGCAAACTAAAATACGTGAGTTTTCCGGGATCTCGCCTTCCATAAACGCACGATACAAAGACGGCAATAACTTTCTTAAAGATAAATCGCCCGTTCCTCCGAACAAAATCAGGTCAAAGGGTTTATTTAATACTTTATCCAAAGCTGGTTGCTCCTTGTTCTGCATTCGTGACATTTTTTCTAAAGCCAGCAAATAACTCTCTTCCCATTCCAAATTGACTTGAATCGTTGTTTTTTGTAGCAGGCGATCTTTTTAGTAAAATGTCATCTTCAATTAGTAATTCGAGTGTACCTTTGATAGCATCGAGGCGGATTATATCTCCGTTCAATATTCTCGCAATGTTTCCACCATCTAAAGCTTCTGGTATCAGATGAATTGCCGCTGGAACTTTTCCAGAAGCTCCAGACATCCGCCCATCCGTTACTATAGCGACATTAAATCCAGCGTCTTGAAGGGAACTTAAAATAGGCGTTAGTTTGTGTAGTTCTGGCATACCATTCGCTTGTGGTCCTTGAAAGCGGATCACAGCGATAAAATTTTTATTTAGATGACCAAGTTCAAATTGTTTGACGAGATCATTTTGTTCATCAAAAACGATGGCTTCTGCTTCTATGACTAATCGCTCATGAGAAACCGCAGAAGTTTTTATCACGCAGCGTCCAAGATTACCCGTCAATAACTGTAGACCACCATGGGGACTGAATGCTTGTTCGGGAACGCACAAAACATTTTCATCGAGACTGCTCTTTGACCCAGATCGCCATTTTACAATCTTTGTTGATAATTCAGTTTCATTTTCTTGACGATATATTTCTGCCCGATCGTTTTCAACTAAGAAAGGTTCGTCGAAATATCTTTCTAATCCTTCACCCATAATGGTAAAAACATCCTGATGTAAATAACCTGACTGACTAAGTTCTCGCATCAAAAAAGGCATCCCACCTGCGGCTTGAAAGTGATTAATATCGGCGCTTCCGTTTGGATAAATTCGGCATAATAGCGGCACCGCTTTTGAAATTTCTGACATATCTTGCCAGTCGATAATAATGCCTGCCGCTTTGGCTATTGCGATCAAGTGAATAGCATGGTTGGTCGAACCGCCCGTCGCAAGTAAACCGACCAATCCATTAACGATCGTTTTTTCAGTAATCATTTTGGCTAAAGGTATTTTTTGATCTTTAAGATCGATGTTTGAAATAAGTATTTCGACAGCTTTACTGGACAATGAATTGCGCAATTCTGTATTGGGCGGAACGAATGAACTGCCAGGCAAATGCAATCCCATTATCTCCATTAACATTTGATTACTATTAGCGGTTCCATAAAAAGTACAAGTGCCTGCACTGTGATAAGAAGCACTTTCTGAAGCAAGTAACTCTTCTCGTCCTATTTTACCTTCAGCATAGGCTTGGCGGACTTTGGCCTTTTTATCATTACTTTGACCCGTAGGCATTGGTCCGGCGGGTAAAAATATCGTTGGTAGATGACCAAAACTTAATGCGCCAATCAATAATCCTGGAACAATTTTGTCACACACACCAAGACAAATAACGCCATCAAACATGTCGTGAGACAGTGATATGGCTGTCGCCATAGCAATAACATCGCGGCTAAATAATGATAGCTCCATGCCCGGTTGACCTTGTGTCACACCATCACACATGGCGGGAACCGCGCCAGCAAGCTGCGCTGTTACCCCGAATCGTGCGGCGGTTTTTTTGATTAAATCCGGATAAGTTTTATAAGGATGATGGGCTGACAACATATCATTGTATGCGCTGATAATGCCTAAATTGGCTGCTTTTTCTTTAGCAAGTAGGTTTTTATCTGAAGCATTACACGCCGCCATGCCATGCGCCAGATTTCCACAACTTAAATGAGAACGCGCGCGATCAGGTCTATCTGCTGCGTCCATACGGGATAGGTAATCAGCGCGAGTCGATTTGCTTCGCTCAGCAATCCTTTTTGTAATTCGATGTATTTCTTGAGATAACGGCATTGGTTTTAGTCCTGCTAGAGCGAAGTTAAGCGCTTTCTATATATTGTCACAGTAAATATTGTCATTGGGTCTAATTACTCATAACGTCTATTTAATTTATTCATAACATCTATTTACTCACAACATGATACCGGTGTCAATGATGATAAAGTGACTAAACTAATTGGCTATTGAGAAGTTTCATTCCTTGGTGAAGGTGCACTTGACTCGCGAACCACGAGTTCGTTTTCAAAGATAACCGTTTTATTTTCAATCGTTTTTTCGCGAATGAGCCTAATTAATATTTTGGTGGCCTCTAAAGCCATTGCTTTTATCGGTTGCTTAACTGTCGTTAACGAAGGCCAGATATACCGGGATATCGGGGCATTATCAAACCCCGATACGGTCAGATCGTGGGGAACAGACAAGTTCTTTTGTAGTGCCACTTTTAATACGCCGGCAGCCATGAAGTCATTTGACGCAAATATAGCTGTCGGTCTGTTTTTCAGTGATAACAGGCTTCTGGCACAATTTTCGCCGGATTCGAACGTAAAATAACCTTGTTTAATTAGTTCTGGCAGGGCGCTGATATTTATTTCCTTGAGCGCCTTCAAGTAGCCATCTAACCTTTGTTGAGACACATTGTGATCAGGATGCCCTGTAATGAAACCTATCTCAGTGTGCCCTAGAGAAATTAAATATCGACACATTTTGTAAGATGCCTCAGTGTCATTACTAATAACAGAGGGTGTTTTTAAAAAAGGAAAAGTCGCTCCAATGCGTACAAATGGGATTTTCCTATGGTGGAGTAGCTCTAATAAAGGTAACAGATCCGAAAAAGGTGGTGTTAATAAGACCCCGTCAAGATTAACACCAACTAACACATTTTCCAAATTGGACAATAACGAGCCATTTTCGTGATCTTCTGGATGGATGATAAGGTTATAACCGTCAGTTTTGCACCTTTGCAAAGCCCCACTTTGAATGTCTGACACGTAACTTTTGTTGGGATTATCATAAAGCAAACCAATCAAAAACGACTGATTGCTCGCCAGTCCTCTTGCTTGAGGATTAGGTCTATAGCCAAGTGCTTTGAAAGATAGTTGTACTTTGGTTTTAGTGTCAATACTGACGTTTGGCTCATTGTTTAAAACTCGGGAAATCGTTTTCTTCGACACTCCAGCGTGATTAGCAACGTCATTGATGGTAATTTTTTTCATATTGTTATTATCATCTGGAGTCGCTGACGCATCAGTCAGTAAACCATGCTGCTGCACCAAGCAATGCAGAGTTTCCTTCAGTGACTAATTTAACTGGCATTTGGTGAAGGTATTCTTGCATTTGACCTTTGGCAAAAAAACAGTTCATAAACTCGCTTTCTAGCAGAAAATCAATGAATTTAAGCAGTACGCCTCCGCCGAGATAGATCCCGCCTCGAGCGCCGAGAGTTAAAGCTAAGTCGCCGCAAGTTTGTCCCAGCCATGCACAAAAGAGACGAAGAGCCCGGTATTCAAGTGACGAATGGTCATGTAGCGCAATTGACGATATTTCGGAAGAGCGAAGTGGATCGACCTCTCTACCTTCAACTTTAGCTAAAGCTTTGTGTAAGTTACGTAGACCTGGTCCGGAAAGTACTCGTTCTACCGAGATGTGAGAAAATTCGTGACTTAAAGCTTTTATAACCGAAACTTGTAAAGGGGTTTTTGCCGCTAATGTTATATGACCCCCTTCGGTCGGTAATACGTTCCATCTATTCGCTTGTGGAACCAAGGCTGCGACACCAAAGCCAGTTCCAGGACCAACAATCGCGATGGGGCAACCATCGACTGGTTGACCTTCATTAAGAGATAATAGATGTTCGGATTTTACATGGGGCGTGGCAAAAGCATAAGCAGCAAAATCATTTAAAACTTTCAGCTTAGGTAATTTGAGTGTTCTTTTTACATCGTTAATCGAAAAAGCCCAGTTTAAATTAGTTAAACGAACATTATCGCCAGTGATTGGACCTGCGACAGCCAAGCAGGCACCACTAATAACCTCACCATTTAAGCTATCAATATAATGTTGGGTCGCCTGTTCGATATTTTCAAATTGATTGCTGGGGTATTTTTGCTGCTGGAGGATTACAAAGCTGTCGTCTTTCGGATTGCTTTTTACGACCAGTCCAAACCGAGCATTGGTTCCACCAATATCTGCGACTACGTATGGGATTTTGGGTGTCATCTGTTATCTTCAACGTTTCTATTTGATAGAGCTCTGGAATTTGATGGATCTCTCGAATTTGATGGATTCTTGAGCCTGCAATGATACCGGTGTCATTAATAGTTTGTCAAAAAAATATTAAAATCAATTGGAGATGAGCGCACCAGACGAAAATCAATATCCTCAACTATTCATCAGAAACTATTTTGGTTAGACTCATATCTAGGCGTGGTTAACAAATTGAGGTATATTGGAATATTTCAAATCAACTATTGTGTTTGAGTCCAATATAATGTGTTTGAATCCAACATAATATGTTTGAGTCCAATAAATGATGGTGTTTGTTACTTTTTTCGATTCTTAATCCGGTGAGGTATTAGCTGTAATGTCGTCAAGTGATCAAATAAAAGGTAAAACTACATCCTTTGATATAGCCTACCGGGCAGGCGTCTCTCAATCGACAGTTTCCAGAGCGCTTAGAAACAGTGAACTGGTTAATTTTGAAACTCGTAAACGTATAAAAGCGATTGCAAAAGAGCTTAATTATAAGGTTGATAAAAACGCAAGTAGTTTGCGTTCCAAACACAGTACGACACTTGCTCTATTGTTGTTTGAAGATCCAACCGGCGATGAATCGCAAATTAATCCTTTCTTTTTATCAATGCTGGGAAGTATTACCAGAGCTTGCACTTTTCAGGGTTACGATCTTCTAGTGTCATTTCAACAGTTAAGCAACGACTGGCATGCTGATTATGAAGATTGCCACAAAGCAGATGGCATTATTTTGTTGGGATACGGTGATTTCGAAGACTATCAGCATAAACTGCTACAACTTGAGCAACAAGGTACTCATTTTGTCTTATGGGGAGCCGGTAAAAGTGACTATCACGGCGTAGTAATCGGTTGTGATAACTTTCAGGGAGGTTATGATTTAACCTGTCACTTAATTGGGCTTGGACGAAAAAATATCGCATTTTTGGGCGGGGCATCTTCTCGCAGTCCAGAATTTTTTGATCGATACAACGGAAGTATTAAAGCAATTAAAGAAGCAAATCTAACGGTTAATTTTGCTCTTCAAATTGATGCTATTACCGCAGAACAATCTGGATATGACGCTGCTCTCAAACTTATCGCGTTGGAACAACCCTTCGACGCTGTTTTTTGTGCCAGCGATCTGATCGCTGTAGGAGCAATGAAAGCGTTACGGGAAAATAAATATTTAATCCCGGAAGATGTTGCGGTGGTTGGTTATGATGATATTCCACTAGCAGAATATACTCGCCCAGCCTTAACCACTGTTCACCAAGATACCAAAAGAGCAGGTGAAGTGTTGGTCGAAAATTTGATAAGGTTAATTCAAAACAAGCCCGCAGAAGGCGAGCTATTATCGGCAAAGTTAGTGGTACGAAAATCCTGTGGAACTGCTACCAATCATTAAATTTTGCAATCATTAATATTTACTGGAATATTATTTATCAACCATCAGTTCCGCCAGTTTTTCTCGCAACGCTTTATTTTGATTTGGTTGGTTTAAGAAATAAACTTTCACTTGATGCGCCCCGACATCGGCTTGTAATTTAGAATCAGCGTTAATCTTGATTTTTTGGTCGCTAAACACTTCCTGCCAAGTTCCTTCACTCAGATATTTCTGGATTTCAAAAAACGCTGTTTTGTTTCCCTTATTTAATAATACTAGTGCCGTCTGATAAACGCCATTATGTTCGTAAATACGATAAAAAGCCGCTTTGTTATTTTTAAACTCTAAATTAAGTTGAAGGCCTTTTTGCAAGGCAATTGAGTTTTTTCTTACGTTTGCGATCCTGGAAAGAGATCGATAAATGGGACTAGATTTTGCCTTTTTGATATTATCAACACCAAAATAGTTTCTGTTTCCTTCATGTTCTTTGGTTCCAGCCATAAAACCGATTTCAGAACCGTAATAAATGACTGGAATACCACGAGAGGTAAATAACCAATTATGCGCATCAATAAATCCATTTTCATCTGCATTGATTCGTGACATATCGTGATTATCGTAAAAAGTCATTAGTTCATAGGAATTATTGTAGGGACTGTTAGTTAAATGAAGGTAAGAAAGAAGTTCAGAATAATCACTTTGAGGATTTTCAAATACTTTTAACATTGCTTCGCGAGCTGGAAAATCTAATACAGAGATTCCACCATTTTCAGCTTTGGTATGTTCCGCAATAAAATTTGCGTCAAAGGAATAACTTTCGGCAAACATAAAAAAATCAGGGTGTTTTTCTCTAATTTTATCGCTAAAACGTTTCCAGAAACTATGAGGCATATGTTTGATAGTATCAATTCGAAAAGCGTGTGCGCCTTGATCTATCCAGTGTAAATAAGCACCACTAAGATATTCGAGAACAGCAGGATTTTCTTCATTTAAATCAGATAGTTGCATGATATCAGGTTTGACATTATAAAACTGATGTAATGGGTTGTTATGGTCAAGTTCGTTGGGATGAAGATTATTATGATCAGCGATTAATTGTTCGTTTTGATCGAATATCTGACCGTATTTTGGTTGTTGTTTACCTTTCATAGTGAATGATGGAGAACCATGATTGGCAACCACATCTAAAACTGTTTTTATTTGGTACTGACTTTGAAGTTGTTCTGTCAGTTGCTTAAAGGAAAGGTTTTCTGAAGGAAGATGTTCATCCACTTGATAGAAATTAACCCCCCAATAGCCGTGATAGCCAGTTTTTCCACCATCTTTAAACATCCCCCCAAATTTAATTTTTTCGCCGCCGTTAAATGCTTCATCAGGTTGGTCAATAATTGGAGTCAACCAGATCGAAGTGAATCCCATGTCTTTAATGTAATCTGCGTGATCGATAATGCCTTTAAAATCACCGCCCATATAGCCGACGTAAGCATCACGTCCATCTTCAGCAAGAATTGGTTGGCGAAAAGTAGGAAATTTACCCCCTTGGTCGACATGATTGTTTGAAGGATCGCCATCAACAAAGCGATCGGTCATTAAAAAATAAACAGCTTCGCTGGCAAATGGTAATGTTGTTCCGTAGAAAGATTGGTCGGCAGCTACACGGTTAACGTTTGATTCTTCAGCATTTGATGAAGCTAAATTGTTGGTAGGAACATTTTTTGTTTGGCAGCCAAGTAACAATAAACTCGTTGCCAATAGGAAACTAAGAGGTTTTAATTGAACAGTTTTCATTAATAGTTATTCCGAAATAATTAAGTAAATAAATTAGTAGTCTTTTGGTTGTTCAACTCTAAGAGTTAGTAAACCAGCAATTAACATGCTTACACCACCAATAATTAATGCATATATCGTCTCACCATCAAAGAATTTATTAATTAAGAAACCTAAAATACTGGCGGCTAGTATCTGAGGTAGTACGATAAAGAAGTTAAATATCCCCATAAATAGCCCCATTTTTTTAGCGGGTAGGCAGTTGGATAGTAGCGCATAAGGGAGAGCCAATATAGAAGTCCACGCAAATCCAACAGCGATCATAGGTGCGAGTAACCACACTGGATCTTTAATAAAGATAAAAGAAATAAATCCCAATCCACCAAGAAATAAATTAATCATGTGAGAATATTTAATGCTTATATATTTTATAACTAAAGGGATCAACACGGCCGCAAGTACTGAAGCAATACCATAAGCTGAATTTAATACACCAACCCAGTTAGCACCCTCATTAAAAGCGGCAGTGCTTACATCGTTGGTACCATAATGAAACGACGTTATAGCGGGTGTAGCGGATGACCACCAAGCAAAAAACGGAAACCAAGAGAAAAACTGTACAAGAGCAAGTTTTTTCATAGGATTTGGCATATTAAATAGATCAACCATAATCTGTGAAAAGCCGTTTTGATTATTTTTTTGTTTTACGAGAATGCCTGCGAGGAGTTGTAAAAGTCCAAAAGCAACTAGCCCACTAGTTAATAACATTAAATTTTTATCTAATTTTTCAAGATTAATAAAGACTAAAAGCGTTGATACAATTCCAACAATTGCCCAAATTAGCGCGCCTTTTGTATACTGTTCAAATGAACGGGAGGGTTCTACGTAGTCTTCGCGGTTATCAAACTCTTGCTCAGTTTTTTCGAAAGCTTCTAACTCTTCTGGTGAGTATTCTTTAGTAGAATAAACTGTCCACGCGACTGATAAAAAGAAAATTACACCACCTGCATAAAAGGCAAACTTAACTGATTCTGGAATTACACCAACTTCAGCTTCATTACTTATGCCTAACCAATTTGTCATCATATAAGGTAAAGATGACGCAATTACACCCCCAACACCAATAAAAAAGCTTTGCATTAAATAGCCAAAACCTCGTTGTTTACGTGGCAACATATCGCCAACAAAGGCTCTAAAGGGTTCCATCGAGACATTGATTGAAGCATCCATAATCCATAACATACCAGCAGCGATCCAAAGCGTTGGAGAATTTGGCATGATAAATAACGCAATACTTGCGAGGATTGCGCCATATAGAAAATATGGACGTCTTCTACCGAGTTTTCCCCAGGTTCTGTCACTCATATAACCAATAATTGGCTGAACGATTAGCCCAGTAATAGGAGCAGCAACCCAAAGAATGGTCATATTGCTATAGTCGGCACCTAACGTTTGAAATATGCGGCTTACATTGGCATTTTGTAGCGCAAAGCCAAATTGTATGCCAAAAAATCCGAAACACATATTCCAGATTTGCCAAAATGATAGTTGAGGTCTTTGCATTGTTTTGTTCCTATTTTTTATTATTTGAGCTTACTGTATATAAAGGGCACCTCTAAAAATGCACTTTTTCCACGATAGCTGCGTGCTCGAATCCTCATGTATTCCATATACACTGCGGTTCTCCGCGCGGCGCTTCCTTGCTCTCATGAAAAAATTACTATTTTTAGAGGTACCCTAAACTTAAAAATTCAGCCAACTGATATGAGTCGTTTTTTCGAGAAACCGATATAAAGACACAAACAGCATCAGTTCCCTAATCAGTGAGGTAGCACGGGTATAAATATCATCTATTGCTCACCAAAGATTCCGGCTCGGTTTAAGTAGGCTGATGCACAATTACTACATTAGATGACCTTTTTACGATTAATAGCCAAGAAATGACACATTTTTCTTCATACATACGTATGCAGAATAATAATTTTGAATACGTATGTAGTCAGTTGCCATAAATAGCACGCATGAAGTAACTTAAGGATTATTCAACAACTTAACATTAGAAGTAGAAGGGTTTATACCATCAATGGTTTCAAAAAATAAGACAACAAACAAAACAAGTAGTATGAGTGTTGCTAAATTTAAGAAAAAAGTACTTAATTATTTAAATTACACTTCAGCGGATCTGGATTTTCAGATAGATAAAGCTGCACTTTTAAGAGCAACCTGTTTGAGCGTCAACGATTCGATCTTTGAAAAGCTCCAATTAACTAATTTAAACAACTCTCGACAAAATACCCGTTCAGTTAACTATTTGTCTCTAGAATATTTAATGGGAAGAATGCTCTCAAATAATTTACATAATATGGGGCTTTTTAAAGTCGCACAAAAAGCGGTTGAAGAGCTGGGGTTTGAATTAGAAGATGTTTTTGAATACGGTCACGATTTAGCGCTTGGGAATGGTGGATTAGGGCGGCTAGCGGCTTGTTATTTAGATTCGTTAGCGACACTTGATTACAATGCGGTGGGTTACGGTATTCATTATGAACATGGTTTATTTGAACAGCAGTTTTATGATGGACGACAAATAGAATCGCCAGATGAATGGCGAGAATATGGCAATCCTTGGGAAGTTTGTCGCCCAGAGGCAATTCAAGAAATAGCTCTCTATGGTTCGGTTGAATCCATCGCAACGGCTGATGGCAGTATTAAAAAGGTCTGGCGTCCGGGACAAATTATAAAAGGTGTTCCTTGGGACGTACCGATTGTTGGCTATAATACCGATACGGTTAATGTGCTGCGTTTATGGGAAAGTCGAGCGTCAAGTCATTTTGATTGGGAAGCATTTAATGCTGGCGATTACCAAGATGCTCGATCGGCTCAAACTCAGGCAGAAACGATATCAAAAGTTTTATATCCTAATGATGAAACCGATGCCGGTAAAGAATTACGATTAATCCAGCAATATTTCTTTTGTGCTTGCTCAATCAAAGATATTATTCGTCGTTATCAGAAGCGCCATAAAGACAATTGGAGTGAGTTTGCTAATCAAATAGTGATTCAACTCAATGATACTCATCCAACAATCGCTATTTTAGAATTAATGCGACGCTTTCTCGATGAATATAATTTTTCATGGGATCAGGCTTGGGCAATGTGTCAAAAAATATTTGCCTATACAAATCATACTTTATTGCCCGAAGCTCTTGAAAAATGGTCAGTTAGTTTGTTTGAAAAAGTACTGCCTCGTCACTTAGAAATCATCTATCAAATCAATGAAAATTTTATTAACGATGAAGTTGAAAAACTGTGGCCCGGTGATGATGTAATGAAGCGTAAACTTTCTTTGGTTGAAGAAGGTAAACAAAAAATGATCCGCATGGCTCATATTTGTGTCGTTACTTCGTTTAAAGTAAACGGTGTTGCAGAAATACATTCTAAATTGGTTAAACAGGATCTGTTTCCAGAATTCCATAAACTTTATCCGAGCAAATTAACCAATGTAACTAACGGTATTACGCCCAGGCGTTGGTTAAAAGCATGTAACCCATTGCTTGCTGACTTGATTGATAAAAATATAGATGGTGATTGGGCAACTAATTTATCGTTATTGAAAAAGTTGAATGCGAAAGCAAAAAACGCCCAATTTCAGAAAAAATTTATGCAGGTAAAACATTTAAACAAAATTAAATTATCTGAAATCATTCTTCAATCAACTGGCGTTAAAGTTGACCCAAGTGCGATTTTTGATGTTCATATTAAGCGACTACATGAATATAAAAGACAACACTTGAATCTATTACATATTTTGGCTTTGTATCGTCGCTTGTTGCAAGACCCGAATCTCGATATGCATCCAAGAGTTTTTATTTTTGGTGCGAAAGCTGCGCCTGGTTATTATCTGGCTAAAGAAATTATTTATGCGATTAATAAGGTCGCAGACAAAATAAATAATGACACAAGAATTAAGGGAAAATTGAAAGTCGTCTTTTTACCAAATTATAGAGTTAGTTTAGCAGAAAAAATCATTCCTGCAGCGGATGTTTCAGAACAAATTTCGACAGCCGGTAAAGAAGCTTCCGGTACAGGAAATATGAAATTGTCATTAAATGGCGCGCTAACAATAGGTACGATGGATGGAGCCAATATCGAAATTGCTGAAGAAGTTGGTTCGGACAATATATTTATTTTTGGCAAGACTGTAGAGCAAGTTAAAGAACTTGATGAAAAGGGTTACAATCCACAAAAATATTATACCGAAAATGCTGAGCTGAAAGCTTGTCTTGATTGGCTGGATACGGACTATTTTACACCTGGGCTTGCTGGTGAATTATCAGCAATAAAAGAAAGCTTATTGCAAGGCGGCGATCCTTATAAAGTATTGGCGGACTTTGGTTCTTATTGTGAAAGTCACAAGCTTCTTGGTGAAACTTATAAAGACCATAAAAAGTGGGCTGAAATGGCTATCATTAATACTTCAATGATGGGCAAGTTTACTTCCGACCGTTCAATTGAAGATTATGCAAAAAATATTTGGCAGCTTGAACCTTCTTCTAAACCGGAAAAAAATTTGGCGATTGCTGTCAACAATAGATAGCGCTCTGAGATATCAGTTTGATATACAAAATAGCATTAAAAAGAAAATTAAAAGAGTAATTTTATTAAATGAACCGAGGGCTTAAAAATAATTTTAGTGAAGATGTTGATGCAATATTATCTGCACAGCATTTCGAGCCCTATTCATTTTTAGGATTACATAAAAGTTCTAAATCTGATTATCTGACCCTAAGAACGTTTCAACCAAATGCTAAAGCCGTTTCGGCCGTTGATCCGAAAACACAACGTACCATCAATCGATTAATTCAGATTGGTGATACGGGGATTTTTACGGTTGTTACCAGACGAAAAAAACAATTCAAATATATGCTTAAAATTACGGATTCTAACGGGGAAAAGTTGATTTATGATCCCTTCAGTTTTTCTTTTGTTTTAGGTGAGCTTGATATTTATCTATTAGCAGAAGGGAGTCATAAAAAACCTTATTCAAAACTGGGTGCTCATTGTATTGAATTAGATGGTGTTAAGGGTGTTTCATTTGCCGTATGGGCACCTAACGCTAGTTATGTATCTGTTGTTGGAGATTTTAACCAGTGGGATGGTCGTTGTCATCCATTGCGGCTACGGCATGAGTGTGGTGTTTGGGAAATCTTTATTCCACAGTTGTCTGATGATTCTCGTTACAAGTTTGAAGTTAAAGACAAGAATAAGAAATTGCTTCCATTAAAGTCTGATCCTTATGCTTTTCAGTCTGAATATCGTCCCGATACGGCTTCTGAAATTATTAATGAGGTAGATTACAAATGGAAAGATCAAGGTTGGTTATCTAACCGAGGTGAGAGAAACGCAAGAAACAAACCGATCAGTATTTATGAAGTTCATTTAGGTTCATGGAAACGCAAAGGCGACAATGAGTATTTGGATTATAGAGAGTTAGCCGATCAATTAGTTGATTACGTGAATGAAATGTCGTTCACTCATTTGCAATTAATGCCTGTTAGTGAGTTTCCTTACGACGGTTCTTGGGGATATCAACCCGTAGGGCTTTTTGCACCGAGTAGTCGATTTAAAAGTGAACAATCTGATGTGGTTGAAGACTTTAAATATTTTGTTGATCAATGTCACCAAAACAATATTGGACTGCTGATTGATTGGGTGCCAGGACATTTCCCCGAAGATGAACACGGTTTGGCTCAATTTGACGGAACACATCTCTATGAGCATCAAGATAAAGAAAAAGGATTTCATCCTGACTGGAATACTTTAATTTATAACTACGGTCGAACAGAAGTTGCCAATTTTTTAAGAGCAAGTGCCAACCATTGGTTGGATAGGTTTCATGTCGATGGAATTCGAGTTGATGCGGTTGCTTCGATGCTTTACTTGGATTACAGCCGTAAAGAAGGTGAGTGGAAACCAAATGAATTTGGCGGAAATGAAAACTTGGAAGCAGTGGCTTTTTTACAGCGATTCAACGAAGAGCTTTATTCTGATTATCCCGGAACAATATCTATTGCAGAAGAATCAACATCTTGGTCGGGTGTTTCGCGTCCAACGAGTGATGGTGGTTTAGGTTTTGGATACAAATGGAATATGGGATGGATGAACGATTCGCTAGAATATATGAAACGCGATCCTATTCACCGAAAACATCATCAGGGCGATCTAAGTTTTAGTTTAGTTTACGCTTTTGATGAGAATTTTATCCTGCCATTAAGCCACGATGAAGTTGTTCACGGCAAAGGTTCAATCTTGACAAGAATGCCAGGAGATGAATGGCAGCAGTTTGCTAATGTTAGAGCTTATTATGGTTTTATGTGGGGACATCCGGGCAAGAAATTATTGTTTATGGGGTGTGAATTTGCTCAAAAGGCTGAGTGGAATTTTGAACAAAGTTTGGATTGGCATCTACTTGAAAATAAAAACCATTTAGGGATTAAAAAATTAGTGTCCGATTTAAATCAAATTTACATTTCAACTCCTGCGCTTTATGAAAATGATTGTGAGTCTCAAGGATTTGAATGGATAGATCATGAGAATTCTGAAAAATCAATTTTTGCATTTGTTCGCTATGGATATGATCGAAACAAGCCAGTTATTGTGGTGTCAAATTTTACTCCTCAAGTACATCACCAATATAAAATTGGTGTACCATATAAAGGACGTTATAGAGAAATTTTTAATAGTGATGCAGATATTTACGGCGGCAGTAATCAAGGCATTTTTGATAATCAAGGTAATCAAGGTAATCAAGGTAATCAAGTTAATTTGGGCAATGTAAATACTGAATCTTCACCACACAATGGTCAACCCTATTCGTTATCAATTAGCGTACCACCATTATCAACAATCATGCTTGAGGTGGCTAATTAATGCTAGACACAAATGCAACTAAGATTTTTTCTGGAGAGGCTTATCCATTAGGTGCAACACCTGACGGAGAGGGAACTAATTTTGCGTTATTTTCAGCCAATGCAGATAAAGTTTACTTGTGTTTATTTGATTCATCAGGAGAAAATGAAATTCAAAGGATCGCTTTGCCTGAATTTACCGATGATGTGTGGCATGGTTATATCGACGGTGTGAAACCGGGTGATTTATATGGCTATCGCGTTGATGGGGTTTTTGAACCTCATAACGGACATCGATTTAATGTTGACAAGTTATTAATTGATCCTTATGCAAAAAAACTTAAAGGAAATTTTGTTTGGTCTGATTCTCATCTAGCCTACGATAGGCAAAGTTCTCAACAAGACTTAACGATTGATAATCGAGATAACGCGACCTTTATTCCGAAATGCGTGGTGACTTCCTCTGATAAATTAGATTCTAATGACATAGCTAAATTAAGCAGACCAGTTAGGAATAGTGACAGCATTATTTATGAAGTTCATGTAAAAGGTTTTACGCAACTTAATCCTGAAGTACCCGAAGAGTTCCGTGGTACTTTTAAAGGGCTTTCTGAAAAAAAGGTCATTGATTATTTAAAAGACTTAGGTGTTACTAGCGTTGAGTTATTACCTACTAGTGCCTATTTTGATGAGTCTTTTTTGTTAGAAAAGGGTTTGAAAAATTATTGGGGTTATAACAGCATTGCTTTTTTTGCTCCAGAACCTCGTTACTGTTATGAAGATGATTTATCAGAATTTAAACAGCTCGTTTCAGCTTTTCATAAGGCTGGAATTGAGGTGATTTTAGATGTTGTCTATAACCATACTTCAGAAGGTGATCATTTAGGACCGACCTATAGTTTTAAAGGGATTGATAATGTCTCTTACTATCGCTTACAAGATAATGATAAGCGATATTATGTCAACCATTCTGGCTGTGGAAACACGCTTAATTTGCAACATCCAAGAGTTCTCCAGTTAGTAATGGACAGTCTTAGATATTGGGTTGAAGTCATGGGAGTGGATGGATTTCGTTTTGATCTTGCTCCGATTTTAGGTCGTGGGCGACAAGGTAAAGATGATTATGTGGATTATAGTTCCTTTTTTTCTGCAGTAAGACAAGATCCAGTGTTAGCACAAGTTAAGTTAATAGCTGAACCTTGGGATGTCGGTCCGGGCGGTTATCAACTCGGACGATTTCCTAAAAACTGGTTAGAATGGAATGATCGATTTAGAGATACCTTAAGACGATTTTGGCGCGGTGATAATGGCATGTTGCCCGAGCTAGCAAAACGCTTGCATGGTTCTCACGACATTTTTTCTCAAAAGGGGAGACGTCCTTATTCGAGCGTTAATTATATCGCTTCTCATGATGGTTTTACGCTAGATGATTTGGTGAGTTTTAATCATCGTCATAACGATGCGAATGGAGAAATTAGTCAAGATGGTCATTCGGCCAATTTTAGTTGTAACTACGGTGTAGAAGGTAATACAGATGATTCTTTTGTTATCACTTTAAGAGAAAAACAAAAGCGCAATATGATTGCATCAGTTATTCTAGCGCAAGGTACTCCGATGCTATTAGCGGGTGATGAAATAGGTCATTCACAACAGGGAAATAATAATGCTTACTGTCAGGATAATTCTATTTCATGGATTGATTGGTCGAATTTGAATAACTCTCGTTCGAGAGATTTACACTCTTTTGTTAGGTCGTTACTGCAATTAAGAAAGGAACATCCGTTACTGAATAGAAAAAGTTATCAGCATGGAGATATTGTTTCTAAAAAAACAGGTTTGCCAGATATAAGCTGGCTTCATCAAAGCGGTCAAATGATGAATCATGATAATTGGCATGATCAACAACTAAAATGTTTTGGCATGTTATTGGCTGATGTTGAAGATGTAAATGAAAAAGAAAAAAAACATATTCGACCGAATGAGACATGTTCGATTGAATATGGCAACGATGACATTTTGCTGGTTATTTTTAATGCAAGCGAACAAGACGTTGAATTTAATTTTCCTCATCTAAATGGCGAGTGGAAAATAATTATTGATACTAGCTGCTCTACTTTTGAGCAAGAAAAAATAGCTTTTTGCGAAAGTGGATCAGAACAATTATTAACCATTAAAATTGCCGCTAATGCATGTATGGTTTTGAGTTATGAAGACTCATCGCCTAAGGTCGTTTAAAAGTGTTCCGATTCAAGCAAATAAATTAGAATAAACAATAGAGAAACGATATGAGTCCAATTGAACAATTAGCTGATCTTGTAGGCTTTCATCAAAGTTATACAAATAGCTTTGGCGATCAAGTTTATGCGACGAACGAGTCTCGGTATGCTTTGCTAGAAGCAATGGGGTTTGACGTAACGAGTGACGAATCAATTAATCAAGCTACCAGTCAATTGGCCAATAAACCGTGGTTAACCTTGTTACCAGATACCCATATTGTTAAGGCCGAGTTACTTGAATACAGTTTGCCTATTTCGTATGAATCTAACCTTAAAGATCAAAAAATCAGTTGGTTGATCACAACAGAAAACAATGAGCAAATCAAAGGTTCTCATTTGTTAGGTACACTCGCTATTGATCAAGAACACACTATTGACCATCATCTTTATTATCAGAGCTATTTGCCTATTCCAAAACTGGAAGAGGGGTATCATAAAATTGATGTAAAGATAGAGTCTAGTAACATACAGTCGAGTAACATAAGGTCGAGTAATATAAAGAACCAAAGCCAGTTTTCTCAAAAGGACTCATGTTATTTAATTGTTGCACCAAAAACTTGCTATGGTCCTAAAGATGCCGCTAACTATAAAATGTGGGGACTAGCTGCTCAACTTTATTCGCTTAAGAGTGATAAAAGTTGGGGGTTGGGAGATTTTAGTGATCTCAAAAGTTTGGTCGTTGAGGCAGCTAAAAAAGGTGCGTCATGCATTGGGTTAAATCCTCTACACCCCTTGTTTCCAGGTAATACGGCACACAGAAGTCCTTATTCGCCAACCAGCAGGAATTTTTTGAATACTATTTATATTGATGTTCATCAAGTACCGAATTTTGAAGACTGCAAAGAAGCTATTGAGAAAGTTAACTCTAAAGAATTTCAGCAATCGATTAATCAAGTAAATCGATCAGAGTTAATAGACTACCAACATAGTGCTTGGTTGAAATATCAAATTTTAGAATTGTTATATGCTGATTTTATAAAGAAACATATTAATAAAAATTCTGACTTAGCTAAGGAATATTGTGATTTTGTCGAACGCTCAGGAACGGGCTTAAAAACCTTAGCAACCTTTGATGCGCTTTATGAATATTTTAGAGCCAAAGATAAAAATTCTTATGGCTGGACTGACTGGCCGACTGAATATCAAACACCTAGCTCAAAAGCAGTGGCTCAATTTCAAAAACAATATGCTGATCGAGTTGGTTATTTTCAATTTATTCAATGGATTGCTGATCGACAATTACACCAAGTAGAAATGCGAGCAAAAGAAGAAGGAATGGCTATTGGTCTTTATCTTGATTTAGCGGTTGGTTGTGATGGCGCTGGCGCTGATGTTTGGGCGGATCGTGATACCTATGTTTCCGGAGGAGCTGTTGGAGCTCCGCCTGATGCGACCAATCTTTTAGGTCAAGACTGGGGCTTGACACCAATCAATCCGCTGGCGTTAAAACGTAAAGGTTTTAAACCATTTATCCAAGCGCTAAGAGGAAATATGATCTACGCTGGCGCGCTTCGAATTGATCATGTACTCGGTTACATGCGGCAATACTGGGTAGCTCCCGGAAAAAAAGCAGATGAAGGTATTTACATTACTTTCCCATTTGAAGATATGTTAAGAGTAATCGCTTTAGAATCAAGAAGAGCTAAATGTATCGTTATAGGTGAAGATCTGGGAACAACCCCTGATGGCTTTGGAGAAATTATGGCAAGTGCTGGATTGTTGTCTTATCGGGTTTTATTTTTCGAACGATGGGAAGACGGATTATTTCAGCGACCAGAAAACTATCCCGAGCAATCAATGGTTACTGTTTCAACACATGATTTACCAACACTTGCTGGCTGGTGGACAGGAAACGATTTAGCTTGGCGAGAAAAATTAGATTTATATCCCACCCAAGAAATGGGGCAAAGTGACCGAGATAATCGAATTACTGATAGGGAACAATTAGTTTCAGCATTAATCGATATGAAAGTCATTGATGAAACAAAAATACCGGAAAAATCACCCGCTAAAATGAATCAAGAATTAGCGAACGCGGTGCAAGAATTTTTGGCTAAAGCGCCTAGTAGAATTCAGTTAATCCCTTTGGAAGACGCGCTCGGTATGCATGAGCAAGTCAATATACCTGGAACAATAGATGAACATCCAAATTGGCTACAACGCTTGCCGTTTAATATGAATAAAATTTGGCTGCAAAATGACATGAAAAATCTACTGAAAACGATGGCAAAAGAGCGAAATAGATTATAGGCGTTTTGTGACGGTTTAATCAAAACACCAGTTTTTCTTTAGATTTAGCGGTTGTTTTAACCATAATTAAGTATGAATACGTATGCAGGTGATTGTCTGGTAGTGCACTCATGATTACTATCTCGATAAGTGTGTTTGCCACAAATATTGATAGTTTAGCATTTTTATGAATCTAAGTAACTCCACTGCTTATTCTGGATGGAATAGAATTTAGGGCATAAATATTGAGTGCGAAACAATACAAAAGTGGCGAGCATGAACTTTTGCAAGAAATAATAAATTTATCAGATTAAAGATTATCAAAGCCTGATAACAATAATTTTAACAACAATAAGCTTTAAAACACGGGGAGTAAACCTGAATGCTTAATTTTAAACCAAGTAAATTATCCTTGGCATTATTGTCAGCGGGTATGATTACACTTGGCTCACCAGCCTTTGCTGAGCAAGTCAAACGAGTCGCGATGGCTGAATCAAAAGATACTGCTGCAGAGGAAGATGAAAATCCTGTTGTTGTTATTACAGGGATACGCGGCTCCTTAGCGCGAGCTCAGGCGATCAAAATGGATGAAGAGGTCATCGTCGAAGCAATATCTGCTGAAGATATTGGGAAACTTCCTGATACGAGTATTGCCGAATCACTCGCCAGACTTCCAGGTGTTACAGGTGAACGACGCAATGGTCGAACAAGCGGTTTGTCAATACGTGGTTTAAACGAAAACTATATTGGTACTTCCTTAAACGGTCGTGAACTGCTTGGTATGGGTGATAATCGCGGTGTGGAATATGACCTTTATCCTACAGAATTTATTAAAGAAATTGTTGTATATAAAACGCCTCAAGCAGATCTTTTAGCTCAAGGTATTGGTGGTACCGTTGATTTGCGTACTGTTAGCCCATTAGGTGCGGAACGAACGATCACAGTTAACGCTACTTATGAGAAGAATGCTGAAGATTCCCTCAATCCAGATTTTGACAATGATGGTAATCGTTTATCATTTAACTATGTTGACCAATTCGCAAACGATACTATTGGCTTAGCTTTTGTAATTGCAGATCAAGAATCTGTCAGACAGGAAAAAAATCAACGAGTATGGGGATATCCGGACTCTGGCGTTGAACCTGGCTCCGTTGTTTATGGTGGGCATGATACCTTTATTCGTTCTGCCCAAATGGATAGAACATCTGTTGCCGCAGTACTTGAGTATGCACCAAGCGACAAACTAACCTTACAACTTGATGCGCTTTATATTGATTTTGAAGAAAAAGATGTACGACGTGGTATCGAAGAAGCTGGTCCGGAATGGGGTGGTGGAAATTACACAGCTTCAACAGTTGACAACGGGCTAGTGACTTCCGGCTTTTATGATGGTTTCCATTCGGTTATTAGAAACGATGCAAGAAGCCAAAAATCGGAATTGACCACTGTGGCTATAAATGTTGAGTACTTAGTTTCAGATACCATTGCCTTAGAGTTTGATTATTCCTCCGGACAAGTTGATAAAACCATTACAGATATTGAAAGCTATTCTGGTGTTGGTCGTGCAGGATTTGCTAACCGACCGTTGACTGCCAGATCCTTCCAAATGACGGGTAATGGTGTCTTTTTTAGTGCACACCCTTCTGTAAATTTATTGGATCTATCCGATCCAAATCTAATTAGACTCGCAGGTCCCCAGGCATGGGGAGGAAGTCTTACTCCAGTAGCTGCATTTCAAGGCGTTCCAGGTTTTGAACCCAATACGGCTCAAGATGGTTTTGTTAATCAGCCTAACTTTGACGAAGAGTTAGACAACATCCGATTTAATGTTGATGGTGATATTGACTTTGGTATATTCTCTGGTTTTACAGCAGGCATTTCATTTTCCGACCGCACAAAAACTAAAGTCAATGAAGGTGCTTATTTAACAGCTCCTACTTGGCCCGATCATGGTCCAATACCAGAGCAAAATATAGTTGGTATATCAGATCTAAGCTTCTTCGGCTTGGGTAATATCATCGCATACGATAGTCTTTCTTTATTTAACAGTGGATACTATACATCTACTGCTGCATCAGGAATAGAGAATGGAAGATTAGGAGATACTTGGACTATTAACGAAGAAGTACTCACGGTATTTGGTAAGATTGGAATTGACACTGAGATAGGCGATGTAGGTGTTAGAGGTAACTTTGGAATACAATTTGTGGATGTCGATCAAAATGCAACTGGATTTAGCACAGTGACAGGTCCCACATTATTCACAGAAGCAACCCCTGTGGCTGACGGAACTGATTATTCAGACGTGTTACCCTCTCTTAATTTGAGTTTTGAAATAGCTGAAAATCAGTTTATTAGAACCGCTGTTTCAAAAGTTGTCAGCCGCCCAAGAATGGATGATATGAGACCTAATGCTCAAGTAACTTTCCAATTTAACGATGGTATCATAGAAAATCCTACGCTTACAGCCTGGAGCGGTAACTCAGGAAATGCAAAATTAAAACCTCTCGAAGCAAACCAATTTGATGTGGCTTACGAAAACTATTTTGCGGACGATGGTTATTTTGCGGCTAGCTTTTTCTACAAAGATCTCACTAATTGGCACCGTGACGGTGCAATTATCGGTGACTTTAGCGATGTTTATATACCAAGTTATCACATATCAAGTAATGGTATTGCACCTCAAAATTTCTTAGGCGTAGTTGATTTTAAAGAAGACGGCTTAGAAGGGTTTATTAGAGGGCAGGAGTATCAAGTGAGCTTACCATTTCATTTAATTAACCAGTCACTAGACGGATTGGGTGTAGTAGCTAGTGCAACTTTCTTAGATGGTGAATTTGATGATGGAGATCCAATTCCTGGACTTTCCGATGAAAGTTATTCGCTAACTGTTTACTATGAGCGTAATGGATTTGAAGTAAGAGTATCTGGTACCAAGCGGAACGAATTTGAGACTGAAACAAGAGGCTTAAGTCTTTCCCTAGTTAATGCCGGTGATCTTGGTGCAGAACTATGGGATGCTCAGATCGGTTATAACTTTGACGAATCTGGAATTGAATGGTTAAAGGGATTACGCGTTACGCTGCAAGGGCAAAATCTGACTGATGAGAAGACTATTCAGGCGAACAGTGATCCTAGACAGGTAACATCTTTCCAATCTTTTGGAGCAAACTACTTATTAGCATTGAATTACGAATTTTAATTCAAGCGTTAATTAAAAAACATGAAAAAACCCACACTTATTTAAGTGTGGGTTTTTTCGTATATAATGTCTTGAAATTGTATATTGTGAACCAGTACCAAGTTATGCATTTACAGATATTAAAAATCGAGATCCAATAAGGCTGATTATTAAAAATGACAATTAAAAGAATTATTGTTTTAGGCGGTGGCACCGCTGGCTGGATGTCTGCTTCATTAATAAAAAAATTATTAGGAAGTACTGTGGATGTAGAGTTAGTTGAGTCCGATTCAATTGGTACAATTGGAGTCGGTGAAGCGACTATTCCACCAATAAAACATTTTAATAGTGCGTTAGGTATCAATGAAGCTGAATTTATTCGAGAGACCAAAGCAACTATAAAACTAGCCATTAAATTTGACAACTGGAAAGGCGTTGGCGATAGCTACTACCATACATTTGGAGCTGCTGGTAAAAGTCTCGCTTTTTGTCATTTTCATCATTTGTTAAAAAGAAGTCAAAATCTCGGTAACCAGACCACGCTTTGGGACTATGATCTCAATTATTTATGCGCAGAGGCAGGTAAATTTGCACAAATGAATACACCCGACCCGATACTTGATATGCCAAATGCCTACCATTTTGACGCGAGTTTATATGCCGCTTTTTTAAGAAAGTTAAGTGAAAAAATGGGAGTAGTTAGAACCGAAGGTTTAGTCGAAGATGTGGTTCAATGTAGTGAATCTGGTTATGTGCAATCACTTAAACTAAAAAATGGTAACACCGTAGAAGGTGATTTGTTCATAGACTGTAGCGGGCTTGCTGCTTTATTAATTCAAAAAAAATTAAATACTGGTTATGAAGATTGGAATCATTGGTTACGCTGCGATAGCGCCCTTGCTGTTCCTTCTGAAAGGTTTGAAAAAACTTTACCTTATACACGTTCAATTGCTCATGCTTCTGGGTGGCAGTGGCGAATACCTTTGCAGCACCGAAATGGAAACGGATTAGTCTATAGTAGCTCCCATTGTAGCGATCAAGAAGCACAGGATACTCTCCTGGCTAACTTGGAATCGAAAGTGACAGGTGAACCCAAACTAATCAAATATCGCACTGGAAGACGCCGTAAACAATGGAATAAAAATGTTATAGCTATTGGGTTATCCAGCGGATTTCTTGAACCTTTAGAGTCAACGAGTATTCATTTAATTCAATCTGCTATAGTCAGGTTAATTCACCTGTTTCCGCATAATGGTATTAGTGATGCGATAGTTAAAGAGTATAACCGTCAATCAAGGATTGAGTTTGAGCAAGTTAGAGATTTTATTATTTTACATTACAAAGTTAATGAGAGAACTGATTCCCGCTTTTGGCGTGAGGTTCGTGATATGGAAATACCGGATAGCCTTGCGCAAAAAATCGAAGTTTTTTCTGAAAACGGTTCTTTATTTCGAGACCAAAATGATTTGTTTTTAGAGAGTTCGTGGTTGCAGGTCATGCTAGGTCAAGGAATTTCACCTAAGGACTATCATCCTATAGCGGACAGCATTCCAAAAGAAAAACTTTTGACAATGCTTAATAAAATTCAAGAAATCAAGAATGAACCACTGTCTCAACTACCAAGCCACGATCAATATATTAAAAATATAAGTAAGCTATAAATATGTCTGGTGGTAATTGCTGAATCGCAACGTGATTGCTATCGGACTTTTTAGCGGATTTCTTGAGCCATTAGAATCGACTAGCATCCATCTTATTCAATCAGCTATTGTACGCTTGATCCAACTTTTTTCCACAATAGAATAGTATTAACGAATCAGAAGTTGCAGAATATAATGGTCACGGTAGGAATGACCATTGCTGGTCACCCCTACCGTGACCAAAAAATGTCGAGTTGCTCATCGCAAAAAATATGCGATGAGTAACTGAACGAGCAGGGAGCTAACCTATTCTTTAAGAAGATATTTTAATAATTGCGGCCCATTTTGCCGGAACTGTTAACTTCAAATTGTTATCGATGGATTTCAGCTGGTCATTGCTAAGAAGATCTTGGTAGCTAGTGTTTGGTTCCGCAGGAATAACAACTTCTTTAGCTTCATTTGAATTATTAAAAACCACCCTGATTGTTTCGTCATTAAGTGTACGACTAAACCCATAAATTGAATTTTTATCATCAGTGATGATGGTTTTAAAATCACCTAATTGAAGAGCCTTATGATCATTTCTAATTTTGATTAGATTTTTATAATGATTAAATAAATCATGATTAATTTCAACTTTATCAGCTAAAGAGCGATGGCGTTTTTTACCATTAGCTAAATAAATTTCTTTGTCATAATTAATATCTGGCCATAGCATTGGTTTCCGGCAATCAGGATCATTCGCCCCCCACATACCAACTTCATCGCCATAATAAATCATCGGTGCGCCAACATAAGTCATTTGAAAAATAGCGAATAATTTTTGCAAATGGATTTCTTTTTTATTTGGTTTTCTGACATCATAATTTGAGTTGTTTGCCGCTTGTGAACTTCCAAAGTAATGCCCCCAATCTCTAAAATTACCGATCCCATTATTTGTATTCACTATGTGCGAGCCAATTCTATTTGAATCGTGACTACCGAATAAATTTTGTACCACATAAGCAACACCTTCAGGATAAAGATTGCGTAGTTGATAGAGTTTTTTATCTAATTCTGATGGAGGAATGCTCGATTCCTTTGGGTTAAACATAAACTCAGATAAAGTGAATGCGAAGTTATAATTCATTTCGCCGTCAAATTCATCGCCTTGAAGATAGGGTTGAACGTTTTCGGGTTTATCAACAATTTCAGCAGTCAAGTAAGCTTCTGGATTAATTTGTTTAACGTGCTTTCGCCAAATTTTCCAAAAATTGTGATGTACATTGAACGCCACATCCAATCGCCATCCATCTATTCCAAACTTGATACCTTTATTTTTTGGGTTCATCCATCGTTTAGTGATCGCAAACACATAATCTCTTGGACCACTAACGAGACCATTGTCATCTTCTTTCCATTCAGGCAATGATTCGACGCCAAACCAGCCTTTGTAACTTAGCTTGGTTCCTTTCTCTGGATCATCAAAACTATCAATAATAAACCAATCTTTATAAGGAGAGTTTTTTTGATTTTGTTTTAGATCTTTAAAAGCAAAACTATTGATCCCCATATGATTAAACACACCATCAAATATAACTTTTATATTTCGTTTGTGTGCTTCTTCGATAAGTTCTAGTGCAAGTTCGTCGGCTTTTGTCCAAACCCAGGTGCTCGGGTCGATAGGATTCTCTGTTGCCATTAGTTTTCTATCACCTTCTGGATCAGGACCAAAATTAGGATCGATATGGTGATAACTAGCTGCATCATATTTATGTAATGAAGGCGAGTCGAATACAGGGTTGAGATAAATGCCAGAAATTCCAAGCTCTTTCAGATAGTCGAGTTTATCGATAACACCCTGGAGATCGCCGCCATAACGCCGTCTCAATAAATGCTTCCAAAGTTCAGGTTCGGCATTTTCTTTTTCATATTGCTGGCGTTCATACCAATCACTCCCCCAAGGATGAATTTGCCAACTTTTTGGAGGCTCCACGGGATCAGCACCTTGAATATCATCGACAGATGGATTGTTAGAGGGATCACCGTCACGAAACCTTTCTGGAAATATTTGATACCAGACAACTGTTTTTGCCCATTGAGGCACGAACTCAGTCGTGACTGGTTCGTTGGCATTAACTTTTCCAATAGATAGACAGAAAATTATTACAATAATATGTATTTTTAGCATCCGGCTTTCTCTCTTAAGTATGTCGTCGGTCAGAAATTCCCGCGACTAGCGACGATACTAGGTGATTTGGTTGATGCAAATAAAATGAATACGTATGCAATATTTTGTGTAACAGGTCACACAATGCGTATTATTGGCAGTGAATAAACTTTCGCAGGCATATGTTAAGTCATAGAGAGCCAATGTCGAAAGTATTTATCAGCGAAATAATAAAGAATACGACACGCTGAAAAATTATCAATGTATTAAGTATTACAGCTAATCGTTAATATAATTATAATTATATTGATAGAAAGCTCAAAATAATAAATAGATATATCGGGGAGCTAATCAGATGGCAACTACCAAGCCAAACATATTTAAACCAAGTCTACTTACGATGGCGCTGATAGCGGCGGGTATGTCTGCTGGGATCGTTAACGCGGCTGAGAGAAATGTTCAAGAGGCTAATAACAATACTGTAATGTCTGCTGAACGTTACGCTTTGTTGCAAGCAGAAGGTGAAGAAGGGGTTGACGAAACGGCAACAGATACCGAAACGGCAACAGATACCGAAGAAGATGAAGGTGAGGTTGTTGTCATTACCGGTTATCGCGGGAGTCTTATTCGTTCTTTAGATGAAAAACGTCATGCTGATGCGGTAACGGAGCAGCTATCTGCGGACGATCTTGGTTCTCTTCCTGATGTGTCTATCGCAGATGCCTTGACTCGGTTACCCGGCATCTCAGCAATTCGTACTGGTGGTAAAGCTTCAGAAATTAATATTCGAGGGTTATCAGGAATTTACGTTCATACTACTTTGAATGGTCGTGAACAAGTATCGACGAGTGGTACTCGAAGTGTTGAATTTGCTCAATATCCTTCCGAGCTTATTTCCGGTGCAACGGTTTACAAATCGCAAAAGGTTTCTCTCGTTGAGGGTGGTGTTGCGGGTACAGTCAATTTAAAAACAGCGAGCCCTTTAGATAATCAGACGCAACATACCTTTAGCGTTAATGCGAGAGGTACGTTTAACGACAGAGCAAGTGAAATTTATGATGCAACTTCTACGGGTCATCGTTTTAGTGTTTCATATCAAGGTAAATTTGCGGATGATACGTTAGGCGTTGCGTTAGGTTATGCCCGTTTATTCCAGCCAAGTGTTTCCACCCAGTTTATCGGTTTTGCTTATAATACTCATCGCGATGTTGATAACCTCATTGGTGACAACGATGGCCCAGATGACAATCCAAATTTTGAATACCTAAGTGAAGGTTTTGAAATGCAACATAAAGGCGGGGAGTCGACCCGTGACGGCTATGTTGGTGCGATCGAATGGATGCCGAATGATGATTTTTCGCTTAAAGCTGATGTTTTTATTTCAAAATTTGATGAGCAAGCATTCGCTCGTGGATTTCGTGTAAAGTTAGACTCAAGCACAGCCAACTTGGCGAATCCAGTTCTCAATGGAAACTCTGTTATCGGAGCGGACTTTAGTCGCGCTAGAATCGGCGGTAATACAAGGGTAGAACTAGTCAATGATAATAATGTTAAAGTGGATGATTCTGATGCTTTTGGTGTTAATGCCGAGTGGAATCTAACTGAACAATTTACGCTGAAAGGTGACGTCTCTCGTTCAGCAGCGACCAGTGACTTTAGGAACGGTTTGTTATGGTCTTTAGTGGGAGAGGATGCAAATGCTGCAGTTCCAGTACTCGATCAAAACGTAAGTATTTCTTATCGATTGAATGGACTAAATCTTCCCGATCTTGGATTTAATCAAGATTTTACTGATGTAAACAAAGTCATGTTAAGTAAATATGGCGTATATCCATACCAATTCAAAGATGCTTTGAATGCTATCCGTTTTGACGGAATTTATGAAACCCGAGACAACGAAATATTTTCGTCTTTTGAAGCAGGTATTCGTTATTCAGAACGCCGATACCGCAACAGACGTTCAGTATTTGAATATGGATCAGATAACAGCTTTTCATCATCCGAGCCACCATTGCGTTTGACTAACGACCTAGTTACAACTGTTGATTTCGAAGGAGCCTTTTCAGGTTTTCCAAGCTATTTAGCAATTGACTATAATGCGGCATTAGACTCCTGGTTCCCAAATGGCGTACCTCAACCAGTTAATACTTGGGGTGCAGACTCTGAGGGTGACATCAATAACCGTTATGCATGGTCAGTTCTTCAGAGCGGTAAAGTTTGGGAAGATGTTTTATCTAGCTATTTTCAAGCAAACATTGATTCGGATGTATGGAATACGCCATTGACCGGTAATATTGGACTACGTGCCGTTACTACAGAACAGAGTGCCACAACTTTAGTCAATGTTGGCGGTGATGTTTCATTAGGCGCGCAAAATATAACGGACGAAGTTGGTTTGGTTAATTCCGATTATGTGCCAGGTATTGATGGCGTTAAATATACAGATTACCTGCCTCAGATAAACTTAAATTTTGAGATTACTGATGATAGCCAAATACGATTCGCAGCAGCGAGAGTTATGGCTCGTTCACCAATCAATCGTCTTGCTGCGGATACTAGTATCAGCTACGACACCGATGATGGTGATGTGCATTTATCAAGTACTAATAGTCCCAAACTAAAGCCCTTCCTAGCGGATCAATATGATTTATCTTACGAATATTACTTCTCGGATACCGAAGGGGCATTTGTGGTTGCACTCTTTCACAAAAGCTTGAAGAGTTTTGTACAAGAATTTACCGACTTGAGCTATGACTTCGCGGCAAACGGAGTCATCTTACCCGAATATGTTCCGGGATATGAAGTTGATAATCCTGATAGTAATCCTCCTCTATTGGTTGACGCAGTTGACGGAGCAACGTTTTCGACTGCGGTTAATAACGCAAATGGTGGATATATGCGAGGGATAGAAGTCGCCTATACACAGGTTTTTACTAATTTGCCAGATTTATGGTCTGAGCTAGGTGTTTCAGCAAGCTACGCTTATACACAGAGTAAAATTGATGCAATCGTTGGTCTAACCACAACAGATTTGGGTGGACCAACAGTAGAAACTACTTTTCCTGGTTTATCAAAGAATGTTATCAACGGTGCGGTTTTTTGGGGGTATGAGGGTTTTGAAACTCGCTTAAATCTCAGATATCGTTCTAAGTTTGTGTCTTCGCAATTTGCAATAGATGAACAACAGACGTTTTTTGATGATGAAATGGTCATAGATTATCAAGCATCTTATAGCATCGATGATAATTTCAGTGTGATGTTTCAGGCGATTAACTTAACCGATGAACCGACCAAGAGTTATTTCGGTCAAGAAGCGCAAACTGGAACCATTCAATTTTTTGGTCGTCAGTATTTCTTGGGCGTCAACTACAGAATGTAGTTTGAGATTTTAAATTCACAGAAGATTTATATTTTGAACGTACCATATAAAACTATAATAACGGAGCTAAACTAATGCCTAGTTACTCAAAATTTACTAATTTGTTTGCATTTTTAATTATCGCAATGACGATGTTTGGATGCTCTGGTGATTCAGTTGATGAAGGCGAAGAGCTGTTGACCTGTGCGGCTCCACTGGTACCAGATTCTGCTGGTCAATCCTGTGTAGCGCCAGTCGCAATCTCTTGCCCAGTACCGCTTGTCCCTAACGCATTTAATGATGGATGTGAAATTGGTCTCGACCCAAATGCAATTACCCCAACCGTTTTTCCTGGTGAAAATCAAGCAGTTCTCTACTACAATCGTGCCAATAGAGGAGCGACCAACGAGGCAAATGATCCTCAATATAATGGTTATGTACTGCATACCTGGAACAATGATACATGTGATTCCTATGCTTCTCCTTTCGATGCTACAGTTTGGCAACAGGAACATGTATATAATGGCATTGATCCAAATTATGGTGCTTATTGGATACTAAATCTAAAAGAAGAAGGCTATTCAGATTGTGGTAATTTCATCATTCATAGCATTGCCGATGGTAAAGAGATGGGAGGTGCTGACAAGCAGATGAGTCTTGTTCAGGATGACGAAACCTATGTTCGAGTCAACTTTACTATCTCTGGATATCCTGATCCTTTGGAATATCCGATTGCCGATCTTGGTCCTCAACCACTTAAAATTGAAAATGCTGAAGCACATTGGATCGATACGAATACGCTAGTTTGGAGTAAAGCAGATGATGCTGTCGAAGTAAAACTCCATCATTCAGTTACAGCAGGTATTGAAGCTGATTTAGATAACCAAGTTAACGGCATTGCTATTACTCTGACAGCTGCAACTCAAACAGCTGAGCAAGAAGCAATGTATCCATTAACTGCTGGCTGGACTGCTTATACGATTGATGCTACAGCTGATGAAGTGAAAGCGATTCTAAAAGGTGAGCTTGTATTAGCCGCTTACGATGCTGAAGGAGCTGCGTTTAAAGCAACTTATGTGCAAGCAGCTAAAGTTTTAGATGATCTTTATACTAAAGGCGAAGCTGATGCAGACGAAGCAACCCTGGGTGTTGTCTATGAAGGTGAGGCGATTACTGCAAACCTTTGGGCTCCAACCGCTCAAAATGTTGATCTACAAGTTTTTGATGCTGACAAGAATTTAGTTAGTACAGAAACAATGACTGAAGATCCTGCTACAGGTATTTGGTCATTTGCAGGTACTTCTACATTAGACCGTCAATTTTATCGATATGAAGTCACTGTTTACCATTCGCAGAATAAAGAGATAGAGACAATCTGGTCTACGGACCCCTATTCAGTAAGTCTATCGACTAATGGTAGATATTCTCAGTTTGTAAACCTAGCGGATGCAGATCTAAAACCTGAAGGTTGGGACGACCATACAGTTCCGAGTATTGAAAATCCAGAAGACGCAGTTATTTACGAAGGTCATATACGCGATTTTAGTGTTCTAGATGAGAGTACATCAGAAGCAAATCGTGGAAAGTATATGGCGTTTACTGAGGCTTCCTCAGCTCCAATGATGCATTTAGCTGATTTAGTCGCTAACGGTTTAACCCATTTCCATTTACTTCCTTCGTTTGATGTTGCTTCAATTAACGAAAATGAAGAAGAGACGGTTAATTTAACCAACACTGTTGCTGATTTGTGTGAAGTTAATGAAAACGCTTCTGTATGTGGTGTTGCTAATGATTCAGATACTTTGTTATCGGTTCTAGAAAGTTATGGGCCAGGAGAAGAAGCACAATCCCTAACAGAATCAATGAGAGGTTATGACTCCTTTAATTGGGGTTACGATCCACATCATTACAATGTTCCGGAAGGTAGTTATTCTTCTAATCCAGAAGGTGTAACTAGAATTCTAGAAATGAGGTCAATGAATAAAGCATTGCATGACGCTGGACTTCGAGTTGTATTAGATGTGGTTTATAACCATACGAGTTCGTCTGGGCTTTGGGATAGCTCTGTTTTAGATAAGATTGTTCCAGGCTATTATTATAGAAAAAATTTAGAAACAGGGAATATTGAAACAGACAATGCTGGTCAAGACATTGAGCTTGAAAATCGAATGATGGACAAGTTTATGGTTGACTCGCTACTACAGTGGACTACAGAATATGGCTTTGATGGTTTCCGTTTCGATATTATGGCTCAGGGAACTGTTGAGCAAATGGTATCTGCGCGAGATGCTGTTCAAGCGGTTGATCCAGATAATTATTTTTACGGGGAAGGTTGGTTTAAAAAAGATAACGGTAGAGAAGATACGCAAGCGTACCAACAGAACTTGGCCGGTACGGAAATAGGGACATTTAATGATCGTTTGAGAGATAAAGTGCGAGATGCTTCACTATTTAATGGAGATAGCACTAATATTTCTCATCAAGATATTGTCAAACTAGGAATGGCGGGTACTCTAGCTGACTATGAACTAAAGGGTTCTACTGGAGCTATACTTAAAGGAAGTAGTTATAATCCAAGTGCTTATGCTAAAGACCCGGCAGATGTTATCAATTATGTTTCTAAACATGATAATGAAACATTGTGGGATATACTGCAGTATGGTTTCCCTTTTGAAACACCTCTTGAAGATCGCGTAAGATCTGCCGCTATTTCTACATCTATACCGTTAATGAGTCAGGGTATTCCTTTCTTACAACTGGGTGGTGATATGTTACGGTCTAAATCAATGGATACCAATTCGTATGATTCTGGTGATTGGTTTAATCGAATCGATTTTACTCAAACAACAAATAATTGGAATATTGGTTTGCCAAACGCTAGAGATAATCAGGGTAATTGGTATACAGACCCTAATAACCCAGCAAAAATTAGTATTGCGGCATTATCTGCTAGTCCTTTAACGCAAGCTGTTGATAGTGATATTTTATTCACTTCAAATACGTTCAAAGAGTTTCTTAGTATTCGAACAGCTAGTAGCTTATTTAGACTGACAACAGCTGACGATATTATTGCACGAGTAGGATTCCATAACCTTGGAAAAGCACAACAGCAGGGTGTGATAGTTATGAGCATTGATGATGGTATTGGATTGCCAGATTTAGATCTCAATAATGATGCAATTGTTGTAATGGTTAATGGTACAGATGAAGAACGCTCTCACACAGTTAAAACAGCTGTTGGGTTTGAACTTCATGCTGTTCAGCAGTCTTCTTTTGATGCAAGAGTTCGAGATTCATCTTTCGAAGAAGATGTTGACGCTGGAGAAGGAACATTCACTGTTCCAGCGAGGAGTATGGCTGTTTTTGTTAAACCACAGGGTGCGGAGCAAGGTGAAGGTTTAAAATCTTATGCTACGTCAGGTGCGCCAGATATTCCTCCTTATGGGGAAGAAGTTGTTTACTTAAGAGGCGGTATGAATGATTGGGGGGATGGAAATCCTCTTGAATATAAAGGTGATGGAATTTATGAAGTATTAGTCGATTTACCAGCTAGTACTCTATACGAATTTAAAATTGGCTCTTATCCAGAATGGGGCGCTATTGATTTTGGTTCGAATGACGGTACCGTTACACAAGACGAAGATAAGACCTTAGCTCGTGGTGCCGGAAATCTATCTTTCACCACTGCGGAACCTGAAGTGGGAGCAGCTCCAGAAGATCTTGTAACATATTCTTTCAGATTAAATGCGTCGGAAACTGAGGCTCCAGTGCTAAATGTCAGTAAGGCGGTAGTTGTCTATATACGTGGGGAAATGAATGATTGGGGAGTTGACCCTGATTTTGCGATGACCTATATAGGTAATGACCAATTTAAACTTGTTCATACTTTCGATGCGGCGGTAACACAAAGTTTTAAAGTCGGAGATGCTGGATGGGGTGCAGTTAATTGGGGACCTATTGATGATAATGATAAATCGGTAACAGAAGGTGTTGCCAAATTACTTAGGCATAATGCTGGTGACCTCCGTATGGATTTTGAGGCAGCTGAATACACATTTTTATTCGATGAATCCGATCAGTCAGCTCGAACTATAACCGTTTATAAAAATAATCGAATGTTTGGTGACTCTACTGTTTACATCAAAGGTACAATGAATAGTTGGTCTGATTCTGAGGATGGTACACTAATGTTCAAATGGGGTTCTACCTATACGGTAGATCTAACATTAGCTGCGTCTGACGATGCGTATTTGTTTAAGTTTGCTGATACTAATTGGAATCCAATTAACCTTGGAGCAAACGGTGGTGAAGAGGTTGTTGTATTCGGAGAGAATAAAACACTAACTTCGTCAGGTGGCGACTTAATGCTGGATATTGAAACGGATGGGGTATATCAGTTTGAATTAACAGGACCATCTATAACTGAGCCAACACTAAAAGTTATTCAAAAGTAAACATTTCTTTTAGATGTAAATGCCGCTTATTTTGTAGGCGGCATTTTATATTTTTGAAAGAACTCTAATGGCAGGCGCTTACGAGTTTAAGTTTACAGATGCTGGTAGGCTCAATAATAATTTTGGTGGAGATGGCGATGATCAAACCATAGCTATTGGTGTTCCTAAATTGCCATTTTATAATGCTGCAAATATTCAACTAGCAGTTCCTACTGATGGTACATATAGGTTTACCGTACAGGGATCAAATGAGTCAGAACCAACCATGTTAGTACAAGAAGTAGTTCAATAGAGTTTTGCATATCATAAGGATTTGAAACTTGTAAGCCGCTTAATTTTTTGAGCTGTTGAAATTATTTTAGACTAAGTAGTTCAGCCTGTTTGAGAGTTATTTTGTTTAACAGGTCAAAGGATAAAACTGGGTGCGGGATCTTTTAGTCAAAAGTAATGTATTTTTTTGAAATTACTTTGTTTTCAACACCATAATTTGCCCCTTATCCATCGTCACTTTCTCAGCCAGATTAATCGGTTGCTGAGAGATTAAGTTGGTGAAGGTTCCAGTGAGCTCTTCAGGAAGTTCAAGCACGGTATCTTGCTCCGAATCAAGATTGATGACAATCCATAAATTATCTTGTCCTTTGGTGTAACGAACCAGCCATACATTAGTGAAGTTGTTGATGAGATGAATGGAGTCCGGTTGACGGATAATAGGATTATCTTTTCTGAGCTGAATGAGTTGCTGGTAGTGAGCTAACAATGATCTAGGGTCATTGATTTGACCGCTGACAGTTTGGGTTTGTTTATTAGGAAGGTTTTGCCAATAGTTTTTCCACCAAGGGGTGAAGTCTTTAAGCCAGTAAAAAGTATCAGCATCATCTAGCCATCGATTTCCAGTCTGATTAAAGCCTGCATTGGCTGAATCATCCCACTGCATTAAAGCGCGGCGATACATATCATCGCCACTGTCCTTTTGCGTCATACCGATTTCTTCACCGTAATAAAGAAATGGGGCATAGGGGGCGGTTAACAGTAAACTGGCAGCAATCTTCGCTTGGGTCATATTGCCATTTAAAGAATGAGCAAGTCGGTCACTATCATGACCATTTAAAAATGCAGCATAAAAGGTTGAAGGCACTTTGGCATGAGCACGCTCTTTAAACACATCCCATAAGGCATGTAAGCTGGCTTTTTGCCGTTGCATTTTTTCACGATACTTGGTTTCCTGGTTAATGGGGGCTCTATCAAGGCTGCTCGCGACCACATTACCAAACGCAAAATCAAAGGTTGAATCAATGCTCTTGCCGTTTTTATAATAGCGGGCAACCGCTCGGGTATTATCGGCGGCTTCACCAATCACCCATGCATCGGGTTTAACGCTTTTGACATGAGCGGTGAAATCTTTTAAGAATTTGTGAGTTGAACTAGTATCAGCCTGTTTGCCTATACCGCCATCTTCAATCAAATAACGGACCGCATCTAAACGAAACCCGTCAACCCCTTTATTTAACCAAAAAGAGGCAATGTGATTGATTTCATCTTTAACATCTATGTTTTTAAGATTTAAATCTGGCTGAGTCCACCCAAAGACCCCATAATAATAATCGTCTCGCTCGGGTTTTTTGTGCCACACGGCGGTAGGATCTTCCACATCCGACCAAGGACGCCCATAGTTACCGGGAATGTTTTTCTTCCACACAAAATAATCATCAAATGGGGTTTCTTTAGTTAATGATTTTTGAAACCACGGGTGGTATTCAGAGACATGGTTAAAGGCGATATCTAAAATGATATGCATACCCTTAGCCTTAGCTTTACCAATAAATGCATAATAATCATCCATGCTACCTAAATCAGGCGCAATCAAATAAAAGTTACTGGTGTCATAGCCATGATATGAAGGTGATTCAAAAATAGGGGAGAGCCAAAGGGTGTTGACTCCTAGAGATTTCAAATAATCAAGTTTGCTGGTTAGTCCAGCTAAGTCGCCAACCCCATCCCCATCACTGTCTTGAAATGAGCGTACCCAGACTTGATAAGTCACCGCGTCATGCCACCATTTAAGAGAGTTTGGTTGGACTAATTCGATGGTTTCTTGACTTTGAATAGGCGGGTTGACAAACAGGTGAGCACCAAAGGCAATAATAAGAACAAGTCCAATGGTTTGAATGAAGGTTTTCAACAGAGTAACTCCCTTTAGAGCATCACATTTTCAAAAATTATGTGAGCGCGGTTAGTAAATTCCAATTTAATGAAAGCGGAATTTATAGTTTAATTATCTCATTGTCAAATATTTCAGTTGATTTTATGCTAATGCTCTGCTAATTTTGCGCGCTGTCGTTAAGGACTCGTTTTAGAAAATAACAGGAAACATGGATATGAAGGATGTTGGTTTGCGTAGGAAGGTTAGTGGTATCAATAGACGTTTAGGGATTTTACCTGCTTCAAAGTGGATGAGGCGTTTCTTTGGAATTTTTCTTTTTTTATTCTCATCCAGTGCTTTTGCTTATGTGACTTCGCCGTCAACGAGTACCACTGGCAGCTATACAGTAAGTTGGACGGATACTGGAAATTCAACACTCTGCGGTTCAGGAGGAAGCACTAATTCCGCTTTTGCTTACATTTTAACGGAGAAAAAAAATGGAGCAACAACAGCTACCTGGAGTTTTTATGCTTACCAAGGAAAATCTTATTCAGTTTCTGGTCGCTCTACTGGTACTTATACCTATTCCCTAGAATACCGTGTTTGTGGCTCTAGTGGTGGTTATTATTTATCAGCGACTCCCTCTACAACCGACGTCACCTTTAATCAAGCTCCCGTTGCTAATGCAGGTTCTGATGCAACGATTAATGAACGTCAGGTAAGAAGCCTATCGGGTAGTGGAACAGATAGTGGCGGAACTATTGTCAGTTATTTATGGCGCCAAGTAGTAGGAACGAGCGTTTCGATTACCAATGCCAATAGCGCAAATGCAAGCTTCACTGCGCCTGAAACAGCCTCTACTGAGACGCTTATTTTTACGTTGACGGTTACCGATAACGATGGAGCAACTGGCGTTGATGATGTTATGTTCACTGTAGTTAATACGGATGCCCAGCCAACGGCGAATGCTGGGAATGACCAAACTGTAGGGGAAAATCTTACGGTAAACTTGTCTGGTAGTGGAAGCTCTGATTCTGATGGTCATATTGTAAGTTATCACTGGGAGCAAACCAGTGGTACCTCTGTCACTTTATCCAATCCAAATATCGTCAATCCAACTTTTGTTTCGCCCCATGTTCCAGCTGGTACAACATCAAACTTTACATTCAAGTTAACCGTTACGGATAATTCTGGTCTGACGGGGGTCGACTACGTAACGATTAGCGTAACATTTATTAATCAGCATCCGGTTTCTAATGCAGGTGCTGATAGCACGATTGATGAGCATTCTCTTGTGACGCTTTCTGGAAGTGGAAGTGATCCGGAAGGAGGAGCTTTAAGTTATTTATGGACGCAAGTTGTTGGTAATGGTTATGTCACCATTAACAGTCCCACAAGTGCAATAACAACCTTTACGGCTCCTGAAGCTGACACTAATTCGGTTGTTATTTTTGTTTTGAAAGTGACTGATGAGCATGGAGCGATTGATTACGATGATGTGAGGTTTACTGTGAATGCCGTGAGCGTTCCTCCAGTTGCAAATGACGACAATTTAACTGCGACTGAAGATCAAGGGACAAAAATCGTTAATGTTATTTCAAATGATACTGATGCTGGCGGTGATGTGTTGACGTTAGCAGGTGTTGGCTCGCCTTCAAATGGTACAGCCTTTTCTACAGGGAGTACGAGCGTTGCGTACACACCTAACCCCGATTTTTGCGGCTCTGACAGTTTTGATTATACGGTAAGTGATGGAAATGGTGGGACAGACACTGGAATGGTTTTGGTGACGGTTAGTTGTGTGAATGATCTTCCTACCATTACTAACATTGATGATCAAAGTATTGGTGAAAACGGTACTACTGAAATATTATCATTCACTATCAATGATTTAGAAACAACAACTAATTTGTTAGAGCTAAGTAAAAGCTCAAGTAATTCTGCCTTAGTACCGGTGGAAAATATCTTATTTGGTGGAAGCGGTGCGAGCCGAACCGTTACCGTGACACCTGCAACAGATCAAAGTGGAGTGGTCACTATTACAGTGAAAGTTTCAGATGGATTATCTGAGGTAAGTGATAGTTTTGAGGTGTTTGTTGAAGGTCGCGAGCGAGACATCGGCTCGTTAACAATGTCAGTGTCTTCATTGGCTGACGCTGAAGTAGTTACCAATACTAGACCAACAACCTCAGACGTGGTCGGAACATTGCCTAGCTCTGCCAGAGTATCGAACGGACAGGTTAGTTATAACGTGCCAATTAAATTACCGCCTGGTAGAAGAGGCATGCAACCACAGGTCGCTTTGAGCTATAACAGCGGTAGTGGAAGAGGCGTGGCAGGTGTTGGATGGCAAATCTCTGCCATGTCTAGTGTTACTCGATGTGATGCAAGTTGGGTTGAGGACGGCGATACGGGGCGTGTGAATTTATCGAATAATGATCGTTTATGCCTAGATGGTAGCAAGTTGATATTAGTGGGCGGCGATTATGGTATTCAAGGCTCTGAATACCGAACACGAGAGGATAGTTTTAGAAAAATTAACTTACTTGGTGGTAACTACAATAATCAAAATTCTTACTTTAAAGTGATTGATAAAAGTGGTCGTGAGAGCTACTACGGGGAAACTAGCAATAGCACCTTAGTTCTCAATAGCACAGTTCCTTTTAAATGGGCTATTGAGAGGGTTATCGATAACAGTGTAACCAAAAATAATATTTTATATGATTATAGTAATAGTGGAGGAGAGTTTTTATTAACGGATATTCATTATACCGGCGTAGGAACTGCGGAAGGTAATAGACTGGTTCATTTTCAATACCAAAATCGAGATGATAAATCCTTTCAATATGTTGCAGGCGGTTTGTTAACTAATGGTAGTAGGTTAGAAGAGATCGTAACGAGTATCGATTCAGTTAATGTTAGTAAATATTACCTGACTTATGAAGTTGCAACTAGTGCGGTGACTAATCGCTCTCGATTGGCGTCAATAAAACAATGTGGTTTTGAATCTTTAGTTGAAGAATGTTTGCCCGAAAGACAGTTTGATTACAGCGGGCAAACGCAAAGTTTTAATAAGGTCACATCTACCAATACAATTTTTAATGAGGATTTTCCTTGGAGTATTGCTAATCAACTACTGGGCGATTTTAACAACGATGGCATCATAGATTTCGTAAGAAATAAAAATCTTCATTTAATGAGTTTAGAAAGCAATAAACAACTTGCTTTCGATAAAGTGGTAGAGCTTCCATTTAGCGCTATTGATGCTGTCGACCCAGCTGAGAAATTAAGCTTAGGACAGTTAGACTTTGATGGTGACGGGCAACTAGATATTCTAGGGGTAACTAATTCGGGATTGACGGTTGCGTCACTTAACGCTCTACAGGACGGGTTCGATGAGTATGAACTGAATATACCAATGACTTGCAGCGTACAGTTGTTATATCTCCCGACTTTTGTAGGTCCTATACACTACGGCTACGACTATAAACATGCTGCTGCATGTCGGGCGGAGGCTGTTCCTGATAGCGCTGGCGGGTTTTATCTTTTTCACAGTTCGGCTTATTCACCAGGTAATCCTAAGCAACTAAAACTCTCTAGAATAAATAAATCCTGTACAAACAATGTTTGTAGTACACAAACTTTAACGGGTATATACGACTCGAGTGAAGTCTATACAACTAATGACCCGCTACCGACAGATTTCCAAGTGAATGATTTTGACGGTGATGGAGACCCTGATCTTGTACGTATTGAAAAAAATGGTACTACTGTTGTTTTATCTATAGTGTTGAACAATCAAGTGGGCTCAGGTGCGACAGCAACCAGTACTTTTGTAAAATCTGAAATAGCCTTACCAGAAAGCAACGTATGGTCTATGGCTTCTGGTGGAAATCATTGGATGGACGCCAATGGTGATGGTCTTAAAGATCTACTCATTTTTGACGGTACTTGGAAGCTTTATCTCAATAAAGGTGGCGAATTCGCCTCCCCAATCAATACTGGAATCAGTGCTATTATTCGAGGAAATGGATCTCCCTTTTCTCTTCGACCGGATTATACGGTTCACAACTCGATACGAGTCGTAGATTTTAACGGCGATGGGTTAGATGATCTAATGTTCCTAGATCGAAACGTTAATTCCAGAGATTGTTATGCTGATAGGCGCCGTTCTTTCTGTAAGGAAGGCAATGGAAGCGAGTCTCCTGGATCCGCAGATTTTTCTGTATCGCCTTTAGTACATGGTAAATATTCGGTTTATTTATCTTCGGTGACTGGTGCTAATTTGGTGGAATTTAACTTAAACCAAACAGATATTCAGGGAACGGCAAATTACTTTTATCCAATGGATATTGATAGTGACGGGCTACTCGATTTTATCGGTGCCAAGTGGTACCACGATTACACTATTACAGATAATTCACAAGCTTACAATCCAACGGAAGTCTATTTCCATTTTGGTAAAATTGATAACACAAGTATCAGATCAGATTTGCTATTAACCGCACAAGATGATCCCACTGTGAATAGTTTTGGTAAAAAAGATGAATTCGAATACATTAGCTACGTCAATCATAAAATCAGCAATGACGCTAGCTATAAAGTCGATAACAGCGATTTAGCTGGTGGCGACTATTATCGAATACCAACCACTCAATTAGTCGCAGTGGAGCATCGATCCAGCAATATTTTATCAGGTCAAAATACTTTAATGTACGAATATGGTGATTCAGTATTTCACCAAGCCGGTTTAGGCTTTTTAGGATTTGAGTCAGTTAAAGAAATTGATCTGGCTAAAGGTGTAACCAGTGAAGCTTTTTACCGAATGGATTACCCTCTCAATGGACGAATGACCAGTTCAACTCTTAGGGAAACTGCTGATAATAGTATTTTGAAATCCGAAACACTAACATGGTGTGATCTATCAACTAATGGTTGTAATGGCAGTGATGCCGGTGTGTATTTTGTCCATTTAGACCAAAAGTCAGCTAGCTATTTTGATGTCGATGGTAACGCACTTAAGGATGAAACGCAGGTATTCACTGCTTATGACAGTTACGGCAATTTAACCGATTCAACCACCACGTTAAGTGATACCACAACCACACATACAACGGTGTTGAGTAATAAGTTTTTATCAGCAAATGAAACCAGTTGGTGGGTAAACAAACTGGATGAAAGTACGGTAACAAAAACCGTTAGTTATACCGACGCACGTTCCTTAAGAACAGCAGCTAATAAGGCAAAAGCCGTTACCCGTAAAGTCACCTGGAAAACCGGAAACGCACGCCAACTAGCAACGGAAAAACACACTTCCAATGATACTGCGCTGGCAAGGACTATCACCTATTCTACTTACGACAGTTTTGGTAATCCTACAAAAATTGAATCAAGTGGAACGGCTATTGTTGGGGTTGATTATACTGACGTTCAAAACGCGCTGATCCAAGAGTTTGATTACACTACATACAGCGGCTATTTTGCTAATAGTGAAAACAACGGCGTGTGGACTACCCCAACTGTTGCCAGAACTTGGGATATATATCACGGTCAACCGCTAACGGAAACTGCTGCCAATGGAACGGTGATTACTAATACTTATGATGCCTTTGGACGAATTGCTTCAACAAAAACAAATACTACACCAATCAGAGACGTTGTTTATGAATGGTGTGATACAAACTGTGTTTCTAACGCGGTTTATAAGCAGTCGTTTATTCAAGATGGCGCGCCAACCGTCGTCCAAGAACTCAATATTGCTAATCAGGTGCTAAAAAGTTTAACCGAGAGTTTTGAGTCCAGCACTAATCAGGTTGAAGAGTCTTTTCAATATGACGCGATTGGTCGCATACTAGTGGAGAATCTACCAGCGTTTGTAAACGCGAGCTCAAGTGGCAGTATTCAATATCAAGGTTACGATGTGTTAGGTAGACCTGGCTCTAAAGTAACTTCCAATGCGCCGCAAAGTTATACCGCAAGTTATACCTATGCTGGCGTTGATACCACTATCTCCGTTAACGCCGGAGCGGATGGCACGCTTTCAATGGAGCGGCAATATAACTTCTTAAAACAACTAATGTCGACCACCGACGTTAATAGTCGACAAGCTCATATGCGATATGACGCTAACGGTAGTCCGATATTAATTGAGGATGTCGATGGCAATAATATTCACGCAAACTATGACAGCTTTGGCAATAAATTAAGTTTTGATGATCCTAACAACGGTACCTGGAATTTCCGTTACAACGCGTTAGGACAGCTACGCTGGCAGCAAGATGCTAAGTTAACCCAAGTAAGATTTGACTATGACAGTTTAGGTAGAAATAATAACCGTTATGTCAACGGCGTACTTGATTCAACTTGGGTTTTTGATACTCGGGTGCTAGGAGCCCTCTCTTCCGAATCAAGAAACAACCTGCAAAAAAATTATTATTACGATCCTTTTGGAAGACCGATAATTGAAAGCTCGCTAATCACTCACAACGGCAGTAATAAGCAGTTTGACATCAATTATGCTTACGATAGTTATTATGGTCGCGTTAAAGGGATGCAATTTCCAACTGGAGAGATAGAAGCGTATAAGTTCGATAACTATGGTTACTTAACGCAAAATGTTGATCCCAATAATCAAGACGAAGTATTACGACAAATAAATGCGATGTCGGCTTTTGGTAAAGTCGCCAGCCAGCAGTACTTTAATGGTTTGTATGACATTAAAACTTACCAGGTATCGGGAGAGTCAGAGCGGGTTTGCGTTTCACAAAGCTCAACTTGCAGCGGAGCCAATGAGCTTGCACAGATCTTTTATAGCGATTTTGATAATTTTGGTAACCTGACTGATAAGCATGAAATTATCAAACAGGTTTCTGAGCATTATCAATATGATCAATTTCACCGGATCACTCGGTCGACTCGAGCCTATACAGGTTTGGATACACCGACCTTTTTACCGTCGGAAACCGTTGATTATGGATACGATGGTTTGGGCAACCTATTGCTTAAAACAGATTATGCATCCAGTTATTCTTATACGGGTGGTGCAAGTGGTGGTCCCAATGCGGTTCAGTCGGTGACTAAATTAGATCTCAGTCAGGTGAGTTTTAGTTATGATGCCAACGGTAATATGGAAACTGGCGATGGAATAACTTTAACTTATGACAGTTTCAACAAGCCAATCACAATTATTCGTAATCAAGTGACTTCATCATTTGAATATGGCGCTAATGATCAGCGTTATCTTCAGGTATTGCAAAACGGCACCAAAACAACGACCACTTATTATGTTGATAAACGTTTTGAAGAAATTGAAACTAATGATAATGGTCAACTATCGACAGAAAAGCGCCATTATTTAGGAGATTACGCGGTATTGACTCATAAGGGTAATACCAAATCCTTAAAGTTTGTTCACGGTGATAGATTAGGTTCTACCTACTTGATCACGGAAGGTTATCGGACAATAGCAACAACTAGTAATGTGACAGAGCTAGAAGTTGAACGACGCAGCTTTGATGTTTTTGGTAAGCCGCGTGATGCGCTTTGGGGAGATAGTAATCAAGGGAAGCTACTTTCTGAAATAAGCACTAGAGGGTTTACTGACCATGAGCATTTAGATGAAGTAGATCTCATTCATATGAATGGTCGAGCGTTTGATTATAACCTTGGTCGTTTTTTAAGTGTTGATCCGTTTATTCAATTCCCGCAGAATAGTCAAAGTATAAACGGATACAGCTATTTGATGAATAATCCATTGGCGGGTACTGATCCGAGTGGGTACCGCGGCAATTTTAGAGGTAACTGGTGGAAAACTATATATTCAAGTACTGATTGGAAACAAATTCAATCAAAGAACTCAGAAAGCAAAATAATTGCTAAAAAAAGTATTCAACAAAGTGTTGGAAGCACCAGTCAGAATACTGGCGGCTGCGGCAGAGTAAGCCAAGCTGGATGTTCTAGAGGTAACCCTCGAAATTCAGGTTCTAGTCGTGTAGATATGACTGGGAAAGCTGGGCTTGAAATATCTACTA
>Ga0316204_10001778_pt1 | contig 54649 bp, 56 predicted proteins | sample 6monrhotite_MG_2_FD_205661 | JGI IMG/M metagenome (GOLD analysis project Ga0316204, IMG submission 205661) | Microbial mat bacterial communities from mineral coupon in-situ incubated in ocean water Damariscotta River, Maine, United States -... | ecosystem: Environmental > Aquatic > Marine >... | reverse complement strand
TCGGGAAGACTGTTCTCTAACTCTCCTACAACACGATCAAACACGTCCTGCGATGTGGTATCTGCGGCGATCAGATCAATATCGATGTCCGACATTGTTACAAAGCCAGACCCGATTTCACCCAAAGCGGCGATGGATTGCACCGCAACATCCCCCCAGCTGGGCGAGGGAACGCCAAGTCCGACTGTGCATGTGAAGGTTTCGGTGTGACCCGCCGCCTTGGCCGCGTTTTCGATCATCGCGACGGCGGCGGCATCATCCGCTGAACACGCGTCAAACCGCGCGCCAGTGTCGTCAATCAAGAACCGCAGTGTAAAGGGGGTGATCACGGGGCGCGGGGCGGACACATTCAGGTCGACGCCAAGTCCGGTTGGAAGGTTTTCAAATAGTATAGCCTCGACCGCTGCTTTTTCTTCCGCGCTATCTGAAACAGCAGACACGCCGACCAAATCCGCGGACACAGAAATCTTGGATCGCTTAAGAATTCCAGTCGCCACAATGGCGAAGTCTAGCGCTTGGTCCCATCCACCCGGCACCGGAAAATCCGAGCTTTCAAGCAGGTCCGTGACACTGGCTTGGCCGGTTGAGTTTCGAAACGCAGCGACGAGCGCCAGCTTGTCGATGTCGCGCGGGATCAGGCCGATCAACGACACGCCGCTATCATTGCGCAGGATTTCGATTGAGAACTTGGGGGCCTTCAAGGCCTTGGCGGCGGAAACATCAAGACCGTCCACAACACGCGCTGCATCAACAACACCGCCAGCCGTTGAAAGCGCTTTAAACCGCAGAGCCTCGGTTGGGGCCGTACCTGTTACCAAGACCTGCAAGCCGTCGGCCTGCACTTCGGCCCAGTCCAGCCCGTTGAGGTCCAAGGCATCGCGAACGCCAGCTTCTGAGCTGTCCTCAACCACGTTGACCGACGCAATTGCGCCGACGTAGCTCAGGCCAACGCCAGCCAGCATGACAAGCAAAATGAGTAGGGCGGCAGGTAGCCTCATGAAGGTGAAATCTCCGAATGTGGGTCTTTAGTAGGACGTCTATTCCAGCGGATCAATCAAATGAACAATGCGACCATGAAAAACAACACCGGGATCAATCCCGCGTCCCGATTTGCGCGAAATAGTGCCAAAAGCCCTTCGGAATCGTCGATGTTAAGCTTTCGAAGCTGCCAAACCATGTGCCAACCAAAGGCCCATGGCCCTCCGACAGCGACGACGAGCGATAGCATGTTGCGCTCTGACGCGGCTAGTAAGATGGCGGTCAACATCAACAGCAATGTCACGACAAGAAATCGCTTCATCCATTTTGGCGTTTCAGCGCCAAACAGCAACGCGGTGGATTTGACGCCGATCATGACGTCGTCTTCCTTGTCCTGATGGGCATAGATCGTGTCGTAAAACAGCGTCCAAGACAGCCCCGACAGGTAAAGCACAACGGCGGGCCACCCAAGCGATCCGTTGTGGGCCGTCCAAGCCAGCAGCGCGCCCCAATTGAACGCGACCCCAAGGAAGGCTTGTGGCCAATAGGTGTAGCGTTTGGCAAAGGGATAGATCGCCACGGGGACCAACGACATCAACCCCAGAAGGATCGCGTTGATGTTCAGGGTCAGCAGAATCACAAAGGCAGTCAGCGCCTGCAGCACCATCCATGCGGCGGCTTGCTTGGCTGTCACCTGCCCAGACGGGATGGGACGCGAACGGGTGCGTTCGACCTGACTGTCAAAATTGCGGTCAGTTATATCGTTCCACGTGCAACCAGCACCCCGCATCAGCCACGCCCCAAGACCACAGGCGACGAAAATCCACACACCGTCCCAGCCAAAGCGACCTTGGTTAAGCGCCGATAAAAACAACCCCCACCAACAAGGTAGCAACAGCAACCACGTTCCAATGGGCCGATCTGCTCGACTTAGGCGAAGGTACGGGCGAGTCCATTCAGGTGCTAAGGTATCAACCCAATTGTCTTTGACCGCATCGGATACTTGACCCGTAGGCTCTGGCGTGTGGCTTGATCCGGTCATATGTTGGCCCTATGGAAGCTGCGAAAATTCGACTCTATGTAGATCAGCCTTTGGGTCAGGGGCAAACGGTTCCTTTGGACCGCGATCAGGCGCACTACCTGTTTGGCGTCATGCGCCAACAGGCGGGTGGACGTGTGGCCTTGCTGAACGGGCGCGACGGTGAATGGACGTCCGAGATAACGCAGGCCGGTAAACGCGGCGGAGAGTTGACGTGTTTGGGCCAGACGAAGCCCCTGCAAATGCCGCCCGATCTCTGGCTGGTTTTCGCCCCCATCAAAAAGGCGCGCACCGATTTCATCGTTGAAAAAGCGACCGAGATGGGGGCCGCAAAGATCATCCCCGTGCAAACCGATTTCACCAATTCCGACCGCATCCGGCAAGACCGCCTGCAAGCCCATGCGGTTGAGGCCACAGAACAATGCGGTGGCACCTATGTGCCGCAAGTGACGGCTTTGGCCAAGCTGGGCAAGCTGCTCGACGACTGGCCAAGCGAGCGCCAATTGATGTTTTGTGATGAGGCTTTGGTGGGTGCGAAAGAAACCCTTCAAAACGCAGGCGCTGGCCCATGGGCGATCCTAATCGGACCCGAAGGTGGCTTTTCCGATGCTGAACGCACCCGCTTGCGCGCGCACCCCAATGTCCACGCTGTTAGCCTCGGGCCTCGCATATTGCGTGCGGATACGGCGGCAGTTGCGGCCCTTACCCTGTGGCAGCAAGCTCTGGGGGATTGGTAGCATGTGGGCGACCGATGCAGACTTGCCAGCGCTTGAAGGGTTCCTTGGCAAACACGCCCTTCGATCGATGTTTCCCTTGGCCAACCTTCGCGATCATGGACTGAATGGCAATCACCCACGCGCGCCAAGTTTTTGGCTGTCACGCAAAGACGGCCGGATTTCAGGGGCGCTTTGCGTGACCAAAGAAGGCATGTTGATGCCCCAATGCCCGGACTTGGATTGGACTGGCGCGCGCGGTGCGCTGTGGGGTCGTGATCTGATTGGCGTCATCGGGCCTGCCGACCAAACCCGCGATCTTCAACGCGCGCTTGGATTAGACGGCGTCGCGACCGGTCTTGATCAAGACGAGCCTCAGTTCCAGATTTCATTGGATGATCTCATCGTGCCCGACGGTGTCGGAGATATCGTCCCACTCGAAAATGCCGACAAAGACGACATGATCCGATGGCGGCGCGACTACGACATAGAAGCGTTGCAGATTGCGCCGGATGAAGCGGCGGCAAATGCCGTCCGCGAATATGCCCATTATTGCGCCACCAATAGCCACGTCGCGCTGATGGACGGCGACACGGCGCTTTGTACCACTGGGTTCAACGCTCAATTGCCAAACATCGTCCAAATAGGCGGCGTCTACACGCCCCCCGACAAACGCGCCCATGGCCATGCCCGCCGCGCCGTGGCGCTGCATTTACAGCAAGCCAAAGCCCAAGGCGTGACCCGGGCCACCCTTTTTTCTGCCAATGAAAACGCCACAAGGGCTTATTTGGCGATTGGGTTTACCTATATCGGACAGTGGACCCTATGTCTGTTTGACGGAAAGCACCGCATTAATGACTGATTTTCTAAGACCCGAAGCACGTTCGTTCCTTAACCGCTACCGAGACCTGATAATCGCCGGTTTGGTGGGGTCAATCGGGCTTTATTGGGCGTTGACGACGTTTGGATTGATGGTGTGGGTTGGCTGGCTTCTTGTGATCGTTGCGGGGGCCTTTGCCTTGTCGGGTATCCAACGACTTCGCTTCAAAACGGAAACCGGCGGGATCGGAATTGTGACGATCAAAGAAGGCCAGATTACCTATCTCGCGCCCTTTGACGGTGGCTTGGTTGCTCTGTCTGATCTGGATACGCTGATCCTCGACTATGGACAGGACGCACCGCGCTGGGTGTTGAAGCAATTGGGTCAAACGGACGTGCAAATCCCTCTGAACGCCGAAGGCACAGACAAGTTGTTCGACATTTTTGCCGCCCTGCCTGGATTGCAGACAGGCGAAATGCTTTCCGCGCTCGAGAAGAACAGCGGACACTCGATCGTGATCTGGCAAAGGCTCAAAGCACCGCAAAACCTGACGCGGCTGCATTGACACCGGTTTCAATTCGCCTCACCAGTGACCCTAGACACCACCACGCAGGAGCAGCCCATGTCCATCCCCCAAAGCGGAGGCGGTTTGATCGAAAACCACGATCAACTCGCCCAATACCTATCAGACGGCTGTAAACCCAAAGAAAATTGGCGCATTGGCACCGAGCACGAAAAGTTCGGCTATTGCAAAGACACCCACAAGCCTTTGCCCTACGAAGGCGTGCGGTCGATAAAAGCGATGCTCGAAGGACTGCGCGATCGCTACGGATGGGATCCTGTGCTTGAGGCCGGCAAGCTGATTGGCTTAACCAAGGACGGTGCCAACGTTTCCCTTGAGCCAGGTGGTCAGCTTGAACTGTCCGGTGCCCCGCTGGAAACGATTCATCAAACCTGCGACGAAGTGAACGTCCACCTGCGCGACGTGAAATCCATAGCGGACGATATTGGCGTCGGCTTTATCGGTCTCGGGGCCGCCCCGCTTTGGCAACACGACGAAATGCCGGTGATGCCCAAGGGCCGCTATAAGTTGATGACGGATTACATGGATCGTGTCGGCACCATGGGCAAAACCATGATGTATCGGACGTGCACGGTGCAGGTGAACCTCGATTTCGGGTCCGAAATTGACATGGTTCAGAAATTCCGCACCGCTTTGGCGTTGCAACCCGTTGCCACGGCGCTTTTTGCAAATTCACCCTTCCTAGAAGGCAAACCCAACGGCCACAAAAGCTGGCGTTCACGGGTGTGGCGCGATCTTGATGCTGACCGCACCGGCACGCTGCCGTTTGTCTTCGAAGACGGGTTCGGATTTGAATCCTACGTGCAATACGCGCTCGATGTGCCGATGTATTTCGTCTACCGCGATGGCGTCTATCACAACGCGCTGGGCCAATCGTTCCGCGATTTCCTAAAGGGGCAACTGCCCGCGTTGCCGGGTGAAATGCCGACCCTTTCCGATTGGGCCGACCACCTGACCACCATCTTCCCCGAGGCGCGGATCAAGCAGTTTCTCGAAATGCGCGGCGCTGACGGGGGTCCATGGCGGCGTCTTTGTGCGCTTCCCGCCTATTGGGTTGGCTTGTGCTACGACCAAGGCGCGCTTGATGCGGCCAGTGATCTCTACAAAGGCTGGGACACCGAAACCCGCGAGGCGCTGCGCGTCGCTGCCGCCAAAGACGGCCTGCAAGCCGAGGTGAACGGCATCAAAATGATGGACCTCGCCCGCGAAACGGTTGCGATCGCTGAGCAAGGCCTCAAAGCCCGCGCCATGCCCGGTGCCGGTGGATTGGTGCCGGACGAGACGCACTTCCTCAACGCGCTGAAGGAAAGCCTTGAGACCGGCAAAACCCCTGCGGATGACCTGATGGACCTCTATAATGGCGAATGGGGTGGCGACTTGGATAAGATCTACGATGCGTTTAGCTATTAACCCATGATCCGCCATATTGTCCTGACCAAGTTCAAACCGGCGACCGACGAGTCCGAGATCCGCGACATCTATGCGGGTCTCGCCGCGTTGTGTGACCAACTTGACGGCGCCGAAGGTTTCACCGGAGGCCGTTCCCAAAGCCCCGAACAGTTTGAGCGCGGCTACAAGCATGGTTTCGTGATTGATTTTGCGACATGGGATGCGCTGAAAACATATGCCGAGCATCCAACACACAAGTCTTTGGGTATGCGGCTAATCGCAAATGCCGTCGGCGGGATCGACGGCGTGCTGGCTTTGGACATTGAGGTTTAGACGTTCGGATCATGGCGTTAAATTTGGCCGGATAAGACTCATACCCTGAAGGCCCTGAAAGCGTTACTCGACACCGGACATGCCCCCTCGGGCGAGCCTCTGAGCCGCTACACCGGCGACCCGTCCTGCGCTCTTGGTGCGGCTGACTATTAATCGCGCGCGTCTAACCAGATCACCTTTTCGGCCCCTACAAATCGGGCCAGTCTGTCAAGTTCGCCCGCAAGCTTTTGGTATCGGGCGTTAGACCATTTGACGCCAGCTTCCGGCCAGAACTGCAAAACGTTCAGCACCTTGGCTTTGCGGTCGGCCTTGATTTCAATGCGCCCGACAAACCGATCAGCCTCAAGGATCGGAAAAACATAATACCCCCAAATCCGCTTGGCCGCGGGCACGAACATTTCGTTGCGATAGGTATAGCCAAACAGCTTGGCCAAACGATTGCGATCGCGCACAGCTGGGTCAAACGGGTTCAATATCCGTAAACGCGATGTCGGTTTGGTCAGCTGGGCCAGACGACTTTCAATGGTGGCGGGCGCAAGCATGGAAACGAACTTGCGATCCGCAGTCTCAATCTCCACTTCCACAATGTCGCGGGCGTTGCCAACCCAGTCGCGCACCTTTTGCGTTTCCACACCGTCCCAAAACCGCTGAATATCCCCTGTGGTTCCGAACCCCAACCGATCAAGGGCCGCCCGACAAAGCCAGTCAATCTGGATCTCCTCGGGCAAAGTCTGATCGCAAATGTGGTCGGGGAAGATACGCTCTGGCAGGTCATAAAACTTGATGAAATTCACCCTGTGGCACGTCGCCAGAGCGCCGGTAAACCACAAATAATCGAGCGCCAGTTTATGAGGGGGACGCGCCCACATTTCCTTGGCGCCTTCGATCTTGGTATCAAAAGCATGGGTGGACAGGGCACCTTCGGCACGAATGCGCGCCTCAATTTCCCTGCAAATTTGGGCACCGGGCCGTTCGCGGAACCAACCGGTTCGATGCAAGTATTCCGGCATCCTGTCGATCCGGCGTTGCCACATCGGTAGGAATTCCGTCGGAAGGACCGAGGCATCGTGAGTGAAATGCTCAAATATGGATCGCTCTTGACCAAGTAATCGATCCAGCATTGGTTCACGATAATTCTGGTTCCGGCTCCAGAGGATATGATGATGCGCCCGAGCCACGGTCTGAATGGTGTCGAGCTGCACAAATCCCAAGGCGCGAATAGAACCAAGAACATCCAGAGGTCCGGTTGGCGTCTTTGAAAGAAGCTGCGTGTGCAGCCACAGCCAACGCGCGGTGCGATTGTCGATCTTAATCATTCGTATCTCTGCCGATGCTTGGCACTATTCGTTTTTGGGATTTCGGCCTGACTGTTCGGTACTTCTGGGTGAATAAAGCTTTGATATAGGCAATGCGCTAAGCCAATAGGCTGGCATCGTTTCTCGTCCACTCGCTTGATACACGCGCCTAACAAGACGCTGGTAAATCCAAACGGCAGTCAAACTCCAAACTTGCCCGATAAGCGATATGGCGACCGAAATAATAAGAATCCCCGAAGGGAAAGCGCCAAAGGCAAGCATAAGCAAAGGTGGAAGAAGCGAAAACGGCGATGACGCGATAAATGCGTATTTCGAGGCTCGTTTGTAAGTGGGGTGCAGGTGTCTTGTTGCGTTTAGGGATACGGGAATGCCGATAAAGTAAAATGCAAACAGACCTATAAATGTCAGCGAAAAGATGCTGCCATAAAGACCGACGAAGGATGGAATATTGAAGACGTAGCCAACTGCCAAAAGTGGTAGCGCTGCGACCAACCAGAAAAAAGGTGCCAGCAGCATTGATTGAACAGGAACTGACCTGTTCGTTCGCTGGAAAGGCATCGCCGTGTTTTGCGGACGATTGGACAGCTACTTCTTCCCGATCTTCGGTTCCTCGCCCTTGAACAACCGCCGAATATTCGCGTGGTGTTTTGCGATCACGATGACGGACAGGACAGCGATAAGTACCGCACCGTGCATGTGGTAGAAATAGAACGTAAAGGCAGGTGCTAGCGCGACGGCAATAATCGCCGCGAGCGAAGACATTCTGAACAAGGCAGCGGCCACCAACCACGTTGCACAAGCCGCTAGACCAGCAGGAAAGCTCAGCGCGAGCAGGGTGCCAAGGAAGGTTGCGACACCCTTGCCGCCTTTGAATCTCAGGAAGATCGGGAATAGATGCCCGACGACGGCGAACAGTCCCGCAAAACCCGCAGCGCCTTCGCCAAAGACCGCCCGAGCAATCAACACAGCAACTGCCCCTTTGCCCGCGTCCAAGACAAGCGTCAGAAAAGCTGCGAATTTGTTGCCAGTGCGCAGGACGTTGGTCGCCCCTATATTGCCGGATCCGATCTGGCGAATATCGCCCAGACCAAATATTGCCGCAATTGCCACGCCAAACGGGATGGACCCGAGGATATAGGCGGCACCTGCTGTTATAAGCCAATCCATGTTTAGTCTCCAAATACGCGTTTGCCATTCACCCAAGTTCCAAGAACCTTACCCTGAAGGCGGGCACCGTCAAACGGCGTATTCTTGGACTTCGAATTTAGTTTGGTGCGATCCAAAACAAACGGGGTGTCGGCGTCAAACAAAACCAAATCCGCAGGTGCACCGGCCTCTAGCCGACCACCGTTAAGACCAAAGCGTTTTGCTGGGTTTAGCGACATCGCGCGGAAAAGCTGAGGCAATGTCAGATGGCCATTGTGATAAAGGCGTAGCGCGGCGGGCAGCATCGTCTCAAGCCCCACAGCGCCACTTGCAGCTTCTTGAAACGGCAGTCGTTTGCTTTCCTCATCCTGCGGCGTGTGCATCGAACACACGATATCTATAAGGCCGTCAGCGACCGCCTGAATACAGGCAAGCCGGTCGTCCTCGGACCGAAGCGGCGGTTTGATCTTGAAGAAGGTTCGATAATCGGCCACGTCAAGTTCGTTCAACGTCAAATGGTGGATCGAAACCCCAGCCGTGATGTCAAAACCATTTGATTTCGCCCTCTCAAGGGCCGGCAGCGCGCGCGATGTGGTGATCTGGTCGGCGTGATATTTGACGCCCGTCATCTCGACCAAGGCGATGTCACGGTCGAGCCCCATACGTTCCGCCATTGGGGTCACAGACGGCAATCCCTTTAGGGTCGCGAACTTACCCGAGGTGGTCGCCGCCCCGTCGGACAATCCCGGATCTTGGGGGTGTGAAACGATCAGCGCGTTTAGGCTTTTCGCGTAGGTCATCGCGCGGCTGATGACCTTAGTGCGCTCAATCACGCGGTCTCCGTCGGTAAAGGCGACCGCACCCGCGTCTTTCAACAACCCGATTTCGGTCATTTCCTGACCTTCGCGACCCTTGGTCAAAGCGGCCATGGTGCGGACGTTCACCGGTGCGGCCTCTTGTGCGCGGCGGGTGACGAATTCCAGCGTCTCAGGTGTGTCGATCGCCGGAAGCGTGTCAGGGCGGGTCACAATGGTCGTGACCCCGCCCGCCGCGGCGGCCAATCCGGCTGACCGAAAGCTTTCCTTATGCCGTTCGCCCGGTTCGCAGATTTTGACGCCAATATCGACAATACCCGGGGCGAGAGCCTTGCCGCCACAATCGACGATGTTCGCGGCCGAGAAACTGGCCTCGGCGAGGTCCTCATCCGCGCCAAAAATTCGCGCAATACGGCCAGATTCAACGAGAATTGATCCCAATTGATCTGTCTGAGCCTGAGGGTCGATCAATCGGGCGTTTTTAAAGAGAGTCGACATGTGATCCCTTTCCTAGACTTTTTGAGCTGCAGCAAGGATCGACGCGATGGTTGCGTCGCGGTCGGCTTGGTACTTTAGCAAATGCTTGTCGCCGTTGGTCGCAACAACCTGAACGGCACCGGCAAGTTTGCGAACTTTCTTGATACTGTTAAGATTGACGACACGGGTTTGTGGCCCCAGGAGACGCGCGTTGGTCAGATCCCAGCGCACATTCAATTCGTCCGAAGCAACGTAGAACCCGCGAATTGCAATGGCCGCCAAACCACCCACGGCCCCCGTCCAAACATGCGGATTTCCAATCGTCCAGAGGATCACCATCCCCGCACCCATCGCCGCCGCCGCCATCCAAGCGTGATCGCGAATGTAGGTCGCACGGTCAGCAGTAAAGCTTTTAACAACCGTCTCGCCGGTGTGCAGTTCAGTTGACGGGGTTAATTGGTAGCTGTCTTCCATATCAGGACCCTTGTCCGCGCGCGATGCGCTGATTTTGCGCCAGCAGGTCCATTACGGCCATACGGACTGCGACACCCATTTCGACCTGTTCTTGTATGACCGAGCGTTTGACGTCGTCCGCGATGTCGCCGTCGATCTCGACGCCTCGGTTCATGGGGCCTGGGTGCATGACGATTGCGTCGTCTTTTGCGTAGGACAGTTTTTCTGCATCAAGTCCGAAGCGGTGAAAGTATTCGCGTTCTGACGGAATAAAACCGCCGTCCATGCGTTCGCGTTGAAGGCGAAGCATCATAACCACGTCGACGTCTTTCAGGCCTTCGCGCATATCGTCGTAGATTTCGCAGCCGAATTCGGCAAATTGTGATGCCAGCAGGGTGGGCGGACCGATGAGACGTATTCGGTTCTCCATCTTGCCAAGCAGCATGATGTTTGAGCGCGCGACGCGGCTGTGGGCGATGTCTCCGCAGATTGCGATATTGAGACGGTGCAGACGGCCTTTGCGACGTCGGATGGTCAGGGCGTCCAACAAGGCTTGGGTTGGGTGTTCGTGACGCCCGTCACCGGCATTCAGAACGGCGCAGTTCACCTTTTGCGACAAAAGATCGACCGCACCTGAATGAGGGTGCCGGACCACCAACAGATCAGGGTGCATCGCGTTCAGCGTTACAGCCGTGTCGATCAGTGTTTCGCCCTTTTTGATCGAACTGGCCTGCATGGCCATATTCATCACGTCCGCCCCCAACCGCTTTCCGGCCAACTCAAAGCTGGCTTGCGTCCGCGTTGAGTTTTCAAAAAACATGTTGATTTGCGTCAGCCCAGCAAGGGCGTCTGAATGCTTTTCGGTTTGGCGGTTCAGATCAACGTAATGATCAGCCAAGTCCAAAATTGCAGTAATTTCTGACGGATGAAGGGGTTCAATGCCCAAGAGGTGTTTTTGCCGGAATGTCATGGCGTCTCCTCGGATTTCGGTCGCTTATAGGAAGCATGCCGCGTCGGGGCAAGCGGGCTTGGAATATTCGGGCTGAATTATTGACGCGTTGTGGGTGCGAAAACCGACGTGGTGGGGCGAAATCGGCTGTGTCGCGGCAATCGTGGTGCGCTTTTGCTTTTACCCACTTGGGATGCGCGATAGCTTCGGCGTATGGATTCGCAGATTGATTATTGGACGGCGCGCGCCCTGCTGGATTGGCAGGTTGAGCTTGGCGTGACGGAAGCGATCTCTGATGTGCCGATTGATCGCTTTGCGCTCGAGACCAGGCCGCTGGTTGCGAAAACCGCCAAACCAGCGCTGATCCGTGCAACACCAATTGCAGACGTCGATCCGGTGGACATTGCAAAAACGGCAGCGGCTGGCGCTGCGACGTTGGACGAATTGAAAGCCGCGATGGCAGATTTTGGGCAGTGCGATTTGCAACGCGGCGCGCAAAACCTTGTGTTTGCCGACGGGTCACCGACGGCGCGCGTGATGGTCATTGGCGAAACGCCGGGACGCGACGAAGATTTGCAGGGTGTGCCCTTTGTTGGCCAAGTCGGCGATCTGCTGGATAACATGTTCGCGGCCATCGCCATGGCGCGGTCGGCCGAAGGGGTGGCGGGTGTTTACCTTACGACCGTCCTGCCGTGGCGACCGCCGCAAAACCGCGACCCAAAGCCCGAAGAAATCGCCATGATGCGCCCTTTTGTTGAACGTCACATTGCCTTGGCAAAGCCTGATCTTATCGTCCTGATGGGTGGCGTTGCTTGTCAGATGCTTTTGGGGCAACGCGGGATGACACGGCTTCGCGGGCATTGGAAAGACATTGCGGGCATTCCTGCACTGCCGATGTTTCACCCTGACTATCTGCTTAAAAACCCCCATTCCAAGCGCGCTGCATGGGCGGACTTTCTGTCGCTTCAAGCCCGTTTGAGAGAGATTTCCTGAGGACCAGATGCCAAAACTAGACGACTCAAAGCCGTTTGTACCCGTTCGCATTGCCGTCCTGACGGTCTCGGACAGTCGATCCTTGGCCGAGGATCGGTCAGGTCAGGTTCTCGTCGATCGTATAGAAGCGGCGGGTCATTTGGTTGTCCACCGTGATATCATGCCAGACGAACGCGCCGACATCGCCGCAAAGCTGCGCGCGTGGTGCGACGATAAGGGTGTCGACGTGGTGATCTCGACCGGGGGAACGGGCCTTACGGGTCGTGATGTCAGCGTTGAAGCCCACCGCGATGTTTATGAAAAAGAGATCGAGGCCTTTTCGACCGTTTTTACCATCGTTTCGATGAAAAAGATCGGCACTAGCGCTGTTCAAAGCCGCGCAACGGGTGGCGTCGCCCAAGGCACCTATCTATTTGCCCTGCCCGGCAGCCCCGGGGCATGCAAAGACGCTTGGGACGAAATTTTGGTGCATCAACTCGACTATCGCCACCTGCCTTGTAACTTTGTCGAGATATTTCCCCGGTTGGAAGAAAAACTGCGACGGAAATGATCCTGCGATACGTATCATGCGTAAGTAGACGTGACTGGCCTGCATAAAAGGCCGTCGATGACCTGTCGCTTGGAAGGTAGATAGATGAAGTTTTTGCGCCAAAGCCTGACGGGCCTGTTCTTATTGGCACTGACCATTGGGTTGCTTGCTGTATCAGGCAAAACAATCTTTGATGCCGCGCAAAGCGCCCAATCCCAGCAGGGATTTCGCCCCCCCGCGCGCGAACGCGTTTTTGCCGTCAATGTGGTGACCGCTAAGACCGAAACGATAGCCCCCATCCTGACCGCCTTTGGCGAGGTCAGCAGCACCAGAACGCTGGAAATTCGTGCGGCAATCGGTGGTCGGCTGGTCTATCTGTCACCCGAGTTTCAGGACGGTGGTCAGGTTTTGGACGGGCAATTGCTGGCGCGCGTTGATCAACTAGACGCCCAAGCCCAACTGGCCCGCGTGAAAGCCGATATGCTAGACGCCGAGGCCGAAGTGCGCGACGCGGACAGGGCTTTGCAGTTAGCAATAGATGAGCTGGCAGCAACGCAAGAACAATCCGAGCTGCGTGATAAAGCGCTTGAGCGTCAAATGGACCTTCTCGAGCGGGGTGTGGTGACCGAAGCCGCCGTTGAAGCGTCAGAGATTACAGCGTCTTCCGCGCGTGCCGCAATCTTGGGTAAGCGCCAGTCCCTTGCGAACGCGCAAGCACGCATCGATCAGGCGCAAACACGTATGGCGCGTCAGAACATCGCCTTGGCAGACGCTGAGCGGGCGTTAGAGGCGACTGAAATAACGGCTGGTTTCACGGGCAGCTTAAGCGGTGTGAACGTCGTTGAAGGCCGGTTGGTTTCGACGAACGAAAAGCTTGGCGAACTGATCGATCCTGACAGCCTTGAGGTCTCGTTTCGGATATCCACGGCACAATATGCCAGACTGCTTGGGCCGGATGGGAAAATTCGCAAAGCGCCTGTTGACGTCAAACTGGATGTTGGTGGCGTCGAGCTGGTAAGCAAAGGCCGCATTGATCGCGATAGCGCAGCCGTCGGGGACGGCCAAACAGGGCGTTTGGTCTATGCTTTTGTCGACACAGCCATCGGCCTGAAGCCGGGGGATTTTGTCGCCGTGAACGTGCAGGAACCGTCTGTCGAAAACGTCACGCGACTGCCTGCGTCTGCCTATGGCAGCGATGGGGCCGTGCTATTTGTGGACGATGAAGGGCGCTTGGTGTCCATCGATGTCGACCTTGTGCGCCGTCAGGGCGACGATGTTTTGGTTAAATCGGCTGATTTGGCTGGTAAACAAATCGTTGCAGAAAGAACACCTCTGCTTGGCGCGGGCATTGGCGTTCGGGTGCTAGAACAAGCCGAGGCCGATTCAATCGCCGCCAGCGGCGAACGCCAACAACCTGTCCCAGACCGACCCCAAGCGGACGGAACTGGTCGCCCGCGCCAAGGCGAAGGGGGCGGTCAGGGGGATGGCGAAATGATCACGCTTAGCGATGAACGACGTCAAAAGCTGATCGATGCCGTCAACTCAAACGCACGGATGCCCGCAAACGCGAAAGAGCGTATTCTCGGTGTGTTACAGCAGCCAGAAGTTCCCAAAGAGACGGTTGAACGTCTCGAAAGCCGGATGGGGAACTAGGGCATGGCCAGAACCCACAACGATTCAAAAGGCATCCTCGCTTACTTTACCCGCCACGGAACCATCGCGAACCTTTTGTTGGTTGTGTTGCTTGCCGCTGGCCTGACGACGCTTCCAAAGATGCGGTCTCAGTTTTTTCCGGATGTGGTCATCGATACGGTGTCAGTGATTTACACATGGTCGGGTGCAGGTGCCGAAGACGTGGATTCAGCGATCGTTCAGATCGTGGAACCGGCTTTGTTGGCGGTAGAGGGCGTGGCCTCAAGCACGTCAACGTCCAGCGAAGGGCGGGCATCGATCCGGTTGGAGTTTGAACCAAGTTGGGACATGGCGCGCGCCGCCGATGATGTGCAGGGCGCGGTCGACGCGATCAGCAATCTTCCGACCGAAGCCGACGATCCGCGCGTGTCGCGTGGCAACTGGCGCGATCCCGTCACCGATGTTGTGATCACCGGGCCTATAGCGGTTGAACAGCTGGCGCGATTTGCCGACGAAATGGTGATCAAGCTTTTTGCCCAAGGCGTCACCCGCACAACTGTTCGCGGGGTCGTTGCGCCAAAAACAGTGATCGAGGTAACCTCGGCTAATTTGATCCGCAACGACATCACGCTTAGCCAGATCGCCAGCGCAATAGCCGAAGAAGTCGACGCCGACCCCGCAGGTGACGTGACCGGCGCCAATGCACGGGTTCGCACAGGCGTTGAAAAGCGCAGCGCGGATCAGATCGAACAAGTTGTCCTGCGGCTTGCAGCGGATGGCACCAAGCTGACCGTCGGCGATGTCGCGACTGTGCGCACCGAAGGCATTGACCGCAACGTCAGCTATTATGTGGGCGACGACGCAGCGATTTTCATCAACGTGCAGCGATCCTCGGCCGGGGATTCGATTGCGATCCAAGAACAGGTCGAAAAACTGGCTGCTGAAATGGAAGGCTTGTTGCCATCGGGTGGCAAAATTGAGTTGATCAATACCCGCGCCGAGACGATCTCGGCCCGTTTGGATTTGCTGTTGCAGAACGGTTTGATGGGGCTTGGTCTTGTCCTGCTGCTTCTATTCTTGTTTTTGAACGCACGCACCGCTTTGTGGGTCGCTGCAGGCATTCCGGTCGCCATGTTTGCAACGATTTCGATCATGTATTTCGCGGGCCTCACGTTTAACGTCATTTCGATTTTCGCGTTGATCATTACGCTTGGAATTGTGGTCGATGACGCCATTGTCGTCGGCGAACACGCAGACTTTCGCGCCCGACGGTTGGGCGAACATCCTGTACAGGCCGCTGAACGCGCCGCCAAGCGGATGGCCTTGCCGGTGTTTTCGGCCACCTTGACGACGATCATCGCCTTCTTCGCCCTAACGACCGTGGGCGGGCGCTTTGGGGATCTGATCTCGGACATTCCGTTTACGGTGATTGCGGTTTTGACCGCATCGCTGATCGAATGCTTTCTGATTTTGCCCAATCACATGGCGCACGCTTTGAAGCATACGGCAAAGGAACATTGGTATGATCTGCCGTCTCGTGTCGTCAATCGGGGCTTTCGGTGGTTCCGCGAGGTGATTTTCCGCCGCGTGATGGCGGGGATCATCTTCTTGCGTTACCCCGTCATGGCGGCTGTGATCTTTTTGCTGACGCTGCAGGTTAGCGGCATTTTTACCGGCAAGGTACAGTGGCGTTTTTTTAGCGCGCCTGAACAGGGCTCGGTTACGGGCAATTTCGCGATGGTGAATGGCGCAAGCCGCGATGACACCCTTGCGATGATGCAGGAAATGCAGCGCGCCGTTGAAACGGTCGGTGAGCGGCTAGAGGTCGAACACGGGGTCAATCCGGTTCATTATGTCGTGGCCCAAATTGGCGGAAACGCAGGCCGTGGGCTGGCGGGTGCCGGCGACAAAGACGCTGATCTTCTGGGTGCCATCACGATTGAACTTATCGACCCTGATCTTCGCCCCTTTACCAGTTTCACCTTTGTTTCGCAGTTGCAGGCCGAAGTGCAGCAGGTGCCGCGCACCGAAACCGTCACCTTCCGAGGCGGTCGCGCAGGTCCGGGAGGCGACGCGCTGGATGTTCAGTTGTTGGGGGTTGATGCTTCAGTTCTCAAAGCAGCATCGAACGCTTTGCAAGACGCATTGTTGCAATATCCAGAAGTCACCGCCGTCGAAGACAACTTGGCCTACGACAAAGACGAATTGGTGCTGGAACTGACGCCCAAAGGACAGGCGCTTGGGTTCACGATCGATGCTTTGGGCCGGTCTTTGCGGGATCGTTTGGGCGGGGTTGAGGCCGCGACCTATCCGATTGAAGGGCGCAGCGCAACGATCGTGGTTGAGCTTCCAAAGGATGAGCTGACAGCGGATTTCCTTGATCGCACCCATATGCGCAAACCCACTGGGGGATACGTTCCGCTTGCCGACATAGTTACAGTCCAAACCCGTTCCGGCTTTTCGACGGTGTTGCGTGAAAACGGTGTGCGCTTAATCTCGGTGACAGGTGATATCGACGAAGAAAACGCCGAGATTGCGAACGAAATCACCGAAACGTTAGAGACGACGATCCTGCCCGAGCTTTCGGAAAAGTATCAAGTTGACTGGCGCATGTCGGGCCTGGCCGAACAAGAACGCAGCTTCTTGAACGATGCAGTGACCGGCTTGATCCTGTGTTTGTTGGGAATTTTCCTCGTTCTGGCGTGGGTGTTTTCTAGCTGGACGCGGCCCATTGTGGTCATGTCGATTATCCCCTTCGGCCTGATCGGTGCGATTTATGGCCACGGCGTCATGGGGGTTCCGCTGTCGCTGTTCTCGGTCGTTGGGTTGTTGGGCATGACAGGGATCATCATCAACGATTCCATCGTTTTGGTCACAACAATCGACGAATACGCCGAAGACCGAGGCCTGATACCGTCGATCATCGACGGCGCGTCGGATCGTCTCCGGCCCGTGTTGTTAACAACACTGACGACGATCCTTGGTCTTGCACCGCTTTTGTTTGAGAAATCCGCGCAGGCCGAATTCCTGAAACCGACGGTCATAACGCTGGTCTTTGGGCTTGGCTTTGGGATGATCCTCGTCTTGATCGTCGTCCCGTCGCTGATTGCAATCCAACGCGATGTTTTGACGGAATTTGTCGCCTATCGCCGCATGATGGCGACCGGTACCAAGGCGCGCATGCCCAAAATGCTGGTGCAAATTGCAACGCTGACGACGTTGGGCTGGGGGCTGGTGACTTTGGGTAGCGTGATTTTCAGCGGCGCAATGCCGGATACCATGGTCGCGATTGTTCCAATGTTCGCGTCCGTGACCAGCGTGGCGTTTGCCTTTGGTGTGTTCGCGGTCGGCGCTTTGGCAATCGCGTTTGTGGCATGGATTGTCGGCGAAATAGCGTTTCGACCCAAGAAAAAGGCGACCGCGTAGTTAGCTTCCGGTGCAGCCTTGGATGTCGACAGCGTGATCGCGACCAAGAACCGTTATGCGAATATCAGACCGGTTAAGCGCCACCGTCCCGCCTGACAAAGAAGCCAGTTCACCGGACGATCTTAGGCTACCACCGCTGCGCGACGATGTGGCGTCAGATAGCCAGTGGTCGTCGTTGGCGCTTTCTAAAATGACATGCTCTGCGCCTCCCGCCGATGGCATTGCGACGTCGGTCGAGACGGCCATAACCCCGTCCAGAAACGTCAGTTTGCACACGGCGCTTTTGACACCGGCTTCGGTTTGCGTGAACGGCACGGATGCCAAAGCAGCGCTGATGACAGGCGATCTATCCGTTTGATCGGCATCCAGACGGACGTTGATGTCCAAAGATAGCGGCAGACAGATTTCCTTGCACACACCGATATCAATGATGCCCCGCAGTTTTACATCGCGATTGGGCTTCTTGGGCGTCAGAATGATCGGCAAGATCACGGAATCCTTGTAGCCCACGGACGTCAGTCCGCCTTGATCAAAGACCGTTGGCGTCGGCCACTTTACGTCAAAGTCGATCAGATTGCCTGAGCCTAAGAAGTCAAAGAACGGCGGAATGCCGGCGTCGCCCGGTTTGCGCCAATAGGTCTTCCAGCCCTTTTCGAGATCAAGCTTGATCGCGGCCATATGGGTGCCGTCGGCCTGTCTCCAACCTTTAAGAACCGTTAGGGTCACGGGGTTGTCCATCGCCGAGACCCAAGTCGGGAATGCGAATGCAGCAATGGCCAAGCCGGATTTTAGGGCGCGAATGAACAAATTTGATCTCCTTGCTTCCTAGATGGCAATTACTGCGACAAAGAGCGAGAGCGTTTTTCAGCCGTTCATCGGATTGTGATCTTGAAGTTACCAGACAGACGGTTACTTTCGCGGGATGCCCATTTTGAATGAAATCACCGACCTCACCGGAAAACTTCTAATTGCGATGCCAGATATGGGCGATCCGCGGTTCGAAAAGTCCGTTATCCTCATGTGTTCGCACTCGCCCGAGGGTGCAATGGGGTTGATCATCAACAAATCCGCTGACGAAGTGAAGTTCGCCGAGGTGCTTGACCAGCTTAAGGTGCCCACAACCGGCGAGGTTCAAAACACGCGCGTGCATTTCGGCGGACCGGTTGAAACTGGGCGCGGCTTTGTTTTGCATTCGGATGATTTTGACGGCGACGAATCGAGCATTGAGGTGCCAGGCGGATATCGCGTTACCGCGACCCTCGGGATACTTGAGGCTTTGGCACAGGGCGACGGCCCGACCCAATCGCTGATGGCGCTTGGGTATGCAGGCTGGGGCCCCGGTCAGCTAGAAGGCGAATTGCAGCAAAACGGTTGGCTTGCGTCGGACGCCGATAGTGACTTGGTGTTTTCACCGGACAATGACGGCAAATGGGCGGGGGCTTTGAAGAACATGGGCATCAGCGCGATGCATTTGTCAGGGTCTGGGGGACGGGCCTAAAGCCTCGGAGCGGCTGCGCGGTCCAGACGATCGTTGATCGCAACGCCCAAACCCGTATTAGGAATGGGCGAAACGGCAATTTTGTCCGACCCACGCGCGTCCAAAGCGTGCAGGTGTTGGAATAAATGCGCGGCGGCTTCGACCAAATCACCTGACGGCGAAAGGTTTAGATCGCAGTCGACATCCCCAAATCCCAGACGCAATTCACCTTCTTGCCAGACGGTCGCGTTCAACCGAACGGTCGCACCGGGCGCGTAGTGCGATGACATCTGACCGGGCGCGATCAGGGTGTCGGGCGATGTGTCCGCGGTCAAAGCTGTCCCCAATACTGCCTCAATTGCGACCATGGGTACGCCTCCCGAACGCAGCAAAGAGGGTTGGCCGAGCAATCCGACAATTGTGGATTCTAACCCTACTTCGCAATTTCCGCCTGCAACGACCGCGTCGATCTTGCCGCTAAGACCTGCCAGAACATGCGCGGGCGTCGTCGGGCTGATCTTTCCTGAAGGGTTTGCAGACGGAGCCGCAATCGGGCCACCAAATTCCCGCAACAAACGACGTGCGAGTGGATGCGCAGGCAGGCGCACGGCAAGGCTGGACAACCCAGCCGTCACCAGCGATGAAATCGCGGACTGGGATTTAAGCGGCAGAACCAACGTCAATGGTCCGGGCCAAAAGGCGTTGGCAAGAAGGTCAGCCGCATCGCTCCAGTCAACGTACCGCTTGGCCATGGCGATGTCAGCAACATGCGCGATCAAGGGATTGAACTGCGGACGCCCCTTCGCCGCAAATATCCGCGCGACCGCCTTGTCGTTCGTCGCATCAGCCCCGAGACCATAGACAGTCTCGGTTGCAAAAGACACCAAGCCGCCCGCACGCAGCACCTGGGCGGCCTCGGACAGTCCCGCGTCGTCGGGGGATAGGGATTTGGTTTGACGTTCTGACATTTGACTGATGACGTAGGGTTTTCGTTGAAGCAAAGTGTGGGCTGGCTAGGTTCGCGGCAATTGGCACGGTGATACCGTCCATCATCTATTTTGCCAAGCGATCACCGCAGGAGACCACATGACCTATCGTGCCCCCGTCAATGACTTTAAATTCTTGTTTGACCATGTGGTTGGCCTGCACCGGCTAACTGAAACCGAGAAATTCAGCGAAACATCGCCGGATTTGACCGACGCGATCTTAAGCGAGGCCGCAAAGCTAAGCGAACAGGTGCTGGCCCCACTTCAACGGCCCGGTGATGTGCAGCCGGCTATTCTCGAAAACGGGATCGTGCGGACGTCGCCCGGGTTTGCAGAAGGCTATCGCCAGATTGCCGAAGGCGGCTGGATCGGTATGGCCGCGTCGCCCGAGAATGGCGGTATGGGTTTGCCGATGACGATCACGACGGCGGTAAACGAAATGATGGGCACGGCTTGCCTGTCGCTGGAACTGAACCCGCTGATGACGCAGGGCCAGATCGAGGCGCTGGAACATCACGCGAGCGACCAGATAAAGGCTGTCTATTTGCCAAAGCTAATCAGTGGCGAATGGAACGGCACGATGAACTTGACCGAACCGCATGCGGGGTCTGACGTCGGCGCGTTGTCTAGTAAAGCGGTTTCCAACGGCGATGGCAGCTATGCGGTGTCTGGCCAAAAGATCTTCATCAGTTGGGGGGACAATGATTTCACGTCCAACGTCTGTCACCTTGTTCTGGCACGGCTACCCGACGGTGCGGCGGGGACCAAGGGCATCAGTCTGTTTATGGTGCCAAAGTTTATTCCCGACGACAACGGAGAAGTCGGCGTTGCCAATTCGCTTCGGGTTGTTTCGCTTGAGCATAAGATGGGTCTCCATGGTAGTCCAACGGCTGTAATGGAATACGACAATGCAACCGGCTGGCTGGTCGGAGAGCCGCACAAAGGCATGGCGACGATGTTCACGATGATGAACAATGCCCGCCTGGGTGTCGGCGTCCAAGGTCTTTCGAGCGCGGAAGGTGCTTATCAACACGCCCTCAACTTCGCGCTTGAACGCAAGCAGGGGCGGGGGCCGGTTGACGGTGGCAATGGCACGATTGTGGATCACGCAGACGTCCGCCGAATGCTGCTGACCATGAAGGCCGAGATTTTCGCGTCGCGCGCCATCGCCCTTAGCTGTGCCATGGCCATCGATCTTGGCAATGCAACAGACGACGCACATTGGAAAGCCCGCGCCGCTTTGCTGACGCCGATCAACAAGGCTTTTGGCACGGACACCGGCATACGCGTGTCGGAACTCGGGGTGCAGGTCCACGGCGGCATGGGCTTCATCGAAGAAACCGGCGCTGCGCAGTATTCGCGCGATGTGCGTGTGACCGCGATCTATGAAGGCACCAACGGTATCCAAGCGATGGACCTTGTGGGTCGCAAGATGATGGACGGAGGCGCGGCGGCCTTTGCCCTGATCGACGAAATCAAGGTGGGCGTGGCATCGGCGACAGACCAGTCTTTGGCCGCCCGTGTTGGCCAAGCTTCGGACGCGCTGCGTGATACAACCCAGTCGCTTGTCGAAAGCGGCACCATGACCGACAGGTTCGCCGGTGCTGTGCCCTATCTTGCTGGCTTCGCGCGGGTTTTGGGCGGGTATTATCACCTGCTGGCCGCAGATGCCGAAGGCCAAGACGGACCCCGCACCAAGCTGGCACAGTTTTATATCAATCGCATGTTGCCCGAACATGCCGGTCTGTTTGCGCACGCAACGCAAGGCGCTGATGGGCTTTATGCGTTTACCCTTGATGAGCTGGCGGGATAATGACCACAGGTTTTGATCCCATTCGCTACCCGTTTGAAACGCCTCCGGCTGAGGGCGAGGCGATCGAAGTGGCCGAAGGCGTGTTCTGGATACGCATGCCTTTGCCGATGAAGTTGGATCATGTGAATTGCTATGTCCTTGATGACGGCGATAGCTGGACGATTGTCGACACAGGTTTCAATTCGCGTCGGGGCCGTGCCATTTGGGATACGCTTTTAAGCGGGGTTTTGGGCGGCAAGCCCGTTGGTCGTGTCATCATTACGCATCATCATCCTGACCACGTCGGCATGGCTGGATGGTTCCAAAAGGAACATGGGGCGGAATTGGTGGCCACCCGTACGACTTGGCTGTTTGCGCGGATGCTTACGCTCGACGATCAATCGATGCCGACGGACGAAACGCTGGCGCATTGGAAAGCCGCCGGTATGGACGACGCCATTTATGCAAAACGCGCAGCCGAACGCCCGTTCAATTTCGCTGACATCGTTTACCCCATGCCGCTTGGCTTTAAGCGCATAAAACAAGACGATCAGATAACCATCGGCGGGCGCGACTGGGACATCCACATCGGCAACGGTCACGCCCCCGAGCATTCAACATTCTGGAGCAAGGATTGTAGCCTCGTGTTGGCAGGCGATCAGATTTTGCCGTCGATTAGTTCAAACCTCGGGGTTTATGCAACCGAACCCGATGCCGACCCGGTCGGCGAATGGCTAGAGGCCTGCGAACGGCTAAGGCAACACGCGCGCGAAGATCATCTTGTTCTCGGCGGGCATAAATTGCCGTTCACAGGGCTGCCCGTGCGCATGCGCCAACTTATTGACAACCACCACGGCGCCTTAGAGCGGTTGGCGAAATTTCTCGATACGCCAAAAACCGCGGCTGAATGCTTTAAGCCGCTGTTTAAGCGCGAAATTGATGAAGGCACTTACGGGCTGGCGCTTGTTGAATCCTCGGCGCATCTAAACCATCTCTATCAGCTCGGAGACATCACGCGAACGCGACGTGACGATGGGGCGTGGTTGTGGCAGACTGCTTCGGGATGACAGATGACACAGATACCCCGACCAAAGCACCCGGCACCCATGAATGCCACACCGATCCGGCCCAGCAAAAGGTGTCGGATCAAGACCTGACAAAAGTGGTTACAGATCAGCCGGTTGAAAAGAAAAGCCCGGCGCGCTGGGCGTATGAACGCCTGATCCTCTATATCAAGAACTTCGAGGAGCAGCTTGATAACGCGCATGAAGTGGCGATGGGGTTTGCGGGTTCGGACGCGGGTGTTCTCAAAATCGAAGGCATGGGCTATTTCGACCCTGATATTGTGACATTTTACGGCACCGACCCTGAGGGCAACAAAACGCAACTGGTCCAACACATAACCCAGTTGAACGTCATTCTGCGGGCGCTCCCTTTGGCCGTTGTTGACGATGAACCGACACGGATCGGGTTTCGTCTTGCCGCAGATTTGGATGAAAACGCGCCTGCGCGTTAGTGACCTAATGACACAGGCCATGGAATCAGTTAACTGGGCCTCAAACGACGACTACGTGAAAAGGATAAGATCATGTCTGAACATAAGCATGGCTCAATGGACACCACCGACCAGCAGAACGCATTTGATGGATTCATCAAAGTGTCGACACGCGTTGCACTCGTTAGCATTGGCATTTTGGTCTTTTTGGCTATTTTCAACAGCTAAGGTTTAGGTGGGCAAAAGTGAAACGGCTTGCCCTGATACTTCTGTCGGCCTTTGTGCTGGCAGGATGTAGCGCTGAACCGATTTGGGCGCCCGACGACGCTGTCGCTAAGGCGGCGTATGTGCACGATGGCCCCAGTTCGATCACCATTTATACGATTGTTAAGAACGCGACCGGCAAAGGCGCGCATAGCGGATTGATGATCAACGGTCATCAGCGTGTTCTCTTTGATCCAGCGGGCACGTTTAGTGTAAATCACGTGCCCGAGCGGAATGATGTCCACTATGGCATCACCGAACGGATGCGCGGCTTTTACGAATTGTTTCATGCGCGTGAAAGCTATCACACCATTTCTCAGGAAATCGAAGTCCCGCGCGAAGTGGCCGACCTCGCGATCCGGAAGGTTGAAGCCTACGGTGCCGTCAGTAAATTAATGTGCACGACGGCTGTAACCGATATTCTAAGCGAACTGCCAGGGTTTGAGCATATCGAAAACACGCTGTTCCCCGAACGCTTGCGTCAGGCGATTGCAAAAATGGACGGAGTCGCTGAGCGCAGCGTTTATGACTGGGATGATGACGACAAAACCATCGCCCTTCAGGAATTCAACGAAGCCTTAGGTCGTCTACCCGAGTAGATAGAGCAGCGGATATAACGTCACAGCACCGCCGAGCATCGACCAAAGCACGTTCTTCGTCATATACCCGACAATAAGCGCGACCGCCGCCGCTGAAAACCGCGGCAGGTCGAAATTACCTTGGGTGGCCGCGGGCATCATGACCAGCGGCGCAACCAAGGCCGGAATGATCGCCACAGCCGTGTAGCGCAGATGACGCAAAATCCATTCCGGTATAGCGCGATCTCCAATAAGCCCAAGAAAGACAAACCGAAGGCTAAAGCTGCCGATCCCAAGACCGATGATCACGATCCAAAGCGTTGTCGTATCTATCATTTCGATCTTTGTCCCATGCGACGTTCGATTTCGGCACCGACCATCATCGCGATCAATCCAGCACCAAGAATGCCGAGACTGTGGGGAAGCCACGTCAGCACCATCGCGGACACCGAAGCCGTTGCCGCCGCCCCGACATGGGCCATGGTCCGCAATGCAGGGCCGATCATTGCTAGGAAGCAGATCGGCAGCGCGAAATCCAACGCATACTCGGGCGGGATGGCCGATCCGACCAGTGCGCCAACCAGCGTTCCCAAATACCAAAAGGGAATGAAAACGATGACGGCCCCAAAGTAGAACGCCAACCGGTCGTTGGTTGTCCAGGTCGTTTGTTTTTCAAATTCGGTCGCGGAAATAGCAAAGGCCTGATCCACCAGCAAATACGCAACCGACGCCCGCTTCCAAAGGGGAAGGTCACCAAAATACGGGGCCATTGACGCGGAATACATCGCAAACCGCAAGTTCACAGCCAATGAGGACAACAGCACAATGACCGTGGGGACGTTTTCGGTCAGCAATTGCACAGCCGTAAACTGCGCAGCACCGGCGATAACAACGATGCTAAACGATAGGACTTCGAACAGGTTCAGGCCGGCCTCGGTGCCCACAACGCCGAACAGAACGGCGAAGGGTAGGACCACCAGAATGAACGGCAATCCTTTGCTAAGGCCTAGTCGAAAGGGTGAGGTTTGGTGTGACATTACGAATTCGTAGACCCGCATACGCTGGCCTGCAATCCACAAAACGGGCCTAGTCGAAAGTTCCTGCAATCCGTCCCAGCAGCATAAATGCCCGCCCAGATCGGGTTTCGCTGAACTGTTTGAGATCGTCGTCGGTGGCGTCTTCGCAGAACTCGGTAAACACGAGATCGAATTTCCTTAGGAAATGGTGAACCGCGTCTCTGAAAACGAAGTCTTCGCGCATTCTGGACGACACAGTCTCGATCAGGTTGCGGTCGCGTATGCCGCCAAGAGGGGCAATATCCTTGCCGCGTTTGCCTTGCCCAAAGTGCCGCCACGTTTCAGCGCGGGTCTTGTCGGGCGATAGGTCATCCATGTAGATGCCTTCTTGGGAAAGCAGGGTCAGAATGTCCTGCGACGCTTGGATGAAGGGGCTTGTCTTGTCATTTTCAAGTGCCAAGCGAAGGACGGCGAAGCCAACGCGATCTTCCGCATTTCGCGGAAAGTTGGCGGCGCGGATAAAGTCTTCATGGGATAGCGGGGCCTGCGGATTTATCACGTCCGGCGGCAAAAGTCCGGGCTGAGCCAGCGGCTTGGACGCGGAGTTGTCGCCTGTCAGTGCCATCGCCTGAGGGCTTCTTGACGACAAGAACACGGCCAAGGTTGAATCCGTCTTTTCCTGTGCCACGGCCAGTTCGTTTATCTTGGCGATCAACTGACCACTTTCGGCTTGTGGGCTTTGAGCGTCCTGCAATCCGTCAACGCGCTTGCGCAAGCCAACCAACCGTTCAGTCAAGACGTCGATTTCATCTTCAAGCGCACGTCGCTGGACAGAGCCGCGAACGACCAGCCAGATCAAGGAAACCGGCAGCAGGGCAACGACAATGAAAAGCGGATCAGCCGCGATCCCCGCCAGATCATCCGGACGGCTGACAATGGCATATATCAGGACTGCAATTGCCCAAACACAGCCTGCGATCATCAAGATCACCTCAGACCGAGACCAACCTTCGGTCGTGTTGTGGGGGGCGTCGTCCGTGCTCATGACTGAGTCTTTCTAGGAGAGTGCCGCGATCTTAGTCGTCAAAGACGATTGGGATCAAATGTATTCGACCTTGAGAATTTCATACGAGCGCAAGCCGCCCGGTGTGCGAACCTCGACGCTGTCGCCTTCTTCTTTGCCGATCAACGCGCGCGCGATAGGGGATTTGAGGTTCAACAACCCGTTATCGATGTTGGCTTCGTGTTCCCCAACGATCTGCCACGTTTTTTCGGCGTCGGTGTCTTCGTCAACAAGCGTCACTGTTGCGCCAAACTTGATCGTGCCGCTAAATCCTGCGGGATCAATAATGTCGGCAAGGCTAAGAATGCCCTCAAGCTCTTTGATGCGACCCTCGATGAAACCCTGCTTTTCGCGGGCCGAATGGTATTCAGCGTTTTCCTTTAGGTCACCAAGTTCACGCGCTTCTGCGATGGCTTGAATAATCGTCGGGCGTTCAACTGATTTCAACACTTTCAACTCGGCCTCATGCGCGGTGTGGCCGTTACGTGTCATTGGGATCTTTTCCATAGTGTGCCCGTCTTTTTCGAGTTGTCGATATGTGGTCTTAGCCGTCTCGATAGCAGACAAAATCGGTGGGGTGAATGCAAGGAAAACACTTCATCACGTAAGAATTTCGGCTTTTTACGGCCAAAACGCGGTTCTGAGACACTTTGACGTCAAGTGCCAATTGACGGGACGCATCATTGATCTTTATCCCCTGCTCTAGAGAGCAAGACACATCCACCCAAGGGCGGATGATAAGGGAGAGACGAGACATGTCGGAAATTGAACGCGAAGCAATGGAATACGACGTCGTAATCGTCGGAGCAGGCCCCGCAGGTCTATCGGCGGCGATCCGTTTGAAGCAATTGGACCCAGACCTAGACGTGGTCGTTTTGGAAAAAGGGTCAGAAGTCGGCGCGCATATCCTATCGGGTGCGGTCCTTGATCCCTGTGGTCTGGATGCATTAATCCCCGACTGGAAAGCCAAGGGCGCCCCGTTGAACACAGCCGTAACAGAAGACAACTTCTACATGCTGGGCGAAGCTGGCCAAATCCGAGTGCCAAACTTCCCAATGCCCCCATTGATGAGCAATCACGGCAACTACATCGTTTCGATGGGCAATGTCTGTCGCTGGATGGCTGAACAAGCCGAAGACTTGGGCGTTGAGATTTTCCCAGGTATGGCCTGTTCTGAACTGGTTTACGGCGACAACGGCCAAGTCAGTGGCGTCATCGCAGGCGAGTTCGGCAAAAGCGCCGACGGCACGCCTGGCCCAGCGTATGAGCCCGGCATGGTTCTCAACGGAAAATACGTTTTCCTTTCGGAAGGCGTGCGTGGGTCGCTCGCGAAAGAGGTTATCGCCAAATACGACCTGTCCGCTGGCAAAGAGCCTCAGAAATTCGGTCTCGGCATGAAAGAGATTTGGGAAATTGATCCCGCTAAGCACAAAGAAGGCACGGTTACGCACACGATGGGCTGGCCGCTGAATTCAAACGCTGGTGGTGGATCGTTTATTTATCATCTTGAGAATAACCAAGTCTATGTCGGTTTTGTCGTTCACCTAAACTACAAGAACCCGCACGTGTTTCCTTACATGGAATTCCAGCGCTTCAAGCACCATCCCATGGTCGCCAATCTTCTTGAGGGCGGCAAACGTGTGGCATACGGCGCGCGCGCCATTTCCGAAGGCGGATATCAGTCGATGCCCAAAATGGTTGCGCCCGGCGTGGCGTTGCTTGGGTGTTCTGTCGGCATGGTCAACGTGCCGCGCATCAAGGGCAACCACAACGCGATGCTGTCGGGCAAAGCGGCGGCAGAAGCGGCCTTTGCAGCGATCAAGTCGGATCGTTCCGGCGACGAGCTTAGCGATTATGAAGACGATGTGCGCAATGGCGCGATTGGCAGTGATCTCAAGAAGGTTCGCAACGTGAAACCGGCCTGGTCCAAGTGGGGGCTTATGGCGTCATTGATGCTTGGCGGGATCGACATGTGGACAAATACCCTCGGGTTTTCGATCCTCGGCACGCTTAAGCACGGCAAGAACGACGCCGAATGCACCGAGGAAGCTTCAAAACACAAGCAGATCGACTATCCGAAACCTGACGGCAAACTTAGCTTTGATCACCTGACGAACGTTAGTTTCTCGATGACCAACCACGAAGAAAGCCAACCCGCCCACCTTCAGCTTGGCGATGCGAGCATTCCAATGTCGGTCAATATGCCGAAGTTCTCAGAGCCTGCGCAGCGCTACTGCCCAGCTGGGGTTTACGAGGTTATAGACGACGCTTTCGTCATAAACTTTCAGAATTGTGTGCATTGCAAGACCTGCGATATCAAAGACCCAAGCCAGAACATCACTTGGGTCACCCCGCAAGGTGGCGACGGGCCGAACTATCCAAATATGTAAACAGAAAAGCGCGGCCTAAGGGGCTGCGTTTTTTGCTTCAAGCAGCGCGCGCGCATCTTCAAGATAAGACCCGCTGACCGGAATTTTGCGTTCATCGGTCAAAATGGCGGCGTGGCGACGTCCGTCTTTTTGAACATCGGTGATATGACGATAAGACACCCAGTGCGACCTGTGGACCCGCGCGCCCTTCAGGTCCCCGAGCTGCTCGATCGCTTCCCTCAGGGTCATCAAGTGTAGGCTGACGCCGTCAACGGTTCGGATTTCAACGTAGTGATCTTGCATTGAAAACGACATGATCTGACAAGGACGAGTGCCGTCGGGAAGCAGTTCAAGCAGCGGAACATGCTCAATCGCATCCGATGTGATCACTTGGTCCTCTGACGCAACCGGTTCTTCGTCGTTCGGCAACTTCGGACGCAGGAAAATTCCGGGCAACACATGCAAGATGGCGATCAAGACGGCCACGACAACAACGTTACCCCAGATCGACAGGTAGAGCTTGGTTGGGACAACCACGCCCGTCATGCTGACATACACCAGCACCACAAGCAAAGTTGCCGGGATTGACCCTAATATCGACCCGCTTATGCTTGCAATCAGTTTTTGCTTGTAGCCACCGTCCGTTCGTTGGACGAGGTAAAAAACTATGAGGTGAATGAAAAAACTGCCACCCAAAATCGAGAGTGACCAAAACTCAAAACGTTTAAGCAACGCGAACTCTTGGTACGTGCCAAAGGGTCCGGTCAACGTCAGAACGACGATTGAGACCGAGGTTGGCCATAAACTTTTCTTTAGACTGTCAAAAATTGTTTGTTCACGCATCGCCAGCGGACTATGCGACAATTTCGCGAATTTGCCAACGATTTTACGTATGCAAAACTGCGAAATATACCTTTGTTGTATAGGAAAAGTGACAGAGATCATTGTTTCTTCCCTGATATTTCCAGGGAAACAGTTCCGTGAGTGGTATTTTTTTCTGATCTCTATCCCCAAAGAGAGGTGGCAAATTATTGCCACCTCTCGTTGCTTTGGACGGCAAGCCAGCCTAGTTTCCAAGAACACACAATACTGGAAACACTTTGCATAAAACCTTTCTTCGCATTTGCGCCGTTGCCCTTTGCGCCGGTCCACTTTGGGCTGGGATGCTTTTCGCTGATACACCGGCGTCATCGTACCTCGTGGCGCGTCAAGCCGAGCGTCAGAACGATTTTGAATTCGCGGCTGAATACTATCTTGAGGCTCTGTTTTTTGATCCCGACAACGAGGTTTTGGCCCACGGCGCTGTCGACGCGCTTTTGGCTGCCGGGGATTTTGAAAAGGCCGCGGAAATCGCCGAAGGACTTGCGGACAAAAGCCAAGCCGCCACGTCAAGTTATGTCGCCCTCATCGGGGACGCTGCAATCGAACAAGACTATCGGCGGATCGTTTCACTGCTGAACCAAGGCGATCTGGCCGTGAACGCTGTGATGGATAGCCTCATCCTCGGGTGGGCGTATGTTGGTCTTGGCGATCTGGAAAATGGGTATTCAGCTTTTGACCGTGTTGTCCGCGACGACAGATATCAAGCGATCGGGCTAAACCACTTGGGTCTCGCCCAGGCCTATGTTGGTGACTACGACAATGCGTTGCAGACGTTTTCAGACATCAGCGTTGGTAATTTTCAGTCCGCACGCACCGTGATTGCAGAAGCCCAAATATTGGCGCACATTGGTCGCCGCGCCGAAGCCGCGCGCAAGCTTCGTGAAGCGTTTGGTGAAAACCCCGGCATTGAAGGGCTTTTGACGCTTATCGAATCCGACTCGCCGATCACCTTCGATTTGGTCAGTTCACCAGCGGACGGCATCGCCGAATTGTTCTTTACGTTTGCCGAGGCCCTAAGTGGTGACTCGTTCAGCCTTCTGAAACTCTATTACGCGCAAGTTGCGGCGGCGATCCGAGCCGACGACAGCCAAGCGATCCTTTTGGTCGCTGAGATGTTCGAAGAATTGGGGCGCACCAAGCTTGCCCGCGAAGCCTATCTGAATATTCGCGCTGACGATCCGGCGTTTTTCACTGCCGCTAAAGGGGTTGCGGAAACCCTCCGCGCAGAAGGGTTGGTTGAGGATGCAATAGATCACCTTGACGGCGTCATCGCTGACGTCGGTATGGGGCCGTTCATTCTGGTAACGCTTGGCGATTTGAACCGCCAGTTGGGGCGACATGCAGAAGCGGTTGATGCCTATTCGCAGCGTTTGAACAGTGATATTCGCAGTGGCTATCAAGATTGGTATCCGCACTATGTTCGCGGAATTTCATATGAACGGTTGGGCGATTGGACCAAGGCCGAGGCCGATTTTCGCCGCGCCCTTGACCTTCAACCGGCCCATCCGCAGGTCATGAACTACTTAGGATATTCGTTGGTTGAGCGTCGCGAAAAACTGGACGAAGCGCTGGCCTTGATCGAAGAAGCCGTCAGCCTGCGACCTGACAGCGGGTACATCGTCGATAGTTTGGGTTGGGTACTCTATCGGCTTGGGCGGTATGAAGACGCAGTTGTGCCGATGGAGCTTGCGGTGGAATTGATCGCGACTGACCCTCTCGTGAATGATCATTTGGGGGATGTGTATTGGAAGGTTGGGCGCGAATATGAGGCCCAGTTTCAATGGCAACGGGCGCTGTCCTTCGATCCCGAACCGGATGAGATTATCCGTATTCGACGCAAGCTGGACGTTGGTTTAGATGTCGTCCTAGAAGAAGAGCAGGCCGATGATTAGCGCCTTCGCGCCTGCTAAAATCAATCTGACCCTGCATGTGACCGGCCAACGACCAGATGGATATCATCTGTTGGATTCGCTTGTCGTTTTCGTGGATGTCGGGGATCAGTTGGTCTTTGAATCCGCAACGGACCTGACGCTAGAGATCAACGGACCAATGGCCAAAGGAATTCCTGACGGCCCCGGTAACCTGATCCTTCGGGCCGCCAGACTGGCTGATCCCGAACGCGGGGCCAAGATCACCCTAACCAAATCCCTGCCTGCCGCTGCCGGCATCGGCGGCGGGTCGTCTGACGCGGCTGCAACGCTCAAGTCACTGAGCACGCTTTGGAACAAGCCGATGCCGGTTAACCCTGAAAGGCTCGGGGCCGATGTCCCTGTTTGTCTGCGCACCCGCACAACGCGGATGCAAGGGATTGGTGACATCCTGTCTGATGCCCCTGCCTTGCCGGCAACTTGGCTTGTCCTTGTGAATCCCGGGGTCAGCGTTCCGACGCCTGTTGTGTTTAGAAACCTTGCCGCGAAGACCAATGGCGCGATGCCTGATGCCCTGCCAAACCTGCATTCGGTCCCAGGATTGGCCGACTGGCTTGGGAAAATGCGCAACGACCTTCAAACACCGGCGATCACGCAAGCGCCTGTAATTAAGGACGTTCTTACAGCGCTAGAGGGTCAAACAGATTGCCTGATGGCTAGAATGTCAGGCTCGGGCGCGACGTGCTGGGGAATGTTTGGAACCCAAGCAGCAGCAGACGAAGCCGCGCGCCACATTCAAAGCGCCCACCCAAGCTGGTGGTGCGTTTCGACGGCGATAAAATCGTTTAGTTAAGGCGCGCGACGACGTAGTCGGCCAGATCAATCAGCATGTCCCGCAGAGAGTGCGCGGGTGCGCGCGCCATAGCCGCTTTGGCCTGATCGATGTAATCGAGCGCATCTTTGCGGGTGTCGATCAAGGCGTCATGTTTGGTCAATAGCGAAAGGGCGTGTTCAAGATCGCCGTCGCTTTGCTGACCCGTTTCAATCGTTCGTTTCCAGAACGCCCGTTCGGTCTCGTCGGCCTTTGCGATGGCTTTGATCACTGGCAGCGTCAGTTTACGCTCGCGGAAATCGTCACCGATGTTCTTGCCCGTAACCTGTGCATCGCCTTCGTAGTCCAGCAAATCATCGACAATCTGAAACCCGATGCCAAGCTTGTCTCCATAGTCGAAAAGCGCTTTCACGATGTCCTCGTCAGCGCCAGCGATGACTCCGCCAACCTCGGTTGCAGCCGAGAATAGCGCCGCCGTCTTTCCGCGAACGACTTGAAGATAAACAGTCTCGTCGGTCTTCAAATCCTGCGCGGCGGTCAGTTGCAAAACCTCGCCCTCAGCAATCGTGGCCGAGGCATTGGCAAGGATGTCGAGAACCCGCAAGTTGCCCGTTTCGACCATCAACTGAAAGCTACGCGAGAATAAGTAGTCGCCGACCAGAACGCTTGATTTATTGTCCCAAAGCAGATTGGCTGTCGGGCGACCACGGCGTTGACCGCTTTCGTCGACGACGTCGTCATGCAACAGGGTCGCCGTGTGGATGAATTCGACCGTTGCGGCAAGATGATGATGGTAGGGGCCTTCATAGCCGCAAAGCCGTGCAGCCGCTAAAGTCAACATAGGACGCAGACGTTTCCCACCAGCCTCGACAAGATGACGCGTGACTTCGGGAATCCGAGGCGCGTGTTTTGACGCCATCCGATCGGCGATCAGAGCGTTGACAGCCGCCATATCTGCGGACAGATGGTCGGCCAAAGCCTCATGCGGCTTGATAACAAAATCACGCACTTTGTTCATCTCTGCGTTATCCACCCCTCGACTGTCGGGCTGACAGTCCCTATTTCTAAGCCATGCAGGAAATCTTACGCACAACCGACCCGGTCACTCTGTCCCACGCCACCGCATTGCTTCGAGGCGAGGGTATAGACTGCTTTGAAATGGACGTAAATATGAGCATCCTTGAAGGGTCAATTGGCATATTGCCGCGACGCCTGATGGTGCGGGATGCTGATATGACCGAAGCCAGAGTCGTCCTTACCGACAATGAGATCGAACCACTGTGACCGTTCTGACGGATGTGACCTGTGACGAATACCTCGGCGGGAAGCTAAGGATCACCCAGCCCAAAAATGGCTATCGCGCTGGGGTTGATCCGGTTCTGCTTGCGGCCTCGGTTCCTGCAAAGGCCGGACAACGCGTTCTTGAGCTTGGATGCGGAGTCGGCGTGGCAAGCCTTTGTCTTGCAGCACGGATCGACGGGCTATCGCTTACCGGACTGGAATTGCAGGCAGAATACGCAACCCTTGCCCGACAGAACGCGATTGCGAACGCGGCGGACATGACGGTTTTCACCGGCGACTTGGTAAACATGCCGTCAGAATTGCGCCAGAAAAGCTTTGATCACGTCATTGCCAACCCGCCGTATTTCCTGAGAGCCAGCAGTGTAAGCGCCACAGACCCCGGCCGCGAAACCGCTATGGGCGAAAACACACCGCTGGACGAATGGGTCAAGGCGGCCGCCAAACGCCTTGCGCCCAAAGGAACGGCGACGTTTATCCACCGCGCTGAACGGCTTGGGGATCTGCTGGCCGCAATGGATCACCGGTTGGGGTCAATTCAGATTTTGCCGCTTGTGTCCCGTAGCGGCAGGGTTGCCCGACTTGTCATTCTGCGCGCGAAAAAGGGCGGGCGGGCACCGATGAGGGTGCATGATTCGATCGTGATGCATGACGGCGATCGCCATGACCGCGATCAAAAAGACTATTCCGCGACCTTGGTGGACGTTCTCAAAAACGGCTACCCGCTGCCCTTTCCCGAATGATGACGCAAACTTACGCCGATCGATCACTTTTTTCACAACTGAGACGTGACAGAATAGAAAAACTGTGGTGCACTCGGCGGGCTATGTTGAAAAGAGGAGATGACATATGAGCTTGAGTTCGCACTTGGATGAGCTGAAAAGAAAACACGACACTCTCTCGGACAAAGTAGAAACCGTCCAGCGATTACCTGGCACAACCGATTCCGAGATATCCGATCTCAAGAAACAGAAACTCCGATTAAAAGAAGAAATAGAACGCCTATCGGTGAACTGACGCTTTTAAGCTGGCGCGCGCGGCAATGGCTGCGCCGCTAGTTATTAATAATGTTGCCGCACCAAGCGCCCAACTGGCGTTCGCGATGCCAAACGCAACCAGAACAATCGTCGACAGCAGCGGGGCAGCGTAGGACAATACGCCTAGCAACTGAATGTCGCCCTTTTTCACGCCGTAATCCCATACGTAGAACGCGACGCCGACAGGCCCAAGGCCCAGCGCTGCAATGGACAACCATCCGGTAAGGTTTTGCGGAAACACGGTTTCTTCAAACGCGAAATGAGCGATGCCGGATAATATCGCTGTTGCGATGCAAAATACGGTGACCGCCTCGGTTGGTGTTTCGCCAAGCGTTCTGCTGAATACGGAATAACCCGACCAAGTGAACGCACAAGCAAGCGCTAATGCGTATCCCACCAAATACTGTGACTGGAATCCGTCGCTGCCCCCAGTGATAATTAGCGCGGCACCACCAAAGCCCAAAAGCGCACCCGCTAAATGGCCAAATTTCAGCTTTTCACCCGGAAGAAGTCCCGACAACAAGACAATCAGCAAAGGCCAAAGATACGCGATCAATCCGGCCTCGGCGGCTGGTGCCAATCGCAATGCGCTAAAATACAGGGCGTGGTAGCCCATCAGACCTACTGTGCCGAACACATAAATGCTTGGCTTGATGCTTCTGAGTTTAGATACTGAACCGTTGCGCAACGTCCAGACTAGGCCAAGCGTCCCGCCCAAAGCAAAACACAGAGCATTCAAAAGAAATGGGGGCGTAGGTGTCGTTCCAACCGTGAACAGCGCGAGCAACGACCAAAGCAGAATCGCGATTGCACCAATCGAAGTAGCGCGCAAATTGTTGGATTGAGTCATACGATTTCCCTAGTTGAAACCAAGGTATCAGGTTTTTACACTGGCGCTGCAACACAAAAAAAGGCCGATCAAACGACCGGCCTTTTAATCAAATTGTCTGTCAGTTTAGACGAAGAACTGAGCGCCGTTCGCCGAAATCGTCGAACCGTTGATGAAACCCGCATCATCAGATGCAAGGAAACCAACGCAGCGGGCGATTTCTTCTGGTTCACCCAAGCGACCTGCTGGGATTTGACCGATGATCGATTCGCGAACCTTTTCGGGCACGGCCATGACCATTTCTGTTGCGATATAGCCCGGGCAGATTGCGTTCGCAGTGATACCCGCGCGCGCGCCTTCCTGAGCCAATGACTTCACGATGCCAAGATCGCCTGCTTTGGTCGCAGCATAGTTCACCTGAGCGAACTGACCCTTTTGACCGTTGATCGACGAGATCACGATCACGCGGCCGAACTTACGCTCACGCATGCCAGGCCAAACAGGGTGGACCGTGTTGAAAACGCCGGTCAGGTTTGTGTCGATGACCTGGTTCCACTGCTCAGGAGTCATTTTGTGGAAAGGCGCGTCGCGGGTGATGCCAGCGTTTGCCACAACAACGTCGATCGGGCCAACTTCGGCTTCGACTTTCGCGATGCCTTCGGCGCTTTCTTCGTAGCTTGCGACGTTCCATTTGTAGGTCTTGATGCCGGTTTCAGCAGTAAATGCTGCTGCGGCTTCGTCGTTGCCTGCGTAGGTGGCGGCGACGTTATAGCCTTTGGATTTCAGTTCTCTTGAAATGGCTGCGCCGATGCCGCGCGAACCACCAGTGACGAGTGCAACTCTTGCCATGGGTCTCTCCAGTGAATTTGGGTTTCTTGGTAACTCTGTTACCCTTTGATAATTGTTTCCGCAATATTATTGCGCGATCATTTTGCCGCAATGCAGAAGAAATGTGTCGACTTCACGTAAAAAGGGGCGCCGAAGCGCCCCGATTTCCGAATTTTAGGGCCGTTCGAGGCACATAGCCACGCCCATACCGCCACCGATACAAAGCGTCGCGAGACCCTTCTTCGCGTTACGGCGTTTCATTTCAAACAAAAGGGTGTTCAGGATGCGCGCACCCGAGGCCCCAATCGGGTGACCGATCGCAATCGCGCCGCCATTGACGTTCACGATGGCAGGATCCCAGCCCATGTCTTTGTTCACGGCACAAGCCTGTGCGGCGAACGCTTCGTTGGCTTCGACCAGATCGAGGTCTTCGGCCTTCCAGCCAGCTTTATCCAAGGCTTTGCGCGATGCGTAGATCGGACCAACGCCCATGATCGACGGATCAAGGCCAGCCGTTGCGTAAGACGCGATGCGGGCCAAAGGCTCGATTCCGCGCTTTTCGGCTTCGTCAGCTGACATCAACAAAGCGCCAGCAGCGCCGTCGTTCAGACCCGAGGCATTCGCCGCTGTCACAGACCCGCCGTCACGCACAAACGCTGGACGCAGCTTTTGCATTGCGGCCATGGTGGCGCCGTGACGGATGTATTCGTCAGCGTCGACAGTGATGTCGCCTTTGCGGTTTTTAACGATAAACGGAACGATTTCGTCGATGAATTTGCCAGCTTTTTGGGCGGCTTCTGCCTTGTTCTGCGAAGCAACAGCGAATTCGTCCTGCATGTCGCGGCTGATCTGCCACTGGTTTGCAACGTTCTCGGCTGTTTGACCCATGTGGTATCCGTTGAACGCATCCCAAAGGCCGTCACGGATCATGGTGTCGATGTATTTCATGTCACCCATCTTGTGACCGGCACGAAGATGCGCGGCGTGTGGGCTAAGGGTCATGTTTTCTTGACCGCCAGCGGCCACGATATCTGCGTCACCAAGCTGGATGTGCTGAGCACCAAGCGCTACGGCGCGAAGTCCTGAACCACAAACTTGGTTGATGCTCCACGCGGCGCTTTCCATGGGAAGACCTGCGTTGATGTGTGCTTGACGCGCTGGGTTCTGGCCCTGCGCTGCGGTCAAAACCTGACCAAGGATCGTTTCCGAAACATCGGCTTTGTCGATGCCAGCGCGCTCAACCAGAGCCTTAAGTACGGAAGCGCCAAGATCATGGGCGACAGTGTTTGCAAAAGAGCCACCGAAGCTGCCTACAGCAGTCCGAGCGGCCGAAGCGATTACGACATTGGTCATCTATTACGTCCTCTACCAATCAAGATGGCGAGGGCCCTCGGGCACCGGATACTGAGGCCCCAAGTCCCCGCTTGCAGGCTTTCCTAAGGTAAATTCTGCAATGCGGCAACGGTTTTGGGCCGTCATTGCTGCGGTTGCGCGGAAAGGTCGCCACTGGCCCAGTTCGGATTTAGCGTCGGTATGCCGAAAAGATACCCCTGAAATGCGTCTACACCGGCCCTTTGCAGCCACTGCATATCTTCCTTTTTTTCGACCCGCGTTGCGATAACACGTTTGCGCATAAAGCGGCCCATTGCGACCATCGTGCGCACAACCGACTGGTTCTTTTCGGTTTTTGCGATGTCGTTGCTAAAAGACCCCGCAATCTTGATCATACCAAAACCAATGTCGCGCAAATGCTGAAACGATGACAGGTCGGCCCCAAAATCATCCAACAAAAACCGCACGCCATTTCCCCCAAGGTCATTCACGAATCGTGCGGTTATTTCCGGCAGTTGCATCACCGACGCCTCGGAAATTTCAATCGTCATGCGTTTTGCCAGTTCGGGCCGCTTGCGGATTGTCGCGTACAGCTTGTCGGTCCAGGGGGCATACCCGATTGAGCGCGCAGACACATTCATCGACAGATGTAGCCCGGGCACCTGATTAAGCGTGCGAATAGTCTTTTTCAGCGTTTCACAGTCTAACAACCGCCCCGTTTCCGTGTTTTCAACACGCGAAATAAAGTCGCGCGCGGGGATCACGCGCTGTGCGGGATCAAACAGGCGGATGAGACCTTCGTAGAACGCCGGTTGTTCGGGTTTTGAGGCCAGAACGACCGGCTGGAACGCCAACGCCGAGCGGCCGTTGCGCACAGCCGCCTCAACCGTTTCTGGCGAGGCGTTATAAATAGCCTCTTCTACGTGACCAAGCGGGCTTTTCATGCCACGCTCAAGGACAAGTTTGCTTTTCTGCGCCATGGTCAAACCTTTCTGCATTTGACGCAACTCTATGGCCACAAGCCATAACGGTCGGTAAACAGGACCAGAAAAACAACGAGGTGTGAAATGGGCGAAAGCTGCGGGTGGCCGGGGGCGGAACAGATCTATATCGACTACCACGATAGTGAATGGGGTATGCCTGAATACGATAGTCGCGCCCTGTGGGAGAAGCTGATTCTCGACGGGTTTCAGGCGGGCTTGAGCTGGATCACAATCCTTAAAAAACGTGACAATTTTAGGCAAGCTTTTGAAGGTTTTGACCCAAACGTCATCGCCACATGGGGAGAGCCCGAAATCGAGCGCCTAGTGCAGGACAAGGGAATCATTCGCCACCGCGGTAAAATCCAAGCGACAATCGGCAACGCCAAGGCGTGGCAGATCATCGAGGCACGCGAAGGCTTTGACAGCTTCCTGTGGAAATACATCGACGGCAAGCCTTTGGTGAACGACTGGACGTCGATGGATCAAATCCCGGCGGCAACCGACCTTAGTAAACAGGTGTCAAAAGACCTCAAAAAAGAAGGCTTCAAGTTCTGTGGTCCGACGATCGTCTACGCCTTCATGCAGGCCACGGGCATGATCAACGACCATTTGGTCGGGTGCCCATCACGGGACGCGTGCTTGGCCGTTGCGCCTTCGGGGGCTGGCCAAAGCTGACCGCATTGGCTATCGACGCGCGCAGACACAAGGAAAGTACCATGACCAGCAAGGTATTCATCGACGGCGAGGCCGGCACCACCGGACTTCAGATCGCTGAGAGACTCGACAAGCGCGAAGACATCTCGTTGATCCGCTTGGATGACAGCCAGCGCAAAGACACCAAGGCGCGCAAAGACGCGCTGCTTGCGGCGGACGTTGCTATTCTTTGCCTGCCAGATGCGGCCTCAATCGAGGCTTACGAAATGGCGCAGGGCGCGGCGACTCGCCTGCTGGATGCCTCGACCGCTTTTCGGGTGAATGACGATTGGACCTATGGCTTTGCGGAAATGACTGCTGGTCAGGGGGATGCGATTGCTGCGGCCAAATATGTGTCAAACCCGGGGTGCTATCCAACTGGCGCGATTGGCCTGCTACGGCCCTTGCGTGAGGCGAAATTGCTACCCGCCGACATGCCGATCAGCGTGAACGCGGTAAGCGGTTATACCGGCGGCGGCAAAGCGATGATCGCGGAATACGAAAGCGGAGAATCGACCGGAGGCTTTGCTTACGGCACGTCGCAAGCGCACAAGCACCTGCCCGAGCTGGCGAAATACGCCATGATGGACAGGACGCCTATCTTTGTGCCTTCGGTGGGTAATTTCGCCCAAGGCATGGTCGTGCAGATCCCATTGCACCTGAACACGATCGCAGGGGCGCCGACATTTAAAGATGTGCATGAAGCGCTGGCCAACCACTACGACAGCGACGGGTTTATCCAAGTCCTGCCGCTGAATGCCGACCAAGGCCGGATTGAGGCCGAGGCAATGAATGGCACCAACACCCTGCAGCTTCAGGTGTGCGGCAATGCCGACAAAGGGCAGGCGGTGCTGGTGGCGGTTCTCGATAACCTCGGCAAAGGCGCGTCGGGCGCAGCCGTGCAGAACCTTAATCTGATGATGGGCGTTGATCCAGCAACAGGATTGGTCTGAGGCCGCGGTGGCGGTCCACCCCGCGACCGTTCGCAGCGCTCACAAACTGTCAACCATTTGATCGCACATTCCACCCGTCGACAAAAGTGGCTCCGAGCCGGATCAAGCAGCACAGCGAAACTGCGCGAACCGGCCACCGAGACCCCCACAGACCACCCGGAGGGTGCAGGGGAAACCTGCGCTCGGTGAGGACACTTCGCCAACAGGCGGGCCCGCCACTTTCTGCCATCGGTTTAGCTGGATACATGCCCTGAAATGAAGATACCCTGCCGGAGATTGGCTCCGAGTGGGGTAGAAGGCTAACTTCATTATGGTGAAATTCTATATTCCTATCGAACGCTCGGGCTGGCGGCGGTATTTCAAATTGCTGTGCGGTATTTATTCACTTGGATTTAGAGCCAACTGGCAACTGAAGGCCTGTCTTGGTGGGATCAGAATCAACTGGAGCAGCGCATTCTATTGTATTTCCTTTGTTCGCTTATAGCGTCGTGCACAGCGTCAATTGCTGTTCTGCCGAGACTTGAGAGCAAGGGCGCTGCAAAAATTAGGGACTACAGATTTTGGCGGCGAATACTTGTGCTAATCAACGTGGTTTTCATAATTCGAAAGTTGATCGCTCACCTGTTTCGGTTCTCAATTCTCGGTTGATGAAGATTGCATAAAACCATTCTAAACCGCGCGAGGTTTCCTGTTGAACGAACCGCTCATTGGTTTTGAGAGATAAGCTGCCCCACGAGGGGAAACCGATGCCACCCCGCGGGTTGGCGCCCGCGCTTGGTGGGTCCGGGCAAGCAATGATCTTCTGACATTTGGCGCTTTGCGCGTCGAGGTCCCCACTTTCGCGGGGATGACTGTTATTGCTCAATCAACGCCGTCAAGATCCGAATCGCCTCGGGCGAATTCCAATGGGCATCCCCTGTCAGTCGCGCGATTTCGCGGGCGTTGCGATCCAGCACCACTGTCACTGGCAGACCCAGCACCGCCATATCCCGCGCCAAGGCCTGTTTCGGGTCGAGGTGTTTGGGCAGGTTTTCGACCCCGATCTCATCAAAGAAATTGTCGATCGCGGGCTGAGGGTTGCGACCCGTGGCGATTGTCACGACGTCCAGACCCTTGCCTTCGAACGCTTTGTCCAAGGCATCCAGCGTCGGCATCTCTTTGCGGCAGGGCGCGCACCATGTGGCCCAGAAATTCACCACTGTGTATTGGCCCTTGAACGTTTCAAAATTCATCGGCTGGCCGTCCTCGCCCATAAAAGCAGTATCCACAAAAGCCCTCGGTGCCGAGAAGTTCAGCTTTTTCATATCCCCGTCGCGCAGCGCCTCAAGCGCGGAAAAATCCGCCTGCGGCTCATTGTCAAAGAAAGTTAGGCCGACGAAAATTGCACCTGCGGCAATGGCGGTATAAAGGAGCGGTTTAAGAACCTTATTCATAATTCCTCCTAAGGGCTGCCAGATGACTGACAAATCTTCGAATGCGATGTGGGGCGGACGCTTTGCCGCCGGACCCGACGCGATCATGGAAGCTATTAACGCATCGATCGGATTCGACAAGCGTTTGGCCAGCCAAGATATCGCCGGATCTCGGGCCCATGCGGCTATGTTGGCTGCACAAGGTATTATTACGGATAGTGATGCCAGTGCCATTCGGGAAGGGCTTCTCACGGTCTTGTCAGAGATCGAGACCGGTTCGTTCCAGTATTCGACCGCATTAGAGGACATTCACATGAATGTCGAAGCGCGCTTGAAGGAAGTGATTGGCGAACCAGCGGGGCGTCTGCACACAGGCCGGTCGCGCAATGATCAGGTGGCGACTGACTTTAAACTGTGGGTACGTGATCAGTTTGACGGGGCCGAAGGGGCGCTTGAGGCGTTGATTGCAGCGTTGCTGACGCAAGCCGAGGCCGGAGCGGACTGGGTTATGCCCGGTTTCACCCATCTGCAAACGGCGCAACCTGTCACTTGGGGCCACCATATGATGGCCTATGTTGAGATGTTTGGCCGTGATCTATCCCGCGTGCGGGATGCGCGGACACGTATGAACGAATCACCCCTTGGCGCTGCGGCGCTGGCTGGCACGTCCTTCCCGATTGATCGCCATGCAACAGCCGAGGCGTTGGGCTTTGACCGCCCTGCGGCCAATTCGCTTGACGCCGTTAGTGACCGGGATTTTGCGTTAGAGTTCCTATCCGTCGCATCAATCTCGGCGATGCACCTTAGTCGCTTTGCAGAGGAGCTGGTGATTTGGTCCTCGGCGCAATTTCGGTTTGTTACCCTGTCAGATCGCTTCTCGACAGGGTCGTCGATCATGCCGCAGAAGAAGAACCCGGATGCAGCGGAATTGATCCGCGCTAAAATCGGGCGCATTTTCGGGGCCAATGTGGCGCTGATGATGGTGATGAAGGGGCTACCGCTGGCCTATTCCAAGGACATGCAGGAAGACAAAGAGCAGGTCTTTGACGCCGCCGATAACTGGATGCTGGCACTGGCCGCGATGGAGGGCATGGTGAAAGATATGACTGCCAACCGTGGCAGCCTTGAAGCCGCGGCGGGAAGCGGGTTTTCTACCGCAACCGATTTGGCCGACTGGTTGGTTCGGGCGTTGAACATGCCGTTTCGCGATGCCCACCATGTGACGGGCGCGCTGGTTGCCATGGCGGAAAGCCGCGGATGTGATCTGCCGGACCTGTCATTGGATGACATGCAGTCTGTGCATAGTAACATCACGCGCGACGTCTTTGGCGTTTTGGGGGTTCACAATTCTGTGGCCTCGCGTGTGAGTTATGGTGGCACTGCGCCGGATCAAGTGCGCAGCCAAGTCGCCCGTTGGAAGGACATTCTGGGATGAGATACGTAGCGACTGTACTAGCCTTGGGGCTGTTGGCGTCTTGCGGAGTGGATGGAGCGCCGTTGCCTCCTAAACTGAGTTCGACGCACACGATTGGCGTGAATTCGCAAAGTGGTGTGTTCAATTCGAGTAGCTTTACGATGTTCTTTGGCAACGACGAATAAGCCGCGACGATTGGTGTTCGGGTGACGGGGCGGATGCCTCCGGCGGGGATATTTTAAGTCAAAAGATGAACAGGGTTTGCGTGTCTCTTGGGTTTTGCTAAGAGGCAGCGATAGGGTTTGAGGAGCGTTCATGGACCATTTTTTGTATCGTGATGGTGAATTGTTCGCCGAGGACATTGCCGTAGCTGAAATTGCAGCGGCTGTTGGGACGCCTTTTTATCTGTATTCGACGGCAACACTTGAGCGGCATTTCAAATTATTTGACGAGGCTTTGGCCGGTGTAGACCATTTGGTGTGCTACGCGATGAAAGCAGCGTCTAACCAAGCGATACTGAAAACCTTGGCGGCGCTTGGCGCTGGGATGGATGTTGTGTCAGGCGGCGAATACGCGCGCGCGATTGCCGCCGGTGTTCCCGGTGAGCGCATTGTGTTTTCGGGGGTCGGTAAGACGGCGGACGAGATTGAGGCGGCCCTAGTGGGCGGTATTCGCCAGTTCAACGTTGAGTCCGAGCCTGAGATGGAGGTGTTGAACGCTGTCGCCTTGCGTTTGGGCGTGGTGGCACCGATCACCATTCGGGTTAATCCAGACGTTGATGCGAAAACTCATGCAAAAATCGCAACGGGCAAGTCCGAGAACAAGTTTGGCATTCCGATCAGTCGCGCACGCGAGGTTTACGCCCATGCCGCGACGCTTCAAGGCCTAGAGATAGTCGGGATCGATGTGCATATCGGTAGCCAATTGACTGAATTAGAGCCGTTTGAGATGGCCTATCAAAAGGTGGCTGAGTTGACCGAAACCCTACGTGGCGACGGTCATACGATCAAGCGTCTCGATCTTGGGGGCGGTTTGGGCATTCCTTACACGCGCTCGAACGAAGCGCCGCCTTTGCCTGTGGAATACGGGGCGATGATCAAGGACAGCCTCGGGCATCTGGGATGTGAGATTGAGATCGAACCGGGTCGGTTGATCGCGGGTAATGCAGGCATCATGGTAAGCGAAGTCATCTATGTGAAGGACGGCGAAGATCGCCAGTTCATGATTGTCGATGCTGCAATGAACGATTTGATCCGCCCTGCCATGTATGAGGCGCATCACGACATTATCCCCGTTATTGAACCGAAACCGGGCGTTGAGCAAACCGCTTATGAAATTGTCGGGCCGATTTGCGAAAGCGGCGACACGTTTGCCAAGTCGCGGGTCATGCCGCCGGTTGTTGCTGGTGACACGATCGCCTTTCGATCAGCCGGTGCTTATGGTGCTGTGATGTCGAGCGAGTATAATTCGCGTCCGATGATCCCTGAGGTTCTGGTGAAAGGGACCGCGTTTGCCGTGATCCGCAAGCGACCGAGCCTGCAAGAGATGATTGACCGCGACACGGTGCCTGAGTGGTTGACCGCCGATCAGTAGACAACGCTATTTGGTATTTGCGATTGGGTCTGGCTAAGCTAGGCCGCTTTACCCGTTTAGGGTTTCGTCTACAAACGCGCTTAGACGGATCATCAGTTTTGCGGATTCTTCTTCAACCCAGAAACGCCATTGATCGACGTAATTGGCAAAGCCATCCAGTGCAGGTTCTGCGAACGGGATAACGACGCCAAGGTTTTCGTGGGTCATATAAATTGCGATCACCAGCAACCCGAGAAAGACCATCACTGTAAAGCCGGTTCTAAAACCAGACCCGCGACGTTTCCGACGGTTCAAATCTTCGAGATCAATCGTTGGCCGTTTGGTCGCTGAAGGATCGGGTGACAGGCTTGAATTGATCGCGTCAACATCGGGAAGAATCCCTTTGCGGCTGTCTTTGGCCGCCGTAAACGGGTTGGCGTCTTCGATGCCACGCATACGTGCCATACGGGCGCGCGTTTCACGGGCGCGTCTTTCGGCGTCGGTTTCTTCTGGTTCGTTTGGATCAGGATCGACGGCAAAGGGATTGTCTGGAATGACAGGTATATCGGCCTCAGGCCCATCCACCTCAGCCGGGGGGGGAGCGAACGCTTCCGGTTCGATGTCGTCATCAAAGCCGTCGTCTTGCGCCACAAGGTCTTGGAATTCGTTCGCACGGGCCTGACGTTCCAGTTCGGCTTCTTCTTGCAGAATGTCCGAGACTTCGGGCGGGATCGGCTGGCGCTCAAAAGGCGACTCGTCGGTCTCAGGCACGGCTTCTGTAGGCCCTTGGAACCACGTGTTACCGCAGTCCGAGCATTGAACATCCCGTCCAGCATCCGGAATTACGCTATCTGGAACTTCATATTGCGCATCGCAATTCGGACAAATCAGCCGCATCGTGGTTTCTATTCTGTGCCTGTTGCTGTCGTAGCTATAGTTATTATTGTTACATTACCACTATATGCAGTAAAGATTCACGTACAAAGAAATAACGCGACTTTGCCGATTTTCGTTCACTTTGCGCCGTGAAGTGTCTCTGGTCTGCGTCAACTGATAGGGCGATTTTAGTGATAGAGTTTAAAGACGCCGGTTATTCCTATGGCGGTCAGGCCCTTTTCAGCCGAGTGAACCTTGAGCTGGCTCCGGGGTCGTTTCATTTTTTAACCGGCCCGTCGGGTGCGGGGAAATCAACACTTCTCAAGCTCTGTTACGGGGAATTGCACCCGACCGAAGGCCACACGACCCTTTTTGGCCAAGATCTCAGCACGTTAAGTCGCGATCAATTGGCCCATGCGCGTCAAAGCATCGGCGTTGTACATCAGGACTGCCAGTTCCTTGACCACCTTCCGATTGAAGAAAACATCGGCCTGCCCATTGCGGTGTCCAGAAAGGATGCTGTTGAAGCGCGTGCCAACCTGCAAGAGCTTATCGCGTGGGTCGGTCTAGGTGAGCGTGCGCATGCGCGGCCCCCGCAGCTATCGGGCGGTGAACGCCAGCGCGCCGCGCTTGCCCGCGCTGTTATTATGTCGCCCGATGTGATCTTGGCCGATGAACCGACCGGAAACGTCGATTGGGAGATGTCGCAGAAGCTGCTGCGCTTGCTTGTCGAACTGAACCGAATGGGGAAAACCATCCTGATCGCGACCCATGATCTTGCGCTTATTCGGGCGGCCAAAACCCACGTGCAGGCCCGCGTGTTGCGTATTGCAGATGGTCAAATCCTGTCGGCGGGGGCGGATCTCTGATGTCAATATTTGCCGATATTTTTGCGATGTTCGCCCGCGACGCCCAGTCTGATCGTGTCGTCCCAAAAACCGGATACACAGCCACGTTGACGATGTTCACATCAGCGGCGATGGCATTTCTGACGGTCTTCGCCCTGTCACTGTCCCTTGCGGCAGACCGCTTGGCCGACCGTTGGGGCGAAGACCTTGCGAAAAGCGTCACGGTGCGGATTTCCGCGCCAGTCGATCAAATCGCGTCGCAAACCGCCGCCACAATCAACGTGCTAGAGACGACGACTGGCGTCGCCTCGTCTCGGGTTCTGAACGAGGCCGAACAGCAGGCGCTTTTGGCACCATGGTTCGGGCCGGATGTGCCTATCGCGGACCTGCCAATTCCCCGCCTCATCGAAGTCATCGAAACCGATGTCGGGTTCGACGCCGCCGGACTGCGCCTGCGCTTATCGGTTGAGGCCCCGGGCGCTGTTCTTGATGACCACACCCGCTGGCGCGAGCCGTTGACCATCGCTGCAAGACGTTTGCGTCTCTTGGGGATGACGTCGATCCTGTTGATCGCCGCAGCGACGGCCGCCATGATCACCCTTGCGGCTAACGCCGCCTTGGCCGCCAACCTTCAGGTGATCCGCGTTTTGCGCCTGATTGGGGCGACCGACAGCTACATCGCCCGCGCCTTTGTGCGCCGTTTCACCATCCGCGCCATCACCGGCGCGTTCTTGGGCACGTTTCTGGGGATGATGGCGATCCTGCTGCTGCCTCAATCCACTGACGACAAGATTTTCCTGACCGGTCTCGGGTTTCAGGCTGGCCAATGGATGACCCCGCTGGCCTTACCGTTCCTCGCCGGTGTCGTCGCCTTTTTTGCCACCCGCGCCGCGTCCAACCGTGCGCTTCGAAAGCTGTCTTAATGAAATACGCAATTCAATGGGTACGATCCGTGATCTTTATCGTGCAGATGTACATCGCGATGGGGATCGTCGGGATTTTCTGGGGTCCGTTCGCCTTCTTTTCGATCCGCGCGGCCTATTCGGGAATACACGCCTATTGCAAATGGGTCATGTGGTCCGCGTCTTGGATGGTTGGCTTAAAGAGCGAAATTCGCGGGAAAATTCCAAGCGGCGAAGTGCTTCTTGCCCCAAAGCATCAAAGCTTCTTTGACATCATTATGATAGCGTCGGCCGTACCTGAGCCGAAGTTCATTATGAAGGCGTCCCTTGTCTACGCGCCGGTCCTTGGCCAGTTCGGCAAGCGTATCGGGTGTGTGCCAGTTGATCGTGGTCGCAAAGCCGAGGCCGTGCACCAGATGGTCGAAGGTGTTCTGCGCGAAGATGCCCCCAAAGGTCAGTTGATCATCTTTCCCCAAGGCACACGGGTCGCACCGGGGGCGCGGCGAAACTTCAAAATCGGGATATTCGTGCTTCACCAAGAAACCGGTCAAACCGTGATCCCCGCGGCCACTAACGTAGGGGTCTTTTGGCCCCGCGCCGGAATTTTCCGCAAACCGGGACTGGCTGTGGTTGAATTTCTGGAACCGATGGAACACGGACTCGTCAAGGCAGAGTTTATGAAAACCCTCGAGACCACCATTGAAACGCGATCCAATGCCTTGATGAAGGAAGCCGGTTTTGACGTCATACAGCACCGTAAATAGCATCTCTGAACTATCGGGTCTCTACGGCGATCCTGCGCCAGCGTCGATCGGCAAAGTCGTCCACGAGCTGACACCGCTCTACCTAAAATGGATTATGTTGGCGCGCTTTTGCGTGGTCTCAACCGTCGGGTCTGGCGGCACAGATGGCAGCCCACGCGGGGATGATGGCCCCGTCGTGCGCCCTCTCGATACCAAGACACTCGCCTTGCCCGACTGGCGTGGCAACAACCGAATGGATACGTTACGCAACATCGTCGAAGATGGCCGTATCTCACTGATGTTTATGGTGACAGGATCAAATACCGTCGTTCGCCTTAATGGAACGGCGACACTGTCGATCGATCCGACCCTAATCAAACAGTTTGAAATCAACAGCAAGCACCCCCGCTCGGTGATCGTGATCACAATAGATGAGATTTACACCCAATGCGCCCGCGCCCCCATGCGCGCCGAGATTTGGTCAGGCAAAGCCCAACCCGCCGATCTACCAACGGTCGGAGACCTGCTAGCCGAAGCCACATCCGGCGCACAAGGTGGCAAACCCTACGACGACGACTGGCTGCCTCGGGCGCTTGAGACCATGTGGTGATTGGCTTTTTCTGTCTTTAAATATCCAAGAAAAGTCGCCCAAAGGGCGGCAGGGGCAGCGCCCCAAACGCGGGCAGCACGGTGTTGAATTACCTGTTTTGATTTTGCTGCTTTGAATAGAATGATTTAAAGATTCCATCATGTCAGGTCCCAAAAAGACTGAGTGTATTCGCAATTCCCCAGCGTTCATCCGAAGCGATTGCGCCCTGCATCCAAGGTGACCAATTCAGAACTTCAATGCCAAGGTCTCGTTCATGGGACGGAAATCTGGTAGCAAGCCAAGCTCCTCTCCGTCAACTTGGGACAAAGCATAGGGAAAGAGCTTGCGGATCGCGCAGTTCACCTTGAGCAGCCCCACTTGAGTGGTCCAAATTGAAAGTTAGTGCATGATTGGCCTTTGGTCCATCGGTACGATGGCCTCTGGCGCAGGTGGGCGGTAGCCCAATGCACTGTGTGGTCGCTTGGTGTTGTAATGGTTCCTCCATCTTTCAATAATGATTTGGGCTTCAGGCAGGGAATAGAAGATTTCACCGTTCAACAATTCATCCCTCATACGCCCGTTGAAGCTTTCGCAGAATCCGTTCTCCCAGGGTGACCCAGGTTCGATATATGCGGTCTTTGCCCCAACGGCTTTAATCCAATCTCTGACAGCCTCAGCGATGAACTCCGGGCCATTGTCTGACCTGATGTAAGCAGGCACACCGCGCAAGATGAACAGATCTGTTAGAGCGTCGATGACCTCAGCCGAGTTCAACTTCCGCTTCACCCGGATCGCCAAGCATTCTCGGCTGTGTTCATCCAAGATGTTGAGTGTCCTAAACGCCCTGCCATCATCCGTGCGATGGTGCACAAAGTCGTATGACCAGACATGATTGCGATACTCAGGACGTAGACGGACACACGAGCCATCGTTCAGCCAGAGCCGCCCCTTCTTTGGTTGTTTCATTGGCACCTTAAGCCCCTCACGTCGCCATAAGCGTTCGACACGCTTGTCGTTCACCTGCCAACCTGCGTCTCTCAGCAAGGCCGCTACCCTGCGGTAGCCATATCGGCCGAACTGGCGCGTTAGCTCGATCATATCTGCGATCAGGCGTTCTTCGTCAGCACGGCCTTGCGGCAACCGCCGTTGTGTAGATCTGTGCTGGCCCAACACGCGGCAAACACGTCGCTCAGATACCTTCACCTGGCAGCGCACATGATCGATGCAGGCGCGTCGACGCGAAGGGCTCAGAAGTTTCCCGATGCGGCCTCCTTCAAGATCAGCTTGTCCAGTGTCAGATCAGAAACCGCACGCCGCAGGCGCTCGTTCTCTTTCTGTAACCGTTTCAGTTCCTTGAGTTGTTCTGTCCCCATTCCGCCATACTTCTTCTTCCAACGGTAATAAGTTTGTTCAGTCACGCTGATCTGACGGATCGCGTCAATCCGGGGCGTGCCTTGCCCCATCAGAACTTCAACCTGCCGTAACTTCACGACAATCTCTTCGGGCTTGGGTCTCTTAATGGCCATTCTTGGTCCTCCGCTTTCCTAACTATAGGGGCGGACCACTTCAAAGGGGGAGGCTCAACCTCATCTAGGATGAGTTTAGCCGAAGGCTTAGCTTCAACCCAAGGCAAAGCCGACCGCGACGAGTGGGATAGGAATTGTGCGCTTCGCCATTTGGGTTGCCCCCTCCGAATGGATCGGAAGGGGCAGTCCGTTTTAAGCGTGGATGGGACCGTCGCCGCAAGCCAACGCCGCCTCGCGAACCGCTTCCGAATAGGTTGGGTGGGCGTGACAGGTCAGCGCGATGTCCTCGGCTGAGGCACCAAATTCCATGGCGATACAAATCTCGTGGATCATGTCACCTGCCGCTGGGCCGATGATCGCTGCCCCCAGAACGCGGTCGGTTTCTGCGTCCGTGATCAGTTTCACAAAGCCTTCGCCCTGACCGATGGCCTTGGCGCGCGCGTTGCCCATGAAGCTGAACTTGCCGACCTTGGGTTTCTTGCCGGCCGCTTTCAGCGAATCTTCGGTCTGACCGACGGTCGCGACCTCGGGGGTGGTGTAGACCACGCCGGGGATGACGCCGTAGTTGACGTGGCCCTGCTTGCCGGCGATGACTTCGGCGACAGCCATGCCTTCGTCCTCGGCCTTGTGGGCCAGCATCGGGCCTTCGATCACGTCGCCGATGGCGTAGATGCCTGCGACGTTGGTGGCCCAATGGGCGTCGGTGGCGATCTGGCCGCGCTCGGTCATTTTCACGCCAACTCCGTCAAGGCCGAGACCATCTGTGAACGGCTTGCGCCCCGTCGAGACGAGGACAACATCAGCGTCCAAAACATCGGTCGTGTCCGGGGTTTTCTTAAGCGCGTAGCTGACTTTGGCCTTGGTTTTATTGGCCTCAACACCTGATACAGCGGCACCCATAACGAACTTAAGCCCTTGTTTTTCAAGAATACGCTTGAAGGTGCGCTGGACGTCTTTGTCCATGCCAGGGCAGATTGCGTCCATGTATTCGACGACGGTGACGTCACTGCCAAGACGGGCATAAACCGATCCAAGCTCAAGCCCGATCACACCTGCGCCGATAACAACCATCTTCTTGGGAATCTTGCTGAGTTCCAGCGCGCCGGTTGAGGTCACGACAACCTTTTCGTCAATCTCAACGCCCGGAAGGCTGGCCGCTTCAGACCCCGTAGCGACAACGATGTTTCTGGTGTCATAGGTCGTGTCGCCCACCTGAACTTTGCCAGCCGCTGGGATAGTGGCCCAGCCTTTGATCCAGTCAACCTTGTTCTTCTTGAACAAGAATTCGATGCCACCTGTGTTCTGGCCGACGACCTCATCCTTATAGGATTTCATCTGGTTCCAATCGACCGAAGGCGCTTTGCCCTTAAGGCCCATGCCCGCGAAATTGTGCTGCGCTTCGTGGAGGCTGTGGGTCGCGTGCAGCATCGCCTTTGACGGAATGCAACCGACATTGAGGCAGGTGCCGCCCAGCGTCTCGCGGCCTTCGACGACCGCCGTTTTCAGGCCCAGCTGGGCGCAGCGGATGGCCGAGACATAACCGCCGGGGCCGGCTCCGATGATGATGACGTCATATTGGGACATGGGTGTCTCCTAGCGGGTGTGTTACAATATGGTAAAAAGCAGTCTAGTTTTACGGTTGATCTGCAGTTTTGACGTGTTTAGCCAGTTTGCGTCCAAGGTTTAACTGAGGTCCCCATTTCGGTATTCCGGCTAATTCACACAGGCGGTGAGTGCTGTGATTCTGAAGCTGTTTGGAATTACGGATCGCGAACAACATCATATGAAGTGCCTTATCCCGATCAGGAGCTTGCCGATAGGCTATTCCAAGCAACTTAGCGAGTTCATTCTCTGTCATTTTACAATAGTCTCCATACAGCTTTACTAGTGCGCCCGGCATCGCCGGGCAGCGCCCGGACTTCCCCCATGGAGAGGGCGCTAAAGCACCCACCCCGAGGTTCGGACGTTGCCCTATGTTGCGAGCGCATGGCCAAGTCTTACAGATCCATCAACAGACGACGTGGATCCTCGAGCGCTTCTTTGACGCGCACAAGGAAGGTTACGGCGCCTTTGCCGTCGACAATCCGGTGGTCATAGCTGAGCGCCAGATACATCATCGGGCGGATGACGACCTGTCCGTTGATCGCGACGGGGCGGTCTTGGATTTTGTGCATGCCCAAGATGCCCGACTGTGGTGGGTTCAGGATGGGCGAGGACATCAGAGAGCCGTAGACGCCGCCGTTCGAGATGGTGAACGTACCGCCCTGCATTTCGGCCATGCTGAGTTTGCCGTCGCGGGCGCGTTTGCCTTTTTGGGCGATGGCTTTTTCGATTTCGGCGAAGCTCATGCTATCGGCGTCGCGGATGACCGGAACAACCAGACCCGTTGGCGTGCCAGCGGCGATGCCCATGTGAACGAAGTTCTTGTAGACGATGTCGGTGCCGTCGATTTCGGCGTTGACCTCGGGGACTTCCTTTAGCGCGTGGCAGCAGGCCTTGGTGAAGAAAGACATAAAGCCAAGACGGGCACCGTGCTTCTTTTCAAACAGGTCTTTGTATTCGCGGCGCAGAGCCATCGTTTCGGTCATGTCCACCTCGTTGTAGGTGGTCAGCATGGCGGCAGTGTTCTGGCTGTCTTTCAGGCGCTTGGCGATGGTCTGACGCAGGCGGGTCATTTTGACCCGTTCTTCGCGGGACGCATCGTCAGCCGAAACCGGTGCGCGAGGTGCGGCGGGGGCTGCGGTCGGGGCTGGGGCGGCTGCGGCCACGGCTTTGGCCACGTCTTCTTTCATTACGCGTCCATCGCGGCCAGATCCGGTGACGGCATCGCGGCTGATGCCGGCTTCGGCCATGGCCTTTTTGGCGCTTGGGGCGTCTTCAACATCCGCGCTTGGGGCTGGGGTTGAAACGGCTGATGGGGCCGAGATCGCAGGTGCCGTCGCGCTGCCTGACGCAGAAATACCGCCAAGTTTTGCGCCAGCGGCTACAGTTTCGCCATCGGCTGCGATAATTTCGGTCAAAACGCCAGCGGCTGGCGCTGGGACTTCTACCGAGACCTTGTCGGTTTCAAGTTCGCACAGCATTTCGTCTTGCGCGACGGTGTCGCCGACCTTTTTGAACCAGCTTGAAACGGTCGCCTCAGAGACGCTTTCGCCGAGGGCTGGAACCATGACGTCAACGCCGTCGTTACCTGTGCTTGCGGCTGGCGCGGCTTTTGCGGCCTTTGCGGGGGCGGCAGTTGCGGCCCCTGCTGCGCCGATCATCGCGAGAAGGGCGTCGACGCCGACGGTTTCGCCCTCGGCGGCTACGATTTCGCCCAAGGTTCCAGCGACAGGCGAGGGCACCTCGACCGTGACTTTGTCGGTTTCAAGCTCGCAGAGCATTTCATCGACGGCGACGCTATCCCCTGGCTTTTTGAACCAAGTGGCGACGGTTGCTTCGGTGACGGATTCACCAAGGGTTGGGACACGTACTTCGGTGCTCATGAGTTATTTCCCTTCGATCGTCAGCGCTTCGTCAACGAGCGCCTGTTGTTGTGCTTTGTGAGTTGAAGCCAAGCCAGTTGCTGGCGAGGCGGATGTGGCGCGTCCGACATAGCGTGGACGCTCGTTTTTGGCTTTGATGCGTTTGAGAACCCATTCGAGGTTGGGTTCGATGAACGTCCATCCGCCTTGGTTCTTTGGTTCTTCCTGACACCAGACCATTTCCGCGCCCTTAAAGCGTTCAAGCTCTTTGACCAGAGACATGGCCGGGAACGGGTAGAACTGTTCGAGACGCAGCAGGTACACGTCGTCGATGCCGCGCGCGTCGCGTTCTTCAAGCAGGTCGTAGTAAACCTTGCCTGAACACATGACGACGCGTTTGATGTTGTCGTCGGTGGCCAGCGTGGTGTCCGAGTTGCCTTTTTGGGCGTCGTCCCAAAGAACACGGTGGAAGCTTGATCCGGTCGTAAAGTCTTCGGTGTTTGAGACAGCCATTTTGTGACGCAAAAGCGATTTCGGCGTCATCAACACCAGCGGCTTGCGGAAGCTGCGGTGAAGCTGGCGGCGCAGGATGTGGAAGTAGTTCGCAGGGGTCGTGCAGTTGGCGACGATCCAGTTGTCCTGTCCACACATCTGCAAGAAACGCTCAAGCCGCGCCGAGCTGTGTTCGGGGCCTTGGCCTTCGAACCCGTGGGGCAGAAGCATCACGAGACCGGACATGCGCAGCCATTTGCTTTCGCCTGAGCTGATGAATTGGTCGAACATGATCTGAGCGCCGTTGGCGAAGTCGCCGAACTGGGCCTCCCACAAAACCAGTGAGTTCGGTTCAGCAAGCGAGTAGCCGTATTCAAATCCGAGCACGGCGTATTCAGACAGCATCGAGTCGATGACTTCGTACTGAGCTTGGCCTTCGCGGATGTTGTTCAGCGGGTAGTAACGTTCTTCCGTGTCTTGATTGATGATACCAGAATGACGCTGCGAGAACGTGCCGCGTGTGGAATCCTGACCTGAGAGGCGGACCGGGTAGCCTTCGGTCATGAGTGATCCAAAGGCGATGGCTTCGCCTGTTGCCCAGTCAAAGCCTTTGCCGCTGTCGAACATCTTCGTCTTCGTTTCAA
>Ga0316204_10001777_pt1 | contig 54668 bp, 40 predicted proteins | sample 6monrhotite_MG_2_FD_205661 | JGI IMG/M metagenome (GOLD analysis project Ga0316204, IMG submission 205661) | Microbial mat bacterial communities from mineral coupon in-situ incubated in ocean water Damariscotta River, Maine, United States -... | ecosystem: Environmental > Aquatic > Marine >... | reverse complement strand
CGTTATAGCAAGCCCCTTTTTGTCCACAGCGTCGTTGCTTCTCCTTACATAGAATGGCTATGCTGCGTCGTCGCGTCTCGCGGTAAACAAAAATCATCGCACTCTAAACACCTAAATCTCAATCGCTTTGGGTATATTAAAGCATAATCGGGGGCCCCTAACTCCCTGTACCCACTCAACAACATCAAGCGGAACCACAATAAGCGGTTCGTTAGCCATAGTGAAGTGAAACCGATCGATCGTGTAGCAGCAACCGGCCTTGCTCTTTTAACCATTAATCATTGTGCGCCATACTAGGGAGAGGGGTGTAGAGCCAGGAGTGTAGCCCCGAAACTGACCTATTACCCACGTTCACTAACCCCTATAAATACCACTATTTATCGAGTAAAAACATTACCCGCATGTCGTTGAGTGCAAACATTAATGGGCATTATGAACCTTTTCTTCGGTGCCACCTGGTTTTGTTTCCAATCTAATTGATTCCGACCTAAATAGATCCGTTTCTGGGCCACCCTCCTACTGACTAAGTTCATAAATATCGGGGGGTTGCTTGGTATTGCCAGCACGAAATGATTCATTACTAACCAAATAAACATGAAAACAATGACCCTAATTCAACGAATAAGACCGCTCACATCCCGGCTGATGCTCATTAAATGGTAAATTCTAGACAGCCACACCTCAACACAATACAATACAATCCCCACTGATCGTGCGCTTCACAGCGGCATCGTTCAACCGATATTTATGCCTTACGCTGGATAGCGGCCGGGGGTATAAATGCTTTTATGTTAGGTTTTTAAGAAGGAATATTATGCTAGCAGGATTTGAGTTAAGAGAAACTCCCGAAAAAGGAGAAGGTATTTTTGCCACTAAATCATTTAAGGTTGGTGACATAGTGATGGTTGGCGTTATTGAGAAAAGACTTAATGGCAATCACTCCCATGCTTCGCAAATAAGAGAAAATGAGTACGTCCTTCACGCAGGAATGATCATTAAAGTTAATCATTCCTGCGGCCCCAACTGTGGTATCAAGGTGAATAAAACCGGCGCTCATGATTATGTCTCGATGAAGAATATCAGCATTAACGAAGAAATTACGTTTGATTATGCGATGAGAAATTACGCCATTGATTATTTTCCGGTAAAATGCATGTGTGGTTCCGTAAAATGTCGAGGTAATGTTACCGGGTGGCAAAGCTTGTCAAACGAAAAAAAGAAGGAGTATGAAGGATTTGTAGCCCCGTATTTACTTGAATTAGATGTGGATGCTTGTTTATCGGTAAATTAACACTGCAAGATATAGATATAGGCAACCAAATTTGGTGATCGAACGGAACGCGACCGCGGAGATGCATTAGGTGGTATGAATTTCGTTTTGATTAACGGGCTTGCCAGTGTCGTACCCTTTGTCACCTCCGCGTATCACTGATCTTAGCAGCAAGTATTGGCAATGAATCGATAGGTACACCGGCGTTAATACGAGTAGAATAAAAAGCATCTCTGACCAAATGGGGCGCTTTGTATATGGCCTAATTGGTTTAAGCCTGGGCCTAATCAGTCTTGCAATGATGGTAGTTGCCTTATGGGAGATTTGGGTCTCAGTACACGAAAAAACCCTACTGGTGAAAGCCCTTCTTGATGCAATCGGCTTAATTGTGATTGGAATGGCCGTCTTTGATGTTTCCAAGTTTTTGCTGGAGGAAGAAGTCTTTCACAGTAGGGGTGCGAAATCACCCTCAAAACAGCGAGATACCTTATCGAAGTTTCTCGTCATCATTGCCATCGCGGTAAGTCTGGAAGCCCTGGTGTTCATTTTTGACGCTGGAAAAAGAGACATTAGTAATTTAATTTACCCAACGTTTCTGTTAATCGCTGCGGTTTTGGTAGTGATCGGTCTTGGTGTGTATCAAAAACTGACTCGAGATGAAGCGAGTTAGACACTATACAGCCCATTGTCACGATGACAGTTCGATGTGACAGTAGCGCATTCATTCAGGTGGCATCTATTTGATGATTAAGAGGAAATGCATGACAGCGAATTTTGGCAATATAAAGATTAACCACCGTTTTCAGTTTCTCAATTCCGCGGCACATCGCTTGCGACACGCGGCCACCGATACTTGTCGCTAACTCAATATAACCTCTGACGGTAAAACAGCGCTTTATCTCATGCATCAAAGATTGCGTCTTATTACATTACATCACCAAGGTCTTACTACTGTAAGACCTTTTGGTAAGGGTAACCAGGCAGCTAAACGCGCATTGGAGCATCTAGGGTACATTCAAATAGATACGCTTTCTGTTATTGAGCGCGCCCATCATCATACGCTCTGGACCCGTATCCCAGATTATCAACCCGATTATCTTTATCAGTTAGTGCGAGAGCGGAGTGCTTTCGAATATTGGTTTCACGCTGCTTCCTACTTGCCGATGAGCAACTATCGTTTTGTTTTACCACAAATGTCTGCGATAAAACGTGGAGAGTCGCCTTATTACACCAATGTGGACACTAAATACATGCGCCATGTTCTTGATCGAATTCGTATCGACGGGCCACTTAAGGCCAGAAATTTTGAATCAACAACAAAAAGCAGTGCAAAATGGTGGAATTGGAAACCAACTAAGCGCGCGTTGGAAAAACTCTTCATGCAAGGTGACCTTATGATTACGAATCGTGATGGTATGGAGAAAGTCTATGACCTGACCGAAAGAGTCTTACCTGATAAGACCAATACCAGCGAGCCTTCCTTGTTAGAGTTCTCCGAATACTTAATTAACCAAGCGATGAAAGCTAATGGATTTACCACCCTCAAACAGCTGACACATTTAAGACCAGGTAATAAATTACGAAAAACACTCCATACGATTTTGCAGCAAAAAATTGAACAAGGGACACTGATAGAACACTGCATAGATGGTATACCACCGGTATATACCACTCAGAATACTCTTGATACAAAGATAAATCGACCGGCGACAAATGTTCGGCTGTTATCGCCATTTGATAACGCAATCATTCATCGAGATAGAGTTCAGCACTTGTTTGAGTTTGATTACAAACTTGAATGTTACACACCAAAAGAAAAACGTCAATTTGGCTATTTCTGCTTACCGATCCTTTATAAAGATAGGTTGGTCGGTCGAGTGGACTGTAAGGCACATCGTAAGACCGGTGATTTTGAATTAATTAATTTACACATTGAGTCTAAAAATATAAGTCTGGATAGTTTTATACCTTGTTTTTCAAAAGCGGTTTATCGCTTTTCCATATTCAATAATTGTCGGTCCATACGGGTATCCAACGTTAACCCAAAAAAGCTGACAGGCACTTTTAGACGAGCACTAAGCGCTTTTGAGCAGGAATCATAGACGCTGATAGAGATACCCAACTTTGCAATGTGGCACTGGCTAAAAATATTAACATTAGGTGTTAAGTGTACTTCCTTTTTGATTCATGGGACCAAAAGCATGGCACCAAAAGTAGGCTCCTTAAGAAAGGCAAAATAACGCGTAATAGCCAGTCTATTGTAAGGAATTTCAAAGCTTCCGCATCCTGCTCACGCCCCTTGTCTACATCCCTGTAGACAACGCCATCAGGACAAAAATAGGACAGCAATAAAGCCTAAATCCCAAATACTTTGGGTATATTATGGATTCCTGGCCAACCAGTGTCACCAGCAAACGCTCACAAGATTCAGCACGGTTTAGCGCAGCCGCCAGCTAAGCCCGACGGCAAGCCATAAGCCAATTTAATGCGCCAGCGAGATGTTGAGCTGGCATAACCCCTGAACCATAGCCGTTGTCACCGATGGTGATAATGACGTGTAAATAATAACCTGGGAATTGCTTGATGGTGATCGCACGAAACGCTTGATAACTGACCAGACAAATTCGAAAACAATGATCAGGATTAAACCAACACGATAACGCACTCCCCGCCCGACACTCACTAACTCAAAAATACCTTTAGACAACAAACTTGCAACACAATACAATCCCCTCCCTGACAATGCGCTTCACAACGGCATAGTTCAACAGACATTTATACCCCGTGCTAAACACCACGGGTATAGATACTTATATGTTAGACATTTCTTAGCAGGAACGCCGGGAAACGTAATTCACACGTATGAGATTGAATTATTTCGACTATTTTAGAGCAATAACAATTGTGCTTATTGTTGCGGGACACTCATACCCTCCTTGGGCAATAGACTCAATACCTGAAATGATTCTTGCTAATTTAATTAATGGCGGGACTGCGCTGTTTGTGTTTATTTCGGGCTTCTTCTTCCATCATGTTTTCTACACAAACTTTCATTACAAACGTTTCATCATTAAAAAATCTAAAAACGTATTATTACCTTATGCCGTATTTAGCACCATAGGATTCACTTATATTGTAATTTATTTGAATATGCCGCACAGCATGCTAACGCGCGAGCTAAATACCTTTTATGATGTTTTCATTTTATTTGCTCAATACCTATGGACAGGTCGAACATTAACCGGTTATTGGTATATTCCCTTCATCATGATCATATTTATAATCTCCCCCCTATTTGTTGCCTATATAAAATTATCCATACAACGACAAGTGTATATATTTATCGTCATGCTATGTATTTCCATGCTCATTCATCGCCCAGAATACTCCTTGTCACCATTTCATTCAGTTATTTACTTTTCACCAATATATCTTTTTGGCATTATTTTTTCTATGCAAAAAGATACCGTATTAAAACACATCAATAATAGAACCTTAATTCTGGGGATAGCTGTACTTGCTGTTTCGTTAACACAGGTTATTCTTTACGGAACATTTGGTAACTTTCACAAACCAACAATGATCTCATTTAATGGGGTTGATATACTCATCATTCAAAAAACATTTATGATATTGTTTTTCCTGTCAATGTTACAAAAAATTAACCACAGGGAGATACCGACATTAAAATATATAGCATCAATTAGTTTTGCCATTTATTTTTTGCACCCTTATGTTTTATTCTTTATGTCGTATTATTCCTTAGCCCAGTACATTGACTTCCTTCCTGGGTTTGCAATATTTGTCATTAAAACCTTTCTGGCTGTGAGTATTAGTGTCATTATCGCTAATTTAATAAAAGTCACAATGCACAAAAAAAGTGCCTATGTTGTTGGTTGGTAGAATTTGTAGGACAACCCTATATGAGCCACACTCGGATCAAGCGGCAAGGCATTATTATTTCTGTTGATTTCGCCACTAAATTCATTGCTAACCCATTGCAAATAGGCAATCCGATTAGCAACGTTGTATGCTTCATCGGCCACCACCACGGTTAAAGCCAGGTACTGATAGAAAACACTTATACCGGGTCGCTGCAACGGCGAGGATACTGGCGGTGGCGTAACCCAGGATACCAAAACCGACACATCCATCCTTGCATGATGGATGTATAACGAAATGTCAGATAATATAGGATGTTGACAGCGTATAATATGTGAATAAAAATAGTATTCTCGATAGGCAATTCTGGTTAGAATCAATCAACTGCACCGCCGTGGTAAGTGAAGCGTGGGATTGGCGGCATCATAAGATGCCACCCTATCCCAAATAAGTATATGGAATAGAGGCAACACAATGAAGAAACGAAATGATGATATCGCCAAAAAATATACTGGCGCTTTGTCTGGAAAAAACAACAGCATAATTTCTGCCACCGGAAACGCCAAATTTGCTAATTATGCGAACAGGAATAGTGGTGCTATCCCCCCGGAATTATGGAATACATCATTCGGTTGTGGTGATCCAGTCGCATTTTCTGCAGTTGAACCTGGCCAAGCCGTCCTTGACCTTGGGTGTGGCACTGGACTTGACCTTATTCTTTCTGCGGAGAAAGTCGGCTCAAATGGCCGCGTGATTGGCGTTGACATGACTGATGAAATGCTACTAAAAGCCAGGAGAAATATTAGCGCATCCGGGCACAAAAATATTGACGTTCGAAAAGGCCTAATAGAGTCCTTGCCGGTTCAGTCTAATTCAATCGACTGGGTAATATCAAACTGTGTTATTAACCTTTCAGCAGATAAAAACAGAGTATTTGACGAAATTTTTCGGGTTTTAAAACCTGGCGGAAAAATGCTGGTATCGGATATTGTGGCTGATGATTTGCCATTTTGGATAAGACATAGCGGCTTGCTCAGGGCCGCATGTGCGGGCGGAGCAATCTCCGAATCAAAGTATTTGTCTGGCTTAGCATCGGCTGGATTGCATAACGGTCATATATTGGCGAGGCAATATTATGAGCCCAGCCAAATGGCATCGATTGTTACCGACGCGCTACCTCTACACATTGCTAACTTATCATGTTGTGGAAAATCAATCACTAAATCAGCATTAATGCGTGCAGCCACGCCTATCGCAAAAAAACTATGGGGTGCACGAGTTTATGCTGAAAAGCCGCATTCGCATTAATGCCTTGTTTGCGACCGAACAGAGCACTCACTACCGCCACAGCACCAATTTGTACCATATGGACTTAGTTAGCCAGGAGAGCTTGTCCGCCTAGGGGTTCCTATTGGCACCCGCACAATACTAATGTAGGAAAATGATTCAATTACCTTAACACAGGAGATAACTTACAATGACCGAAAATCCCGTAGGTTGGTTTGAAATTTATGTAAATGACATGGTTCGAGCCAAGGTTTTCTATGAATCCGTTCTTGGCGTCCAGTTAGAAAAACTAGGCGACCCGAATGACACTGACATTGAAATGTTTTCATTTCCATCGGACATGGAAAAATATGGTGCTACTGGGGCACTTGTTAAAACGGCTGACGTCCAAGCCGGAGGAAACAGCACGTTGGTGTACTTCGCTTGTGACGATTGTTCAATCGAAGAATCGCGTGTAGAAAATTGTGGCGGGAAAATCCAAAAACCCAAAATGTCAATTGGGGAGCATGGCTTTATATCTTTAGCAGTAGACACCGAGGGAAATATGTTCGGCTTGCACTCAATGAATTAGCATTAGCCTGACAACTCGAAGCGATACACCGTTCACGCCATTAAGAATACTGCCTCCTCAGAAAACACGGCCAAACGACCAAACCACCCGGTTTGCTTTGGGGCAATTTCTATCGATGAAGCTGCATGGTGAATCCTATTATAAAGGTCACCAGCAGCGCGTAATGGACCATGTAGAGCAATTGCCAATGAATCAGAAAGCATAATAAATAATATATTTTCAAATTCAGGTTGACAACCCTCGGCTATTGACCAATACTTGACTGATCAACTACATATCAAGGTGTTTGAAATGGCCGCAATTCCTCAAAATATGGCATTCATTATAAATTTATGGACCATCAATACAATTACGTCAAAAAAAATTGACGCATGTTTAGGCTCTATCCATGGCATTGGCTTTACGGAATACATGGTTTTATTTCATCTCAATAATGCCCATAAGAAAACCATGCGTCGTATTGATTTGGCTCAAAACCTGGGACTAACGGCTTCAGGTATTACAAGATTAGCATCGCCAATGGAAAAAATTGGCTTGGTGCAAAAAGAGGCTAACCCAAGAGATGCCAGGGTAAGTTTGGTAAAGCTCACTGCGGCTGGGGCAACGGTGTTAAGTGATGCAACAACCAGCTTAAAAGAAACTTCAAATCAGATACTAAAAGACATTGAAAATGAAAAACTGACTGATACACTAACGGTATTTAAAAGCATCGGTAAAGACCTGTTCATTTAAAATAAGGCGGAACTCCCACTAAATTGACCCTGTTACTGCAACAACCAGTGTGCTGCGGGCCTGTCGACACTTATGCATCATTGAAACGACCTGCTTACATCGTTAAACACTCATTGTTGATTTTGAGCGATACCTAATTATGGTGCATTAATTGATCTACTACATAACCAAGATTGCAATTACGACCATTCTCATTGTAGCAATCTCTGAAATTTCCAAGCGAAGTTCATTTGCGGGGGCATTGTTGGCCTCGATACCATTAGTCTCGGTGCTGGCAATGCTCTGGCTCTATGTGGATACCAAAGACGTGGAAAAGATCAGTGCGCTGGCAACCAGCGTCTTTTGGCTTGTGTTACCTTCGTTGGTTTTGTTTGTTACCTTGCCATTGTTGCTAAAACAGGGCTTACATTTTTATTTCAGTATTAGCCTTTCAATTGGATTAACTATCGGGGCTTATTGGCTCATGGTTGTTATTTTGAATCACTATGGAATTAAGTTGTGAGTGCCGACCAGGCGCCCACAACCAATACTCGTCGTAACCGGGCTTATTGGGATGGGATACTTGTTCACATAATCAACTCAACCTTATGAGGCTCATCACCATGGCCATAACCGTCGATGTCATTATAAATTCAACCATTGATACCGTTTGGAAAACATGGGTTTCACCAGATGACATTAAAATCTGGAACGCCGCATCTGACGACTGGCATACGACCATTGCGGACGTTAATCTCACGGTTGGCGGTGAATTTTTATCAAGGATGGAGGCAAAAGACGGTAGTGCCGGGTTTGACCTCACCGGTGTTTATACAAACATCATCGACAAGCAATTAATTGAGTTTTCGCTGGAAGACGGTCGTAACGTTAGTGTTGTTTTTGAAGCAATACCAACGGGAGTCAAAATAACGGAAACATTTGATGCAGAGCAGGAAAATACAATACAGGCTCAAAAACAAGGCTGGCAGTCCATTCTAAACAACTTTGCCAAATATGTTGAAGCATTAAATTAAGCAATGCCGGCTAAAAACTAGATGCCAGACACTATATAAAGCGGGTCTTACTTTATTAAGAAGAAAATGTCGTCGCGCGCTCACTCTTTAGGAAGATGGGTATTCCCTGGTAATCTAATAATGCCAAAGACTTAACCTTGTTTCTAAGCACTCAACTGATGAATTTGACGTGATCACTACCATCTAATTACAATATTGAACCGGTATCAAGTGCAAATGACGGCTTTAATCCCAAGCGGTATAACCAATAAGGTAAAATGATCAGTGACACAATTGCCATGCATTCCCTATAATCAGGCATTGACTTAATTAAACATTGTTTTAAATAGACGTTGATTATAGGATTATAGTAAACCCCACAAATACTAAACCTAACTATGTAAATTTTACGTAGCTAACTCATGGGACGACATTATGAAATTATTAGCATTTGCGGCAAGCAGCAGCAGGCAGTCAATCAACAAAAAAGTGGCAACCTATGCAGCAGTGTTAGTTGAAAACGCTCAAACAGAAATATTGGATTTAAATGACTATGAAATCCCGATATTCAGTGAGGACAAAGAAAAGGCGCTGGGGCAACCCGCGCTGGCAATTAATTTCCTGTTAAAAATAGGCAATAGTGATGCCGTTATCATTTCATTCGCGGAACATAATGGCGCTTACACTGCCGCGTATAAAAATTTATTTGACTGGTGCTCCAGAATCAACCGAGATGTTTTCCAGGGAAAACCCCTTGTATTTCTGTCAACCTCGCCTGGGGCAGGCGGTGCGGCGAATGTTTTAGCGGCGGCAAGTAAATCAGCAAAATATTTTGCCGGAGACCTGAAGGCAACCCTATCAATTCCAAGTTTTTACGAAAACTTTGACGTGGAATCAGGACGCATTAAAAACAGCGACATTAACCGCGAACTAATCAAGACCGTTAACAGTCTGGTTACGACTGCCCCATAAAATTCCGATCCTTGTTATACAGAAACAGGTTAGGCAGGCTAAGCGAAATTATTAAACGAGCACATATCGTAATTAATACATAAGCACCTACCCGTAAAACACGCTTGCTCACATTGGATATGCTCTTAGCTGTGATGGTTAGCACCACAGAAAAATAGACACCAAAATCCTGTTTCCAGTTCTATTTCTTAAACAAACCGCTAAAAATATACATTCAAAATATAAATCAACAATAATCTGTCACACCTGGCCATTGAATTCTGTCTAATTAAGTAGAACCAAAAATCTTTGGCTACACAAGAGGCTAAATTGCGAGATGAGCGATAATCTATATCAATTGGTACGTGACGCCCAGCGAGGTGATCGCGTTGCACTGGAACAGGTGGTGCGAAATATACAGGACAGTGTGCATCATTTATCGATGCGTATGTTGGTTAACCCCGAAGATGCCAACGATGCCACACAGGAAATTCTAATTCTTGTTATTACCAAACTGTCAACGTTTGAAGGGAAAAGCGCTTTTCAAACATGGGTATACCGCGTCGCGGTGAATTATATTCTGAATGCCAAAAAAGTGTCCGCCCGAGATTTAGGGCTAAATTTTGAGATGTTCCAGACAGATCTGGAGGCTGGCCTTACCGCCGATGCAACGTTAACCGCCGAAAACAGTGTACTGATAAACGAACTCCGAATTGCATGCACCATGGCGATGTTGCTTTGCCTTGATATTAAACACCGCGTGGCGTATGTGCTTGGTGATATTTTGGAACTCAATCACAACGAAGCAGTTGAAATACTCGATATATCCAAGGAAAACTATCGCAAACGACTGTCCCGCGCCCGAACGGATATTTTGGCATTTATGTCGCAAAGCTGCGGCCTGGTCAACGAAAACGCCAAATGCGCCTGCCCGCGCAGATTACCAACAGCAATGGCGATGGGACGCATACGCGCCGAGAAACTCACCTATTCCACAAACAATGCCCCCACCTATACCGATGTTTTAGCAAAAACTAAAAAACTGGAGACATCACTCAAGGCATTATGCCTGCAAAATGCAACCCCACAATTTAACAGCCCCAAAGATTTTGGCTCGTATATCTCTGACATGGTGGAAGGAAACGTATAACCCCCATCACTTACTATTTTTGTTACAAACAACACCAAGGATAATCCTATGATCAAAACATTGCTCGCAATCAGCATTACCACATTAAGTATTATCGCACTTGCAAATGATAACCCAGGGGGAAAAATGTCGACAGACCAACAAACAGTATTAAACGTAATTGAGCGCATGACAGCGGCGTTTCAAAAGGGTGATATTGAGGGTGTTATGGCCAGTTATGAGGCAAAAGCAACCGTGATATTCGAACCAGGTAAACCCGTGTCGGATTCAGCCGTATTGCGTAACATGTTCAAAGGCGCATTTACCTTAAACCCAACATTTAGTTACAGCGGACATGAAGTCTTTGTATCGGACGATATCGCCGTTCATTATGCACCATGGACCATGAAGGGAAAAGCACCGGATGGTGGCAACATTGAACAAAACGGGCTATCAGTGGCAGTGCTTCGTCGCCAACCAGATGGGCAGTGGTTAATGGTTATTGATAACCCTCATGGCCAGCATCTGATGGATCGATAATGACAAGCCTACGATTTCGGTTTTCTAAACAGACTCATGCGGATTTAAACCTATTCAGCACCTGAGCGGCTGCATTTAAACCACTGACGGACAACAATAATCCTAAAATCATCACCGATATCCAATTACCTGGCATTAAGGGTAATCTAACATTTACGGGCGTACATTTATGAACGTACGCCCATAAATGTAAAAATCATTGCATTAACAATGTCCCTGGTCTTATCATCCGTACCTGGGTTTACCTGCGAATGTGTTATCCTGCTTCATGGCGTGGCTCGATCAGCTGCCTCGATGGGACAACTCGAAACCGCGCAGTCTGAAAACGGATATTACGCTGTAAATATCGATTACCCGTCCAGGGAAAGCCCATCGAAGCCATCCGCCGTCACAAAGCCTGCAACTGAGAATAGGCCCTGCTAAATGCTGCGCAGTCGTTGTTAAATCACCGCGTTAACTATTCAGGCTTTGAACCACTATTGCTAATGCACTAAAGGAATGATGGCCACGTACTTAACTTCAGAAAAATCCAATTAAAGAAAAAACCAATTTAACAAAAACCATAATTATGACACTAAACCCAACCCCCACGCTCATTACCAGTCTGTACTGGATCACATTAATAGCCGTCGTCGTCTCGTCAGCTTCAGGCGTACTTAAGGCAGGCTTTAAAAAATTCGATCTTTTTGGCGTCATCATCATCGCTGTCGCCACCGGGCTTGGCGGTGAATCGTTACGCGATGTCTTGCTGGACCGTGAGGTGTTCTGGATTAGGGATCAAATATTTTTTTTCGCATCCCTTATTAGTGCCATAGTGATTTTTGTTACGGCACGTTTGATGGTGATTTCACCCCGGTTTTTCCTGATTCCCGATGCCGCTGGCCTGGCAACGTTTAGTATTGCCGGGACGTTAGTAGCCCTGATGGTGGGGGCACCCTGGCTGGTCGCGAGTTTCATGGGGGTAATGACGGGTACGATGGGCGGGATTTTCCGTGACCTATTAAGCAATGAACCGCCCGTTGTTTTTCAAAGTCAGCTTTATGCAACCGTATCATGGGGTGGTTCGCTATTCTTTATTGGCCTAATGTCATTAAACCTGGATGCTACACTGGCGGCGGTTATCGCGGGAATCGGTATTTTTGTGGCTCGATTACTTGCCATTTATTTTAATGTTAGCCTGCCAAGGTTTCGGTTCAAAACCTAAGGTGCCTCAACACAGCCCTGGAACAAATAGGCTGTGCAATTATGCCTAAACGCGACGGGTATATATCTGTTTACAGCATTAAGGCAACGTTAAGCCCCTATTGATAGTAAATACCTCGATGCCAACCGCAATGATCAAAACGCCGAAACTGGGATTTATGTCCGGTTTTTGATCATTTCCTTCCCTGCAAATAATGAATTTCGATGAATTCATTTTAAGTCGATTTACACACCAGGATTAGCAAGCTAAGCTTTGTTGTAGCCATTGTTTTAGATTGGTTATTTGATAGTTATTCAACATTTATGCAGCCGTTATTCAACAACCCGGATTCTACAGATTGATTACCATGAAAGATTACCCAGAAAATGCTCTTGGATTTACCGGCACCGGCCTGAAGCGGGTCTTGTTATCCGTAGCCAGGTTAACAGCCTGGTTGTTAATAAGCGTGTTGTGTACCACTGTCAATGCCGTTGCGGGCGATGTCTATAAATGGACGGATCAGGACGGCAATGTACATTACGGTGCTCAGCCGGAATCCAGCAACGCTCAAACACTCAACATTAAGGTGACACCATCAACCCCGTCAAATAATGAGAAGGATGAAGCTGAAAGTGGTACTGCCGCTGGCACAGACGAATCAGATGGAACCCCATCCACCGACAGTCAATCGGCGAGCCAGGCGGACATCGACGCAAAAAATGCGGAAATTAGTAAAAAGAATTGTGAGGTTATTAAAAAACGACTCGCGGCCATTCAGCGCGGTGGCCGTTTATATGAAATGGATGACAACGGTGAACGCCAGTATTGGGATGACAAGACCCGGACATCCAAGCTGGACCAAGCCCAGTCCGACGTGAAAAAGTGGTGTGACTAACCCCGGATTAGCCGCACCACTACTTCAAGTCAATGATGATAAAGCCACATTAGTGGTGATCTGCAGTTATGCTTTGTCACCATCCACGGCCATAAGAATACCGTCCTACCGATTAGTCAACAGGCGCTTAAAAAACGCCGGTGCCGCCAAAGCCGCTTGATGGATAGCCGCATTGTAATATTCCGTTTCAAATGCTTTGTTTAGCGCATCCTGCTCGCGAAAACCAGGTAATGATCCCACATCGGTCTTGGCAGCCATGGTGGCTGACCACCAGCCGCTGGGGTAAACACATTGTGGAAAGTTAAGTGTGGCGAGATTGCTGAATCCAGCGCCCTGAAATGCATGGTACATTTGTTGAATAATGCTCATGTGAATCAACGGGGATTCACTTTGTTGCACCAACAAGCCGTGCTGATTTAAGGCATGATGGCAATTTTTATAAAAAGGCAGTCCAAACAATCCCTCTGCCGGCCCCACCGGATCCGTGCTATCAACAATAATAATATCAATGCTGCCCTTGCTGGCATCGGCCATCCATTGAATGCCATCGATAAACTGCAGCTCAGCCCGCGGATCATCATTAGCATCACACAGCTCAGGGAAATACCGTTCAGCCAGTCGTGTAACCCGCTCGTCGATATCTATTTGCGTGACTTTTTCCACCCCCGGGTGTTTCAAAACCTCTCGCAAGGTGCCACAATCACCGCCACCGATAATCACCACATTCTTAGGATCAGGGTGACTGAACAGCACGGGATGCGACATCATTTCGTGATAAATAAAGTTGTCACGGTCTGATAACATAATACAATCATCAATCACCATCAGGGTGCCAAAGGCATCTGTTTCATAAATGGCAATGTGTTGAAAAGGCGTCTGCTCCTCATGGGTCTTTTCAGACACCTTAAGCGAAAACGCTGACCCGCTGGATGCGGAAATTTCTGTAAACCATTTGTCATCTAATGTCATATAATCACCTCGTGCTACAAAATACACCCACAATCCAGCTTGACGGAATGCCGAGGTAACGCGACAATTCAAGCTAAAAGGCGGCAAACAATACCCCATTTAGCCCCCTGGTATCAAGCTTGGTATTAACCGAACATTAACAAACCACTAATTGATTGATAATTATGAATAAATGGTCCATTCAAGACGCAAGGGCACTGTACAATATCAAGCACTGGGGCGGCGGATACTTCGACATTAATGAACAGGGCAACGTGGCAGCCAACGCAAGTCGCCATTGCACATCGCCCAACATTGATGTGTACAGCCTCCTTGATCAGATTAAAAATGCAGACCTCTCGCTACCCACGCTGATTCGATTTCCTCATATTCTGGATGATCGCATTGAATATCTCACCCAGGCGTTTACGAATGCCGCAACGTCCCAGAACTATAGTGGAAACTATACCGCTGTTTACCCGATTAAGGTTAACCAGGAGCACAGCGTCGTTAGCGAGATTATAAAGCCCGCTAACCACCACGTTGGCCTGGAGGCTGGAAGCAAACCTGAGTTGTTGGCCGTTCTCGCCTTATCGAATACAGCGCAAGGTGTCATTATTTGCAATGGTTATAAAGACCGGGAATACATCCGTCTGGCACTCATAGGACAGCAGCTGGGTTACCGCATATTTATCGTGCTGGAAAAGGCCTCTGAACTGGATATTGTTATTGAACAAGCCAAAGCACTGCAAATTACCCCCATCCTGGGCATACGGGCACGACTTGATTCCATTAGCGATGGCAAGTGGCAGAACACAGGCGGTGATAAAGCGAAATTCGGATTATCCGCAAGCCAGGTACTTAAAATCATTGATCGCTTAAAACAGGCAAACCTGATTGATGCACTGGCATTATTGCATTTTCATTTAGGATCACAAATCGCCAACATTAACGACATTCAAACCGGCATGTCAGAATGCGCGCGCTATTATGCAGAGTTGCATAACAATGGCGTGAACAATTTAAATTATGTGGATGTTGGCGGTGGCCTGGCCATTGACTACGATGGCACCCGGTCACGTAATTATTTTTCGCTAAACTATACCATTGACGAATATGCCAGTGTTATCGTTAATACGTTAAAAACTGTTTGCGCACAACACCAGCTCAACGAACCCAATATTATCACGGAGTCCGGGCGCGCCATGGTAGCCCACCACGCCATGCTGGCGATTGAGGTGATTGAAACTGAGCGAACGCCAAGCCTCGCCCCTTCTCTTGCCGACAACGCTAGTGCCGCCAATGAAACCCTCCCGGAAGAAGTGATAAAGTTTGGCCAGCTACTGCATGGTTTATGTCAGAATGAACAGCAACCAGCGGAATGCTACCTCCAGGCCAAACAATCCATCAGCGATATCAATCAACGCTTTAAGTCGGGCAAGATCAGCATTCAGCATAAAGCCCTGGCCGAACAGTATTTTTACGCGCTATGCAACCAGGTACGAGAGCGTTTAAATATCGCCACAAAGGCGCACCGTGCCATCCTCGACGAATTAAACGAGAAACTGGCGGACAAATATTTTTGTAATTTCTCGTTATTTCAATCCGTACCTGACGTATGGGCAATTGAACAAATTTTTCCTATTATCCCCTTACACCGACATCTGGAAAAACCGGAACGACGCGGAACATTGCATGACATCACCTGCGACTCTGATGGGCGTATCGACCATTATGTCAATGGCGAAGGCATTGAATCGACTCTGCCGTTGCACGACGTTACGGCAGGCCAACCCTATTATTTAGGGATTTTTTTGGTCGGTGCATACCAGGAAATTCTGGGGGATATGCACAATTTGTTTGGCGACACGAACTCTGTTAATGTGGAGTTCATTGATGGCGCGTACAAACTGGGCAAAATACATCATGGTGACTCCATAGATTATGTACTGCGCCATGTGCACTTTGATCCTGATAAATTTTTAGCCCAATATAATAATAAACTGGAGCATGCCCAACTGACACCGGCGCAACACAAGCTCTATTTCCAGGAACTAAAAGCCGGACTCACCGGATATACCTATCTGGAAGACTAGCGTCTGTTGACATAGCTTACCGGTTAACCGATGAGCTATGTTGCTTTAACAATAATTGCTTCAAATATGTTACTTTAACTATGGTTAGTTTAAACATGGTTAGTGTAAACATGGTTGCTTTAACTATGATTACTTTAAACATGTTGATTTAAACATGCCACACGATACCTCTCACACAAATAATAGGATATAAGCGCTTGAACAGCCTAAATAATCAAATAACGCAAAACAACGCGAATCAGCCCCGCAACTTTAAAAAAATACGGCCCTCTTATGGTGCCAGAGTATTATCGCTATGCGTCGCGCTCTGCAGCTTTGCATTTACCAGCGCGCACGCTGAAGTCAGCCCGGTAACAATTACCGATGCTGACATTGTTCGCGCCCAATTTACCTCCGCAATACAGCAGAAGGAACCCACTGACAACGTTGTGTTACTCAGCAACAATAACGAACAGATTTATTTTTTTACAGAAATCAAAAATTACAACGGGGGCAAAATCACCCATCGGTGGGAATATCAGGGCACGGTAATGGCAGAGGTAAGCTTCGATATCGGTGGGCCACGCTGGCGCATTCATTCCAGCAAAAAACTCAAACCCCACTGGACAGGCATTTGGTCAGTCATCGTGCTGGACGAAACCGGCTCACCACTTAAAATCAGCAGTTTTGAAGTAATAGAACCATAACCACCCCGCGTAGTGCTTAAAAATCCATTTCGGGCGCATGCTCGGCTTCCGGCTCAGCCTGCCCGCTGACATCCGCTGTGCCATTAGGGGCATTTGATGGCACTACCATGGGCGCCTGGGGTGCGGTATTCCTCGGAGCGGTATCTGGCAATGGGGGTTGCACCAGATTATTTAATGTACCGGATGGTGCGGCAACATTATCCTCCAACCCTGCATCACCGCTGCCGGTGTTATTTGCATCAACAGTACCAACCTTGTTTTTGCTATCCTCAACCACATTAATCTGATCGCCATTAAAAACAGCCTCATTGGTACTAACCGGGGTTTCATTAACCTGGGCTTCATTAACCAAAGCATCTTTTACCGGAACGGCTTCAACCGCAATGTCCTTACTCGGAATCTGTTGCACAGTAACGTCTTGAATTGGTACAGCAGGCACCGAATCATCCGTAGCAAACACACCATCAGGTAGTGGTGCCTCATTTGCCGGCGCTAATTGAGCCGTGCCACCACTTACGACAGCACCTTGAACTGCGCGTTGCGCATCAATGACATCATCGCCTGGCACAGGCGGCATGACAGGTGTTGCCTGGCGCGCCAATCCTTCATTCCCTGCATTAATGACCGGTGGCTGGCCTATATCAGTCGGTTCCTCACCCGGCAATGGTGGCTGAACAGCCAATGGAACATCTTTTCCAGCAAATGTTCTTGGCTTAACAACGCCTCCAGCGTTTTTATTTGCCTGCTGCCGCGTAGGTGCACTATTATCGCGTTGTTTACTGGCTGCGCTATTATTAGCGGCATTGTTATTGGCTGCTTTGTTAGCAGAATTTAATACGGTAGGTTTTTCAGCAGGTTTATCATTACGGTCAATACGCGCCTGGGTTTCTTTGACCAGGGTCGCCGCATCTTTAACAATATCCTGTTTGCCCACCGCGGCCAGGTCGCTGATGGATTTTCCAGTAATCGCTTCCGCAATCGCCAGTTGCAATTGAATTTTCGTTTTATCATCCAGCGAATAGTAATAACCCGCAACACCAGCGACACCAATGGCAATCACTCCAAGGACAGTTTTACGGAACAACCCGCCCCGGCGACGGCGTTTCACATAGGGGATGTTGGCCTTTTTGATCAAATGTGGGTTTGTGTCCCGGCCACTAAACACCGCGCGATTCGCATCGGAGTGTGTAGCCAAGTCATCAAAGTCCAGAACGTCCTGATCCGCCGCGGTGGCATCAAAATCAGGCGCCATAATGTGGTCAATTTTCTCATCCTTGCGAATACCCAATGCAGTTTCCCACATCACATGATCAGACACCCATGAACTGGAATCTCCGGTGTTTTTTTCTAATTCCGGTATTTTACCGGGTCGGCGTGGCTTATCTTTCATATCAGGTAATTGGTGTTCTGGCTCGTTGCCGCTATTGTCTACGTCAGTAAACAACAAATTGTGATCAATGTTAATAGGTTCATCCGCAAAATAATCCTTTTGCCCCGAGGCGGATGCCTTCATCCAGGGCATTTCGCCATCGGGTTCAGCCAGCTTAGGTTCCTGCAAATGGGCAGACCGGGGCTCGGGCGGCTGGGGCACCGTGCTGTTAACACGCTGATTATGAACTGCTTTTCTCGCCTTATCTGCCGCTAATTTCTTCACTCTAAGGGTATCGGCATTTTGACGCGCCGCCTTTATCGATTCTTCAATCGCCTTTTCGGCCCTAACCCGCTCTTGTTCGGCGATGTGTTTTAATTTGGCAATTTCCTGTTCTGCTTCACGCCGGGCCTGCTCTGCAACGGCAGCACGATTGGCTTCTTCCCGTGCCCTTCGGGCCGCATCGCCGATCTCGGCCTTATGCCGGGCCGCGTCGGCCGCCCGCGCCTGTTCAACTTCCCGTTTCACCCGTTCACTGGCATGGCGTTCCGTCTCCCGCAATTTTTCCTGGGCTTCCTGCTGCGCAATACCACCTTGAGCCTTTAGTTGCTCTACTTCCGCCTCTGCTTTGAGACGGGCATCGATAGCCTCCTGCGCTCGTAATGCTTCCATTTGAGCAAGATTACCCGCTTGTTCAATTTCGCGCTCTTTCTTTTCCAACGCATCAGCACGTGCCTGCAGCGCTTCCTGCTCTAAAACCGCACGCCGGGCATCTTCGGCCAATTGAACCTGAGCCTGCTCGGTCGCTGCCTGCATTTCTGATTTTAACCGAGAAATTTCCAATTGTGCATCATGATTGGCTTGTTCCGCCACCTGGGTCTTTACAGCTTCGGCCTCGACGCGTATGGCAATTTGTTCAATTTCATTCTGTTTGTGGGCCAATTCTGCGTCTGCAACGGCTTTTTCCTGATGATTGTCGGAGTGAAGTTTTTGCCTGCGCGCGGCCTCAACTTCAGCTTTCAATTTTGCAATTTCCCGCTCAGCCTCAATTCGCGCTTCTTCGGCATTATGGGCGCGAGCGGTGTCCTGCTGAGCCTTACGGGCAATGTCGTCAATTTCCGCCTGTTTTTTTGCTAATTCTTCGGCACGTACCTGCGCAATTTGTTGCTCTATCTTGGACCGGGCAATTTCCGCGGCCAGTTGGTTTTCAATCTGTTGGCGAGCCTCTTCGGCTTCTTTTTTAAGGCCTTGCATTTCCGCATCTGACGCCAAACGCGCCTGCTCAGCAATGCGGGCCCGCTCCACCTCCTGTTGCGCACGTTGCTCAGCAGCATCTATTTCGATTTGTTTTTTAGCGAGTTCGCTGGCTCGCTTTTGCTCTGCGCGTTGCTCCGCAAGAACGCGCGCATCCTCTGACGCCTTGCGCATACGTTCGATTTCCTGCTCAGCCTGCAGACGTGCCTGCTCCGCTGCCGCCGCACGCTCTGCCTCTTCCTCAGCCTTCAGTAAAGCGCGTTCCTTTTGCGCCTGTTGTGTCGCTAACGCTTCAGCTCGAAGACGGGCGGCCTGTTGCTCAGCCTCAGTGCGAGCCGCATCGGCCGATATACGGGCTTGCTCTTCTAATTGCAGTCGCGTTAGTTCCGATTCTACCTTTAACCGCTCAATTTGAGTTTCTGCCTGCAAACGTGCCTGCTCAAGCTGTTGCATGCGTTTTGCTTCCTGCTCGGCCTGCTTTTGCGCGGCAGCACGATAACGCATGGCCTCCTGCTCTGCCTGTAAACGCACCGCTTCTGTGGATTTTCGAGCTTCTTCCTGCGTGCGCTCAAGGGCCTGTTGCATTTCCTGTTTAAGGTGGGCAATCTCATCCTGAGCCTGATGAAATGCTTTTTCCGCCGCTTGCGCGCGTCCGGCTTCATCTTCGGTCTGCTTAATGGCTTCTTCCACCTCGGCCTGAATGCAACCTAACTCGACCTCACGTAAGCGTGCCGCTTCTTTAGTCGCCTCCAGACGTGCCACTTCGCGTGATTCCTGCACGGCAATTTCAACCAGCTTGCGTGCTTTTTCAGCCTCCAGCCGCGCCTGTTCCGCCTCTACCTTTAAGCGCACCACCTCCTGCTCAGATTTCTTCCGGGCCTGTTCTGCGGCGCGGGCTTTTTTAGCCTCCTGGTCAACACGCTGTTTCGCCTCGCTCAATAATGAATTAACCCGTGTGTCATTTTCCGGGGTTTTACCTGTGGCGCCCACGGCACCGGCATTTGGGGCGGGGCTGATCGCCTGGGGGGTGGAAACATTAAGACTGACGACATTATCAATGGTGGGAATTTTTTCCAGGTCCGCTAATGAACCATTACCCCGTGGCGCATCATCGGGCAAGCCGGCAATACCCCTGGATAACACCACTGCATCCAGGCCTTGTTGGCACAATAAAAAGGCGGCTGCTGAGGCTTTACCCCCGGTGTTACTAACAATGACATAGCGTTTGTGTGAATCAAAGGTTTTGATTTTACCCCGCAGTTCCGCCAGCGGTGTATTTTCGCAGTTGCTAATGCCGTCCTTCACGTAATCTTCGTAGGGACGAACATCCAGGAAAACACATTTTTGATTTTTTACGGCCTCCTTGTAGTCAACAACCTGTATCAGCGGCGCTGCCAGCAGTCGTGTAAAATCATTACGAGACAGCCGCATCAGCTGGCCGTCTTCAAGCATGGTAACCGTGGCGCCACGGCGATCATGCATAATAATCGCTTCCTCGCCGAAACCGGCACCTACCCCTAATAGGGCAATTTCCACGGGTTTTGATTGTGGGGTGGGTTTACGGGTTACCCGGCAACGACCACGCTTAACGATATAATAATAACCATCATCGTCGCCTTGTCGCAATATTACCTGACTGGCTTTTACCGGGACTTCTTCCAAACGCATCATTAGCGCCTGAATATTTTGTGCCCGTAATTTCAAAAACGCCTTGGACTGCAGGAACAGCGTCATCCAGTCATTGTCATCTTCTTCTGAGCCGACAATTTCTGACACTTCATAGCCGTAACTCTCGTTCCAGCGAAGCACCTGGTCCAACACATCCGAGTCGACGACGAGCACACTTACCGCTGTTTTGGCGACAGCGGTTGCCTGCCGCGGTTGTTCTGGCACCAGGGCATGATGCGCCTGCTTCGTTTCCGCCGTAATGATTCGCTCCGTGCCACTGCGAAAGATAAGGCTGATCTGCCCGGACAATAAATAAATGGTGTGGTTATCACGATCGCCAATTTTAAAAATCCGACTACCGGCATCGTATTGCTCTACAATACATCGCTTGGCAATTTTATTAAAACGATCTGCATCCAGCTCACCCAATGGCACCAGATTTTTTAAATATTTGTCGTCGATTAATTTTTTTACTGCCGTCATTGCTGTTCCTCAAAAACCTATCATCTGATGAACTTGGTATTTAACCAATATCACAAGCTATGTTATGAGGTAACAACCTCTTAAAATACCCGGCTTGCGTTGTAATTAGCGGGTTTACACGCGCAAACCTTGAATCCTTGCAATTCATAGTGTGAAGTGTAGAGCATTGTTTTAATTACGGATGTGACCGATATCACAATTTCCGCATGGAACTGGCGGATATGCGGGAATGTTAGAAACGACCAATTTTATTGCCTGCCGCTGATTTTGCCGCTGACAAAACCTCATAAGCCATTGTTAGTGAAAATATATTTACCGCAATAAACGATCACTCAGATAACCCGGCTCGGGGCCTTGGGTTTACCACCACGCTGACTCAAATCGCTATACCCAACGCGTTTGAGATTTAAGTATTTAGTGTGCGTCATATTTTTGTTCTGGATAGGCGAAATAACGAGTGAGCCGAACTATTGCGAGGAATTTCAACGCTTCCGCATCCTGCTCACGCCCCTTGTCTACATCCCTGTAAACAACGCTGCCAGGACAAAAATAGGACCGTAATAAAGCCTAAATCCGAAATGCTTTGGGTATATATCGGCAGCATAAAAAAATCCCGGTGTCGAGAGAAGACACCGAGATAAGTGGGAGGAAGGTAATACCCACATCCTTGTGGATGCAGCCCCTAAATGTCCTGGAGCAGAATCGGTATTGCTTTCATTTTATTAATAATTTGTATGGATTAGCCATCAATCATCATCACGTTTACCCATTTTACGAATTGCCCAGGTTCCATCACCATCATTGACCGCCGAGTGCTGAATATTGACATACAGGGTGTGAGGATCCCGGGGGCTGAAATAGATTCCGGTACCTTCTGCACCTGGGTCACTCAAAGACCCAAATAAATCAACACATTTGGAGGCACCAAATTGATTCGTCTTTGTTTTGGCAAACCAAATGTCGGAAGGGATATTATCTTCAATCATCACCAAGCGGCCATCCGGCGATTCCGCCAGGTTGTCAACACTGTCGAACCCAGACTGAAAATTGTCATCCCCTGGGCGCCCGATTTCCACGGGAACATTAACGCCAGCTTTAACAAAGTTTGTCACGCTCATGGTTTTGAGGTTTATGGCAATCACGCGACCTTCATAATATTCTTTACCGTATTCATCATGTGGCCCCTCGGTGATAGCCACATAAAGCGTATCGCCGATAATTTCCAGATCTTCAGGGCGCTGATAACTTTGCCCACCAATTTCTGAACCGGAAACACGCGCATTGGCGGCATCAATCGGCCCCAGCCATTCGCCCTGGCCGGTACCGTCACGCCGGGTGTTGTCTTTAATGCCCAGCACATATAAATTACCCGCTGATAAGTCGCCATACGTATTGGGTATAAATTTATAAATTCCGCCACCACAGGGTGTTACATCACCACAACTGGCGCTGCGGCCACGGAATTCGTCAACCACGTAGACATGACCATCAGCATCCAGGTCAATCCCTTCGTGCGCCAAACGTCCAACCGCCGGACGATCAATCACCGCTGCCACTGACATCATGTCGTCATTAAGCTGGATTTCAAAAAAACGCCCACCGGCGGTTTCTTCGGCAAACACCACTGTACCCCACTCGGTCCATCGAATGCCGTCCAGCGCTGTCCAGCTAACATCCTGCACCAATAGTCGTGTTTCACCTGTTTCAAGGTCAATAACCGAGACAGCGCCACCGGTTTCAACACCACGCACTTCATGGGTTCGATACATGAACCGGCCCGCCTGTTCACCGGTTTCATTCGCGACGTTCATGTCATGCCAGTCATTATTCTGTGGCTCATCACTGCCGCTGCTGCTGTCCGTCCAGGTGGGGTAATCGTAGATATTCAGTGCCGCTTCACCCGAAACAAGTGTCTGCTTAAACCCTTTTGGCAGTTTCCAGGGGGCTGCAGCATTCCACTCCGCGCTATTGGCTGAAGAGTCGATGGCTTTGAAGCGAAAGCTTTTCTTATCTGCCATCACATTGGCCGCCAAGGCAAGGCTGCCCGTTAAGACCACAGCCATCGCTACGGTAATTTGGTTTTTTTTACTCATAATCGATAAATCCTCCAAACACTGCTGATGAGAAAGATGAGTATCAAGAATGAGTATTAAACCTGGTTTACCATTTGGTTAAGAAAATGTGACATAAGCCACTGTAAATGGTCAGGCTACTGGTCGCTTGCCTGTCACATCCTGTACTGCCCGTGACCTAACCATTCATTGACCCACTTATTGCCTGCAGCCCCACTCTTGCGGGCCATTGATACACATCACCGTGTTCGCTGCCCCTGACAATAAGCTGGTGAAATGAATTCATTTTGGCATACAGTGAGAAAAACTCATTAATCACCGTGGCAAACAAGTACATTTCCCCTTCATTTGAAAATTTGCTTTCTTTCAGCGCCATGCGGATTCGCAATCCGCGAATGGGCAGCCCTTTGAACAAAAGGCTGGTGGGTTCAACCGCAATGTGGGTTATCCCTTCTAACCGCCGTTGGCTGGCGCGCTGCACCTGTTGGTCATAAAAGGCCGCAAAGTTATAGGTGGACAACACGGTTCGCAACGCATCAATATTCGTTAGCGACGTATAATTCAAGGCCATATTGGACATTAAACGCCAATGCAAATCCGGCCCCATGGGGGGTGGTAACGCATTAGTGACACGCGTAATGTTTTCAAAGGTCATCTTATCCGGGGAGTTTTGGGTCGACTTTTTTATGTCCCCCGCCTGTAGCTTGCCCGCGATAACGCCATTGGTGCAGGTTAATTCAACGCTAATGGCTTCGGTGGGCGGCATGGCAGGTTCGTCATTGATATTGACAAACGATAGATAGGTATCCACCCTCCGTTGCTCCTCAAGCGGATAAAATCGCGCCCGATAAAACACGGTGCTTTCTTCTTTGCTGACATTGTTGCTGGCTTTTTTACCCGCTTGTTCGCTAGTGTCATTGCTGGCATTGTCGCTGGCTTTTGTACTGGTACTGTCCGTCTCCCCGGTATTGCCTGCATTCCTTACGTCGCCCGCGTTGCGTTGAGGCTCCTCAAAATCGAACGACTCGAATGCTTTATACTCGCGCATTTCCCCGGTGCCATGCACCCAGCCCTGTACATGATTAATGGCATAAGTTTGATAATGGTTTGGTTGTTTTGCGTTGGCCCGCAGCCGGTATTCCACTTTTCGTTGATCCAGGCGAATGGGCGTGGCGTCAATGTCAAACAAATTAACCACCGGCGTGCAATACAGGCGGAAGTTGTCCACGGTTGGCCGTATGGCTTCATCTAATTCGCGGCTAAAGCTAAACGTCAATTCAAACCGGGATGCCATGGGGACCGTTTGCACGAACGCCAACTGGGTAATATCAATAAATAAGAATTTTTCCGGAAAACTGAAATACTCCTGTAATAGCCGGTACCCCATGAAGGTGTTTTCCGGATAAGGCAATAGTCCTTCATCCGTGGCAAACCCCACGGCTTTAACAGCGTTCGCTGGCAATGTCCATTGCGGTGGGTTTTGACCAGGGTTTTGATCGGGGCTTTGATTAGCGTTTTGCGCTGGCTCACCAACGCTCACCACAACATTATCGAGGTAACGCAGAAACCATAAATACAATAACTGCGCAATGCGTAGTTCACCGTGCAAATAGAGCCTGACGTTCTCTAAGCCTAAGGTTTGAAACGAACCACCTTTCGCCAATTCAAAATGCATGTTTATTTCGTAACCCGCCGGTGTGGTTTGATAGTCCACCTTGGTTAGCACGACGGGCATCACATCCACATCATAACAGGTTTGGAACCGGCAACTTGTGCCATCCACCTGTTTGCTGTCGAAGCCCATACCGCGCCTGCCCCGCTGTATTGCTAACGCCATCTCTGACTCGGGTTGAAATGCCAAAACGGACATCGAGGGGATGGGCCGCAGAAAGTGCGGCCATAGTAATGCAATTAACGAATGGGTTAACTCCGGCAGTTCATCATCGAGCTTTTGGCGCAAGCGACTGGTGAGAAAGGCAAACCCTTCCAATAATCGCTCCACATCCGGGTCATAACTCTGACCGCCTAAAAAGCGGGCCAACTGCGGGTTTTCATGGGCAAACTCGGCACCCAATTCCCGCAACGCGGCTAATTCATCTTCGAAATATTTATTGGGACTCATCCATTGTCCTTGTTACTTGTTACTGATTTTGTGAGCCCGTTGGGGTGAGGAACGATTCCCCAACGCCAACGCTTATTCAACCACCAACCTCTCAGTCATTCACCCTTCATGACAGCGCATCAAATGCCAGAAAAACTCAACAAATAGCGTTGCATTTGAAAACACCTTTGTGGGTCATACAGAAATGTATCGCACTTTATGTTGTGGCCATCATCAAATCAACGTCCTGGTGGCTTCGTTCGTGTTGGGGTTCATAAAAAACATTCACCCCAACCTACCGTGCTCAATGGCTACCTAAACTGTTTACCGGCTTCCCATTCAGGCACTTTGACCAAATTGAGGGTATCCACACCATGCGCTTGGAAAATGTCCGCGATTTTTTGGTGCACAAACGTGTAACCCATATCAGTATTTTTTGGCCGAAATATTAATCGTTTCTCTTCGGGAATGGCATCTAATATTGTGTCCGATAAATAGTACTTTTCAATATCATGGTCATCGACGCCCGGCTCGTACTCGTCGATAATGCATTTATCGTAATCCAAACAATATAACTCTTTATAAATATTAAAAAACCAAAAATCCTCATGGTATTGACCTTCATCATCAATAATCACTGAGGGATAAAGCTGAAAATAATCTATATAAAATTGTTTAATTTTATCCCGTATCGCCGCACCCAACAGGAGCTTTTGGCACTCATGATTCCTATTTTCACTAATTACTTGAATTCAAGGCTTTCAAATAGAGCGTATTCTCATTAAAAACTTCAAACATTATATAATAGTGATCGTTATATTTACTTATCGCGCCACTCTTGGCTCAACGTTATGTTTTTACGCGGTAACGAGGTAATACGCTTCAGGTCTTTGTCATAATTGAATACCGGTCGCTACTCGCTATTGTGGTTCTGTTAAGAAGTTAGGGGGTTAGAGAGCAATTGTTCTCTAACCCCGATAATTTATCAAGCACCTTCAATGCTTCATGATACTTTTCAATCCTAGCCAGATCTTTGTCAGTAACCTTATCAAGTCTAGTTAAATCTAAATTATCTTTGATATCTTCAACCTTAACTTTTCTAGCCAAATCATTTTTCAATACCCGTGATATGAAACTTTCGTAACTCTCGCCATGTCGTTTAGTTAAACACTCAATTGCTGAAAGGATTTTATCTGAAAATCCAATGTTTTTTAGTTCATCAAGAGTGAAAGCGCTATCCTCGACAACATCATGCATTACAGCTACTATCATTTCAGCTTCAGACAGAAACCTAAACATCAGTCTTAAAGGATGCAATATATAAGGCTGGCCAGCTTTATCCACCTGGCCAGCATGTGCTTTTATAGCGATAGCTATAGCGTTATCGAGAGAGCTCAACTCTTTTTGCCTGCTTCATAATCTTCTTGAGCTATTTCATCGCCAGACAATAAAGCATCATTAAATAGCCTGTTATCATGAGATATCAACTCTGAGGACTCCTCCTCTCTATAAAACTTTCTGTAAATAGCCCCATCTTTTTTCATTCGTCTAAACATCACTTCTTCAAAAGGGTAGTCAATATATACATCTTTTGTGTTCAAGTACTCCCCTGTCTTAATTGCCATAAATAGATCTCCTCATAGCGTCATAATAAGCCTTACTCTGAGCCTCAATTTTCGATCTTTCAATACCTGACTCAGGTAGATTGCGCCACTGTTCATAAAGTTTATGACCTTGCCCCCCAGGTATTCCAGATTTTTCTGCGATAGAACGATACAAATCGTCACCAAGTAAAGCACTTGCCATTGATTCAGACTCTTTCGCATAGATCATCGCAGGTGTATTTACTTGAACCTCCCCAACGATTCCAGCCTGCGTTTTTATTGTGGAATTGACTCCGCTGTAACCTAATGGATCTATAGCTCCATTTATCACCTTGACATTCGCTCCACGCTTAGCAAGCTCTGCTACAACAGAGTCCATTTTCTCAGGAGATACAATAATGGTGTTTCTTGCTAAATCTTTAATCTTAATTGCATCGCCACCATAATCATTCATGATTTTTTGGATCGCTCGTTCTTGGGATTTGATTGGCGCTTTAGCCACTTGACCTCCGAACATTTCAGCAATTTCATCCGACATTGAGTCAATTTCTAATTTGGCTGCTGGGGCTTTGCTATATATCTCACCAAAGTTGTTTGGAACACCCCCCGAACCCGCCTTCTTTTCCAGCTTAAAATCATATTTAAGTTTAACCCGAGCTTTTTGCACAAAGTGACGCATTCTCGCATACTTAATGACCTTTAGCGCGCTAATAAACCGCTCTGCAACAGCCCCCAGTATAAGGCCTTCCAGGGCCAATTTAAACCGGCCCTGCGCATTTGTGTCTGCGGGGTCTGACTTAAGGTATTCCGTCACCGGGTTGCGCAATGCGGGGTATTGCTGCAATAAGTCCGATAGTCGGGCTTCGTGTGGGTCGAATACCGTGGCATCAACCACCGCCCCGACGGCCATGCCTTTGACCAGTGCACCGGTTTTTGTAGTGGGTTGAATGAACGTAACGGCTTTCATTGCGGGAATAAATCCAACTAAAAACTGGCTCACATCATTGGTGATGGACCCTGCGAGGGTCTCTGGTTTGGCCACCTTGGGCAAGTTGAGGGTATTGCCATGTACCTCTAACTGGCGTTGCGCCTCTGCATAATTATCTTCCCAGGGGAAGACGTAGCCGAGATAGCCATTGGGCGCATCGTCTCCCACTAACATAACGCCCAACGGCAGGATGCTTTCCAACCAGGCCCCTAACTCAAACGTGACATCCAGTACTTCTTGCCCGGCATCGCGTACGCCACCGGCGACTTGTAACGGCGCATCGAAGTACCAGGGGCGCTGGGCGGTTTCAAACCAAAAATTCACTTCGACGATATCAGGCGGCAATGTGATACGGGCAAATCCGTTATTATCCAGGCTGCCTGACTGCTCAAACCCCCGCTGTGTGGTATCTTGCACGGTGTAGCGGTGGCCAGGTGCGAATTGTAGCTCGATCCAATTGTCCGGTATTGCTTGTGGCGCTATATCAAGGGCAACCACCGGAATATTAAGCTGGCGAAACTTTTCCAGCCGGTCAACGGCGGGCCAGGGTGGTAATTCCTCGTCCATGATCTTGGGTGCGGTTGCCACCGGGCAGATGGCATGACCCGGTTGTCCGCTGTCGTTGCTGGCGTCAAAGCCCTGCTCATAACTGGAAAGGTCGAGGGTTGTTAGCTGGCGCTCTTGAAATGCCGTATCCACCGGGATATTGGCGCTACGTTGTTTGAGCGGGGGAAGAAAGCGCCGGTCATCGGGGTTGATACCGCCCGCCTGGCACAGTTGAGTCCAGGTCCATTGTTGCGGGCTATAGGCCAGTTGCACGGTTTGGGTAACGCCGTTGAGTTTGTAAGGCACCACAAGCAGTTTGAACACCTGGCCAGTGGCAGGGCGTTGGTGTTTACCCGCATGGCGTGAGAGACAGACATCGCGCAGCACCCCGGCGTCGTTGCAGACCTGTACTTCCCGCCAGAGATGGCCATTGAGGTAAACATACAGCCAACCGGGGGGCAGCATTTTGAACTCACCGGCCGATTCTTTTGTGCTGTTAGTTAGCTCAGGGCTGTTCGTGGGCTCAGTGTCATTAGTGCGCTCAGGGCTATTAGTTGGCTCAGGGCTGTCCTGGATGCTGTCCTTACAAACAGGGATTAGCGGGATCAACACATTGCTCCATTGCTGGGCGTCGGCTTCGCGCTCCACAGGGGTGATGTTCATGCTTAAGGGAAAGTGGTAGGTACCGATAACGTAATACAGGCGGCGGGGTTGATTGGGCACGTTATCAAAATGCAGCACCACCCGGTGGGCATCGCGGCCGGTGTCGCGGCTAAAGAAGGCGCTATGACCGTAATCATCCCCGTTGGGAATGGGCCTGAGATCCAACCAGCCAACCAATGGTTTAAGCTGTTTACCGGCCACTTCAATGACGATTTTGTATTTTTGCTCCGGGACGGGTTTGGTTTCGAGCGCCTCGGCCCAGCGTTGGCGCTCACGGGCGGTGATGGGGCGTGATTGGGGGACCGCGGGTCGGGTTAATGCCGTGGAAATGGCTGACGGCAATGCGCTCGACCATCCTCCCGCACCCTGCCAGCGCGATTGTTCATCGTCATCCTCACGCTCGATCACCGCGACGCGGCCACCGGACAGGCCTACTAAAGTCGGTGCTAATTTTTTGAGCAGGATGTCTTCATCGAGGTAGCGTTTACTGTCCGTGAAGATGTGGCTATGAAGATCGTCCAATCGTCTCATGGCGAGGGAGTGATAGCGAAATTGCGCCAGAAACTGGCTGGCGCTGGTCACATCGGCAAAGAGACGGCGGGTGCCTTCGGTGACGGTGAATTCATTGGGGATTAGATCAAATTGGCCGGTTTGTCCGGTGAGTCGTATCAGCATGGCATCCTTGCGTTCTTTTTTGGTATGAAATGTTAAGATTTAAACCATATCAGCGATATTCGTTATGCGTTAAACCTAACACATCAGTTAGATCGTAGCGAGGGCGTCTAAGGTGCTGAAGATAGAGTATTTTTTCATTTTTTAAGGCGATCGCGTAGTCACTCTACGGGTGAGTCTTAAAAAATGAAAAAACAGATTAGATTCAGTGCATTAGATGCCTACAGTAGACCCAACTGATGTGTTAGGTTAAGTGTACCGGGGATGGGGCTTGCCAGTAAATGGAATAATACCGGTATTAGTGTGAATTATTACCACTCGCCAGGGTTGCTCTCTATAAAAAAGGGCGCTGTCAGGGTTACTATTGTCCTAGATTCATCTAGGACCGGGCATACCAATGACCATCTGGTCATCGTGTCATTGCAAACGCAACGAGGCAATCTCGCTGGCTGGGCGTTGGCAACTCCCAACAGGAATATTTCGGCTAACGCCCATAGCCTCTTTTTCCGGCGAGACAAGTGTATGTATTGCATATAAAATGCCCCTGTAACCCGCTACAGGACGAGCGCCACTGCCCAAGGACGGCCTCAACTCCCCAAGGAAGGCCCGATTACCCCCAAGGAAAGGCCGAGTGACCCCAAGGAAGGCTCGACTACCTCCAAGGAAGGCCCGACTACCTCCAAGGAAAGCCTGACTGAGCCCAAGGAAGGCCCGACTGCCGCCAAGGAATGCTCCATTGATCCCAGCCAATACGAAAAAGAGGTCTCAGATAATATTTTTTTATTTTCAATGAATTAGAAAAGTCGTCACTATAAAAACCGCCGCGCACAAGCCCATGTTGCCTCCCGCTACTACACAGAAAATTAGTCAGAAATCATCCATCAGACATTACAGGCTAATATTTACACATAATAACCCACTTGATTGTTTGTGAATTTGTGATTATTATCACAAACCATGGAATCAATAAAAACAGTATTAGTTCAGGGGGCACTTCGGGTTTTGCGACCGTTAATCCGAATTCTGATGCGCTATGAAATTTCTCATCGAGAATTCTCTGAAATAGCAAAACAGGCCTATGTCGACGTAGCCTATGAGCACTTTTCGATTCCTAATCGAAAATCCACTTACTCCAGGGTGGCTGTATTGACCGGACTCACCCGCAAGGAAGTCATGCGCCTCTCAACGGGGGAAGCGGAGAATCGGCCTACGTCCGGCCGCTCACTGAATCGGGCAACCGTTGTCATTGGTGGCTGGTTACGGGATACCGAGTTTTTAAACGACGATAACACCCCTAAATTGCTTCCCTTACAGGGAGAGCAAGGCAGTTTTGAAAAACTGGTTACCCGCTACAGTGGTAATGTCACGGTCCGCGCCATTTTGGATGAACTGGAACGCATCAACGCCATTCGCCTGACAAGCGATGACACGGTTGAGTTGATTAGCAAAGGCTATGTACCGCAACACGACGCATCAAAAAAAATAGACATCATTTCATCCAGTGCGGCGGATTTATTGGAAACCGCCGCGTTTAACCTTGACCACGACAATACTGACGCTCGCTTTCAACGCCGGGTGGTTTATGAGCGTATCCCGGAACAGCTGGTAGAAAGCTTCAAGCAATACAGCAACAAAAAGTCTGAAGAATTGTTATTGGATTACAACCGATGGCTGGATAAACATCGGCAACAAACGCCACAAAACAAGCGCGAGCCGGTTAAACGCGTTGGCGTCGGAATTTATTACTTTGAAAATAAGTTTGAGAAATAAGTTTGAGAAATAAGTTTGAGAAATAAGTTTGAGAGTAAGTTTGAAACTAATATTGAGAATAAAAACCTTCTTGAGGGAGAAAAAGATGAAACCCATACGACAGATCATTAACACCCTATTGCTCTTTGTGCCATTGCTGCTAACTGGCTGCAGTGGTGGTGGCGGAGATGAGGACGGGGGCATTGAAGGCTCCGGTGCCATTGCCGGTGTTGCGGCAGTAGGAAGCCCCATAACAAATACCCTGGTAACGTTAAAGAGCGCCAATGGCGTTACGATTGAGACCCAAACCAATGCGTCCGGCGCGTTTTCGTTTCAATTAAAGGCGGGAATGAAAGCACCGTATCTGTTAAAAGTAAACCTGAATGCAAACAGCCGTTTGCACTCGATCGTTACCGAAAAGGTGCTATCGGGCTCAACCAGGACCGCCAATATTCATCCGCTTTCAGATATAGCGGTTAGAAACTGGTTTAGATCCAGGAGTCGTAACATTGACGATGAATTTGTTAACGGGGTCGAAGTGGTTAATCCACCCACCAGCGAACAAATCGAGGCCATTGTTAATGCACTCAAAAACCTGTTGCAAACCGCATTTGCTGATTTTTCAATTGACAACAACTTCGATTTAATCTCTTCGGCATTTGATGCCAATAGCACCGAATTTGACTTACTGCTGGATCACACCACCGTAAGACTAAAGGAAGACAAGTTAACACTAAGGTTGAAGAACCTGGTATCCGGCCTGGAGTTCGAAGCCATTATCATCTTTAACTTTGACTTTACCCTGGACCTATCCGTGCAGGACACTATTGCGCCCACCCTACCAACGGCGGTAAACGTTATTGCCGCAGGTGAAACGGGTGCCGTTGTGGTCTGGAATGCGTCAGAAGATAACGTGGGCATTGCCGGTTATGACATATATCGCAGCGACAACCCAAACACCAAACTGCACACAACACCTTTCCCGGTGTTCAGTGATACAGCACTCACCACCAACGTGGAAATTTGTTACCGTATCGAGGCGTTTGATGGTGCCGGCAATAAATCAGGACAAACTACCGAGGTTTGTGTGACACCTCAGGCGGTCGACAACACGCCTCCCGCAACAGTCACAAACTTAACGGCCACCGTTATTGGGGCTGACGAGATACAGTTAACCTGGACGCCCTCGCTGGATGGCGATGTTATCGGCTATGACGTGTATCGCGCCACGGTAAAAATCGCCACGGTTGTTGCCAGCAGCTACAGTGACATTAACCTGATTGCCGCCACTGAGTACTGCTACAACATCAATGCCTTCGATGCCGCAGCAAACCGCTCAACGGACAGCAATACGGTGTGTGCAACCACATCGGATGAGAAGCCCTTATTGGATACGACCCCCCCAAGCGTCACCGCATTGCCCGGTGGCGGGGTTTTTACACAACCCCAAAATGTGGCATTGTCCTGTGACGATACACAAGGATCAGGGTGCGCCGGTATTTTTTATACCCTGGATAACACAACGCCCACAACGGCTTCCACTCGCTACGAGGGGCCCATTACCCTAAGCAGCAATACGCTATTGAAATTTCTCGCGGCAGATAACGCGACAAATCAAAGTACCGTTATAACGGAGGAATATACCATTGACCAAACATCTCCCGTGTCATCAGCGAACCCGCCGACGGGAACCTATAGCTCACCACAAAGCATCCTATTGTCCTGCGATGATGGCTCAGGTACCGGCTGTGCGGCTATTTACTACACCATTGACGGAACGCAACCCACCACAAGCGCTACGCCATTCAGTACTGCCATTACTATTAGCGCAGACACTACCTTGCAATTTTTTGCAGTGGATAACGCAGGCAACCAGGAAAGCACCAATAGCCTCACTTACACCATTGTCACTGACGATATAACACCGCCAAATACGTCAGCATTGCCATTTGGCGGCACGTATAATTCATCACAAAGCGTAACATTAAGCTGTGATGACGGCATGGGGTCCGGTTGCGCTACCATTTATTACACCACGGATGGTAGCCCACCCACGATAAACTCCACCATTTATAGCGCAGCAATCAGCATCGATACTGATACAACACTACGGTATTTTGCCACCGATACTGCGGGCAACGTGGAAGCGGCTAAGCAGGATGATTACAATATCGTTACACCGGATGCGTTAAAAGTCGACGTCAGTGTACTATCGAACCCGGTAAAATCCGGTGGCAGGGTGTTATATAACGTTACCATCAGTAACTTAACCTTCCAAACGGTGAATAATGTAAAACTGCTCTATCGCGTGCCCGCGGGTATTCGATTTAACAATCTCGCCGATACCGAACCCAATACCAGTGCGAATTGCTCTAATTTAACGTGTGATGAAAACGAGGAAGCATCCTGGTTGTTGCCAACCCTGGCGGCAGGGGCATCAGTCACCATCGCCATTAATGCTGAAGTCTTAAGCGGGCAATTGGAAGGCAGTGTTATCACTGCGCCATTGACGCTAACGGCGGATGAATTGAACAATGCCATCGTGGTGAATAAATCCATCGACATAAACAGCAGCCCTGTAGCGGCATTATCCCTAAGCGCTAACAAAGACCCCGTAATCCCAGGCGAAACCTATACCCTGAACCTGGACCTGGGCAACATCAAAAATGGCGTGCTCACCAGCACGCAATTACGGGCTTTTCTCCCAGCCGGTGTCACCGTAAACCGTATTAGTGACGGCGGCACCGATTTAGGCAACGGTGAAGTTCTGTGGGACCTGGCGACGGTAGGCGTGGGCGCTGCCTTGCATCGGGAAATTGAGATCGTTGCACCGGCATTGGATCAATCCCTCAATAGTGACATTTTACAAAGCCGTGCACAGCTCAGTTTTGAGGGTGGCTCCGAGGTGGATGTGATGGCTGAACATGCCGTGAGTGTCTCCAATACCCCAGCCACCCTTTTGCTGGACATTAGCACCGCTCGCAGTCCGGCGATTGCTGGCAGCACCTTGTTCTACGCGTTAACGCTTAGTAATACGTCCTTCCAGGCCATTAACAATGTCGACCTGTTGTTTCGCGTGCCCGGCGGTATTCAATTTCAGAATCTGACGGATGCTGAACCCAACACCAGTGTGAACTGCTCCAATTTAGTGTGCAACGAAGGGGAGGAAGCACGATGGCGCTTCCCCACACTGGCGGCAGGCCAGTCGGTTACCATTAACATCAATGCCCAGGTACTGGCAGGCGAATTAAACGGCACCTTAATCAGTGCGCCAATCAGCGTTACCCTGGATGAAATGGATGACACCCTGCAGGTGGTGCACACCGTCCCCATCAATAGCACCGCTTCAGCCCAGTTATCCCTGAGCGCCAATAAAGACCCGGTAATCTCCAATGAAACCTATACCCTGAATGTGGACCTGGGCAACATCAAAAACGGGGTGCTCACCAACACTCAATTACGGGCATTTCTCCCAGCCGGTGTCACCGTAAACCGTATTAGTGACGGCGGCACCGATGTAGGCAACGGTGAAATTCTGTGGAACCTGGTGACGGTAGGCGTGGGCGCTGCCTTGCATCGGGAAGTTGAGATAACAGCACCGACATTGGACCAATCCCTCAATAGCGGCATATTACAAAGCCGTGCACAACTCAGTTTTGATGGTGGTACCGAGGTGGATGTGATGGCTGAACATGCCGTGAGTGTCTCCAATACCCCACCCACCATTTTGCTGGACATTAGCACCGCACGCAGTCCGGCGATTGCTGACAACACCTTGCTTTACGCACTGACGCTCAGCAATACCTCTTTCCAGGCCATTAATAATGTCAACCTGTTGTTTCGTGTACCCGGCGGCATTCAATTCCAGAATCTGACGGATGCCGAACCCAATACCAGCGTGAACTGCTCCAATTTAGTGTGCAATAAAGGGGAGGAAGCGCGATGGACCTTTACCACTTTAGCGGCAGGCCAATCGGTTACCATTAACATCAATGCCCGGGTACTGGCGGGCGAATTAAACGGCACCTTAATCAGCACGCCCATCAGCGTCACCCTGGATGAAATGGAGGACACCCTGCAGGTGGTACACACTGTGCCCATCAATAACACCGCATCAGCCCGGTTATCCCTGAGCGCCAATAAAGACCCGGTAACGCCTAACGGAACGTACACCCTGAACGTCGACCTGGGCAATATTAGCGGCGGTGTGTTAACCACGCCTCAGTTACGGGTTTTACTCCCAGCCGGGGTCACTGTAAACAGTATCAGTGATAACGGCACGAATCTGGGCGATGAGGTAACCTGGGACCTAAGCGCCTTAAGTGTCGGCTCAGCATTGCATCGGGACATTGTGCTCACTGCACCGGGTTTGGATGCCTCAGTCAATAGCGGCATCTTGCAAAGCCGTGCGCAACTCAGTGTTGATGGTGGCGCCGAAGTGGATGCGCGTGCCGAACATGCTGTGAGCGTGTTGAATGCAACGCCACCAATCGACGTGCAGGTCACCGCCACGCCCAACCCGGTAACGGCAGGCAATCCATTAACGCACACTATAACGGTAAGCAATGTGTCAGCATTACCGCTCAACAATGTGCGTATCGTATACCGGGTACCCGGTGGGCTTCAATTTCACAATCTCAATGATGCTGAACCAAACACCAGCGTAAACTGCTCTAACCTTGTTTGCAACGAAGGCGAGGAAGCCGTCTGGTCACTTGGTACGATCGCGGCAAGCGCTGCCGTGTCAATTACCGTTAATGCACAGGTAACCGCCGGATTGGCAAGTGGCACATTAATCAGCACACCGATCACGGTAACTACCGATGAGCTGTTGGATACCATTAGCGTATTAGATTCAGTGTCGGTTGCGAACCCGTAGCCTTACTGTATAAGGGAATCCAGTGCAGGGTATTAAACACACTAGAGATTCAGCAAAGTACTAAAAAGCCGAAGTGAGGTATCACTTCGGCTTTTTATTTTGAAAGGTAATGTGAATGTGTAACCAGACCAATGAATACGGCGTTAAGATTACGCGGCTAAAACACCACCAGTAACATCATAAAAAAATCGGAGATAAAAATAAAACTCAAACCTTCACCTTTAACATGATGGGCTCAATGCTTTGCCCACGCAGGCGATTACGAATTTTATTCATTTCCCGTTCACTGTCGATGGGGCCAATGCGCACCCGGTGCCAGGTATCAGACCGATTAAGTACCACTGGCTCAATGTTGGCAACGATACCCATGAGTGCCAGACTGGCTTTCAGGCGATCGGCCTCCCGATGATCTTTAAAGGAGCCGGCCTGCAGAATATAGCGGAATAATGGCGCTGATTTTTCCGGTATTTTAGCTGGCTTTTCAATCGGGGTATTTTCCACTTTTTCCGTAATATCATTCGCTGGCGGAGGATCTGGCTCGGCACGGTCTTTAACCACCTCCCCTTCCGGCACATCAACCCTCAACTTAGGCAATAATTTATAAAAATCAAATCGCGATTTATCACCGTCATCCGCCTCACCACTTTTTGCCAACGCACTGCTATCCGGGGCCTCTTTTTTTGCTGGCACAGCCTCAACCCGTTCAGCCGGTTGCTGAGTGAGTGATTTTTCCTGCTCATATTGATCGAGATAATAAATCAGGCCGGCGAAGCTACCGATAGCCACCAGTGCAAACAACCAGATCCAGCCGGGCAGTGGCTTGGCGGCTGAACTAAAGATTTCCGCATGCTTATAATCTCGCGACACGATTGAATTCCCCTACATCGTCTCGGGTGCAGACACACCGAGTAACGTTAAGCCGTTGGCAATAACCTGTTTGGTGGCCATAATCAACGATAACCGGGCATCACGTAATGCATCCTGATCGGCAATAAATTGATGGGCGTTGTAATAGGTATGAAAATGATTGGCCAGCTCCCGCAAATAATGCGCGATCTGGTGCGGCTCATGATTACGTGCCGCCGATTCAATAATTTCAGGAAACTTTGACAAGCTGCTCATCAGCAGTTGCTCATGGCTTTCTGTTAACAACCCCAGATTATCCTGACCCTGTTTTTGGTCATAGCGGATGGATTTTTCCTGCAATTGACGAAAGACGCTACAAATCCTGGCATGAGCATATTGGATGTAATAGACCGGGTTATCGTTACTTTGCGATTTTGCCAGCTCCAGATCGAAATCCATGTGTTGCTCACATTTTCGCAGCACGTAAAAAAACCGCGCCGCATCATTACCCACGTCGTCTCTTAACTCCCGCAGTGTGACAAACTCCCCCGAGCGGGTGGACATTTGCGCACGCTCACTACCCCGGTACAAGATAGCAAACTGAACCAATAAAATATTCAGGGTATCAGGGTTTAAATTAAGCGCAGTGAGAGATGCTTTAACCCGCGCAATGTAACCATGGTGGTCAGCACCCCATATATCAATAATCTGGTCATAACCACGGCGAATTTTATTGAGATGATACGCAATATCCGATGCAAAATAGGTGGGCGTACCATTCTCCCGCACAATAACCCGATCCTTTTCATCACCAAAACGCGACGAGGCAAACCATAAATTACCCTCTTTCTCGTAGGCATGGCCGGCTTGTTTTAAGGAAATGATGGCATCCTGCACCGCGCCACTGTCGGCTAATGAACGCTCTGAAAACCATTCATCAAATTCAACGCCAAACGCTTCAAGGTCTTGCTTAATGTCACCTAAAATTGCATCCAGCGCGGTATCGAGCATCACTCGAAAATCACTGCCAAGTATTTCCTCTGCCCGCTGGATAATGCCGTCGATGTGCGCTTCTTTATCCCCTAAGCCGTCCGGTGTCGCGTCAGCCGGCAGGCCATTAAAAATAATGGTGGGCGCACGGCGAAACGCTTCACTGTAATTGCGGTGCACGGTGGCGGCAATATCAAAAACATAATCCCCCTTGTAACCATTTGAGGGAAACGCAACTGCTTCACCGCACAGCTCCAGGTAACGCAACCAGACACTGGCGGCCAATATATTCATTTGACGACCGGCATCGTTAACATAATATTCACGATGCACATTAAAACCGGCCCAGCTTAGCAGGTTAGCCAATGCAGCACCGTAGGCAGCACCACGGCCATGGCCAACATGCAGTGGCCCCGTGGGATTCGCCGATACAAACTCAATTTGCACCCGCTGGTTCTTACCCATGACAGACCGACCGTATTGCTCGGCCTCTTTTAATACCACATTAACGACGGATTGGGCCGCATCGTCACTGAGGAAAAAATTGATAAACCCCGGACCGGCAATGTCGACTTTTTTAATGATATCGTCATGTGGCAGCGCCTGCACAATCTGCTCCGCTAACTCACGGGGTTTACGTTTCGCGGATTTTGCCAGCGCCAGGGCAATATTACAGGCATAATCACCGTGGCTGGCATCCCGTGTGCGCTCAATTTGCACATCTGGGCTGGTGTCCAGGGTAATAATGGATTGTTGCTCCAACTGACGAAGTGCTTCAGCGATACATTTTTTCAATTGATTCTTCATAAGGGTATAACACTAACTATAATAGAGTTTAAGACGATCTGTCATTTCACATGCTTGATGTTCAGCAAACATTTAGCCCGCATTATACGGGGAATTACTGGTGTAGTGTATCGAATAGACGGCAGATTCAATCTATTCGATACACCTTAGGTGTATTTTTTCGTAAATTTAGCCATACGATTGCAGGTTCCACTACCCAATTATCAGAATTTACCCATTTGACGTTATCCGCCAATCCAGCTGATAACGGCAGGTTTCAAATTGCCGCGGTTTTTGAGATAGCTGCGGTTTTTAAGATGACAGTGGCCTTTGACGTGGCAACGGCATTAATAGATATCCACCGGGTCCACGTCAATGGACCAGCGCACTTTTCGTGCGATTTTGGATTTTTCCAATTGCAATAACCAGGGGGTTAATAACTGGTGCAACACCGAGCGCTGACCGGACTGGATAAATAACTGGGCGCGGTAACGCCCGGCACGCTTCTCCATCGGCGCCGGTATCGGCCCCAGCAATTCCACTCCGTTTATTTGATAGGCCGCTGCCAGCTGCTTGGCTTCGGTAAGAAATAACAATGGTAACTGCATGTCCACGGCTTCAGCTCGCAGCAATGCAGCGTGGCTATAGGGCGGCAACGCCGCCGCCTTACGCTCTTCCAATGCCTGCCGGGCAAAGTGGGCGTAGCCTTTTTGAATCAGGATTTGCAGCAGTGGGTGCTCGGGATAATGACTTTGAATCAATACCTTGCCGGGTTTCTCTGCCCGCCCGGCCCGGCCAGCCACTTGTATTACTTGCTGCGCCATTTTCTCCATGGCACGAAAATCCACGCTGAACAAGCCCTGGTCCACGTTCAAAATACCCACCAGGGTTACGTTGGGAAAATGATGCCCTTTGGATAGCATTTGTGTGCCAATAAGGATTCTGCTTTTCCCACTGTGTATGTCGTCTAAAATGGACTCCAATGCGCCTTTGCGACGCGTGGTATCGCGATCAATTCTCACAACACTCACGTCGTTAAAGCGTTCGTTAATGGCTTGTTCAATACGTTCCGTACCCTCGCCCAGCGGTACCAGGGATGTGCCTTGACATTCGGGACAAGCGGTTTCCGCGCGGCGCTCGGCACCACAATGGTGGCAGCGCAAACGCTGGCGACCGTGATGATAGGTCATGTGGCTGTCACACCGCTGACAACGCGCTACCCAGCCACAATCATGGCACAACAAGGTTGGCGCAAAACCACGCCGGTTAATGAACAACAACACCTGGTCACCCTGCGCTAAATGCTCCCGCATGGCATGTAACAGCTGCTGCGACAGTCCTTCCTGTAGGGCCTGGCTGCGTACATCAATAACCTGAATGCCGGGCACAACCGCCGCGCCGACCCGTTCGGGTAATTCAAGCAATTGATAACGCTGCTGCTGTTGGTTATAAATGGATTCCAAGGAGGGGGTGGCTGAACCCAGCACAATGGGAATATTGGCGTTCTTTGCCCGAACGATCGCCATATCACGGGCGGAATACCGGAACCCCTCCTGTTGCTTAAACGACGAATCATGTTCTTCGTCGACGATAATCACGCCCAACTGCGGCATGGGCGTGGTTATAGCCGAACGGGTTCCGATAACAATGCCGGCTTTATTATGCCTGGCCAGTAACCACGCCTGTAATCGCTCACGCTCACTCAGTCCGGAATGCAGCACCGCAACGGGACACTGAAACCGCGACTGGAAGCGTGTAATCAACTGCGGGGTCAACCCAATTTCCGGCACCAGCACTAAAGCCTGACCCTGTTGCGCAATAACCGCATCGATTACCTTTAAATAGACTTCTGTTTTTCCACTGCCAGTTATACCCTCTAGTAAAAACGCTTGAAAACGCCCCAAGGCACTGCAAATGGATTGCACCGCCGTTAATTGCCGTTGATTTAACGCAATGTTGGCTACATTTTCAGCTGCCTTGTGGTTGCCACCGCTTGCTTCGCCAGCCGACTCCAATGCAGATCGCGTTACCCGTTCCACCAGGCCTTTTTCCAACAAGCGTTTCATACTGGGCCGCCAGTGAGACTGAACGTCATTAATCTGTTGTTCTGATACACCGTCATGGCTGCCGGATAATAATTCAATTAACGCCAGCTGGCGGGGAGCCTTGGCCAATGAACTTGTCTCAATCGATTGAGCGGCCGGTGTTAAGCACCAATAGAGAATTTCTGCAACGCTTGGCGGCTTTTCACTGCGCAGCAGGGTCGGTAATCCCGCGGAAATCACCTCGCCGGGTGAAAACTGATAATAATGGCTGGCCCATTGCAGCAGGGCGAGGATATCGGGGGTTAAGAGAGGTGCATTATCCAAAACACGAACAATACGCTTGAGCTTGGCGTTATCCCAACTGGACGTTGCCGCGCTATCGACAATAACCCCCACCTGCTGCCGCCGACCAAACGGCACCACGACCCGCGCGCCGTAAGGCAGATCCTGGGCAGCAACATTGTCAGGGGGTAAATAATCAAAAAAGCACCGCAGTGGGGAGGGAACAGCAACTTTTAGAATTTTATGTACATCATCGGAATCAGATTTGGCCATGCGGCCAATTTAACACGAAATAAATGGGTCACCACCATAAAACAAAGGCGCTATAGAGTCTATAGCGCCTCGAATGTAGCGATTAGACTGCCTCGGTATGGTTTAGGGGGGTGGGGGTGGCGCAGCCTCAGTTACGTTAATAGTCGATGGTGACACGTTTCCATTAGGCGTTGTAACCGTAACGGTGCAGGTGCCTTCATCACCTTCTTCAGAACCCGCCCCTTTAAAGTTAAAGGAAAAACGCAGTGGACCATTGTAGTTAGTACTTTGTACCGTCACATCGCCATTGGTTACTGACCCAATAGTACACGCAGTGGAAACCGTCGTACCGGCGGGTAAGGGCTGATTGTGTACATCAGAAAAAATTACGTCAAGCGTTTCACTACCTTTATTCGCCACATTAATATCAGCGTCACAAAGCCCGCTACCGGCTTTGATACAAATTTCCGCATGGGAGCCAGACATTACCAATACTAAAGTTTGTCTAATATGCAATGTGGTTGAAGTACCGCACCCGGGCGAAACAGTTCGACTGCATAATACACCATTAAATGCATTATCTGCTGCGTCATAAGTACCATTTTTATTAAAGTCTAGAAATATCTCGTGGGAATCCCGTTCCTCACTCTCATCATCATCGCGCCAGACTTCGGGCAGATCAGTGAAAAAATCCCCATCATCAAAGACGCCATTACCATTGACATCAATAAAACTTTCTTCGCCTACCGCGGTGGCAATAATGGTTGCTCGACCGCCGAAAGGTTGGCCTAACCCTTCTTTGCCCTGCGGATCTGACGACAAGTTTGCATTTACTGTTGTTCCGTCCGTTGCTTCACAAACATTTGGCCCCGCCGATGGGTTTAAGACGACCACAAGTTCTTCATCATCTGTTACAGCTACATTAGCGTCACTTGATTGCTGGCCACAGGGCCTCGGATTCTGACTGGTCCAGATTACCGAACAAGCTCCTGCTGCGGTTAAACACGAGCCTTCAATAGAGCCACCTTCGGTCGTAAATGAAACCGCCGTACCATCCGGCACCGGGTTATTGAAACGATCGGCCAATCTTGCGGTTATTGTCACGGTCTCGCCGTCGTAATTTAAACCTTCAGGATTGAACTCCGTGGCACTCAGCGAAAAGCTATCCTGGTCAGGTATTCCGGTGGAAACCACTAATTGATCCGATTGTGTAGAGATATTAGTGCCACCATCAACTATAATCGTGGCCGTTACTCGCACTGCCGTGGGGATCGTTCCCGACAAAACGGTGGTTTGCACTGTACCATCGGCACCGGAAGTAGCACTTTCTGGCGTGATCGACAGACCGCCCACGGTGGTGTTGAGCTCAAACATAACCGTTTCACCGGCCACGGGACCGCCCGTTTGATCCAACACTTTAAAAACCAGCGTGGCATTCTCTGACAAACCCGCACCACCCGTTCCTTGTAAAGCAATGAGTTCAGGTGTGGCAGAAATGAACTGAATTGAGCCTAGTGAGGCTTCCGCGACCGTTAAACTCCCTGAGGCGCTAATCGTGCTACCGTTAATGGTTGCGGACGCTGTAATCGTATCGCTACCGGAACACCCTGTTGCGGCGTAGTTACTTACCGCCACGCCGGTTGTAGTGGTTACGGTGGCATCAAGTGTAGCCAGCCCCTGGGCCGTACAACCGGAGGAAAAAGTGATACTCGCAGAATCGGTATAAAGCACACCGGTGCTTTGCTGCAAAGTAACCGAAATGGTGGTGGCTCCACCCGCCGCGAGCGAGTTAGCAGCAATATTCAATGTGCCCGCAGAAAACGATGCCCCCGTACCGCTCCCTATTTCAACCGTAGTACCATCATCAGTCCCGGCACCAGACGTACTACTGGTTGTGCTGGTTGCTGCTCCATCGCTATCACCTGTAAAAGCATCATCACCGCAACCGGAAATAGAACCAACCATCAGCAAAACTGTCGCCCAGTGTATTAACGATAATTTATTAACCTGCCCTGAAAATATGCCCATGATTCATTTCCATCCCTAATGCCTAAAATATTTAACCGAATAACAACCACAATCCGTGATAACCAACTCCGTCGTTTTCTTTTTCTGAATAGTAGCAATTATTGTCGGCGTTTTGGAGGTTTTATTTAGGAAAGAGAGGGCAGAAAATACCGTTTATCGGGAATTTAACACCGTTGAGGAAGAAACTTTAGCTAATTAAATGGCAGTAAATAATGAATTTGTGACATATCGCACAATTTGATCAAGTATCGTTGCATTTAATCAACACTCTATTTAGATTGATTTTTAACCGTGCTTCGGAAGCGGCTCGTGGATAAAGTTGTGGATAAGGCGTCAATAATACCCTCTACAAATCTGTATTTGATGAAAATTAATCACATTCGAAATATATTTATCACAACATTTTGAGCTATATTACGCAACTTAGAAAACTATACGAGGAACTAATATCCATTCACGGAATGCTGCATTAACGTAATTCCCGTTAGCCCTTGGCCACTAAATATACCAGCCGAAACCAAGTCACCATGCCCTTGGTAACTGGCAATATTCGGTGTATAGACACAAGTTTCGTTTGATTCACACACGCCATTGTCATTACCGATATCATCGCCATCAACTTCGAAGGCATTTCTAAGGAATACTGTGTAACAAGTATTGATTTCCCATACTGCCCCTGATATTGCCTCACAGCTTTGCTGACTTTTGGCGCTCCATAGATGCTTTAGCGTTTGTTGACCCTCAGTTAAATCGGCTGGACGGGCCAACGCTGCTCTAAGTGCCGGGAATCCGCCATTGCCTGCATCGCTAAGGCTAAGACTCCAATCCCAGATAACACATGCCTCACCACTTCGGCAATTTTTCCTATCCCCAGTGTTTGGAAATGGTTGTACATGAGAGCCACCCCATGAACGAAAACGGTTTTCAAAGTTAAACCAATCCGTTATGTTTTCTATGAGCGCACCACCTCCGATTTGCGTTGTGGTATTTATAACATCAAAGCCTGCTTCGGCCACAAATGATTCTGCGATATCAATTCCATAGGTAATAACAGGGTCTGTTGGCGTCGTATCACACCCAACACATGTCGTATCGGCATTGTTACCGTAGTGCACAACCCCAGTAAAGATTGAAGGCCCTGTATATCCAGTACCGCCATTATTTGCAATTGCAACATTCGCCAATGTATGGCCTGACGAATTAGTCACAAACACACCGAAACCGGTGATATCTGTTGCATTTGCGGCAATGGCAAGGTTCATAATACTAATGTTACTTCTGTTATTGATATCCAGCCCTAAATACCCATTATTAACGCTGGTCGCATTAATCATGACATTGTTACCTGCAAAACCGGAAGCGCCACCAAATGTCATTCCCTCGTTAGCATTGTTATTAGCGGTAACGCCAATGTAACGATTATCGTGCCCTTCAAACACAAAACCACGATTATTATTCGAGCTGGAGACATTGGCCCATGTTTCATTAGCGCCTTGAGAACGAATGCCCATATAATTATTATTGGTTGAAAAAATATTTGAAAATTTATTATTTTTGCTCTCCGGCAATGTAACGATACCATCGTTACCTGAAAAGCCGGCGGAGCCATTGCTCGCCACTTTTACGTTTCTTATATCGCTATTACTGGCTCCAATCGTAACGCCAATATCAGTAGCATTACTCACCCTTAGCTCATTAATAACAGAATGATTAGCATTCATTAAGACACCGCTGCCAGCGGATGAAACGATATCGCCTTCCAACCAGGTGAAGCTTGCAGTGCTCGTTGTTTCAACAACAGCTGAACCAGTACCACCAGACAAACCAACCCCAGGCTGAACAACTAAAGCAACATTATCAGCATCAATGACATATGAAAAATTAACATCCGCCGTTACGGCATAAACATTCCCTGATTTAGCGGTTCCAGGCGCAATCCCATCGTTCGCAAGAACAATCGGTGAATAAGGGGCAAGCCACGGCGTTTGTGGTGTCAGGCCATGGACATTGCCATCAGCAAATACAGTAAGTGCATTATTCCTCCAACTCGGTGCGGCTTCCATGAAATCAATCATGTCTGACAACGTAACGCCTTGTCTTAATCCGTTGGAGGCAATGGTTACCGGGCTCACCGTATCGTCACAGATCCAATCAAAGAACTGTAACGCATCAGTTGCCGTAATATTCTCGCAACCGGCCAGGCCGTGAACAACAACAGAATATATTTCACCGCCATGAACACATGAATCATACCCAGGAGACATACTTGAACATGCTGCTCCTGTTGCCTTGTGTTTAGCGATACCGTTGTTTGCAACATAGCGCGTCCAGCCTGCCCCATTAGTAACATAGTGCGGCTTAACTTTTGGCAAGCAATTCAATGTTATCGTGGCAACATCACTATCAGCCACCAGTCCGGCTCCCTGCCGCACAGTACAAAACCGATCTTCTGGCTGAGTGGCTACTGTCACTGCATAATTTTGACCTGATGGAAGCGAAGTCTTAAAAATAAAGGGCGCATTAATTCTCGCATCAGTGTTCGATATACTGATCTGCTCACCATTATTATCCAGAATCACGACACCATTAAGCCCAAAAACTGTTCCGCCTAGATTATACGCATCAGAACAGATCACTTGCACATTGGTTATATTGTTCTGCTCTACTTTCCCCTGGCGATTATTTACAAAACAAAATTGCTTGCTGGGCTGGGAATATATTGAAACGTCGTAGTTGGCATTGGGCGACAACCGCTTATTAAACCTGAAATCAACCGCATTTTCAGGTAACGCTAATCGATCCGTGCCGTCATTGTTATTCATCAGCACAAGCCCCGTAGCAGTTAACCCCTGCACCTCACCACTGATTAAAAATATATTGTCATCACAAACAATAACGCCGTTAACAACCTTACAACTGACCGATGGTTTACTGCCAGGGTCCGTGGGATCGGTCCCTAACTCTAGCTCCTTGATGTTAAATACCCCGTCCCCATCATCATCCGGGTATAAGTAATCGGTCGCTAAGAACTCGATCGGGTTGCTGCCAGCACCAAGGACAACATTAGATTTTCTCGCTATGGCTAATTTAATAGGTATTTGCACGCCGGCATCATTTATGTAATCCACTTCAAATTCAATCACAAATGAATAAACACCGGCAGTTAAGTTGTTTTTTTCAAATATCGCCTGCCCTCCAACAATTCGCATTGCATCGCGCTGCACGAATGATCCGCCTTCAGCTGACATTGTAATCCATGCATTTATACTTTCTGACTGAAAAGCAGCACTTTGGAGGGGAGGCGGTAACAGAAACGTACCGGTACTTTTATCAGCACCCATGTTGACATGATTGGTGCTAACTCTTTCTGTACACCCCAACATGAATAACAGAGCCAACATAAAAATTGCTACTCGCAACTTACTCATTCTAAATTGATATTGTTTGGAATTAATCATCTATACATTTAACCGGGTATAATCGCAAAGGGATTTTTTTTAGTAAATACTGGTGTGGCAGGTAAAAGAAAACAGGAGCTTCTTCGATATTAACGGAAAGCAAATTTCATTTCAATGCAGACTCACCTCGTTAGCGATATCAGCATTCTGCTTGACTGGTTGTTTGAATATCAGTTTCCTTAGAATAACCGCTACCCATAAAAAATCACCTGACTATTGACATACAAGCTTTCTAAGTAACCAATCCATTAAACTACAGCCACACTACAAAACATAAGCTGAACGATCTTATGCTGATAACAACATTATGGCCCCAGGTACAAGGCCAGTGCTACTATTATCAGCCCCTATTCAGTTTTAATTGTATGGGGCCAAGCCATCAGTAGATTTGCAACCCAAATGAAATGCAAGTGCCTGTCCACAAAGATTTAGATATATTAATTATAAACACTAGGAGCCTGTCGGACTTAGGAGGAATCTACTGCGGCGGCGGGAAATAGCCTCGATTTTCCACTCGCCTGGCTACGGGTATAGATATGGAACATTGATACTGTTAACACTCGTTTCCCACTCAATCACTCTGCTCTTTTCTAAATCAAAGTTAAAATAAACTCATAAATATCAATATATTAAATTATACTGTCGGTGAATAAAGCTGTAGATAAGCTGTTGATACATTATTGATAATACTAGCAGAAATACGATATTTTACACACTTAACAGGAATCCATACCTCGTCTTACTACCTCACTACATAACGGCATTGCAACATTTTGGGTCACTTACCCAGCCAATATCGACACCATCGGCACTGGCTGCGGTATATCTAACATTGATACCCGCGCAGCGCCCGTGGGCTCTGCCAGCGTTGTTATAGTCGCTTCAGTTGGCAGTGCCGTTACCAAAATCGAACCACGATTTTGTTTCTCACGGATTGCAAATGGATCTCTTACCCCAATACCGGATTCCATCACATCAAACGGAGACATAGAAGTTACTTACCGTGACGGCGGAGACACCATGAAAGTGCCATTTGCCATGATTACCGCCACCGTCAACGATGCTAGCGGCTCTGACGTATATCTCGTTGCAGACGATGGCACCGTTAAAAAAACCCTCAAAGCACTTACTTCGGATGAAGGGTTTGCCAAATTTAGCGTCCAAATTTCCACGCCGCCGAGCAGCGGTAGCGCAACAATTAAATTTAATGCTGGCACTGACGCTGCCACCAGCATTTCTGTTAAAGCAGGTGGCGCACCACCCCCACCCCCTGCGCCATAATTATTCAGGGACACAACAGTAAAACTACCTGTCTTTATTGCCCACCACACTCAAATGCAAATTGAGCGTGGTGGGTATCTCTGGCACACACTCCCAATTGCGCAATCTAGCTAACAGGCAGACATTTAATATTGCTTGCCGGATTAACCCATGGCAATTGGCGCATTTTGTTCGATTAGTTTCTATTATATTACGTCAACTCCTTGACTCATAAATCTATTTTGATCTTATCCACAAAGCCTGTGGATAAGTATGTGGATGGATTGAAAAATCGGCGTGCTAATGCGCGTATTTATTAGTTATATTTCAAATTGATTACTATATAAACGATCATTATTTATATTTATTTTCAATAAGTTACAACGCAACACTGGCACTTGTAGCAATTCCTGAGGCGCTTGTGTCGGTGTACCTTACATTTTACCCAAGCTGTGCATAAACGTTAATTTGCGGATAATTCAAATACCAAAATAAGATTAAAATTGCAATATATTTCTCTTTTAATTCTATAAATAATGTCTTTAAGCCCTATATTTGGCGGCAGCTATTTGACACAATTCAGGCTGGCGTTTTCTCATCCTAACTGGGATAGGGTGCCGATTACCCAGTCAACCCACTTTGCTTATAATCTTTACTTATAATTCATACTTATAATTTTTAATTACAATAATGAATAGCCAAAAACGATGCGAAATTTTCAAACGATTACAGGCACATGACCCACACCCAACAACAGAACTCAACTACAAAACCCCCTTTGAGCTATTAATTGCCGTTATTCTATCGGCTCAAGCGACCGATAAAGGCGTCAACAAGGCCACCGCCAAACTATTTAAAGCGGCCAACACCCCCAAAAAAATGTTTAACTTAGGGGAAGATGGGCTGAAGGAATACATAAAAACCATTGGTTTATTCAACACCAAGGCGAAAAACATCATTAAAACCTGTGCTATTTTAGTCGAACAGCATAATAGCAAGGTACCGCATGATAGATCCGCATTGGAGGCCCTGCCCGGTGTTGGTCGAAAAACAGCGAATGTTGTTTTAAATACTGCTTTCGGTGAAGCCACAATTGCAGTTGATACCCACATTTTTCGTGTATCCAATCGCACCAAGCTGGCACCTGGAAAAACGGTGGTTGACGTCGAGAAGAAACTCATTAAATTTGTCCCTGACGAATTCAAACAGGATGCGCATCATTGGTTAATCCTGCACGGCCGCTATACTTGTGTGGCGCGAACACCCCGTTGTGGGGCCTGTATTATTGAGGACTTATGCGAGTACCGCCACAAAGAGGTCGATTAATATTATGATTTACAGCCAAAACCGCCAACAGACCCGACAAGTGTTTTTTGATGCATGGCAAAAACATCTCAACAAACAATTTGTGGAACCTCTGGAAGCGCTCATTATAAAAATTATTCAGATGCATCCGGAATACCACGCCATGCTGTCAAAACCGGATAGCTATGCCGACAAAGATTATTTACCCGAAATGGGAGAGTCCAACCCTTTTTTACATTTAGGGATGCATATTGCCATCCAGGAGCAGGTGCAAACTGATCAGCCCGCGGGGATGCTGGCACGCTATCAGTCCCTTTGTGCCAAACTTGACGACCCACATCAGGTAGAACACCAGATTATGGACTGTCTTTCCCAATCCCTATGGGAGGCCCAGCAAAACAATACTCTGCCTGACAATGACAAATACCTGGCCTGTATAAAAAACATCAAATAACCATTACGTACGATGCCGGAAACCGATATTTATCTGCCCTCCCCCCATATTTTGGTGTAAGCCCCAACCAGAATCACTTACCCACCGATGATGTGGTAAAACACTTTTTAAATGATCAATGTAACAAACGGGCCTTCAGTGTCTCTAATTGGCAAATGAGGGGTATCCCTCAAAGCTGGTGCAGTGATTAAAATTCCGAGTGAGTATACGGTACCAGCTTACTTCAGGTACTTGCTTCAGGTACTTATTTCAGGCACTTACATTTTGTTATTAACATTCACACAGGAAAAGAGGCGAATATGAAACGTAAAAATACTATCGTAAACACTGCAATGGCGGGGCTATTGGCGGTGGGACTAGCAGGCGCGGCCCAAGATGCCATGGCTGGCAAAAAAAAGGATATGGAAAAATGTTACGGTATTGTTAAGGCAGGCCAAAATGATTGCCAGACATCTAACAGTGCCTGCGCTGGCACAGCAGAAGTTGATAATAAGCCCAGCGCATTTATTGCTGTACCTAAAGGCACTTGCGAGAAAATAACCGGCGCAAGCTTAAAACCAAAAGCGTAATATTATAAGTTAAACGTTATCAGCTCATACTTAGTTAAGTAAAAACCCAAACCGGTTGACCGCCATCATGCAACAGCGCCAAAAATCACCCTTGCCCAAAAACCCGATTCCCGCTCGCGCTGGAATCGGGTTAAGAGCGGACCATTACCAGGATATATTGGCACAATGCCCTGCCATTGGATGGATTGAAGTTCATAGTGAAAATTATTTTGGTAAAGGCGGTCGACCACTTCATTTTCTGGAGGAAATCACACAACATTACCCGTTAAGCTTGCATGGTGTTGGCTTATCGATAGGCTCCACAGATGCTCTCGATATTGAGCACATTAATAAACTTAAAAGCCTTATTCAGCGTTTCGAACCTGGCCTGGTTTCCGAACACTTGTCCTGGGGATCATTGGGAGGGCGCTATTTTAATGATTTGTTTCCCCTGCCCTATTCCGAAGAAGCGCTATCCCATATGGTTGCGCGAGTCACCCAAGTGCAGGATTTATTAAACAGGCAGATACTCATCGAAAATGTTTCCAGCTATCTGGAATACGAATCGTCGACGATGCCGGAGTGGGAATTCATAGCGGAACTTGCTAAACAATCTGGCTGCGGTATATTACTGGATGTCAATAACATTTACGTTAATGCTAAAAACCATGGGTTTAACCCCCATACGTTTATTAATACTATTCCGGTTCATTCGGTGCAGGAAGTACATTTGGCCGGTCATACCGTAAAACAATTTGAGGACGGTGAAATCCTTATCGATACACACAATAAAGTCATCACGGAGGATGTCTGGCAATTGTATCAATCCACCGTGGAACGATTTGGGAAATTACCGGTGTTAATTGAGTGGGACACTGACTTACCAACACTGGCGGTGTTAGTCGATGAAGCGCAAAAGGCAGATAAAATACTAAACAACACCAACAATCATCATGTGCAAAAAAAACACATTGCATAACCTCCAATCGGCATTTGTCGCCACTGTTTTTGACGAGAATGACACGGGGTTTGATACAAGCATAAAAACCAACGGCTTGTCCGGCAGCAGGCGTCTGAAAATTTATCACAACAATATATTCATTAGTCTCACCGAAACTCTGAAATCTGTCTATCCGGTGGTGTATCGTTTGGTTGGCGAAGATTTTTTTAACTATATGGCAAGGGAATACATTCAGATAAAGCCCTCAACAACCGGTAACCTGCACGATTTTGGTGACCACTTTCCAGCCTTTATCGCTGATTTTTCTGCGGCGAAACAACTTGTTTACCTGGCGGATGTTGCCACACTTGAATGGGCTTATCACACCGTGTTTCACGCCGCCGATTCAGTGCCGCTCGATATAGCCAGACTTCAGGCGGTAGATGCCCAGCAATATGGCAATCTCAAATTTGTCGTTAATCCGGCCAGTCAGCTAATTTTCTCGGATTATCCCATATTGACAATATGGCAATCGAACCAGGACGTCGATAACGTCACTCCGAAAATTGAACCACGCGAACCTGAAGGCGAAACAATCAATCTCAACGACGGTGAAACGCGACTATTGGTGATACGAAGAAACCTGGATACCGAATTTGAACCCCTGAGCATCGCTGAATTTCACTTTTTGTCCCTGTTAAAAGAAGGAACGAGCTTTTCAACAGCGTGTGAATCAACAATTGCGCTCGTGCCGGATTGTGATGTGGGGCAGATCTTTCAAGCCCATGTCCTGTCGGCCACACTAACAGATTTTACACGTTAACCTAAAATCACCCGTTGGACTGCCTGGGGCCACATAAAGACCCACGATAATACGAAACCGATCCACATGCTCGCTCAACACACTGTAACACGAGGCCAACCATTATGACTGAAGCGACCGAAACACCGACCACTATCGACAAAATCAGCGGTGTTATCACTAAAACCTACAGCAAGATTGACCTGCTTGCCCCTGTCGCTAACCTGGCGGTACGCCTTTGGGTTGCCAATGTTTTTTTCAAATCAGGGTTAACGAAAATTAAAAGCTGGGACAGTACGATGTATTTGTTTGAAAGCGAATATGATGTTCCACTGCTATCCCCTGAGTTTGCGGCAATAATGGGAACCGCAATCGAACTGATACTGCCGGTATTACTGGTATTGGGCCTGGCTGGTCGCTTTAGTGCATTCGCATTGTTTGCCTTTAACATTATGGCCGTAATATCTTACCCGGATTTAAACCCCGCCGGAATTCGTGACCATCAGGTTTGGGGTATCATGTTATTAATCCCGTTACTGCAAGGTCCGGGAAAACTTTCCATTGATCATTTTATTAATAAGAAGTTTGGCGCCAAGTGAGGTACTAAGCCCGGCAATCGGAGCTACTGCGCGACGCTGCAAAAACGGCGATAAATATCACATCGCCGTTTTTGCGGGTAACCTATTCTTGATCGCAAACAGTTTTTAATAGCATACCATTAATGGTGGTTACCGATATGATGCTAGCTGCCAATTAAACGCAGCGGGAGCAGGAAATGCGCAACTCCCATGCATCATTACCGCTGGTGATTTTTACCAATTAACTCTATCTGATAGCCGTCCGGGTCTTCAATAAATGCAATAATGGTGGCACCAGCATTCATGGGGCCAGCGTCACGAATAATTTTCCCACCCTGGTTTCGTATTTTTGCCGTGGCTTGATAGACATCATCAACCTCCAAAGCCACGTGCCCAAACCCACTACCCATTTCATAGTGGTCTTGTCCCCAGTTATAGGTCAGTTCAATGACCGTGTTGTCGGACTCATTGCCATACCCGATGAACGCAAGCGTAAACTCTCCGTCAGGGTAATCCTTACGTCGCAATAATTGCATGCCCAGCACGTTAGTATAGAACTCAATGGACTTTTCAAGGTCACCCACCCGAATCATTGTATGTAATATACGCATAACATCCCCTTTTAAGGTTTGTCATAGTCAACGACTACCCGTCGACATGACAGTAAATAAAATTCCCGCTGCAAAACAAGCAACCGCTCTGCCCTATATTATACCCGTGGCGTTTAGAATTTAGGCATAATTACACTCCCTCTATCTTGCTCCACATAAGAAGCACACTTAACACCTAAACGCTAAACGCCACGTGTATATACCCAAAGCGTTTGAAATTCAGGTGTAATGGTGCCCCTCAAAGCCGCCATCCAACAATGAAAACAATGCTTC
>Ga0316204_10001776_pt1 | contig 54715 bp, 44 predicted proteins | sample 6monrhotite_MG_2_FD_205661 | JGI IMG/M metagenome (GOLD analysis project Ga0316204, IMG submission 205661) | Microbial mat bacterial communities from mineral coupon in-situ incubated in ocean water Damariscotta River, Maine, United States -... | ecosystem: Environmental > Aquatic > Marine >... | reverse complement strand
GCTAAAAAACCACATGATTGCAGGCAAAAAATGCTTCAAATTGTTGATACGTTGAAAGGCGGGACAAAAAAACTTACCGATTCGCATTTCATGTGTGCGAATAAACAATTATTAGAGGTTCCCTTATCTAATACGAGGAATTTTTAAGGGAGATTAATTTATGCCAGCAGTTAAGCAAAAATGGAACGCCACAGACTATGCAAAGAACTCTTCAGCCCAATTACAGTGGGCGCAAAAGCTGATGGAAAAGCTTGCATTGAGCGGAAATGAATCCATACTTGATATTGGCTGCGGAGATGGGAAGATTAGCGCCCAGCTTGCGCAAGTACTCAGGCATGGACAGGTCCTCGGCATTGATCTTTCTGAGGAGATGATTCAGCTTGCCTCGCAACAATACCCTCATGCGGCGAATCCCAACCTTTCCTTTCTGCAAATGGATGCGAGCAAAATTCATGTGCCGAAGAGGTTCGATATCACATTTTCAAACGCCACTCTGCATTGGGTCAAAGACCAACGCTCAGTATTGCGAGGAGCGCATGGCGCACTTAAAAGCGGAGGCAAACTTTTATTTCAAATGGGGGGTAGAGGCAATGCGGTCGATGTATTTAACGCCATTGATGGCGTAATCCAAGACTCGAAATGGCGGCAGTATTTCGAGAACTTTACTTCGTCCTACTATTTCTATGGCCCTGAGGAGTATGAAGTCTGGCTATTGGAAAGCGGTTTTCGTCTACAACGTGCAGAACTGGTGGCTAAAGATATGCAGCATCGTGGCGCAGAGGGATTTGCGGGCTGGTTAAGAACTACTTGGTTCCCCTATACAGACTGTTTGCCTGACGAACTCCATGATACCTTCCTCACAGAAGTCATCAAAGCCTATACCTCTGCATTCCCAATTGATGCTAACGGCAATTCACACGTCAAAATGCTACGTCTGGAAGTTGAGGCGCTTGCGCTCTAGCAAAACGAACGGCAAAGCATGTCCAAGGGAAGCGCTATAGACCTAAAAACTTCACCACATAGATACAGAGAAAATAAAAAAAACATCAACAGCTTGCAGCCGTAGCGGCGACCACCCGCCAGCTACCCCACTCCTTAGGCATCAATCAGCTTGCTGAGTTAATGAAAATCAACTCGCAAATATGCAACAACACAAGGAATATTTCGACAAACTGAACTAAATAAATAACTACATGTCTGTTACAGCAAGTAAGCTATTGATGAATAGATATTTTTCATTTTTTTCAAGTTCAAGCCATGCAAATTCGATAGCTTTTATTATAGATAAAGTTTGACAACAGAACGATCGTTCTATACGATGTTTCAAACGTCATATTCACCTGCCGAACAATATTATGCACCAGACATCTCTACAATTTGGACGCAATGCCACACATGGTTTGCTGTCTTTCATGCATCCTAATAAGGAACTATTTCAGCGCCAACGCGCTTTATTGCGCAAGGCCGTGCCAGCTGGATTCCCCTCTCCGGCAGATGATTATGTGGGCCAGCGTTTAAGTCTGGACGAGCATCTGGTGCAGCATCGTGAATCTACTTTTTTCATGCGTGTTGCCGGAGATTCTATGCGCGGTCTGGGTATCTTTGATAGCGATTTGCTAGTGGTAGATAGAGCATTAGCTGCCACAGATGGCAGTATAGTTATCGCGGTGCTAGATGGAGAGTTCACCGTTAAGCAATTGATACACACAGCTAATGGACAAGTGCTGCGTGCTGCGCACCCCGACTACCCAGACATGCCTATCAAAGCTGAGCAAGATTTTTCTATCTGGGGTGTCGTCCAGTGGAATGTACACAAGGTATAGATGATGCAAAAGGCCATCGCCTTGGTGGACTGCAATAATTTCTACGTTTCCTGCGAACGTTTGTTTCAACCCCATCTAGAAAATAAACCTGTTGTCGTCTTGAGCAGCAACGATGGTTGCGTTGTATCTCGATCCAAGGAGGTTAAAGACCTTGGCATTAAAATGGCGCTGCCTTGGTTTCAGATGAAAGACATCGCCAAACAACACGGCATCATTGCCTTTTCATCCAACTACACTCTGTATGCAGACCTCTCCAATCGGGTGATGAGTTTGTTGTCGCAGTTTAGCCCCGCACAGGAGGTGTATTCCATCGACGAGTGCTTTCTAGACCTCAGTGGCATGAGTGCATTGGATAGTCTCAGCAACTATGTCCAGCGCATGCGTCAAACCATAAAGCAAGGAGTGGGGATTCCAGTTTGCGTAGGCATTGGCTCAAGTAAAACACTGGCGAAATTGGCTAATCACGTCGCCAAGAAAACCCCCGACATCAACAGCATGTGCGACTTCAATGCAATGTCCACACCCGACTTGGATGCTCTGCTATCCAACATCTCAGTGAACGAAGTTTGGGGTGTTGGTCGCCGCAGCGCCGTTCGCCTACAAGCGATGGAGATCCATAGCGTTCTTGATTTAAAACGCACCCCAGCTAAGCGCATCCGCGCCGAATTCAGCGTAATGCTGGAGCGCACCGTAGAGGAATTGAACGGTATCGCGTGTTTTGGGCTAGATCATGTCAACCCGGACAAACAACAGATCATCTGCTCACGCTCTTTCGGCTCACTGGTATCAAACCTGCCAGATTTGGAACAAGCCGCTATTGCCTACACCACACGTGCTGCCGAAAAACTCCGCCAGCAACACTCTATCGCAGCTGGCATCCAAATTTACATTCGCACCAATCCAAATAAGGAAAAGGATCCGCAATATCAACAAAGCATGATTGTGCCACTGTATGAAGCAACTGCTGACACGCGCACATTGTGTCATGCGGCACTCGCCGGCTTACGTCAGATATACCGCACAGGCTATGCCTATCAGAAAGTCGGCGTAATGCTGACAGAGATTATTCCCGCCAGTGCACGCACGCGTACTTTATTCGATGATGTCGCCGCCCAGCAAAAATCTGAAGCACTGATGCGCACCATGGATCACATCAATCGCAACATGGGCAGCGGCACACTGCAACTGCTTGGCGAGGGAATAAAGAAGAACTGGACAGTGCGTAGAGAAAATATGTCAAAGCGCTACACCAGCAAATGGGATGAGCTTGCTGTCGCGTACAGTCGACGGTCTAAATGCACTTAAAAGATAGCAATACAATGCGACACTATTCAGGGTGTTTCTATGAATTCAAAATACTAAGCAAGACAAGATGTGAAGAAAATTTTAGCGTGCCTCATATGTATGATATATAAGCGTTAAAATTTTCTGAATAACGCAGTATCGCGACGTAGTTTGGATTTATTGAGGTGCCCTTCAGATACTTTGTGCTACTTCTGTTTCCAGACCGTCAAGTGCCTTTAATACTGCGTCACGTTGGATCAACAAATCCTCGAGCAAAATTTTGGCCTGTTCTATCCGTGCATTGCGCATATGATTGTCGATTTCCTTAGCAAGTTCATGTACGCGTTGATGCGGCGCATTTATCTGAACAAAATCAGGATGGTTTCGATATAACTTCGCACCGCGTCCGTGGTACCAAATACCGAAGCTGCAATCGTGTGGATCGGCTAGACATTTCTTGGGTACTGCTTGCCCCTCTTTAACCGCGTGAATTAATTGCACTACCAAACTTTGATGTTCAACTTTGGCTGCCAATAAGGGTTGATCCGTAGTATCCCAATATAAATTCTTTATTGCCGACCACTCTGGATAGGCACACCAGATGTCTACCCAGGCCGACACTTGGGTGGCAGGCATCGGTCTGGCAATGCCATAACCCTGCGCATGATCACAACCAAGCTGCATGAGTAACTTACCATGCGCAATAGATTCCACACCTTCAGCAATTACCTCACGCTGAAACGCAGAAGCTAGGCCAAGCACCCCTTGCACGATGGCAAAATTATCAGGGTCAGAGATCATCTCGCACACGAAGCTTTGGTCTATTTTAATGGTGCCCGCAGGAAGTCGTTTTAGATAGGTTAGTGATGAGTAGCCAGTGCCGAAATCATCCAATGAACAGGAAACACCAAGCTCTCGACATTGCTCAATTATTTTGGAAGCCTTCGACATATCTTCTAAGGCGGACGTTTCGAGTATCTCTAATTCGAGTGTATTCGCACGGTAGGAATACTTGCTAAGTGAAGTGCTTAGATATTGCATAAAGCTTGCGTCCTGTAACTGACGGCCCGCGATATTGATACTGATTGGCAAATCCAAACCAAGGTCATGCCATGTATTAATTTGGCAAAGTGCTGTTTCGATCACCCATTCGCCGATACGAATAATAAGATCATGATCTTCAACAAACGGCAGGAAATCTGCTGGCGCAATCAATCCTCGTTCTGGATGATGCCAACGAATTAAGGCTTCCATGCCGATCACATCTCCTTTGCGCATATCAACCTTGGGTTGGTAATACAGTGAAAATTCTCCGCTTTGCAGCGCCTCTTCAATGCGCCCCATATGATCATGCTGAATACGAACATGGCTATCTAGTTCATGGTCGAACATATGGAAACGATTCTTGCCAGATTGCTTGGCTTGATACATGGCTTGGTCTGCCTGGCGCAACAAAGTGTCAGGATCCGCATCTCCAGTGGGAAACACCGTCACCCCAGCACTCGCTGACAAGCTTATCGGCTCAGTGACTATCTCCAGCGGTTGGCTGATAACCTGCAACCAACGCTGTATTGCCTGTTCGCACTCACTTAAATCATTCAGACCTCCTAGCAAGAGCACAAACTCATCCCCGCCCAATCTTGCGATGGTATCGCCTCCTCTCAGTATGCCCCTGAGCCTGTCGGCCATTTCCACCAACACACGATCACCGACTTCATGACCATAGGTATCGTTCACCGGCTTAAACCCATCTAAGTCGAGGTAGCAAACGGCCAAAAGTGTTTCTGAACGTTTAGCTTGCGACATGGCCTGAATCAGACGATCCGCCAGAAGTACGCGATTAGGCAGCTCTGTCAGCGCATCGTAATAAGCCATTTTGGTGAGCTGTATTTCTTGCTCTTTAAGGCGGCTAATATCAGAAAACACACCCACAAAATTCGTTAATTCACCTGAGGAATCGCGCACCGCAGAGATAGAAAGCAACTCCGGATATATTTCGCCATATTTGTTGCGGTTCCAAATTTCGCCTTGCCAACTCCCAGAGCCGAGTATGCTTTTCCACATAGCGGCGTAGAATTCAGGCGGATGCCGCCCTGATTTAACAACTTTTGGATTCCGTCCGATCACTTCGGCGCGTTCAAATCCAGTAATACGTGTAAAGGCTGGATTGATATCAAGAACATGCCCCTTCGCATCCGCAAGCATGATGCCGTCATGGGAGTTGTGAAATGCAGTTGCGTGCAGGCGCAAACGATCCTCCGCGATCAACTGCGCCGCATAGCGCTGACTAACTTCTTGATGTGCCATAAATAAGGAATATCGGGTTCGATCTAAACGAACAAAGAAAAATGCAAGATATGCCGCTAAAAATAGGGCAACGCCATATAGTAACTTGCGAAATTGTCCGGCAGTTTTCTGTGCATGTTCGTGCCCTAATGCATATTGAAGACTTAGCTGCCCCATATGTTGTGCCGTGCTAAAGTTTCTTAAACTATTCATCACCCTGTCCACGTCCGGCAGGAATTTCAAAATGGCATCACCATGCAGCAACAGATTGTTAATCACTTCACGCTTAGCCTGAAGGGCAGGTGTTGCAATCAGTTGTTTGCGCGCCGCCTCTACTTGCAGATGACGCTCGGCATCAGGATTACGCGCAAAAGACAGAATATGCCGGGCATAGCTTTCCGTCGCGGCTCTAAGGTCGCTAGGCATACGCTCACTGAGGAAAGTATCTGCGGCAGAGGGAAAATAAGCTAGTGAATTACGCAATACTGCATTTTCACGTTTAAACACTTCGATGAGCTGGGATTTTTTTTCTATTTTAAGCTGTAATTCACGCGCCTGTTTTATCACCACTTTTTTGTCATCACTCTCCAAAAAAGATGGAATCACAGTGATGCGGGAGGCTGCATACTGAGCATTTTTCAGGAATAGTGTAAGCGCATCATAATTGCGCGTAATTTCCAAACGATTTGCTAATACCTCCCCATCAATTTTGGCATCCGCCTCACGTAAATCGCGCAGCACTTTTGTATAGTCATAGTGAGCTTGAGGAGAAACAGATTCGGCTCGCATAAATAATGTGGTCAACAGTGAGACGGAAAGCAGCAGGACTAGCGTCACTTTCAATCCGCGCCGTGCCCATGAAGAAAGAATAAAAGGAACTGCTATATTCATTTCAACACCTGACCTTGCCATTCACCTGTCAGCGTACGTAAAAATGCCACAATTAGCCGCACGTCTTCTTTGGACAACTCCCGACCTAACTGGTATCTCCCCATCGTTGTGACCGCATCAGCAAGCGTCTTTGCTGAACCATCATGAAAATAAGGGGCGGTGACGGCAACATTGCGCAGGCTAGGCACCTTGAATACATGCCTATCCTCTTCTAGCCCAGTAACATTGAAACGCCCTAGGTCTGCTTTTCGTGATGGACGATTTTTGAAGTAATCACTCATTACGCCAAAACGCTGGAACATATTTCCGCCTATACCTGCTCCTTGATGACAGCCTACACAGCCATAATCGACGAAGTGCCGATAGCCATTTAACTCATCCTTATCAAGTGCATTTTTATCACCCCTTAGATAACGATCTATTTTTGCATTAGGGGTAGTCAATGAGCGCTCAAACGTAGCAATTGCAGATGCTATATTGGCTGCACTGATCCCGTCAGAATACGCACGCTTAAACAACATAGGATATTCTGGATCAACTTCTAACTTTCTAATCACCTCTTCCCAGTTAGAACCCATCTCAGCAGGATTATGCACGGGGCCAGCAGCCTGTTCCTCAAGCGTCTTCGCTCGCCCATCCCAAAATTGCGCGATATTTAGTCCAGAATTGAATACCGTTGGAGCGTTAACATTGCCTAAGGTGGCATTGATACCCACAGAAAAAGTAGACCTATCCGTGCCACCTTTACTTAAGTCATGACAACTTGCGCAAGCGATACTGTTGTCATGTGACAGGCGTGGATCGTTAAATAACTTCTCCCCCAGTGCCCGCACATCAGGAGACAACAATGAGGGAGGAGGAAGCGGCAAGATCGGTTCACTCCCAATACTACTATTGGCAGACAGAGGGTTAAGCTGTAAAGGATCCGACGCTTCTGGGATATTGACTTCATACGATGAAAAAAAAACGTAAGCGAGAAACAACACCAATACAGGCATTACAATCAAAAGTATTTTTTTCATACCTATCAACCTTTAATCCCCACAGCCACGCAATGGCTGCTTACGGTTCACTCTAACACTTTCATTGCCTCCGTCCAAGCAGGGATCAGGGCAACTTCATCCAAAATTGCACACCAATTGTTTTCTATCTCATCCTCATCAACGAGTTCTAACTATCTTCACATAAGCCTAACTGAGGTAGGTCGTCAATAATGAACACCAACAGATTCATGCAGCCAATTCATTTTCATAATATTGGCGTTCAAAAGCGGCAGGCGATAAATAGCCTAACCGCGCCTGCGTACGCTGCCTTCGGTAAAAGATTTCGATGTATTCGGTAATTTCCTCAATTGCTTCAGCACGAGTTTTAAACTTGCAGTGATGAACCAATTCGTTTTTGAGCAATCCCCAGAAGCTCTCCATCGGTGCGTTGTCGTAACAGTTTCCTCCGCGTGACATGGAAACCACCATGCCGAACTGTTCGAGCACTTTACGGTACGCATGTGCACAGTACTGACTACCTCTATCTGAATGGTGAATCAATCCGCGTGGCGGACGTTTCTCCGCTACAGCTCGGAATAGCGACTGGCTGACTAGGTTTTTTGTCATCCGTTCGCTCATCGCGTAACCCACCAAATCGCCGGTAAATATATCCTTGTGGCCTACCAAATAGAGCCAACCTTCCTCAGTCTGAATATAGGTTATATCCGTCAACCAGACCTGATTAGGTTTTGTTGCTATAAACTTCTGCTCTAACAAGTTCGGTGCGACCAGCATATTATGGTTTGAATTCGTTGTCGCCTTGAATTTCTTGATTTGCTTGCAGCGTATCCCCAGTTTTGAACGCAGCTTTTTGGCTTGATAGATTGTCGTATTGATACCGTTTTTATCCAAATTGTCTTTCAGCCGTTTCGGACCATACATTTCTCGGGTTCGCTGATATGCCGCTCGAATCTTTGCTGTATACCGCCTTTGGAATTCTTTGCTTCATTTGACACCTCCGTTTCAAGTTTATCAAAACATTGGTGTCCATTTTTTTCAGCTTCCCTCACTTCGACATACACCTTCTTAAGCCGACGGTTCTCGTCTTCGAGTTCCTTCATGCGAGTCATTAGTGAGGCATCCATGCCGCCATATTTGCTACGCCGTTTGTAAAAGGTGGCTGAACTCATGCCGTGCTCGCGGCATAGCTCAGGAACCGGACTGCCAGCTTCTGCCTGCTTGAGTATGGCAATAATTTAACTGTCTGAAAAATGCGATGTCTTCATGTAAAACTTCCTCCATTTTTAAGTGAGAAAATTCGACTTCTAAATCATACTAATTTCAGGGGATTACCATGCCAGCTCACAAATATTTTAGTAATTTACTAGCGGGCACTTTTTTTGTGCGTCAAATGCTACAATTCCAGCTTATTCAATTTTCACATAAAGGCTGCGCATCATGAGTTTGAACAAAGTCCCATCCGGAAAAAACCTCCCCGATGATTTCAACGTTGTTATCGAAATCCCAATGCATGGTGAGCCGATCAAATACGAGGTAGATAAAGATTCCGGCGCAATCTTTGTAGACAGATTCATGAGCACGGCGATGCACTACCCTTGCAACTACGGCTATATCCCGCACACTTTGTCGGATGACGGTGATCCAGTTGATGTATTGGTAATCACCCCTATCGCCTTGCAAGTTGGCGTCGTCGTTCGTTGTCGCCCACTGGCAGTTTTAATGATGGAAGATGAAGCCGGAATGGATGCGAAAGTGCTTGCCGTACCGGTAGACAAATTAACCACGGTTTATCGTGGATTAAATAGTTACACCGAGCTCCCAGAAATTTTGCTTAAACAAATCGAACATTTCTTCGCTCACTATAAAGATCTTGAGCCAAACAAGTGGGTCAAAATTTCGGGATGGGCTGGCATAGACGATGCACGTAAAGAAATCATGGGCGGTGCAGACAATTACCAAAAAGCCGACGTTAAGCCGGAATTTTAATCACCATGAGCGCAAAGATCATCGATGGAAAAACTATTGCTCAGCAAGTACGCACAGAGTGGAAGGTACGTGCGAATGCACTTAAAGCACGCGGCATCACGCCAGGCTTAGCAGTCATCATCGTTGGCGAAGACCCTGCTTCCAAGGTCTACGTTGCCAACAAGGTAAAAGCCTGTGCTGAATTGGGATTACATTCTGAGCATATTGAGCTGCCTGCGGATACTTCTGAGGCCGATTTGCTGAACAAGATTGCCCAGTTTAATACCGACCCGAAAATACACGGTCTGCTAGTGCAACTCCCCGTTCCAAAACATATCGACAGTCGTAAAGTCATTGAGGCGATCAGTCCTGAAAAAGATGTTGATGGATTTCATCCAATCAACGTTGGCGCACTAGCCACTGGCAATATGCGCTTTGCACCTTGCACGCCTTTTGGCTCGATGACGTTATTGAAAAAAAGCGGAGTTCCCATTGAGGGTAAACATGCCGTGGTGATTGGACGTAGCAACATCGTCGGCAAGCCGATGGCATTACTACTCTTACATCACAACGCCACCGTTACTATCTGCACCTCCAAGACCGTTGATCTCGCCAAGCACACCCGTGACGCTGACATTTTAGTCGTTGCAATTGGCAGAGCAAAAATGATTACAGGCGACATGATTAAACCCGGTGCAGCGGTCATTGATGTAGGGATGAATCGTGATGAAAACGGCAAGCTGTGCGGCGATGTGGATTTTGATTCAGCCAAGGAAGTCGCAGGCTGGATTACTCCTGTTCCCGGCGGAGTTGGCCCGATGACGATCACCATGCTGGTCGCTAACACTGTGCAATCTGCTGAACGAGCATCCCAATAAACCTAGAAAAACAGTTGTCCTCAGATTACACAGATTTTCGCCGATTAAACAAAAACCAATGCTGAGCAATAACCATTGGGTACGAATGCGCACATCTACAAGCGATTGAAAATCTGCGTTAATCTGCAAAATCTGTGGATGAAACTATGGTTTTCAGGATAAACGGAATGCTGTTTACACTGCTAAAGCCCACATATTGCGGGCTTTAGCGCATCATTCGGATGGTATTTACAGTCCGCGCAGCTAAAGCAGGCGCTTAAAAAGTTACAGATTCACTCACAGGACGAAGTTAATGCTTAACGTTTCAACAAAACATTCTTCAAGCATCATCGCTTGTCCGGCAATCCGCTTTAATAATTTTTCAAATTTATTCAGCATGAAAAAACTATCTTCAATTTTGACCATCACCACTACGCTGCTATTGATTTCAAACTCAGCTTCAGCAAAAGAAGGAGCATATATCGCCTTCGGTCTAGGGCAATCTGAAACCGTTATTGGCAATATCAAATATTCCGGCTTAGGTACTGCCCTCGTAATCGGCGCACAATTCAACCAAGAATTTGCTTTAGAGTTTGAATATGTGAATTACGGCAATTTGGAAGATACGACGACCAAAATATCGGCGAATAGTAAAGGGATGTCTGGCATATTTTTACTGCCCATGACACAGCGCGCATCTGTGTATTTTAAGCTCGGTATTGCTCAAGTAAATTCCGTTATAAGTGGTACTGGAGTAACTGGAGTTAGCTCCAGCATATCCAGCATACCTTACGGAATAGGTTTGCAATACGATATATCTCGCAGATCTACGCTGCGTTTATTTGCCGATAGCGGCTACAGCCACCAAGTCAGCGGCACCACAACCACTATTACAGCGACAAATTTTAGCTTTGGCGGCGGCATCAACAGAATTGGCTTTAATTCCTTATACAACTTCTAGGGAAACGTAGAGAGTTTAAAAACTCAGTGACTACTTGCCGTAACTACCGGAGCAGTTGATGCGGGCAATAGCAAATGTCCACCATCTACGATCTGGAAAAACACCTCGTCCTGCTTAACCATACCCAACTCGCTACGCGCGCGTTCTTCGATGGCCTCAGTGCCATTCTTCAGATCACGAACTTCGGCATCCAATACCGCATTTCGCATATGATTTTTTTGATTAATTTGAGTTTGCGCTTGAACTTGACGATTAACGTCCCATACTTTTAACCAACTACCTTTACCCAGCCATAAGGGATACTGCAAAAGCAGAATAATCGCAGCCAGTATTAAGGTCACAGGGCGTAAACGTAGCATTAAGCAATCAACAGTAGAACATCACATTATGGTAGAAATAAACACGATTCAAACTGACAATGACTTGGCACTTCACTCCAACAAACACTATGGAGCAAGTAACTCAAGCCATTATCATCTGTGTTCATCCGCGACACAGCAGTAGGAATTAACCTAGCTGATAGTAAGCGCCACGACCTGGGTAAGACGCGCTTTCGCCCAAATCTTCTTCGATACGCAGCAATTGGTTGTACTTCGCCATACGATCTGAACGTGACAAAGAGCCAGTTTTGATTTGCAAAGCATTCGTCGCCACCGCTAAATCAGCAATCGTAGAGTCTTCTGTCTCACCCGAGCGATGTGAAATCACAGCGGTGTAACCTGCACGTTTAGCCATTTCAATAGCTGCAAAAGTTTCTGTTAAAGTGCCAATTTGATTAATTTTAATCAAAATTGAATTGGCAATACCTCGCTTGATGCCTTCGCTCAGGATCTTGGTGTTGGTCACAAATACATCGTCGCCTACCAATTGAATATTTTTGCCTAGACGATCTGTCAGCGACTTCCAACCGTCCCAATCGTGCTCGCTCATACCATCTTCAATGCTGATGATAGGATACTTGTCTACCCATGTAGAGTATAGATCAACTACCTGCTCAGTATTCAACACTAGGCCGTCTGCCTTAAGGTGATATTTACCATCTATGTAGAACTCAGATGCAGCAGCATCCATACCGATAGCGACATCTGCACCTGGCACATAACCAGCCGCTTCAATCGCTTCCACGATCACTTTCAGCGCGCCTTCATTCGACCCAAGAGCGGGAGCGAAGCCACCTTCATCACCGACAGTTGTTGCCAAGCCACGGTCATGCAAAATCTTTTTCAGATGATGGAACACTTCAGCACCACAGCGCAGGGCTTCACTGAAGCTGCTCGCGCCAACTGGTATAACCATAAATTCTTGAATATCTGCACCGCCTTCAGCGTGCGCACCACCGTTAATGATATTCATCATCGGCACTGGCATTTCCATACGTGCAGCACCACCGAAATAACGATACAAAGGCAATCCAGACTCTTCAGCAGCTGCTTTAGCTACCGCAACAGACACAGCCAATATTGCATTCGCGCCTAGACGCGATTTGTTTTCTGTACCGTCCAAATCGATCATGAGCTTGTCGATAAATGCTTGCTCGGCGGCATCAAGACCAACAATAGCTTCAGCTATTTCAGTATTAACAAATTCCACCGCTTTCAAAACACCTTTACCAAGATAGCGCGCTTTGTCACCATCACGCAATTCAACCGCTTCTTTGGTTCCTGTGGAAGCACCGGATGGTACGGACGCACGTCCCATTACCCCTGACTCCAACAACACATCAGCTTCTACGGTAGGATTGCCACGGGAATCCAATACTTCGCGCGCCACAACATCAACAATTGCACTCATTTTTTTTCCTTAAATTCATTCAAATCAAAAGCGGAACCAGCACAGCCAAACACAACCATCAGTGTACGGCGTGACTAATATTAATTATCAAACACTACGTAAATCTATTTTCTCTTCAATTAAGCCCTGTTGCTTCACCGCTGCGTCCAAGACCCGCATAGTCAGCAAAAGTTCCTTCAAGTGCCCCAATGGAAAGGCATTTGGCCCATCTGATAACGCTTGCGAGGGATTGGGATGTGTTTCCATAAACACGCCGGCAATCCCTGCTGCAATCGCTGCCCGTGCCAATACCGGCACAAATTCGCGCTGTCCACCGGAACTCGTACCCTGCCCGCCCGGCAACTGCACCGAATGGGTTGCATCGAAAACCACCGGACATCCCGTGTTGCGCATCACAGCTAAAGAGCGCATATCGGACACCAGATTGTTATAACCAAACGAAGCCCCGCGTTCACACACCATGATGTTGTCCACACCACTCACTTCTCGCGCTTTGTCCACCACGTTTTTCATATCCCAAGGAGAGAGAAACTGTCCCTTCTTGATATTTACCGGCTTACCAGCCGATGCTGCGGCATGAATAAAATCGGTCTGGCGACACAAAAACGCAGGTGTTTGCAGCGCATCCACCACCGCTGCTACTGGGCCAATTTCATCAATGCTATGCACATCCGTCAACACGGGCACACCGATTTGCGCTTTTACTTTTTCTAGTATCTGCAAACCCGCTTCCATTCCGAAACCGCGAAATGTTTTTCCAGAACTACGATTGGCTTTATCATACGACGATTTGTAGATGAAATTTATCTGCAATTCATTACAAATCTCTTTCAATTGCCCAGCCGTATCTAGCGCCATCTGCTCGGACTCAATCACACAAGGCCCAGCAATCAAGAAAAATGGCTGATCTAAGCCAGCCTCAAATCCACATAATTTCATTTGGATTCCTTTGCGGCAACAGCAGCATTAACAAAAGCATTAAACAAAGGATGCCCTTCACGCGGTGACGAAGTAAATTCCGGATGGAACTGCACACCGACAAACCAAGGATGCACATCCTGCGGCAACTCCATGATTTCTGGTAGATTCTCAGATGGAGTGCGCGCCGAAATAATCATATTGGCACTTTCTAGCGCGGGCACATAATAATTATTAACCTCATAACGATGGCGATGGCGTTCGTTCACTTCGTCACCATATATGCGCTGCGCCAGCGTGCCGGCTTTAATCGGGCAGCGTTGCGAACCTAGGCGCATCGTCCCACCTAGATCAGAATCTGCACTACGCATAGCAACCTTGCCATCGCGATCCAACCACTCGGTAATCAGTGCCACGACAGGATGCTCTGTTTCCATATCAAACTCGGTACTGCCAGCATCGCTCATATTGGCTACATGACGGGCATATTCAACAACTGCGAGTTGCATGCCGAGACAAATACCCAAATAAGGAATATTATTTTCGCGTGCATAACGTATCGCGGCAATCTTGCCTTCCGTACCTCGTATACCGAATCCGCCCGGTACAAGAATCGCATCAAGATTTTCCAAAACAGACGTACCCTCTGTTTCAATCACTTCAGAATCCAGATAATCAATATTCACGCACGTTGAGGTATGAATTCCAGCATGACGCAGCGCTTCAATTAAAGACTTATAAGATTCAGTCAGATCAACATATTTACCCACCATGCCGATGGTAATTTCATGTGTTGGATTTTCCTGTGCCGTAATAAGATTGCGCCATACAGATAAATCCGCAGGCGGCGCATTCAGCGCCAACTCTTCACACACAATACGATCCAAGCCCTGCTCGTGCAATATCTGAGGCACTTTATAAATGCTATCCACATCCCACATGGAAATCACCCCCTCTTCGCGCACATTGGCAAACAAGGAAATCTTAGAACGCTCATCATCAGGAATAGGACGATCCGCACGACAAATCAAAGCCGTTGGGAAAATACCAATTTCGCGCAGTTTCTGCACACTGTGCTGAGTCGGCTTAGTTTTTAACTCACCCGCAGTCGCGATGTAAGGCACTAAAGTGAGGTGCACATAGGCCACTGTATTGCGCCCCATACGTAAACCCATTTGACGTGCGGCCTCAAGGAAAGGCAAAGACTCAATGTCACCCACGGTGCCACCAATTTCAACAATAGCCACATCCGCTTTGCCATCCAGCGATGCCGCAGCACCACGCTCAACAAAAGCCTGTATTTCATTAGTAATATGTGGAATAACTTGCACAGTCTTGCCCAGATATTCGCCGCGTCGCTCTTTGCGAATTACGCTTTCGTATATCTGCCCAGTGGTGAAATTATTTGCTTTGCGCATTTTGGCCGAGATAAAACGCTCGTAGTGCCCTAAATCCAAATCGGTCTCGGCCCCGTCTTCGGTAACGAAGACTTCGCCGTGCTGAAAGGGACTCATGGTGCCAGGATCAACGTTGATATACGGATCAAGCTTGAGCATTGTGACCTTGAGACCGCGCGATTCAAGAATTGCAGCGAGGGATGCGGCGGCGATTCCTTTGCCCAGAGAGGACACAACGCCACCAGTAATAAATATGTATTTGGTCATGGGGCGCCATGATACCGGAAAATGAGCATCTCTCAAAACTGTCACACAAACAAACCAGGCCCTGCCTGAAGATATTCAGGGCCTAAAAATATAAAATTGAGCTACACACTTATCGCCGCAAACTACAAATATCACACTGCTACAAACAACAATTATTCCGAGACCTTCACCAGCAGCCCAAGATCACGAATCCGCTGTGCAAAATTATTTAGCACCTCTATCGAGAGTGCACTCAAGCGTGGCGCTTCGGCTTGCATAGGGGTGCGCGCTATACCGTATAACAATACCCCGCTTGGCTCAATGTGCTGTTTTTTCAAACCTTGAATAAAGTCCAGATAATCATTTTCATCCCGCTCGCTCGGCGCATCACCATCCAGCGCAAACCAGCAAGTTTGCAGCCAAGTATTCGGACAGCATGCAATTGCCGCAGCCAGGTTGGCACGTACTTTATGCATCGTGTTCTGCGTATCGTTTACTAGCGCCATACCCTGCTCACTCGCTCTATCCAGCTTAAACCACACCTCCCCATTGGATTGCGCCATGATGCGCAATCCCTGTTGCACGTTCTCACGATGCAACTGACTCCCATTACTAATAAGTAGTAGCTTAATATGTTCGGGAAGTGAAAGCTCTAATTTCAGCTTGGCTATCAATTCGATAACCTGCAAAAACTCTGCTGCACTGCTCGGTTCGCCGTTGCCAGATATGGCGATGTCATTGATACATCGCGCCTCTTCCGGCACACGAGTAGCCATAAAATCACCATAAAGCAACTCATGCAAAAAACCGCGCAGCTCATTTTCTAAAACAAGCAAATCTACAGGCGGTGCGGCACCTAGCTTCAGATCGGGCACTTGGCAATAGATACAACGCCAGTTGCAGGCATTGTTGACATTCAGATTTATGCCTACCGAGACCCCGCCAGCACGCCGCGAAACTACGGGATAAACATAGCGTAATCCGGCAACATCACGACTATGCTCGCTTATTTTAAGTTGATTGTCATCCACATCGTTCTCAGGATTTATTCAAGGGTAAATATTGCGCCGGATTAACCGGTTTGCCAAGCCTGCGAATCTCAAAATGAAGCATCACTTGATTCGATCCAGTACTACCCATTTTCGCGATAGTCTGCCCCTTATTTACACTTTGCCCTTCCTTGACTAGCACTTTGTCATTGTGGGCATAAGCACTCAAAAATATTTTATTGTGCTTGATAATAACGAGCTTGCCATATCCACGAAGAGCGCTACCGCTATACACCACTTTACCACCGGCACTAGCCACCACCGGCTGACCACGCCGCCCTATAATATCTATCCCTTTACGATTTTCACTTTTCGAAAAGCCTGCAATAAGCTTGCCACTCGTTGGCATACCCCATACCACATTTTCTGCTTCTCGCACAGTTTCACGTTTCTGAGCGTAAGTTCTACGAGTTGAATTCGCTCGCACTGGCTTAGCTTTTGAGCCTGCCTTTGACCGCGATCCACCACGACTTGTGCTGGTGGGAGACGTGGCCTTATTCACTGCGACATCATCATCATCAAACTCAGACATAGGAATACGCAACGTCTGCCCGATCTGTATCTCACTGGGATTATCAATGTGATTCAATGCAACCAGTTCATCAACGTCAATACCTGCCTCAAAAGAGATGCCATACAATGTATCTCCCTTTTTCACTATATAGACCTGAGTTTTCAAGCTAGCAGCTGCTGAGCTACGCCCATGAAAAGAAGAGCTGCGCGCCCCCATTTCTATGCCGCGCTCCACAATGGGAGCGGGAACGACACGTTGACGTGCGCAAGCGGATAAGATCACCACCATAGGCAATAGCAACCATCGCACGGTTTGCGTATTTATAAAGCTTAATTTTGTAGCACTCACGCTCATGCTCTTCCTGTCAAAATAGGTACGAACTTCACTGTTTCCAAACGACTTTCATGATAACCCTTCTCATCTCGCTCAATTAAGGTCAACACCTGTTCATGCGCGCCTAATGGCAAAACCATCCTGCCTCCCATGGCAAGTTGCTCCATCAGCACCTGTGGCACATGAGTTGCTGCCGCAGCCATAATAATGCCGTCGAAAGGCGCGTTCTCAGGTCGGCCCATCGTACCATCTGCATAGCTCAACATCACATTGCGTAGCTGCAATTCTTTCAGCGATGCCAATGCGCGTTTATGCAAGGGTTGAATACGCTCCACCGAATATACTTCACGAGCCACATGCCCCAAGACGGCCGCCTGATAACCACAGCCTGTGCCGACTTCCAGCACACGATTCAATTGACGGCCATTGCGCAATATCTCAATCATGCGCGCCACGATATAGGGCTGTGAAATAGTTTGCGCATGCCCAATCGGCAGAGACACATCATCATAAGCACGGCTAGACAAAGCCTCGTCCACAAAAATATGACGCGGCACTGAGTTTATTGCCTCCAACACCACCTCATCACTAACTCCCTGAGCGCGCAAACGCTCAATCAAGCGCCCTCGGGTGCGCTGAGAAGTCATACCTATGCCAGCGTGACGGACGTTCATACCGTCGCCTCTATCCACGTGCGCACCGCATCCTGTTGTGAGTACTGAGTCAAGTCGACTTGCAAAGGCGTGACTGACACTCGATTTTCCGCAATCGCGCCAAAATCTGTGCCCTTGCCCGCGTCTTGCTCCTTGCCCGCTGCGCCAATCCAATACACCGTCTGACCATGCGGATTGTTCGCTTTGATGACCGGCTCTGCCTTATGCCGCTTCCCTAAACGCGTCACCTCGATTCCTTGCAACTCCTCATACGCCACATCCGGCACATTCACATTCAGTAACCAAGGTGCGCTATGCGTGTTTTTCTCGAAACGGCGCACAAGATCCACCACCACCCGTGCTGCGGTTTCGTAATTCTCCTGCTCACGTCCAGCCAAGGAAACCGCAATCGCGGGGATGCCCAATAAAAAACCCTCCGTAGCCGCCGCCACCGTACCAGAGTAAATCGTATCGTCACCCATATTAGCAGCGGAATTAATCCCAGAAACAACCATATCCGGCTGATAATCCAGCATGCCCGTTACCGCCAAATGTACACAATCGGTGGGCGTGCCGTTCACATAGTAAAAACCACTGGCAGCACGGCGTAAATTTAGCGGCCTATCCAAGGTTAGCGAGTTACTCGCGCCGCTACGATCACGCTCCGGCGCGACCACAACCACATCAGCAATTGCAGAAAGGTGCGTCGCCAAACAGGCTAGCCCAGGGGAAAAATAACCATCATCATTACTAAGCAGAATACGCATTGGGACAGGAAAATATCTATAAATTCGAAACATCAAAAAGGCAACTCGCGCCCGAGCATGCTGCACTCACTCGTAGCGAGAAACCACTATTAAAAACACTACAATCGCACTTTCAAGAGGCAGAGTGGAAACAATCTATAAGCATAAACTTATAGACTCCTACTCATTTGACCCAGCAAAACCTTTATTGTTTTGATTTTTCCTGGATCCCTGTGTCTATGTGGTGAGTTATTAAGGCTTATTTACAGCGCGTAGATTAGCATAATCGACTATCAGCCGCCATAAAAGCCACCAGCCCGCACCATCTACGCGCCTGTTTCACAGCGCTTCGCAGCTATTTCTCAGGAGATTTAACATCACTTTCCACCGCATTAAACAGGCTTTGCAAAGTCATATTTCCGGGCTGCGCCAAACGCTGCATCACCAAATCAAACCAAGCATGAATCTTCTCATCACCTACTTGATGAGGTAGCGTATTCACGTTCAACAGAAACAAATCTACCATCTGACGCAAAGAAACATATTCCGGGCTGCGAATCATCGCCCAACCATTTCCTGAAAGCCTGCGCACCAAATCGGCCTGACGCAGTTTTTCCAGAACGGATTCCGTTTCATCAAAGGCAATATGCAAGCGACGCGACAAAGACACATGAGTCTTCACCTCTCCCTTTACCAATCCCTCCTGCATCAATCCCATAATGCGCACCGCAAAATAAAACTGGCTGGTTGGATTGAGTTGTTGAAGACCGTGATGCTTCCAGCGCGACAAAGAGGCCGCAATCAACGCGCCCATCAAGATGGTGAGCCAAGACCAATATACCCACAGCAAAAAGATTGGGACACTGGCAAAAGCGCCATATACCAATTTATACGCTGGAAAATGCACGATAAAATATCCAAACACACGGTTCATCGTTTCAAACGCGACCGAGGCAACCACACCCCCAATAAGCGCATGACGAATAGGAACATGGCAATTTGGCACGATTTTAATTAACAGGCCGAACGCAATTGTAGTAAGAAATACAGGTACAACTTTCAATGAAAGACTACCAAAAAGTGGCATATTTTTAGCATAGCCGACCGACAGGCCCACCAACCATGACGTCAGCGACAAACTTGCGCCGATCAACAAAGGTGCCAAAGTAATCACCGCCCAATACATCATCAAACGCCTTACCCACGGACGCGGCTTAGTGACACGCCAGATCGTATTAAATGCATTGTTGATCGTAACCAACATCAGCATAGCCGTCACCGCCAGAAATGCTAGGCCGTAGGCCGTAAGCCTGCTAGCACTCTCAGCGAACTGCTCTACATAAAGAGAGATCATCTTGCCGCCGGTTTCGGGCAACATATTACTCAGCAAGAATTCTTTTATACGTTCAGAAAAGTCTGAAAATACCGGAAAAGCGGAAAACATCGTCAGGGCAATTGTTATCAAAGGCACCAGTGACAACAACGAATCAAAAGTTAGACTCGCTGCCATTTGCGTACATTTATCCTGCTTAAACTTAGCAGTCACATAGCGCATAAATTCAAAAAAATCATGTCCCGCTGTTTTCATCTTCCGCTCAACTCCCATACAATGCACGCATGATAACCGACAACAGCGCTTCCCCCCATACCCACGCACGCGAAGCCCGACAACTATTACGCGCACATCGCTACGGCGCGCTCTGCACCCTCTCCAAAAAGTTTGACGGGCACCCCTTCGGCTCCATCACGCCATATATGGTTGACCACGACGGCAGCCTACTCATCCTCATCAGCGACCTCGCCGAACATAGCAAAAACATCAAGGCCGATGCGCGTGTCAGCCTAATCACCCATAACCAGAATGACTCGCACATCCAAACCCAAGGTCGAGTCACCCTAGTCGGCAACGCCAGCCACATCCTCGACCGCGACAAGGCAGGTAAACGCTATCTACGTTACTTCCCCGAAGCCCAAGCCTACTTCACCATGCACGACTTCCAGTTCTACCGCATCGTCCCGCAATCCATCCGCTATATCGGTGGCTTCGGCAACATTCATTGGGCAAAAGCAGAACACTACAGCGTTCAAGCTTATGCACTGATTGAGCAAGAAGATGCACTGATAGAAACACTCAATGCAAACCGGACAGCCTCGCAAGGCAGCCTAATTGGAATTGATTGCGATGGCTATGACGTGAGACTTGAAGATGAAGTGACACGGTATGAATTTAAGGAAATGGCATTGGATGGGGATATGGCACGGGTAGCAATGAAATCTAGCGTGGATTGAGCGCCACAACATTGAATAATCCAGCAGAAATACTACTGAGATGAAACCCTATGTAGGGTGGGCAGGGCTTTTTGCCCACGCGGCTATTTCCTATCATTCAACCTAAAAACCAGCAGCTTTTGTAGGGGGCAATAAGCGCAGCGCATTGCACCGGATGTTTAATCCATGCCCTCCCATGCCAGACTATCATCGCGTCCAGCATCAGGGCGAAACCATTCTTCACTGACAAGCTACTGCAGCTCACAAATTTACAGCAATTAAATATCACTAACTCCAACCGCAAAACGCACCTCTGGCAGAGCATCGGCTCTAGCTTCTTCAAGCAAACATTGCAAAGCAATAGTTTCGGGATGCTGCCTAACAAGTAAATTTGCCAACTTCGCACAGGCCTCTCGAATACTCGACGCACTAACAGCCTCCTGACTCTTTGGATCAATGTTGGCATAGTCCGCCGCATTAAACGCGTTCGGTATGGCTTCAATCAACGTTGCAACTTGTTCTTCTGACAAACGTTGATTTTTGAACAACTCACCAACCAGCCAAATTAATTGTTGCAAATTCACAGTTCTGCCCGATTCGACAATGGCTATCAACCTTGAAATTAGGCTGTTAAATTGTGGCAAGCTTGTTGATTCAGATAGTTCCATCCATTTCTGCATAGCAATCGCTGCATAACTTACCTCATTAACATCGCGGGCTTGCAATGATTTACGGATAATCTTCTCGACAACGCTCGCAATATTTTTGTTAATCGCTGTGAAATAAACGAAGCTAGGAATCACATAACACCAGCCTTCAATCTCATCAACAAACGACTTCAACTGTTCAAATCGCTTAACTGTTTTCGCTTCTTTAGATAACGCCGGAACAATGGCATAGGCAAGTGCGTTGCAAATGCTTTTAATAATTTTTTCTCGTTCATTAGCAAGAAAGTCATCTTTTACTACATGTGGCCGCCATGCCACCAAACGATCAAACAATGCTGCTGCTTGATCATGCGTTGGAAAAAGACGCGTTGCCTCATTAAGTGCAGCATTTGCCATTCCCTTATAAATCATCTCAATCTTTTGAATTTCAGCAGATGGATATGACCGCAGCTCTTTCTGAGCATCCTGCAACACCTCTTCACCATGCTCATAAAAATGACGACATACTAGATTTCGTACCTGTTCTGCATCTGGAGCAGGAAAGAGAAGTAAGTTGTAAGCGAATAGGTTGTGCAGGTTTGGCAAAGTTTGATAGGTAGGTGCAGTACCCCAAAGTGCATTGACGAGTTTGTCACGCTCACCCTTGGTAAGAAACCCATCATTTTGAACTAATGGTAAAAGACGCAATAATGCAGCAGCGCTTGAAACCGTACCAGTTGGAAAAACCGCATCTATCAATTCGTCGATACGTTTTTCTATACCTACATAAGAATTGCGCTCATTGGGATGATTGATAACTGGATTGGGACTAAGAGGGAATTCCCCCTTCATCATTTCATTTTGCAATGGAAATGATAATGCTTCTTCCAATAACTCGCCCTGATCTAATTTGGGTATTGCTTTTAGCGAATAGGTCAATAAAGAGCCAATGACTGTAAACAACCAATGATGTTGCAAATTTTTTTGCTGGCCGAGCGAGACCGCTAATCGGAATACGTCTTTGGCTTTTTCAGGCGATACACGAACGACAAGCCGAGCCAGAGACTCAATCGGCGCACGAAGCGCAGATAACGCATGATCTCGTTGCTCTTTGGTTCCATTGCTGCGTTTTTGTCGCCAATAGCCAATTGCTGACAAAATGCGATTTAGCAAAGTATCAATAGCATCTTTAGGGGCGGAGGCTACACCAATGCGTGTAAATACATCCTTGATCAACACAGCGTCTTCACTATCTGCAGCGCGAATCGCTAAGGTATAATCTCGTAGTGTAACAACCACGCCTCCCGATAGAATCAGTTTTTCGGCAGAATCTGCTAGCAAATTGACCATATCCGCGCGCAATGAGATCCCAACACTTCGACTCAATCCCTCCAGCAGCAAGAACTTTGTTCTATTGGTGTTAGTCGATTGATTACCTGAGCAATCCCTGTAATGCCCCTGCTCAAACAACGGCTCGATAGTTTTCTGACTTTTGAGGTGGTTTTCTTGCCACTTGTTGGCTGACTCTCGAATATTTTCGATCCAAGTCCATGGGTCGCATTTCCATTTCTGGAACTTGCTTTCAGCGAAGTCTGGAAGCTCCTCGGATGAACCTCTATAAACCGATTGCAACAGCCAATGCGCCCACACCAATCGCGATAACACCGAGATTGAATAACGATCACGCCGATGACGTTCCCGTAGCTCGCCGTAAGCCTCTGCTATTAGTTGTTCCCCATCATCAAACCGCCCCAACTCCATCAGCAATGCCGCTTGCCTAAGTTTCCATACTGGATCTTCGCCTGAGATTTTTCCAATCAATGCCTCCATGCCCACATAGTCCAATTCATCACGCATCACAAGTGCTTGGTGGTAGGCCAGTTCAGCAACACAGTCAGGCAAAGACTCTGCATGTTTCTCCAGTATGACTACTAAAGCATTTTGGTGTTCTTCAATTTGCCGTTTATCTACTTCATCGCCCGCAACCAGCCAGCGACTGTTTTTGAGTAATACAAGCGCTATTTCCATTTGCTGTTTTTTGCTGAGGACACAAGGTTTGTCTGGATTGGCAATTAACAACAATTGATCCGCCAGCCAAAAATCTATGTACTTAAACGTAACCCCGTACCGCCACGCAATTTCGTAAAGCAGCTTGGCGCGATCAACGGGATCAAGTGCTGCAATATTGTCAGAATTCGGGTATGGGGAACTCAGCTGAGAGTGCACCCGCCGCCGCAAATCGGGCGGGCATACCAGCCATCCGGGATAGGATTCACGATCTTTTTGCAATATTTCAAGCTGCGCGCTTAGCAATGTGGCCGCATATTCCGGCTCTGTAATTCGACGAGTGACATCTTCATGAGAGACCTGCGGACGATGTAAATCTGTTGGCTTCCACTCGTGCGGCTTAACTTTGGATTTCTCCTCATCCATCATCGCCTGCAAAAATAATTCGGTCGCTATCTGATGCCTACGGTCACGGTCATCGACGTGTTTAACAGCATCCCACAAATCAATCGGCGCGATGTTGATCGACTCCAAGTGTTTGCGTCGTGCCGCCGTCAGTTTTAACGCGCCAACCAGATAAATTTTCCGAGCATGGTCAGCCAAATGGTCACGTACCCAACCCGCCCAATGCAAGAAATTTGGGTCGTCACCGGAGAATCCAAGCAGGCAAAGCTCGTTTTCGATAAACACCTGCCGCGCGAAATTAACGAAAGGGGCAAATTTTTCTGGGTAGGTGCGATAGTCCTCTTGAGCGGTGATAAAGGTGTCAGTCGAGCCTATCGTGCCGTGAAGCTTGACGATGCGCGGCGATGCTGCCCAAGTAAAATCGGAAGACTTGGTGACAGGAGTGTAATAAGGACTATGAACATCCTTGGCGGCGCGCTCCAACAACGTATCCCAATTGGTGGTCATTACTTCTTTCCACGGCAATTTCAGTAGCGATGTGTATAGCTCGCCAGTTCGCCAAGCATCATCGTCTATTTCGGAACGAATCTGGTCATTCAGCGCTGCTTGCCCAAAATATGCGCGGTATTCTTCGGCAACGCGCAAGGGGTCAGAAAAGCTCAAATCGCTGTCGTTTGGATTGAGTTCTGTCACAAGCTTTTTACTGAACTCGTCCCATAGTGGCATCTTTTTCTCGCCGCCGACATGACGCGCCGCGCTACGACTAAAGCCTGCGCCAATCATAATAGCCGCGCCGTGTTGATTAGTCTCAAACTGATGCAGGGCTGATGCCAACTTTTTAATGACGGGGTAGTCTGAAAGATCGCTAATCTTAGTCATGGCTTTCCTTAATGAACTCTGAAGCTAAAGCAAATTTCTTTGTTATCTTGCATGGTGACCTCAATCATAGCAAATAGATACAACACCTTAGCACTCGCTCACGCCAACACTTCAAGCCCATGCTTTTCCACTACATGAAGCAATCTAAGCGCCATGCCACTGGGCTTCTTTTGGCCTGCCTCCCACTTTTGAACAGTCGATTCACTAGTATTTAAGTAACGCGCAAAAACGGGTTGGCTGACGTGTGTTTGTTCGCGTATTCGCTTAATTTCCTGCGCATTAAATTCGGGAACAGTATCCAAGCAGAGAGCGTCGTATTCGCGCATGGTGGTTTTATTAATACCACCAACTTTGTGCAATCCTTGCGCTGCACTATGGATCGCCGCAAAAGCATCGCTTTTGGATTTAATTTTGCTTGGTTTAGTCATCGCGGCAAATCTCCATTAATTCGTTTTCTTGCAATTGCAGCGCTATATTGGCATCTGAAACAGCCATATAATCCTTCGCAAGTTTTTTAAATGCCATCAATTCATCTGAGGCGATATTTTCACGATCCTTTTTTGCAAACAGATACGTATAAATCCAATATCGCCCTGCCTTAGCCAAGATGATTGAACGATGCATGTTGTCGTTCAATCGCTTTTTGTAAACACCGCCACCAAGATCATCCGCCTGTCCAAGCATTACCTGTCGGATTGCCCGACAAAGCTCATCACCCGCTATTTTTGCTTTGCGAGCCTGCTTGGTAAACCAAGCCGTTTTAAATACACGATCAGGCTTGGCACGCCGTTCAGCTACTGTATTGATGGACTGTTTAACCATAAATAATAGTAGCACTCAGTGCAACCATTATCAAATCACACTTTGATTAGCCAGATTGAGAAATAGAGGCTATAGGCCCCCATAGGCATTGCGCCTGAGAAGCGCATCCGGTGCAATGCGCTTCGCTTATTGACACCCTGCCGGCCATGACTGGGTGGGCACGAAGTGCACAGCCAGTGGATTTGAATTTTGCTTTTCATCCCCTGTTCCGCCACCGAGTAGCGGACGCTGGTCAGGGGATTTTGACGAGGAAGCTTTGCATAGCCAATCGACTAAGGCTGGCAAAAAACGCCAACCAAGTCGCAGCGCGTAGCGCGAGTTCCGCAGCCGCCTGAGCAGGCGAGCGACGTAGCAAACCTCGAAGAGGTGGCGGATTGGGATCACCTTCTTTTTGCCTACTTTTTCTTGGCGAAACCAGTAATCTGCTGTCGGGCAGCTCCCGATGGTTTTGAATTTGAAAATAAATAGACAGCAACCGCGTGGGCAAGCTGCCCCCCCTACCTTAAGCCAGCAGCAACAATGAAGATTATTACTACACTTAACTCCCGATCAAGTTCGTAGCACTTCAGTAGACAGTTTCGCTCGCTAAACCTAGCTAGCCCTCTTGTAAAACTGGAGGAACCACCTTAACTAACTGTGCGTTTGAACGTATGCACCCACACCTGATCTTCATCATTCCAGCTCATGCCCGCATGCATTTTCAAAATAAGTTGCTTGTACGCACCGAGAGTTGGATAGCCTTCTGCTTGGGCATCGGCTTCAGTCATATCCCCCAAACGCTTCATTTCGACTGAGATAATTACAAAAGGGATTCCTTCAAGCTCGAACACCTCATCTGGATAAGCATAAAGTCCATTGCGACGCTGCTGCACTTTACTGCCCGCAATGACTGAAGCGACCATTTTAGGATGAGTCACGAGGCGAGATATTTCGCAGGTGCGTTCGGGAAAATCACTATTCATATTGGATTACTTCCTTGTTTTGTTAACTTCAATAGAGGCATGTCGACAAAGATTGCATTTGGAAACACGCCAGCAAGCTAGACCTGAATACTAGATTTTCAAACCGCACCCAGATCAATACGCAACGTGCGCCTTTCTCCAATCAAATCAAACCTGAGGATGCGCCCGTTCAACTCCCGCATCCAACTTATTCAAGGCATTTAAATAAGCCTTAGCAGATGCCACCACGATATCGGTGTCGGCCCCCTGCCCGTTAACTACGCGCCCGCCTTTAGATAGACGCACGGTTACTTCGCCTTGCGCATCGGTTCCGCTGGTGATGTTATTTACTGAATACAGCAACAACTCTGTCTCGCTGCACACGACTTGTTCAATCGCTTTGAATGCCGCATCGACTGGGCCGCCGCCTTGAGCATCGGCTTGGTGCTCTATGCCGCCGACACTAAGTATCACGCGAGCTACTGGCAGCTTACCCGTTTCAGAATGAGTCCCCATGGATAGCAAACGATAATGGTCACTCACTTTCGCGATACCATCGTCGCTCATTAGCGCCTGAATATCCTCATCGAATATCTCGCTCTTGCGATCAGCCAAATCTTTGAAACGTGCGAACGCTGAGTTCAGCGCATCCTCGTTTTCCAATACAACGCCCAACTCTTTCAAGCGAGTGCGGAAAGCATTGCGTCCTGAAAGCTTGCCCAATGTGAGTTTATTCGCGCCCCAGCCTACATCTTCGGCGCGCATAATTTCATAGGTTTCGCGGTGTTTAAGTACGCCGTCCTGATGGATGCCAGATTCGTGTGCAAACGCATTTGCTCCGACAATAGCTTTGTTCGGCTGCACGGGATAGCCGGTGATGCTTGAAACCAGTTTGGAGGTAGGAACGATTTGCGTCGCGTCGATGCGGCAATCGCAATCAAATATGTCACGACGTGTACGCACCGCCATCACTACCTCTTCCAATGCCGCGTTGCCTGCACGTTCACCTAAGCCATTGATGGTGCATTCCACTTGCCGCGCACCGTTCATCACGGCGGCCAGCGAGTTAGCGGAAGCCATACCCAAGTCGTTATGGCAATGTGTTGACCAAATTACTTTGTCGCTGTTCGGCACGCGCGCGATCAAGTCCTTGAAACGCTCGCCCCACAGCAAGGGAATGCTATAGCCCACCGTATCCGGCACGTTTAATGTCGTTGCGCCCGCCTTAATGACTTCATTGAAAATACGCTCTAGAAAACCCATCTCCGAGCGCACCGCATCTTCGGCGGAAAACTCTACATCGTCGGTATATTCTAGCGCCCATTTCACCGCTTGCACTGCGCGCTCGACCACTTGCTCTTCACTCATACGCAATTTGTGTTGCATATGAATCGGCGATGTAGCAATGAAGGTGTGAATGCGTCCGCGCTTAGCTGGTTTAATCGCTTCGCCCGCAGCGCGCACGTCTTTTTCACTGGCACGTGCAAGTGAGCATACGGTGGAATTCACCACCACTTTTGCAATGCTCTGAATCGCATCCGCATCACCTAGACTGGCAGCGGCGAAACCTGCTTCAATCACGTCTACACCCAACTTTTCTAACTGACGCGCGATACGTAATTTTTCATCTTTGCTCATGGATGCGCCGGGACTTTGTTCGCCGTCGCGCAAGGTGGTGTCGAATATTATTAACTGTTTACTCATTTTAAACTCCGTTGCTGTATTTAATCACGGCGCGCCTTATACGGCACTGCCTGCTTTGAAACCAAAAGGGGAAAGTTATTAGCGCGCGACGCGCAGCTTCAGCGCCGCCAGCAAGCTGGAGGTGGAATGCAACTGTGAGATGTGCCTAGAGAAATGCATGGTCGAAATATAACGACTTTCATTTCTCCGCGCAAGCAAGCTACTTGATTAGCATCACCCAAAAGTAAAAGAACAGATATGTTTTTTTACTTTGCAAGACAGGACAAGCAGCAGTTCAAGAACAAGATTTTTATAATTAGTTTATCCAATGATTGTAAATATTTTATTGAAGCAGGCAATTTCAAAAATATTTCGCACGACTTCACTTGGGTTGGCTAGGCACAAAGTTTTTTTGTTTAGCTCAACTTGGTTACGTAACAGCAATAACATACCCAGCGCAGAGCTATCAATATATTGAACACTAGCGAAATTAATAATCAATTTTTTCGTGGTGGAATTCTCAAGAAATAGTTCACATTTCGATTCAAACACCTCTTGATCTTTGAATGAAAAATACCCTGACAAATTAATTGTTGCGATGTCATCCAAGGCAGAAATATTGATTATAAGTCCTAACTGATCTTCTTCTACGAGGGTTTTGTATGGCACAAACTGTGCATCTGATTTCGATTTGTTCTGCCTTTGATTTCTATAGGTCTCTAATACGCTCATCAACTCACCGTTGGGAACTGGTCGACTGATAAAATACCCTTGGAAGTCGTTACAGTTACGACTACTCAAGAAATCTAGTTGTTCTATTGTCTCTACGCCCTCCGCAATAATTTCCATTTTCAAATTGTGCGCGATATAAATAATCGCATCCACAATAGCGGCATCTTCGGGATCTTTTATCACATCGCGCACAAATGACTGGTCGATCTTTATGCGATCAATTGGGAATTTTTTGATGTATGAAAGAGAGGAATATCCTGTTCCGAAATCATCAAGTGCTAGCTTTAAGCCTAGTGCTTTCAGTTTCGACATCATTTTGGTCAATGATTCATCTTTATCAATGAGTACACCTTCAGTCATCTCCAACTCTAAATACTTTGGATCTAAGCCTGATACACCCAATGCTTCTTCAACGGCACGATCAAAGCTAGCCTCCTTGAATTGATGACCGGATACGTTAACTGACACGGTTATTCGGTAGCCTTGCTCGTGCCATTTTTTTGCATCCAGGCAGGCTTTTTTCAACACCCAACGCCCAATTGCTACGATTTGTCCCGTATCCTCAGCAATAGGAATAAACTCCGCTGGAGAAATATATCCTTCGACAGGATCCTTCCAGCGAATCAATGCTTCTACACCGGTTATATCCCCTGCAACCTTGCTTAGTTGCGGTTGATAGTGCAAATCAAATTCGCAGTTTTTCAATGCGTTACGAAGATTGCTTTGTAATTTATAGCGTCTCTGAGCCGCTTCTGTCATTGCGTGAGTAAAGAGTCGAAAGCAGTTTCGACCATCCGCTTTAGCGTTATACATTGCCGAATCAGCATTCTTTAGAATTTTTTCTACCGTATCTCCGTCATAGGGATATATAGCAATACCAATGCTAACGGACACGTGCATTTCTTGCTTCATAATTGAATACGGAGCCGCAACAGTTTCAAGCAATTTTTCTGCAACTTTAACCACGCCACCTTCGCCATCGACATCTGGTAATAAAAGAATGAACTCATCCCCGCCTTGACGGGATACGGTGTCGCCCTCGCGGATACATTCCATCAACCTTTTTGAAACGATCTTTAATAGCTCATCTCCTGCTGCATGACCATGCCCATCGTTAACCGTTTTAAAGTTGTCTAGATCAAGGAACATAAGAGCCAGTTGCGTTGTCTTTCTATGCGCTGTCATAAGCGCTTGTGAGAATCTATCATTCAGCAAATTACGGTTAGCCAGCCCCGTCAGGGCATCAAAATTTGCCATCTGATGAATATGCGCTTCGGCTTCTTTACGTTTGGTGATATCCATGAAAATGGATACGTAGTTTGTCACTTCTCCTTTAGCATTTTTTACAGCGCTAATTGACTGCCACTCAGGAAACACTTGGCCGTTCTTTCTGCGATTGACAATCTCGCCCCGCCAAGAGCCATGTGCGTTGATTTCCTGCCACATTTTTTTGTAATGCTGGGCATCCTGAAGTCCAGATTTTAATATCCTGGGATTTTGCCCCAGCGCCTCTTCAATTCTAAAACCCGTAATACGTTCAAAGGATTTATTTACGAATACGATGTTGGAACTTGCATCTGTAATCAGAATAGCCTCTTCACTGTTCTCTACAGCTTTGGACAGCAAATCCATTTCTTGAGTAGCAGATTCAAGGTTGACTAAGAATGAATTAATCGATTTGGATATTTTGTCGACATCTGGATGATCCTCAGCCAATTCCACCCGCATGGACAAATCTCCACTGGCATGAATTTTATCTATCGTCGCTTGTAACGTTTTTACAGGCTTGGAAATATGTCGCTCAAGTATCACTCTAACGAATATTGCGATAAATACAGAAAGCACGATTTGAAATAACAACATCCCTGACCAAAGCCATTGCTTAAGCAAAGAGAGGCTTTGTTCGTGCGCCGTCAAATCCATACGGATATCTGCCGCACCGTTAACACTGCCAGACTTAACATGGTGGCAGGATAGACAGTTGGTGCCACGGAAATTTTCACTCACCACGAAGGGTATGATTGCTCTAAGAACGTGAACCCCTGTTGCATCCAATTCGCGAATATATATAGGTTTCGCAGAAGTAAAAACCTTCTTGACCAACTCATCACTCGGCACTTCACTTGACAAACCAGGACCAAATTGAGCATTGACCTGCTCTGCTCTGGCAACACGCAACTCTTTTATATTGCGTGAAGATGACATCTTCTTTACCAGCAATTCACGATTAGCAGAATCGGAAATCTGCCCCGTAACCATCAGCAAATTAAGCCCATTTATCAGCCCATCTGAGGTCTCATTGGCCTGCGTTTTAATATCATTAATGCCCATGTCATCAAATTGCCTGACGACCCATTGCTGCGAGGCAAGAAAGAAAAAAATCAGTGACAATTGAATCAACAAATGCAGACGCCACTGTACGCTTACTTTAGCCCATACCGAGAATGCGCCCTTGGGAATAAAGGGCAAACGATTCGAATTTTTATCTGAGTTCACATTCATACCTTAAAGTACTCGCTTGCTAAGGCTAGCGACTGCAACGCTGAAATCATTTAATGAGCTCGATATCTCTTCTATGATGCCCAATACTTGACACCCTCTTGTTTGATGTCCTTCAATACAAATCCAGTTTCTTCATTATTTCTGAGCCGGCTTTCACAACATCTACCGTAAACTCCATCTCAAACATCGCATTACATGCCCGACATTAATTTTAATTGCCATTCACATATAAATACACCGCATTTCATCAATCTAATGCGGATTAACTCAAGATGCTAATTAAAAAATTCTACAGGCACTTCACCTAGCAGTTATTTTTCGACAGCAACAGCCATGCTGGCTCAATTCGCGTGCTACGCAAGTGAGAAATCATTAACCTTATATGAATAAATCAGGCCGCTGATTGATCAAATTGAATTTGTTTAAATGCTTTGTAACTCGTTCAATACAGAGTCCCAATAAACCGTGCTGCTAGAGGCCTCTATCAATTCAAAACGCTAAATGAGCGTTCCTCATGATCCTGACATTTTAAAAATAATTGTTTAGAGCACAGTATTGCACATTCCAAAACATCTTGCGTCAGCGACTTAGATATACATTTATTGCATTTAAAATATATCTTTAGGCACATCGTTCATTCACATACACATTAATTACGCAAGGAAAAATGAAAGTATCAAATAGGAAGATTTACAGGAAATTGCAGAATATGTTACTAGGATGATTGGTGCCGATGACCGGAATCGAACTGGTGACCTACGCGTTACGAGTGCGTTGCTCTACCAACTGAGCTACATCGGCGTACCGCCTATGATTATAAAGCTTTGGGGCTACCACGACAACCTACTTACAACCAGCGATAAGCAGCTGCATCGAGGCTTGTTCCAGACGATTTGCATGCACTCAGTGATATTCCTTCAATCTCATTCAACAACATCTCCACGCTCGCAGGTGCCATCGTCACTCCGTAGCGAAAGTGCCCGCTATTGATATACAAATTTCGCATATAAGAATGTCGCCCTATGGTGGGGATATTGTCTGGCGAGCCGGGGCGCAGCCCTGCCCAATGCTTCACTATCTGCATCTCACTTAAAACCGGCAGCAGCGTTAGCGCTCGCTGCAACAACATTTCACGTGCTGCTATACTTGTCGTTTTATCGAAACCAACGTCCTCCAAGGTGCTACCCACTAACAAATGTCCATCTCGTCGAGGAATTAGATATAGGTCATTTTGCAATACGATATGCGGCATAGGAGGACTATCGAATTTAAACAACAACATTTGACCGCGAATCGGCTTGATATCTAGTTGCAGTGCCTGTTCGTCCAGCAATTGCTTGCTCCATGCGCCTGCGGTGACAATATAGTTATCTGCTTGAAACTCTCCGCTAGACGTTTCAAGTTTGCTAATCGCATCTCTTATTGTAGTCAAATTCCTTACCACACACTGCTCAACAATACGCCCACCCAATTGCACTACTCGCGCACGCTGAGCTTTTAGCAAACGCGGATTACGCACTTGTGCAATTTCAGGCAACAACAAGCCCCCATCCACTTCTTCAAACTTCATTCCATGCTTGCCACACCAGTTGCGCGCCTGCTCTTTATCAAATGGCGGCAATACCAACATGCCGTTCGGTTCGTACTCTGGATCTATGCCTGTTGCCTGAAACAAACGTTCTGACCAATCTGCAAACAAGCCCGCGCCGCGCGAAGTCAGACAAGTGACCACATCGGGATAATCCCAAGGGCACAGTGGCGACAAAATGCCACCGCCTGCCCATGAAGATTCCTGACCCACTGCACCGCGCTCTAACACAGTCACACTAGCACCCTGTTGCAGCAATGCCTCGGCAGTCGCCAAGCCCAATGAACCTGCGCCTAAAATCAAAAAATCTTTATTCAAAATCATACCTCTACATAGCTAGCAGTGAAGCAAACCGCAACAATTGCATTAGCGAGTACAATGCTACTCGGTTATTTCCAAGCTGGATCATGCAGCAGGATTAAGTGCTTTAGGGATAGGAAATACAACATTCTCAACGACGCCTGATAGCTCTTGAACATCGCTTGCGCCAAGTTCTTTCAAGCGAGCGATCACTTCCTGCACCAATACCTCAGGAGCTGACGCACCCGCAGCAATGCCGACATGCTGCTTTCCCTGTAACCATTCCGGCTTTAGTTCGCCAGCATTGTCGATCAAATAAGCATGAATTTGTCGATTAGTCGCTACTTCCCGCAGACGATTAGAATTAGAGCTGTTAGGTGATCCGACGACGATGACCAAGTCGCATAGATGCGTTAACGATTTAACCGCATCCTGACGATTTTGTGTGGCATAGCAAATATCGTCTTTCTTTGGACCGATGATAAAGGGGAAGCGTGTTTTTAGTGCAGCTATGATGCTACTAGCATCGTCAATAGACAAAGTGGTCTGGGTAACGAAGGCGAGATTATTTTCATCGTTCACCTGTAAGTGCTGCACATCTTCAGGCGTCTCAACTAGATAAATGCCACCAACACTCTGCCCCATCGTACCCTCCACCTCTGGATGCCCTCTATGCCCAATCATAACAATTTCTTTGTTCTGCCCACGCATGCGCGACACTTCGATATGCACCTTGGTTACCAAAGGGCAAGTAGCATCGAACACTGTAAGTTCGCGCGCCTCAGCTTCACGGCGTACAGCCTGAGACACACCATGTGCGCTGAAAATAAGTATGCTGCGTGGTGGCACATCAGCCAGATCTTCTATAAAAATCGCGCCCTTAGCCTTTAGCCCTTCCACCACGAATTTATTATGCACCACTTCATGACGCACATAGATAGGCGCGCCATGAAGTACCAAAGCACGTTCAACAATCTCAATTGCGCGATCCACACCTGCGCAAAACCCACGCGGATTAGCGAGTAGTAGATCCATCATTCTTCTCCGGTTTCTTATTAAAACTATCCAATAACAACAAAGCAGCACCGAGATTAATCGCGCTATCGGCCAGATTGAATACGGCAAAGTGATGTTCATCCCAATGAAAACCGATGAAGTCCACCACATAGCCATAGGCCAGACGATCAATCAAATTACCTAATGCACCGCCGAGTATAAACACCAGAGCTGTGCAAAATAATTTCCGTTGTGGGTGTTTGCGTAACAGCCAAATAATCCAAACTGAGGCAACGATGGCTATTCCGCTAAACAGCCAACGTTGCCAGCCGCCCACATTACTCAGCATATTGAACGACGCACCTGTGTTGTGTAGCAACACAAAATTCAGAATACTGCTAACAGCATAGCTCTCACCATAAGCAAAATGGCTGCTAATCCACAACTTGCTGAGTTGATCGAGGAGAATCACTAGCGCGCTCGCCCCCAACCATTTCATTAGCAGAGCATTGCTTCCTTGATTTTCACCATCATGCATAGTGACGCGCTTCCCCATCACCATACAGATTGCTCACGCAACGTCCACACAGGCTAGGATGTTCAGCATCGTTGCCTACGTCTTCACGGTAATGCCAACAACGCTCGCACTTGGCATGCGCACTCGGTGTAACAGTTATTTCTAGGCCGCCACCTTCACGCTGATGTACATTGGCACGTGAAGTGATGAATACAAAGCGTAGATCATCGCCCAGTCGATTCAGCAAGGCATAGGTTTCATCCTTAATTACATACACATCCACCTCGGCCTGCAATGCAGAGCCAATCGCACCAGCGGCTCTTTGCTCTTCCAGTTTTTTGTTCACCAATTCACGTAAATTGCGAATATCTTGCCAGGCATTGAGCACCTCGGTATCTAAGCCTGCCTCAGGCAAGTTATACCACTGCTCTTCAAACACACTCACCTCGTCCTTCCCACTCAATACAGTCCAAGCTTCTTCACCTGTGAAAGACAATATCGGCGACATCAGACGCACCAAAGCATGCGTGATGTGATGCAGCGCGTTCTGTGCAGAGCGACGCGCCAGAGAATCTCCGCCAGCGGTGTAAAGCCGATCTTTTAATATGTCGAGGTAAAATCCGCCCAGCTCTTCTGAACAAAATGCCTGTAATTTCTGTACGATCACGTGGAACTCGTAGCGATCGTAATCGGCCTTTACTTCGTCTTGCAACTTCTGTGTCAACACCAAAGCATAGCCATCAATTTCCAGCCATTGATCTACGGGCAACGCATGCTGACCGTGATCGTAGTCGGCAATGTTCGCCAGCAGGAAGCGCAAGGTATTACGAATGCGGCGATAGCTATCGGTAACGCGCTTGATAATTTCTTCCGACAGCGCAATTTCGCCGGAATATTCGGTCGAGGCAATCCACAGACGCAGCATGTCAGCGCCCAGTTTGTTACAGATGTCTTGTGGCTCAATGCCATTGCCTTTCGACTTAGACATTTTGTAGCCCTTCTCGTCCACGGTGAATCCGTGGGTGAGCAATTGCCGATACGGTGCCCGCCCATCAATTGCGCAACCTGTCAGCAGCGAACTTTGGAACCAGCCGCGATGCTGATCTGAGCCTTCCAGATACAAATCTGCGGGATAGGCCAACTCCTCGCGCCGGCGCAACACCGAAAAATGCGTTGCACCGGAATCAAACCACACGTCCAAGGTATCGGTGAGTTTCCGATAGTGTGCGGCATCGCTGCCTAACAACTCCCGTGCTTCCAGAGAGAACCATGCTTCGATGCCCTGCTGCTCGATGCGCTTGGCGACCATTTCCAACAACTCCGGCGTACGTGGATGCAAAGCCATGGTTTCCTTGTGCACGAAGAACGTCATCGGCACGCCCCAGTTACGCTGGCGCGACACACACCAGTCTGGACGATTCTTAATCATGGATTCAAGGCGTGCACGACCCCATGCAGGGAAAAATTGCGTCTCTGCTACGGCTTTATTCGCCAGTACGCGCAAGGGTTCACCGCCCGCATGTGCATGTTGCTCCATGCCAATAAACCACTGAGGTGTAGAGCGGAAAATAATCGGTGTTTTGTGCCTCCAGCAATGTGGATAGCTGTGCTTGAGTTTTTCTTGGTGTAGCAGATGCCCGCTGGCTTCCATTGCTTGCAAGACAATATCATTCCCCTTCCATACGAACACGCCAGCCAATGGCGTGCCGCCCACATCTGGCGTAGTGGAAATAAATTTACCGTCATCACCTACCGGATTTTCATTCGGCAAACTATATTTTTGCCCAACAAAATAGTCGTCAAGACCGTGTGCCGGAGCGGTATGAACCAAGCCCGTACCGGCTTCCAAGGTCACGTGTTCACCACAGATAATGGGGACGAAGCGATCATTAAAAGGATGGTTCAACTGCACACCTTCCAGCGCGCTACCCATACACACACCTAGCTCCTGACCGCTAACTTCATAACGTTGCAAACAGCTATCGCTCAACTCCGCAGCCAACAGCACATAGCCTTTTTCCGTCTTCAGTAAACGGTATTCCAATTCCGGGTGCACGCTCACCGCTTGATTCGCTGGCAATGTCCACGGTGTCGTCGTCCAGATCACCGCATAGATTTTCACATCACTGGACAAATGTCCAATACCAAACGCTTTCGCCAAAACCGCAAAGTCTTGCACTTCAAAACCAACATCAATCGCTGTCGAGACTTTATCTTCGTACTCCACTTCAGCTTCCGCTAAGGCTGACTGGCAATCTAAACACCAATTCACCGGCTTACGACCTTGATACAAATAACCGCGTTCATGAATTTTGCCAAGCGTACGAACAATGTCGGCCTCAACGTGGAAGTCCATGGTTAGATAAGGATGATCCCAATCAGCCAAAATACCCAAGCGAATAAAATCGTTTTTCTGAAGCTCGACCTGTGCCTTCGCATATTCGCGGCACAGCTCGCGGAACTGCGAAGGAGGTATCGTCTTGCCGTGTTTCTTTTCCACCTGCAATTCGATCGGCAAGCCGTGGCAATCCCAGCCCGGCACATAAGGCGCATCAAAGCCGCTCAGCGTCTTACTTTTGACGATGATGTCCTTGAGAATTTTATTTAGCGCGTGACCGAGATGAATGGCACCGTTGGCATACGGCGGGCCGTCGTGCAGAATGAATTTTTTACGCCCTTTAGACACGGCACGAATGCGCTGGTAGCGCTGCTGCTCCAACCATTGCGCCAGCATCTGCGGTTCGCGCTTAGCCAAATTTCCACGCATAGGGAAAGGGGTATCGGGAAGATTAAGTGTACTTTTGTAATCAGTTGCCATTTTTTATAAACCAATCCTTTGCTTGCTCAACATCGAGCGCAATTTGCTTTGTTAAACTTTCTAAACCTGAGAATTTCACTTCATCGCGCAGCTTATGCAAAAAATCCACATGTAAATGTTTGCCATAAATTTGTTTTACGAAATCAAATAGATGCACTTCCAATATAGGCTTACCATTCACCTCAATAGTAGGCCGCACGCCCAAGCTTGCCACGCCTTCTACCATCGAACCGCCTTCAATACACACGCCCACCACAAACACACCCGAGAGCGGTACACGATTATGCTTTAACTGAATATTCGCCGTAGGGAAGCCTAGCTTTCGCCCGACTTTATCACCATGTATTACATGCCCAGTAATGCTGTAAGCACGTCCCAGATAGCGCTGTGCCAATGGCAGATTTCCTGCGCTTAGCGCATCCCTCACTGCCGTGCTTGAAATACGCACGCCATCTTGCAGCACGCTATCCATAGACTTTACTATGACACCTTGTTGCAAACCTATGCTTTCCATTAAAGGAAAATCACCACCGCGTGCTTTGCCGAAGCGAAAATCATCGCCAATGATGACATATTTTGCCGCTAAATTCTTATACAGCGCATCAATAAAATTAGCCGCAGAAGTCTGCGCGAGTTTTTTATCAAAACGGCACACATGCACTCGATTCAAGCCGAGTGCAGCAAAGCATTCTAATTTTTCACGCAGATTGGTAAGCCGTGCGGGTGCTTGATCCGGCGTAAAAAACTCGCGCGGATGCGGCTCAAATACAATAGCAGCAGTCAGCAAGTTGAGCTCGCGCGCTGCTAATTGCAATTGATTGAGTAATGCCTCATGCCCAAGGTGAACTCCATCAAAATTACCGATGGTGAGCGCGGTAGACTGAAGGTCAGGGGAAGTAAGTCCACGAAGTATCTGCATAACAGACAGATTATACCGTAGGGAGGGGCAACGACTCCATCGTTTACCCACTAGCAGGTATAGATGTTAGACATAATAGCTCACTAAAGAGTGAACTTACTCTCAAGCTATATAACACTGCTCGAAAGAAATTTTCAAATGACTAGCCCTTAAGGCAGCTTTGGCTCGCTGTTGACAAATTTTACAAAATCGCCAGCAGTAAGAGGACGACTGAAAAAATAACCTTGCACTTCATCGCAACCTCGAATGCGTAAAAAGTCGAGTTGCTCCAGAGTCTCTACGCCTTCTGCGATCACTTTTAAGCCCAATCTATGCCCAAGACCGATAATCGAACGCACGATGGCAGCATCACTGGCATCTGTCTCAATATCACGCACAAAGGATTGGTCGATTTTAAGTTTATGTACGGGTAGATTTTTCAGATAGCTTAAACTAGAGAAGCCTGTGCCAAAATCGTCGATGGACATTTTCACCCCCAACTCGTGCATACGTGTCAAAAATCCCATGGCGAGTTTGGTATCTCCCATCATGATGCCTTCAGTGATTTCCAACTCAAGATTCTCTGGAGCCAAACCCGTTTCTTCTAAAGTCGCCTCGACAATCGCAGCAAGGTTTTGTTGGCGCAATTGAAGTATCGACAGGTTTACTGCAATCGGGAACATTTGCATACCCTGCTTTTGCCATGAGGCAAAACGCCAACATGCCGTACGCAAAACCCATTCACCAATGGCTATAATTTGGCCTGTTTCCTCGGCAACGGGAATAAAGTCTGCGGGAGAAATGAAGCCTTGCTCAGGGTGTTTCCAGCGCAACAATGCTTCTGCGCCGCATATTTTTCCAGTCATCAGATCCACCTGCGGCTGATAGACCAGCGTAAACTGATCCTGATCCAATGCTATGCGTAAATCTTTTTCCATCTGAAAAACACGATTGGCACGGAAGTGCATTTCAGGCGTAAAAAATTTATAGTTGTTGCGTCCATTTTCTTTAGCGCTATACATTGCCGCGTCGGCATTTTTCATCAACACGTCGATTTCGGTTGAATGTGCAGGATATAGCGCAATTCCAATACTGGCATAAGTGGAGATCATCTGCCCATTCAAATCAAAAGGCGTTGCAAGCGACTTTAGCAACTTATCAGCAACTAATCCCACACCTTCTTCACCCGTTTCGCGCAGCAAAATAATAAATTCATCCCCGCCAATGCGTGACACGGTATCTCCCTCGCGCGCACAAGATTCCAGCCGTTGCGCAACGGACTGAAGCAGTTTATCTCCCACAGAGTGCCCCATTGAATCGTTGATGTATTTAAAGCGATCTAAATCCAGAAACAAGAGCGCAAATTGACCATTACCTCGGTGAGCAGACGCGATCATCTGCCCTAAACGGTCGCGCAACAATGTCCGGTTTGGTAAACCCGTTAGCACATCGTAATATGCCAGCAGATGAACATTTTTATCGTATTCTTTGCGCTCGGATATATCGCTAGAAATGGATACATAATGAGTAAGAGCACCTTGCTCGTTCTTCACCACATTAATCGTCATGAGCTTGTCGTACAGTTCTCCAGATTTATGTTTGTCTACAATTTCGCCCTGCCAAATCCCGTCATCATTAATCGACTGCCACATCTCCCAATAAAATGCATCATCATGTTGCCCCGAAGACAGTAGGCTAGGATTTTGACCATAGATATCTTCCAAGCCGTAACCTGTCATATTGGTAAAGGCTTCGTTTAATGCCACGATGTTGTTATTAACATCTGTAATCAAAATCGCCTCAGAAGTGCTTTCAAACACCTTTGCTGCCAAACGCAACTGCTCTTCTTCACGCTTGCGCTGACTCACATCACGAATAAATGCACTAAATTCCAGCTGTTCGCTTATCTTAATCCGAGTAACCGCCAGTTCGACAAACAGAATATGTCCATCCTTGTGCAAGCCCTCAATCTCAATTCGCGAATCTAATACCTTTGACCCCCCGCCTTGCAATACGCGCTGCATACCTTTTTGGTGAGCTTCACGATAATTTTCAGGAATAATCGTCTCACTCAAAACTCGACCGATTACCTCATCATATTCCCAACCGAATATATGTGTCGCTTGCTTATTCCAACCCGTAATACGCCCCTGCCTATCCATCTGAATCACCGCATCCAATGCAGTATCAATGATAGCCTGCTGCATCTGCTGGCTCTCACGCAGTGCGATTTCAGCTAATTTGCTTTCGCTAATATCTGCCACTGTGCCAATACCAGACACGGGCTTGCCCTGTAAATCAAAGTCTAATTCGGCCTGCTCCCGCACCCATTTAAGCTTGCCCTTTACGAAAATACGATGTTCAAGATCATAATCAGCACCATCAAGCGCTGCCTGCCATGCCAACCTTACTTTACGTATATCTTTAGGGTGAACAAATTCTAGAAAATTATCTAATGTAAACGGAATTCCTTGATTGATGCCGAATACCCGACAAGCTTCGTCCGAGCAGATAAGCTTATTATTGTCAATATCCAACTCCCAGCTGCCAACATTTGAAACGTGTTGAGCACGTTTCAAATTCCGTTCGCTACGTTCAAGACTGATGCGAGCGCGATTGCGTTGATAATTAACTGCAGATAACGTGACACCAAGGATACTCAGAATAGTGATAAAGCCCCATAATTCAAATGCATGACTCGGCCCATAGCCACCAAAAAATCCCTGCCCTGAGGAAGCACTGAATAAAGCACTTAGTGAAATAATCAATAAGGCGGCACTGACCACTCGCGAATTAAAACTCAGTGCAGCCCATACCATCATAGGCAACAACATAAACACCCTGTGTTGACGTCCGAACAGGTCAACACTCAAATTCGTAAATATTAACAAGCACATCACCAGCAAAATGCCGAACATCAAGATTGCTTGCTTACGATACGCAGAAGTCCATGCGAACGAACGATGACGTAGAATTGCAATCACTGCTGGCGCAAACAACACAACGCCTAAAGTGTCTCCCATCCACCAAAACAGGGTAGTCTTTCCAAACTCAGTCCAAGTAATTTCTCCAGCGTACTTCAGACAGAGCGCACCTATCATCGCTCCCAACAAGGCGCTCATAATGCCGCCTCGCCACATCAAACGAAAAATATCGCGTGCCTCATTCAGGTCGACTGAAAAACGTGCATATCGGCTTAAGAGATAAGCGCCCAGCAAAGCTTCCAAAGTACTGCCGCACGCAAAACCCAACACCGACAACACTGGCAATGCCGTAGACCAGTTAACCAACAAAGAGCCAAGGAATACACCCGGCCATAACCTTGCGCCATATATCAATAAAGCAGCGAGTGCGATACCAGAAGGGGGCCAGAATACCGTGACGGAATGCTCCAGTAGCGCAAGAGAAAGACCTATTTTTGCAGTGATGAAATAAGCTAGCGCCAGCAAAGCGCCTTTCATCCACTCACTCTTTAGAATTTTTTTATTCACCGCCAACAGCCGTGAAACTGATTGCGATGCTGAGATAAGAAATTAAGAGAAAGAACTTCAAATTGCCTCAGCATTTCCCCCTCCCTCTTCATCTAGTATTGCAGCGCTTTACTTACTTCCTCAACGATTTTTTTTGCATCACCAAACACCATCATGCTCTTGTCGAGGTAAAACAGATCATTGTCCAAGCCTGCATATCCTGTTGCCATACTGCGTTTAACAATCAAGATAGTGCGCGCTTTATGTGCTTCCAAGATTGGCATACCGTATATCGGACTCGCCGTATCAGTTTTTGCAGCGGGATTGACCACATCGTTTGCACCGATCACCAATACCACATCCGTATCGGAGAAATCACTATTAATCTCATCCATCTCTACCACTTGATCGTAAGGCACTTCAGCCTCGGCAAGCAATACATTCATGTGGCCTGGCATACGCCCCGCCACTGGATGAATAGCGTAACGCACTCTCACACCCTTCTCGATAAGCATTGTGGACATCTCGTTGATTGCATGCTGCGCTCTGGCTACCGCCAAGCCATATCCGGGCACTATGATAACGGAATCCGCATTACCCATCATGAACGCGGCATCATCCGCACTACCGCTACGATAGGTGCGTTGCACCACATCACCACTTGCCACCTCAGCTTCTCCACCGAAGCCACCCAGAATCACATTAAAGAAAGCACGATTCATTGCCTTACACATGATGTAGGACAGAATGGCACCGGAACTCCCCACCAGCGAACCCGCGATGATGAGCATATTATTGTTCAAGGTAAAACCAATTCCCGCTGCCGCCCAACCTGAGTATGAGTTCAGCATCGACACCACTACAGGCATATCCGCACCACCAATAGGAATAATCAACAGCACACCCAACAACAGGGCAATAGCCGTCATAATCAAGAACGGTGTCCAGCTAGGGCTTAGGAAGAAGGCGACACCAAAACCTAGCATCGCGATACCTAAAGCCAGATTGAACCAATGTTGACCGACAAAACGCACTGGACGTCCAGAAATTTTCCCTGACAGTTTACCGAAAGCGATGATAGAACCAGTGAAGGTAATCGCACCAATAAAAGTGCCGATGAATAACTCAATGCGATTAGACGCATGCAATATCTCGCCTGGCAGGGCAATACCATAAGCCACTGGGTTATTAAATGCCGACATAGCGATAAGCACTGCAGCCAAACCCACAAGAGAGTGCATAGCCGCAACCAGCTCAGGCATTTCCGTCATTTGAATACGCTTAGCAACTATCGCACCGATACTGCCACCAACCGCGATAGCCAATAAGATATACATCACATTATGAGTAATGCTCAGCGTAGTCAGTACAGCGATTGCCATACCCACCATACCAAATAAATTACCGCGCCGCGCAGTCACCGGAGAGCTTAAACCCTTAAGCGTTAAAATAAACAGAACCGCAGCGACGAGATAAGCAATTGCAACAGAATTAGCCAACATTTTGATTCCTTAATTTCCAATTCGGAGAAGAGCTGCTATAGGAAGGTGGAAGGGCAAAACCCCGCGCCCTTATTTCGAAGAGACGGTTTTACCCTTTACCCTTCTCAGCTTTTACTTACTTTTCTTCTTAAACATTTCCAGCATGCGCTGGGTAACCATAAAGCCGCCGAATACATTGATCGAGGCCAAGCCTACTGCCAGCAATCCCAACACAGTACCGACATCCATATGCGTCGGCCCTGCGGCCAGCATTGCACCCACAATGATGATGCCAGACACCGCATTAGTCACAGCCATCAGCGGCGTATGCAAAGCCGGGGTAACATTCCACACCACGTGATAACCGACAAAGATTGCCAGCACAAACACGGTGAAATTCATAACAAAGGGATCAACTCCACTCATAAAATACTCCTTGGTAAATGCTACGCGAAATGTTAGCGGTGAAAGGTAAAACGTGATGGATGAGGCGTGAAACGTAAAACCAGTTGGTTTTCACATTTCACATTTCACTATTTCCCAACCACCGCTCCGTCAATAGCAATCAGCGAACCTGCAATAATGTCATCCTCAAGATTGATATTAATCGCACCGCCATTTTTAGGGTCGCACAGCAAATTAATAAAATTGAGCAAGTTCCGCGCATACAAAGCGCTCGCATCTGTTGCCACCAATCCTGGCAAATTATCTTCACCACATAAGGTAACACCGTGTTTAACCACTGTCTTGCCTAGCTCGGACAAGGGGCAATTTCCACCCGCCTCAACCGCCATATCCACGATCACCGAACCAGGCTTCATGGATTTAACCATGTCCTCTGTCACCAATACTGGCGCGGCTCTGCCTGGGATCAAGGCCGTGGTAATAACAATATCTGCCAGAGCAATACGCTTAGCGACTTCCATTTTCTGACGCTCCATCCAAGATGCTGGCATCGGCTTCGCATAGCCACCCACACCTTTTGCACACTCGCGCTCTTCATCTGTTTCAAAAGGCACGTCAATGAATTTTGCACCTAGCGATTCAACCTGCTCTTTCGCAGCAGGGCGAACATCGGATGCTTCAATCACCGCCCCTAGTCGCTTGGCTGTAGCAATAGCTTGCAAGCCTGCCACGCCCACACCGAGAATCACGACGCGCGCGGCTTTAACCGTACCTGCGGCAGTCATCAACATAGGCATGAATCGTTTATACAGATTAGCGCCGACTAGCACGGCTTTGTAGCCCGCAATATTAGCCTGCGATGACAGCACGTCCATTACTTGGGCACGCGAAGTTCGGGGCAATTTTTCCATCGCAAATGCAACGATCCCCTGTTTGGCATACGCCTCAAGCAAACCCGCTTCAAAAGGTGAGAGCAGCCCAACTAACACTGTTTTAGCCGTCATCTTTGCCAACTCATCTGCGCTAGGAGCTTTCACCTTAAGGACAATTTCGGCCTGTACATACAAATCATCTACGCCAACCAAATTCGCCCCAACAGCCTGATATTCATCATCAGAGATGCTCGCGAATTCACCTGCACCACGTTGTACAAACACCTGGTGTCCAGTTGTTTGCAGCTTCTTTACAGTCTCCGGTGTCGCGGCGACACGGGTCTCACCTGCGCGCGTTTCCGCAGGAATGCCTATACGCATGGAGTTCCTCCTCTAGATTACATCTTTGAAAAACGCCCGGGTTGACCGGGCGCTATCTATAAATTCACAGGCGCAATTATATACGAGCTTTTAAAGATGCGATGCCTCTGTAACAATACTGCTACACAAAACCCATCGCATTCGAGTAAGACATCATGCTAATAAATATACGCCTTATAGTCATTGACATTAAATCAGACTGTAAATTTGCGAAATAACTCGTTGGCTCAACGGCATTAAGGCTGAGTAATACCGTTTTTTCCCCGTTAAAAATACTACAAATATAGTTCAAAATTATTTTCCGCCCAAGGTCAAAAACGAGAGTTTACTCACACCCGCTTTCTGCGCGATGGCCATAATCTGTGCTACCCGCCCATAATTTACCGCCTCATCTGACTGAATTTGTAACTGAAACTGTGGATCGTCGGCACGGCTTTTCAATGTTGCAGCCAATGCTTGATCGCTTAATTGCATCGAATCCAGTGTAACCTTACCCTGTACATCAATGACCAGACTGATTTTTTGCAGTTTCTCAGTATTCGCCAGCGACTCGGTTTTAGGTAAATTAACCTTGAGTGATTGAGGTGCCAACAAAGGCGCTGTGATGATAAACACGACTAATAAAACCAACATCACGTCCACTAAAGGCGTGACATTAATTTCGCTCATCATACTCCCCTGCTGCGATCCGTTTCCAATAGCCATGCTTACACCTTGTAGTCGTGTTTGGCGGACAAGCGAATAAAATCGTGGGCAAAATTTTCCAACTCGGTAACTTGCACCCGTAAACGGCGTAAAAACAGGTTATAAACCAACACCGCAGGCAAGGCCGTCGCAATACCAATTGCAGTAGCGACCAGCGCTTCACCGATAGGCCCTGCCACGATATCTAGCGACGCAGAGCCACTTTTCCCTATGTCTTGTAAAGCGTGCATAATGCCCCACACTGTACCAAACAGCCCAACAAATGGAGCAGTAGAGCCTATGGTTGCCAACTCAGCTAACCCACGCTCGTAATAGCGCTGTAAATTTTCCAACTGTTGTCGCAACTGCCTTTCCAGAACATCTTGAGGCATACCAATATGCTTCAGATCTGGGTGCGTATCATTCAGGTTTTTCAGCTCCTGAAAGCCCGCTTTAGCCAGATGTGCAAAGTCACCATGTCCGTTACGCGCCACTTCGGCTGCGGATACCCAGTCCCGAACATTCCAAAAATCCTGCTTGAAGGCTCGGTTCAATTTGCCGATCTTTATCTGCTGCCATACTTTAAATATCGCGATCGACCAAGTCGCTATCGACAGCACAATCAATAAAAATAAAGCCGCAGCGACGACCGGTGACCCTACAGAAAACAAACTGCTCATACGGTTCTATCCTCCCAGTGTAAAATTGATGGGTACTATAAACCATTTCGTGATAACCCGACCGGCTTGACGCGCGGGACTGAAGTGCCAACTTTTCACCGCCAGTAATGCTGAATCATCCAGCACCTTATAGCCACTACTGGCGTAGATCATAATCTCACCGACATTTCCTTCCGCCTTAACTTCCACATTCAGCAATACTTTGCCGTGATACCCCATACGTCTGGCCACCATAGGGTAGGTTGGGCGCGAATTATTGAGGTAATCCGCCCGATAGTCAGGTTCAGTGTCCTCCTCCTGCGCACTTGCCTGCGTAAAAGCCTCCTTCACGGTGGGTGTGACGGATGGTATCTCAACTATCTTTTCAAGTTCCTTAGGGTACGTTGGGCGCAAATTATCGAAGTAATCCGTCCGATAGTCAGGTTCAGTGTCCTCCTCCTGCGCACGTGCCTGCATGAGAGCCTCCTCCACAACAGGTGTATCAGGCGATGTCTCAACTATCTTTTCAAGTTCATTAGATACGGCCAACTCATCTTGCACAGCCTTGAGCTGAGGTTCAAGTGGCGGCGGTTTCGGCGAAATAGGTTCTTGCAGCACATCGGCCTGCCGCAAAACTACCGACACGGTCATCTCATTTAATCCGAGCGTTGGTTCTGTCGGCTGCATTAACCAAGCCAAGCCAAATCCCGCGTGCAAAAATACCGCTAGCGCAACAACACTCGCATAGTCGCGCACGCGAGCACTGTACAGCCCGTTAAATTGCTCATGTAGCCGAAACGTAGATACAGTTGCAGATAGTCGAAAGTAATGGACTGACATGCTCAGTCAAGCAGCTTTCTGTCCTGAACCGTTCTTGCTGTACCGCATAGTAAACATCCATAGGCCCAGTATCGCTATCAACAGATTACCTAGCCCGAACACTCCCATCACAAAATCACGCACATCCCTTCCAGCAAAATCAAGCCAGTGGTATTTGTGCAAATAGGCAAAACTCCACCCCTCAGCACGCCCCCCATCGCGCGCTATAGATGCCAATGTAGCTGTTCTAGTTTCAACGTAATAAGTCAAATGATCCTCAGTGTCATAATCCACACGCCAAACGGGTAACCGTTTGTTGAGAAAACCATACTCTCCATCGAATTTACTTACCCGAGACACATCTAGGACTTGGTTGAGAGGCAAATGACTAAACTGCTCTGCCAACCAGATGGCATGACTACGTGCTGCACCCTCCAATACTTCTCCTTGGGTGTTCACATACACATCTGACCACTTTTGTTTATCTTGTTTCTTAGCGCCATGCTCACTACTTCCCCCCCATGCTTGCGGCTTAAGTTGTATTGCTTGCAATAAATACAGCGGAACACCATTCACTTGTCGCATTTCAACCCTGCCCCATTTTCCTTTCCGTACGTAATCCGGCAGCAGTATCTGTTGCACTGGTATGCTGGTTTCTATCTGCGGCATGATTGTCCTAGGTTCACTTGCCAACAAATGCCACGCCGCGCTGACGACAAACAGCAAGGCACTAAGCGAAATAAAAATCCCTAATGCACGATGCCAGCGGCGCAAAGGCAAATGGTGTGACTGTAAAGTACCGCGCCTCCACTTAAATCCATACATCCATATCCCAGAAAATGCGCTCAATAAAGTAACACCAAGGAATGCTGCAATGAGCGTAATGCGAACGCTATCCACATCGCGTAAAAAATCCCAGTTATGCATAAGTCGAAACAAAGATCCGAGCAAGGCCTTGCGATCATCCACGAGCGCAGACACACGCGGCGGACTAGTTTCCACATACGCGTGCAAACCATCAGCACGTTCAAAATTTACGCGGTATACAGGTAGCAAGCGATTGATATCCAGATAATCATCGTTAAATTTTGTCACTAACGACACATCACGCAACTTGCTTTGCCTATCGCCGATGAAATAACGCGCCAAATATTCTGCATATTTGACATCACCATTCAGCAACTCGGTGCCGGAATTAACTTCAAAATAACGCCGCTCTGCCAGATCAGGGATTTTCACCTGATAATAGCTCACACCATTCCATGTCATAACGCGTAAATCTGCAATTTCTGACACGCCAGCCCGCGCCAACACTTCAGCCGGAGACAGTGCGGCATGCAACGCCACGGCCGCCTGAGGTGGTGCCATGTTCACAGGTGTCGGATTGATACGCGACATAATGGGGTGCATCACACCACTAGCCCCCCACAGCATAACTGCCACACACGATACTACTCCGAACCAGCGGTGATAGCGGAATAGCCAACCACTCAAGCGAGCAGGCATCTTGCGGAACTCAAGGTTCGCAATTTTTTGATTTTTAAACATGCTACTTACTTGGCATCAAATGTGTAAGTCGCACCGATCATCAAGCTACGCGGCGCTCCCACGGTATAGGTATTTTGCGTATTCGGCGTATAAATTCCAACACCCGAATACGAACTCGATGCATAGTTTGAATATAACTGATCAGTCAAGTTACGTCCCTGCAACCAGGCCTCCCATCCCCCAGTGAAGGTATAGCTACCGCGCAAATTAAACAGTTGATGCCCGCCATAACTTACCGTATTGGCATTGTTCATCCAATATGAACCGACCTGCACCATCTCCAACGCAAGGCGAGCATTTGTGGTGGGTTTATATCCCACTTCTGCAGTCGTAACATCGCTAGGTGATTTCGGCATCTCCTTACCACTGTAATCCAGCGCAGAGGAAAGTTGGTAGGACACAAATGTATGTTTTGCAATCGTAGTAGCCAACCGCGCATCAAATTTTTCCGCTGCCCAGGTCAAACCGAATTCAAAACCTTGACTACGTGTACTTCCGGCATTCTTACTTACACTATTTCCAGGAGAAATCGTGTAAGTAAGAATAGTGTCTTGTCCTTCCAACTGGTATAGGGCTGAATCCAATTTGAGCGCACCGCCCATGAAAGCAATACGTGTTCCAACTTCATAATTGTTATAGGTCGCCGCATTGATGTCTGGGATCTTCGATTTACCATACAGCTGAGAGACTCCGGGTGGCGTAAATCCTTGGCTAATATTGGTATAGACGCTGGCTGACTTGCTCAACGCATAAGTAGCACCCAACTTCGGGCTTAGATGCGAAAAGCTACGTGTTTCACTTGGTGCCCCGTAATCCGCACCCGGTACTAGGTTATTAGTGAAGTTATAACTAATCGCATCGTTGCGCACTCCGGCCACAACTCGTAACGCTGTCAGCGGGGAAATCTCATATTGCGCAAACAGCGCAGTGTTGTTAATAGCTGCCTGATAATCGCGCACCCCAGTCTGTAACGTAGATGGAGCATAGCTAGTATAGATACCGCTGGCATTATCACGTGTGACCGCAAGGTTATTACTCCAATAGGGATTATCGCTATTATCTAAATAGACACCCGCAATAAGACGCGACGACATGAAAGCAAAATCCTGCTGATGTTTTACATCAAGGCCAAGCGAACTGACGTGATTGTTATTTTCCTTACCTTTACAAGTTGCCGTCGCTCCCGTGCCTGTACACCTGCCAATGGTGTAACTGGGCAGTTGACTGTGATCGTTTTGTCGGCCGAATAAAGTGACCGTAGTTTCTCCATTGGCAAGCGTTTCCCCCTCCCATACCAAGTTAGCACGCAAAGTTTTATCTTTGCGATAAGTAAAGGTGTTGTAGCTGAACCCAGGGCGTGTCCGATAATCATTCTCGAAAACACTACCGACCATTCCACTATCTAAATTACTATAAGTAATAACCGAGTGCAGCAATGAGCTTGCGCTCAACAGGTAGTCGCCACGCGCCGTTACCGAATCTTTTGCACCGTTACTATTCATCTGCCAGTTTTTCTTATCTCGACGAGAACTGTATGCCGAAATTCTGACACCGAAATCTCCCCATGTATTGCTTGCAGAAATATCTTCGCGCGTAAAAGCGTTTGTATTATCAGTACGTATCCCAGCACTAAAGTAGGGAGTCAGCGATGAGCGTGCAGTCAAGAAATTCACCGCGCCCCCCACCGCATTGCTACCGTACAACGATGAAGCCGCACCTTTGACCACCTCCACACTCCCCGAACCAGATAAATTCAACTCATTGAGCGAGTTGTGATTAAACACACCCAAAGGCCGTATTGGCACACCATCTTCTAAATATTGATAAACCGCATTTGTAGTCATGGGTTGGCGAATACTCATCATGTGCTGCTCATTACCCAAATCAACCCATTGCACACCGGGGATGCGATTGATCGCATCACCCATAGTTGTAGGCTTGTCGCGTTTGAGCACATCCTCTCCTACTACGCCGATGGACATTGGCGTTTCAGATAGTTTTTCCGCTGTACGCGAACCACTGACCACCACCTCATCAAGCACCATCGTATTTCCCTCTGCATATACTGCTTGATTTACAGTCAGCGTGAGCACACAAAGTGCCAATAGTTTTTTTGCCTTCACCTATCTCTCCCTTTGTTTATGGTTTTTATTCAAAAAAGGATTCTAGATGAGTTAAGGTAACGTGAAAATGTGACATGTTGTCGCACATAACACCTAACATTGCGACAAATATTCCTAATATGCACTACGGATATAATATTGGATTTGCAGCTTTCCACATTTCACTTTTCAAATGTAAAAAAACCAAACGGACGCCGTAGCGCCCGTCCATACAAAGTGCCAAGAGTCATCATCTAGCGCAGAAAAACATTTGAGGGGGAGGGGCTTCCCTGCACATCACTCTTGGCACACAAATTATGCATATATCCCTAAGAAATAAAAATGTGGCAAATTGTCGCGCGGCGATTTGCCACATTAATAAATATTGCCCTCTAACTAGACAAGCTTGGTGCAGCAACTTGACTTACTTTCAACTAAAACATCAGAAAGCAGTGCAAAGTCAGCAAATATTTTATTGGTAACGCAAAGCCTCAATTGGATCAAGTTGTGCGGCTTTTTTTGCGGGATAAAACCCGAAAAACACCCCCGTCACCGCCTCCACGCCGAAGGCTATTAAAACGGACATCCAAGAAATTATCACTGCTGTTTCACTCAATGTCTTCACCAACAAAGCCGCAGCAATCCCAAGTAGCACACCGATACAACAACCTAGCACTGAGATAATAATTGCCTCAAGTAGAAATTGCAGCATGATGTCTTTTTCGCGTGCACCGATCGCAAGACGAATGCCGATTTCACGCGTGCGTTCCGTCACCGAAACCAACATGATATTCATAATGCCAATCCCCCCCACCAACAAGGAAATCGAGGCAATAGCCCCCAATAACATAGACATCACACGGGTACTTTCCGCAGCAGATTCAGCTACCGCCGTAAGGTTACGCAGATAAAAATCGTTATTCATATCTTCGCGGAGGCGCTGACGCAACAAAGAAATCATCTCCTCTTCCACCGCCGGCATGATTTCTAAAGAGGTGGCTTGCACCATCACCATGCGCACCGAGCCGGGGAATTGACTACCAAACACCTGACGCTGCACAGTAGTCAATGGAATGAGAATGGTATCGTCCTGATCCCGACCATCCTTTCCCTGTCCTTTTAATCCCAGCACACTAAGCACAACAAATGGGCTTTGGCGTATGCGAATTGTTTTGCCGACAGGATCATCATTCCCGAATAAATTCTGTGCGGCAGTTTGCCCTATCAATGCAACACGTGTGGCAGAACGCACATCAGAATTAGTAAAGCTATCATCGATTACCACCGGCCATGACCTCGCCATCAAATAATCAGGCGTTGTGCCAATGACTGAAGCATTCCAATTGTTCGGGCCGTAAATAAGTTGCGCGCTACCGGGATGAATCGGTGCCACGGCCTGCACACCAGGCAACTCGGCGCGTCGGCATCAGCCACCTTCAATGAATGTATAACCACCTCCACTGCCAGAGCGTGCTCCACCTGTTGAGTGACTCCCCGAAAGCAGAATAAACAGATTGCTCCCCATTGCACGAATACTCTGCTGAATAGCATATTGCGCGCCTTGCCCTATCGACATCATCAGCACCACGTGCGCCAAAATCATAGATCAGATAGGACAGCGACAAGGATGCACTTTTTGTATCAATAGGAGATATAGCCCCCAGCCTGTCACTGCTGCTACGCGAAGCACTCGCATCGGCATTCAGTGTGGGAAAGTAGGCACCCTGAGCGATTGCCAGTTGCGCCTCTAGCGCGCATTGGCCCAAACTTCGCGAGTTTGCGGATTGCCACACAAGGCTAGCTCCACCACTTCATCCAATGCTAAGGAAACCCCTGTTTCAATCGTTTTACACGGTTCTGGTGACAAAATCTCATTAGCAAACGCAGCCGTGCTTACTGCCGCAAATAGCAAAATGACAACTACAATTTTCTTGCCTAGTAAAAACATATTGGCAACTTAGTCTCCACCCCAACTGTATACCGAATGACAGTAATCGCATGGAGTTTGATTATTATGGAACGCATGGCAACTGTTGCAAGTATGCAGCCCTTGCTGCGCAGCATGATTAAAAATCCAGCTGGAGCCAATACTATGACAATTATCACAAGAACTGGTATACCCCCTAGCCCCATGAGAGGAAGGACGATTTGCCAAATGACACGTCGAACATGTGCCATGCACAACACCGACATGATTATAAAACGCGGGTGACCATGCCGACGTGTTGTGGCACTGATCGCAAGTCATCGTGGCTTTCGTCCCCTTATGGCTGGCAGGCTTTGCTGTTGCTAAAGAGCCGTTATGACAGCTAGCACAAAAACCGACAACAACACCTATATGATCGTATGGCGCAGGTGACCAGCCATGTGTATGGTGACACCTATCGCAGGACAGAGACGCTTTAAGTCCGGTATGACTCGAGGGTCTATTCTTTGCTTCCCCTCCATTGTGGCACGTAGTACAGCGGCCCGGCAGAACCGCCGCATGATCGTAAAAAGTAAAAGACCAAGCAGAGTATCTGTGACAAGTGTCACAAGGTGAGGTCAATTTTAGTGGCGTAGTATGATCAGCTGGACGCCCTGCCGCCAGCACTCCGTTATGGCATTGCGTCGCGCAAGATTTGGGAGCAATAGCCGTGTGGTTAAAACCAGATGAAGTCCAAGAATAGGTTCTATGACAGCGCTCACAAGATTCGACTATCTGCAGCCCACTATTGTGACTTCGTGGCTTCCCCACTGAAATAATGCCGTTATGGCAGCTAGTGCAATTACCCGCCGCCACTTTGCCGTGATTAAAGCGTGCGCCACTAAAAGTAACCGTATTGGTATGGCAAGTCTCACACGGATCACTGCTGGCAACGTGATTTCTAGGCATCGTCGTAGCGACGATTCGACCATTCTGGCTATGGCATCCTGAACAATTACGCGGCAATCCTTTAAACACACCACCCGCGTGACAGACCCCACACTCAACCATGCTATGTGCGCCAGTCAAAGGGAATCCTGTTTGTATATGGGTAAAGTCTTTAGGCGCTGATTGAGTGGTGGTATCAATCATATCCGCAAAAACAATGACGGAACACAGGGAAAACATTATCCCAGCCAATAGATTTACAAAATGCTTCACAGTTAATTTCATTTACGATGCTTTTACTCTCTACTATGTTTACGCCACAACTCATTCACAGCCCAGCACTGACAAGCGCAATTAAGTTGGTTCAATTCCGCATTGCAGGCGCACAGCATACTCAAGATAAGCAGAGTTCTTAGTTATGATGTGTTCATCATAACTTCACTTTTCTATTACATCTTTAATCCTGTAGAATATTGTTTGTAAAAAATTATTTACAATGAGGCACAGTTGCCAAGCAACTTAATGCAGCTAAAACAAAAAGGCCATTATGATATATAAACAGATGTTTCACAAAGCAACTGAATTAGGCATAGGCATTACCACTATAGGCGTGCTAGTACTTACTGGGTGCGGAGGTGCCTTTACTAGTTCAGCAACGACATCCGACCTCACTGTTACCCCAATGAAAGGGAAGTTTGCTAACGGAACAACGGTTCTTG
>Ga0316204_10001775_pt1 | contig 54735 bp, 35 predicted proteins | sample 6monrhotite_MG_2_FD_205661 | JGI IMG/M metagenome (GOLD analysis project Ga0316204, IMG submission 205661) | Microbial mat bacterial communities from mineral coupon in-situ incubated in ocean water Damariscotta River, Maine, United States -... | ecosystem: Environmental > Aquatic > Marine >... | reverse complement strand
CCTTAGCCCCAGAATGGTGCGATAAAATCACCCCCATACCGAGCCATCATCTCGCTCACGCCTACAGTGCCTATTGGCCCTCAGGGTTTGATGATGCCTTGGTAATGGTCGTTGACGCATCAGGCTCTACAGAAAATAACCAAACAGAGTCGTATTCGCTCTATCGAGGACAAGGCAATACCTTATCCCCCTTACATAGCGAAACTGTTGACGCCCATTTGGCCGGGCTTTCAACCCTCGGTTTTCTCTATGAATACGTCACTCGCAAAGCCGCCTTTGTTACGCAAGTCAGCTCATCGCTCGCCGTGCCTGAAGCAGGAAAACTCATGGGCTTAGCCCCCTACGGCAAGCTACAACACAATTGGCAGCAATGGATACACCCGGTACCCGGCAGCTACAGCCTGGATATTTCACCTTATGATATTTTTCTAGAAATAGCTGCCCTCGAAAAACGTTATGACGATGGCGAAGGCAAAGCCTACCTACGGCCCTATCTTGTCGACATGGCCTACAAAATCCAACACGAATTAGAGCAGGCTCTGCTCCACATCGTTAAGCTCGCCATTCAAGACACGGGACTGAAAAAACTCTGCTTGGCCGGTGGCGTTGCCCTCAACTCTGTTGCCAACTACAAACTCTACCGCCAGCTTGGCCTAGAGGATATTTTCATCTTTCCCGCGGCAGGTGATGCCGGTATCGCGGCAGGTTGTGCGCTCTGGGGATACAGCAATAAAGAGAAAGGACAACAGCGCAAACAGCTTCGCAGTGCGGCACTGGGGCGCAGCTACAGTAGTGAAGAAGCTCAACATGCCGCCAAAAAATTCGGTGATCGTATCAAGATCGAAACCATGGCTGATGATCAAATCGTCTCGCGCTGTGCCGACGCGCTCGCCAAAGGTCACATCATTGCCCGTGTCGGAGGCGGCTCCGAGTACGGCCCTCGCGCCCTAGGCCATCGTTCTATTTTGGCCGATCCCACCTTCACCCGCATGAAAGATATTATCAACGCCCGTGTTAAATTTCGCGAAGCCTTTCGCCCCTTCGCCCCCGTCATTCCAGAGAGCGACGTGACTGACGTGTTCGAACAAGAAATCGCAGCACCCTTTATGCTCTTGGTCTCCGACATCAAAAAAGAATATCACGAGATACTTCCCGCCATCACCCACCATGACGGTACAGGCCGTGTGCAAACGGTGACGGAGGAAGACAACACATACATGTACCAGTTGTGTCGCAAGATGAGCGAAATACGTCAAGGGCCAGCCGTTGTCCTCAATACGAGTTTCAATGTCGCCGGACAACCCATCGTAGAAACACCCGAGGAAGCCATCGAGACCTTCCTTCGCGCAGATATTGATTACCTCTGCCTTGAGAACCTTTGGATTTCAAAAACTCAAGTGCCTGTACTCAATTACGAACAACACCTATCAAAAGTTAAAGACGAGCCACTCCCCCACGGCCTGCCACCAGAACAGCCCTCAGCCATTGACCTCATGCAACAACTTGATCGAGCGCTTTTTTGTGGCGAGACAGAAAACTGTCCCTGGAGTGAACAAGAATTACAAGCACTCTCCAGCGCCGGTGGTCGTTATAAAGAAACCAGCAAACTATTTCCCGATAGCCCTTTTCAACACGCCGTTAAAACACAGCTATCTCAAAACATCCTGCTCATGCTTGATCCATTAGGCCAATCTCAACTCATCAATCTCAATGATAGCCGAGCAACACAAAGCTACCCACTGGAAGATTTAAAATGGATATTCGCCGTCCATCAAGGCCATCTCGAACAGCTAGAAAGCTTACGTACTCATGGCCGACTCACCAGCCTAGAAGCCAAACAGAAAATAAGCTGGGCCCAGCAACAACTCGATCAGTTTGGCCTCGATACACACGATGAATTGAGCATCGCTAAAACACAAGACTCCGCCATTAATCCGAGTAATACAACATTTGCCTGCTTTGAAAATGAAGAATTTCAACTTGCTGACGGTCTATCATCACTACGCAGCTATCTAATCGAGCAAAATTACTCGATCATCGCGATCTGCGATGCACTCAACATCGACAGCTTGCAGCACATCGACCCAACTCACCTGCACTACTATAATAAATTTAAGCTACCCCAAACAGAGCTAGGTGACTTAGTTCGTTTATTTCTATTACGTGGCGAGCTAACACACGAGCGCATGTGCGCTCTTTTTGGCGAGACCCTATTTTCGCAACTACGAGACATCGGCCTTCTCATCCCTCGTGGCGAACACTGGGCCTCACGCATAGACCTTTATTGCGCGGACGAGCTGTTCATCGCCACAGACCACCGCTACATGTTTTTGCCAGAAGATAAGCTCGGCGAAAATCCCGTTATGTATATCGGCATGGATAGCCTTGGACTCGTTTGCACCGCACCGCGCTCAACATCAAACAAAACACTCGACCTGTGTAGCGGCTCAGGCATTCAAGCCCTCGTTGCAAGTCGCTACTCACGCCACGTCACCGGCGTCGATCTCAACCCTCGTGCAATACGCTTTGCTCGTTTTAATGCCCAGCTCAATGGCATAGACAATGCCCGGTTCACTCTAGGTAATTTATACGAGGCTGTGACTAGGCAACGCTTTGACACCATACTAGCCAACCCGCCCTTTGTTCCCAGCCCGAGTGCAAGCCTACGCTTTAGAGACGGCGGAAAATCGGGAGAGGAAGTACTGCGGCGCATTATAAAAGAGGCCAGTACGCACCTAAGCAGCAACGGCAAACTCTACATCGTGACCGACTTAGTCGATATATCTACCTACCAAGCCAAACTTTCACAATGGTGGCAAGAAGGCAGGACAGATACCTTAGTGCTTCACACGGCTGATCGAGATGACATACTTTTTTCAGTCCCTCACTCACACCACCCCTTTGGCCAAAGCTATGAGGACTACAACAAAGAGCTAGCAAAATGGGTGACCAACTTCCATGAAGCTGATATCCAAGCCGTCAATTTCGGCTATATTTTAATACAGAACGTGACCGCGGCTAGAGACAGCAGCTATTTCAGTCGTACCATCCATAACCCATCTAGCGATATTTGGCCCCACGTCATGAACTACTTTGATCAGCGGACAAAACTCGCCTCATTGGGCACCACTCCACTCTACCTTGAGCTGGCGTCGGGCTTACATTTTCGCATTGAGCAAAATGCCAGCGATGGCACTCGTCAGATCGAAATCGTCATGCCAGATCAGCCCTATTTCAGCACCTATAGCGTATCTGAAGAGATCTACCAGGCCATGGCCGACATCGCCGCAACTCGCCCACCAGCGGCAGACTACTTAAATAATAACAACAAAGAATGGTTAGAAAATTTAATCCTAAAGGGACTAGTGAGCCTATCTAGCCTGGAGACACCACAACACAGCGTCTATGACACCAATATAGCCATCGCCCCTCTCAGGCATACACCATCCGCCAAAAAAGAGATCAATTCAAGCAAAGCAAACGGAGCACCCGCGATACTAGAACTTGCAACAAAAACAACGCCAACCTGCCTATCGTCCTATATCACGCAATAAAAAGGTATGATAGTCAAATCACCAAACTAAAGCTTAGCTAACATGTACCGATAAAGCCTTTAGCATTTAGTAAGTACAGCACCCTACTCATTGATGAACAGGGTGCTTTTTCACACAGGGAGATACCTGATGAAGATAGGCAACACCGCACTCATTCTTATCGGCTACCAGAATGATTATTTCGCAGACGATGGCATTCTGCACAGCGTTATCGAAGAGTCTCTGTGTGCAAATGACGTACTTAACAACACAATTAATCTGATTAAAGAACTCAGTGCAGAAAACGTACTTATGATATCAACCCCCATCTGCTTTACTCACCAATACGAAGAACTGGACAACCCTGTTGGTATATTAAAAATTGTTAAAGAAGCAGGTGCTTTTAAAGCGGGCACAAAAGGGGCTGAAACAATAGAAGAGCTCAAACAATTTGGCGATGCCATCACAGAAGTGCCGGGTAAACGTGGCTTAGATGCATTTTCCAACACCGCGCTAAAGGACATACTAACGCAGCACAATATTACAAATGTCGTCATTGCTGGCGTGGTCACCTCAGTCTGCGTAGACACAACAGGGCGCTCCGCCCACGCCCAAGGTTATCAGGTCTCGATACTCGAGGACTGCACAGCCGGTCGAACATCCTACGAGCAAGCATTTTATTGCGAAAGTATCTTTCCCATATATTCTAGAGTTGTGACATCACACGGGCTACTAAATCAGCTTAAAAATGAAAAGGCTGCCTAATGATTATTCGCTCATTAAAAAATTGGAATTATAGAAGCCGCAGTCATGGTTGAAGAGTCTGAAATCGAAGCCTTGGTTAGGGTCCGATTATTTGAGGCCTTATCTGAGTCTGAAGCTCGATACAAATCATTAGTCGAACGGCTTCGCCAAATTGTTTTCCAATACGATGAGGATTGGAACATAATCTTCGTCAATCAAGCTTGGCACGACACACTCGGCCACTCCATTTGCGAAAGCATCAACCAGAGCTTCCTTCACTTTATACATGACGAAGACAAAGCGGGCATGGCTAACCTAGTCAGTGACCAAGCAAACCAAAATGCATACAAGGAAATGCGCCTGCTTGACAAAGATAACAACGCCATTTGGTTTGAGCTGTCCGTCAACCCAGACCCACACGACGCTGGCGGTGTCGGCCTATTGCATAGCATTGATCATCACAAAAACGTTGAATCAGCTCTGCGTCAAGCTCGGGATATTGCCATCGAAGCAAGCGCGGCTAAATCACACTTTGTTGCCAATATGAGCCATGAAATCCGTACCCCACTAAACGGGCTTTTTGGTGGGCTACAATTACTCGATGAAACAGACATAGACGAAGAGCAACGTGGCTACGTCGACATGGGCCTACAGTCCGGCAGACAGCTATTGGGGCTTATTGATGACATCCTCGACTATTCAAAAGTCGAAGCCGGCCAACTCACACTAGAACAACACGAGATAGAAATTTCTACACTCATCAAAAGCGCACTAATGATCGCAAGCCCTCACGAGAAAAAAGTGGAAATCTTTCACCATATCGCAGACGACGTACCGGCGATGATTATGGGTGATTCCATTCGCCTCAAACAAATACTCATCAACCTGTTGGGCAATGCGTTTAAGTTTACCGAAGCAGGCAGCGTGGGCGTAAATGTTGATATCATCGCAAAACACGGCAGTACCGACACTGAGTACCTGCAACTCCAAGTAACCGATACGGGTATTGGCATCCCGATTAATCGGCAGCATAAAATATTTGAGTCATTCACCCAAGTTGATGGCTCAATCACACGCAAATACGGTGGCACGGGGCTTGGATTGGCCATTGTCAAACAACTTATCGGCTTAATGAATGGCCAGTTATTGTTGACATCCAAGGAAGGCCACGGTAGTCAATTTACAGTCCAGCTACCGCTAATTCGAGTTAAGCCCGAGGCAGGGTCACACCCCGCTGACCTTGATATTTCCCAGCCCGATCACCATACGACACATCACACACCTCATCAGACTCAAAAAACAGCATCTGAGCCACACCTTCGTTAGCGTAAATTTTAGCTGGCAAAGTGGTAGTGTTTGAAAACTCCAGAGTCACATGACCTTCCCATTCAGGCTCTAGTGGCGTGACGTTAACGATAATGCCACAACGCGCATAAGTCGATTTACCCAAACAAACCGTCAGCACACTGCGGGGAATACGAAAGTACTCAACCGTGCGGGCGAGTGCAAAGGAATTAGGCGGAATGATACAAACATCAGATTGCACATCGACAAAGCTGTTTTCGTCAAAGTTTTTCGGATCAACAATCGCCGAATTAATATTAGTGAAAATCTTAAATTCATTTGAGCAGCGCACATCATAGCCGTAGCTAGACGTACCATAAGAAATCAAACGGCCATTTTCACCTTCGCGTACTTGGCCCGGCTCAAAAGGCTCGATCATACCTTCGTTCTCCGCCATACGACGAATCCACTTATCTGATTTAATACTCATAGAGACAATCTTACTCTGACGTAAAACGCCACATTCTACTGATTCATGCGCCTGGCGTCACCTATAAGGCTAAACCTCCCCCATTACCCTATTTTGAAAATACTGAAAATGGGGCAGATATCAACCATTCGAGCTAGGTGTTTTGAATCACAATATTAGGGAATTTGGAGCTAAAATCCTTGGCTTTCAACGACAGCTTAGCACCCACTTTGCGGGCTATATCGCGATAAGACTGGGCGATCGCACCCTCTGGGTCCGACACCACCGTCGGCTTACCGTTATCGACACTCTCACGGATGTTTATATCCAACGGCAACGAACCTAAGAAGTCGATGCGATAATCATCGGCCATACGCTGCCCACCACCGGCACCAAAAATATGTTCCTCATGACCACATTCGCTACAAATATGAGTGCTCATATTTTCGATGATGCCCATTACATCAACGCTAACCTTTTCGAACATCTTCAGCCCTTTACGTGCATCAAGCAGAGCGATATCTTGCGGTGTGGTCACGATCACGGCACCAGAAACAGGGATTTTTTGCGATAAAGTTAGCTGCACATCGCCGGTACCGGGCGGTAAATCAATCACCAAATAATCCACGTCAACCCAATTGGTTTCGCGCAGCAATTGCTCTAAGGCCTGAGTCACCATCGGGCCACGCCACACCATCGGAGTTTCATCATCAATCAGATAACCAATCGACATGGACTGAATACCATAGTTGACCATCGGCGACATGGTATCGCCGTCCGCCGATTCTGGCCGCCCCGTGATGCCCAACATACGGGGCTGACTTGGACCATAGATGTCGGCATCTAAAATACCAACTCGCGCACCTTCGGCCGCCAATGCTAAAGCCAAATTCACCGATGTAGTTGATTTACCCACCCCACCTTTACCTGAAGCCACAGCGATGATGTTCTTCACCCCTTTAATCAGCGCAACACCTTGTTGAACCGAATGCGCGATCACTTTCGTCTCGATCATGACATCAACCGTTGTGACGCCCTCTAAGGCTTTGACGGCATCACGAATTAAGCCAACCATCGTTTCGTGATAACCTTTGGCGGCATAGCCCATAACGACTTTCAACGTCACCGTAGCGCCATCAACGACAATCTCTGCCACGGATTTGGACTTTATTAAATCCTGCTCGGTATAAGCATCCACCACTGTTTTTAAACGCTCTTCTACCTGAGCCTGAGTTACCTGGGTCATTAACATTTCTCCTGAAAAACATACAATACGTCAGCACTACACCCTGTTGCCATCATATAACAACAGCTAGATTTTCTCGTAAAATTAGGTCGAACAACACGGCTTCTTTTGACGGTTAATGACTTCCTAGCATCAGCCAACAAACAGCGAACTCACCAAAAGAAGCCAAGAGAGCTATGGACTGGATTTTACCAAGGCTAAGAGCCGCAATAAACCAGCCACTATCGAGTTAATTGACCACAGCCCCAAAAATAACACCAGAACAAAGGTCAACCTAAATGGCCTGTCAGCGCCGTAACCGTTCACGATTCATCATCAACCATTGCAAGGCAATAATCGGCGCTGCTGAGTTTATCCGTCCCTCATTCAACCACTGGACCGCTTGATCAAACGATACCTTAAGCACCCGAATGTCTTCGTTTTCTTCATCAAGGCCATAGATTCCCTCCTCAACTTGCTCCGTATCAATCAAGCCACAAAACAGCTCTATGGTCTCCGTCGTCCCGCCTGGGCTAACGTAATAACGCGAAATCGGTAACAGTTGAGAGACCTCACAGCCCGCCTCTTCGATGGCTTCACGTCGCGCCACATCCTGCGCCGTTTCACCCTCACCAATCATACCCGCGATCATTTCCGTCAACCAAGGTCCCTGAGGGTCATGAATCGCACCGATGCGAAATTGCTCAATCAACACCAACTCATCCCGCACGGGATCATAAGGCATCATCACCACAGCATGGCCCCGTTCAAACAGCTCTCGGCTCATCTCTCGACTCATACCACCATTAAACAAGGCGTGACGCAGACGATATTTATCTAAGCGAAAAAACCCCTCGTGACTCGCCCACTTCTTTACTATTTCAACCTTACCGTAATCCACGACGCCCTCTGCTCATCAACGCGCTACACTCTGCTTGACTGACAGGATACCATTTGAATCTTTTAGGAGAAGTAAGCCATGTCGGCCTGGATTTATTTATCAATCGCTATCATGTTTGAAGTCATCGGCACCAGCTTCTTGAAGCTATCCGAGGGATTTACTAAATTGATCCCAAGCATCGCAGTCATTATTTGTTACGCCAGCGCGTTTTTTCTACTGGCACTAAGTCTAAAGAAAATAGAGGTAGGTGCCGCTTATGCTATTTGGTCGGGTGTAGGAACCGCCCTCATTGCGCTCATTGGCATTCTCTACTTCAATGAATCCATCAGTTTATTAAAAATAATTAGCCTTAGCCTCATCGTTATGGGCGTTATTGGCCTCAACATAACGGGGATGAGGCATTAAAGCTGCCTACTACTAGCCGAATTTGCTAGGCTTGGAAATAATCATATTTTTTACATTTGCCTGACCGGGGGGATAGGTGTCTAAATGAAGAAGATAAATCTAACAGAAGGTGATGCTCTAATCATCACCAACGTACAAAATGATCTACTTCCTGGCGGCCGCCTCGCAGTGCCTGCGGGTGATGCCATCATTCCTCACCTCAATGATTACCTTAACGCATTCAGCAAACAACAGCTGCCCATTTTCCTGACGCGTGATTGGCATCCAAGCAATCACTGCTCCTTCACAGAATTTGGCGGCAAATGGCCCCGACACTGCGTAGCCGAGACAATTGGTGCAGATATAGCCAGCGACCTAAAAACGCCAAACTACGCTGAGGTGATATCCAAAAGTGTTGACGCAGAAACAGATGCCCACTCGGCCTTTCATGGCACACAATTCAACAACACACTGCAAAGTAAATCGATTAAACGGTTGTTCATTGGCGGCTTAGCCACAGACTACTGCGTGCTGCAAACAACCCTGGAGGCCTTGCGCCAAGGCTACCAAGTCTGCTTACTCGAAGATGCGATCCGCGCATTCAACAAGAATCGTCTTGATGGTATTCGAGCTGAACGTTTAATGTGTACGAAGGGGGCCGTGCCTATCACCTTTGAACAAATCGCCTGCATAGCTTCATCCCCCACAGCGACTGCATAAAAAAGCAGGTACAATAACAACCATTGTGCTTTACGCTGGCACCCAGACATCAATCTAAGTAGGAATTAAGGATTTACCTATGTCTAATGAGTATGACGATTTTGACGAGTTTGACTACGAAGAAATCATTGACGACCCCGAGCTGATTCTTGACCGAGATAAGCTGGGCTCAGATATCACCCTATCGACCAAGAACCTACCCAACACACTTTACATCCTACCTCTCGCAGAGCGTCCCTTTTTTCCCGCACAAACTTTACCGGTACTGATGAGCGAAGACCCTTGGCTCAATACCGTTAAAAAAATCGGCCAAACATCCAATGCCGTCGGCGGTTTGATGCTGGTTGAAGGCGATGACGAAGCAGATGCCACTACAGAAGATTTTTACCCCGTCGGTAGCGTGATTCGTATTCATCACCCCATGCGCTCCGATGGCAAACTACAGTTTATCGCCGAAGGCATTCAGCGTTTTCGAGTCACCAAATGGCTATCGACCGAACCGCCTTACCTCGCTCAAGTTGAATACCCTGAAGAAAAGACCCCACAAAAGGGCGAAGAGCTAAAAGCCTACGCCATGGCCATCATCAACACACTCAAAGAATTAGTGCCGCTTAATCCACTTTATAGTGAGGAGCTAACTTATTTCTTAGATCGCTTTAGCCCGAATGAGCCATCCCCTTTAACTGACTTCGCCGCCGCACTTACTACCGCGAGCAAAGAAGAGTTACAAGAAATTTTAGAGACACTTAACGTGCGTCGGCGCATGCAAAAAGTGTTGATACTGATTAAGAAAGAACTCGACGTAGCTAAGCTGCAAGCGCAAATTCGCCAATCTGTTGAAAAGAAAATTAGCGAACAACAGCGCAAATTTTTCCTCCGCGAACAGCTCAAAGTAATCCAACAAGAGTTGGGCATGTCCAAAGATGACCGTGTCGCGGATATTGAAAAATTTAACGAACGCTTAGATAAACTCAGCGTACCCGAGCACGTCACCGTGCGCATCGAAGACGAAATGGATAAGCTGCGCACACTTGACTCCAGCTCACCCGAATATGCCGTGACCCGCAACTATTTAGACTGGATCACCATGGTGCCTTGGGGTCATTACTCCAAAGATAAACTTAATCTCAAAGAATCTCGCGTCATTCTTGATGAAGATCACGATGGTCTTGATGACGTGAAAGAACGCATCATCGAATTTCTAGCCGTCGGCGCACTCAAGGGGGAGATTTCAGGTTCAATCCTATTAATGGTTGGCCCGCCAGGTGTGGGTAAAACGTCAATCGGACGCTCGATAGCCCGCTCGCTGGGACGTGAATTTTTCCGTTTTTCACTCGGCGGCATGCGCGATGAGGCTGAAATTAAAGGCCATCGCCGGACCTATATTGGCGCAATGCCTGGCAAAGTCGTGCAAGCGCTGAAAGAAGCCAATACGGCTAATCCCATCATCATGCTTGATGAAATCGACAAAATTGGTAGCTCCTACCGCGGTGACCCGGCCTCAGCCTTACTCGAAGTGCTCGACCCTGAACAAAACTCGGAATTTCTTGATCACTACCTCGATGTGCGCTTGGACTTATCCAAAGTACTGTTTATTTGTACGGCCAATACCCTGGACTCAATTCCCGGTCCGCTGTTGGATCGTATGGAAATTATTCGCTTAGCTGGTTATATCGCCGAAGAAAAAATCGAAATTGCCAAACATCACCTCTGGCCGCGTCAATTAGCCCGAGCGGGTGTACTGAAAAGTCGCCTGAAAATTTCTGACGCCGCGCTACGCGCCATCATCGAAGGCTATGCCCGTGAAGCAGGCGTGCGCAACTTAGAAAAACAATTGGGCCGCATTGTGCGTAAAGCCGTTGTTCAATTCGTCAGCAAGCCTCGCAGTAAAAAAGCCATTAGCGTCGGCATTAAAGAAGTGACTGAATACCTAGGGCAGCCCTTTTTCCACAAAGAGAAATTGCCTACTGGTGTCGGTATAGTCAACGGGCTAGCCTGGACATCCATGGGCGGCGCGACGCTCACTATCGAAGCAAGCAAAATTCACACACTCACCCGCGGCTTCAAACTCACTGGCCAACTTGGTGACGTAATGAAAGAGTCGGCTGAAATCGCCTACAGCTACTTACTGTCCAACCTCAAAACCTTCGGCGTTGAACCAAGCTACTTCGACAAAGCCTTTATTCACCTACACGTACCGGAAGGTGCAACCCCTAAAGATGGTCCAAGTGCTGGCATCACCATGACTACAGCGCTGCTATCACTGGCGACCAAACGTAAAATTCCTCGGCCCTTGGCAATGACGGGGGAGCTGACACTGACCGGACAAGTACTGCCCATTGGCGGCGTTCGTGAGAAAGTCATCGCAGCAAGACGCACCAAGGTCATGGAATTATTACTCCCTGCGCCCAATCGTAAAGATTACGAAGAGCTACCGGAGTACCTGCGCGAAGGCATGACGGTGCATTTTGTCAGTCACTACAAAGAGGTCGCAGACATTGTATTTGGCATCTCGGCCTAATTAAGCGATTATTCCAAGCCTGGTAAAACTAAAAAAGGCGGCTATTCGATTGAATAGCCGCCTTTTTCTGCGTCATTGAACGCTTTTGTTATGTGCGGATTAGCTCTATCTACTTACACCAAGTTTCCACGTCACTTGGGTTAAAATCAACACAACTAACCACTGTACTTATCTTTATATAGGGGTTATCAATCTCACCCGTATAGTGATAATAAAATTCTTCATCATAGCCATACAACCACCACTCCCCAGAACCATCATTCATTTTTGTCACATTGAAGCTAAAAACAGACGATTCATCAGGGATAATATAGCCATTACCGGTTAACAAATACCAAAAATTAGCTCCGGCTGGCGATATAAAAAAAACATAAAGTAGAACTAATACTGGAAAAAATATTAGTGATGTGATTCGTTTATTCTTCATAAAAATATAATTTGCTTGTTCCCACAATAGCTCCGTTCAGCGTTTTCATCGCATCATCAGCATACTTTTCAGCCATTGCGCCACTGCCGTTATACCCTTTTATCACTGCCCTTAGTTGAGCCATCGTGATTGGCCCATTGTGGCAGGGAGACCCGATGACACGATCAATCAACTGCCTAAGATGTGCCGAGCAGTAATACAAGTCTGCCCTAAAGTCATCACCAGATACACGAGTATCTTGATCCCAACCCAACGCCCGATATCTAGCTTCATTTGATAAAGGGTTTTTACCATATTGACTTTCCGTATATTCCGCTGCATCGACTAGAGCAGCTCGCGACATGTTGGCAAAACCTGATGACCCTTTAGAAATTGCATCGGGAAAAATCCCCCACAAATGCTTATCAACGATAGCGCCAAACGTCGTAATGCTGCGCTCGGCAAATTGCCCAACTTTTTGAAAAGTAGTCGCGTTTGGGCCATTTTCCTGTTGTAAAATAAGGGCAAGTAGCGCATGCGGTATACCGTGATAAGTCGCTGCATTTTTAATCCAGCGACGAATTTCTGTGTCACTAATTTTAAGTTTGAATATCTCGTGACTCTCTGGCACATACCACATTGTTTGTAAAGGAGAGGGAAAATCTCCCTTGTAACTCGCTATTTTTTTCAAACCAGCTATGACAGTTTTTTCACGCCCAGTACATTTCTTTGAACACATATCTATCCCTTTATATGCAAGTCAATATAAATTTTATTTTGTAGCAGGATCTAAATAATACAGAGGTTCTTAAAACGAATTACCGTTACCTTGCTTCACCACATAACAAGGCGTCTAAGCCACCCTAGATTGCCATGCTACAGCCCACCACTGCGCTTAATGGCCCAATAGCTATTGACCACCGCCACACCAAGTTGATCAGGTGTGACATCTAAACACAAAGCGCCCTGTTGGCTAATCCGGCGTTGATAGCCTCGTCGCTGCGCCTGGTAATGACTCGCACCTAAATAAGCCAGCGCATCATCCACCTCGTTCACGGGCGCATGCAGCACTTCATCAATCATTGGTTCACGCAGATTAGCCACCAACACCAAATGTTTACGACGTAGCATTTTCAGCACGGGCAAAAGTTCATCAACCGCTTCTTCGCGCAAATTTGTCATCAAAATAAGCAATGAACGCTTGGATTGTCGTTTTAACACCGCTTGCCCGGCGCTGGCATAATCCGAAGGTTCTGTGGTTGGCTGTAAATCGAAGACGCCATTTAAAATCGTATTCACCCCTCGGCTACTTTTCACTGGCGGTAACCAGCGGCGGGGGCCGGCGAAACTCATCAAACCCACGGCATCCCCTTGTTTCAAGGCCACATAGCTGAGCAGCAACAAGGCATTTAAGGCATGGTCGAAATGCGATAAATGGCCGTCCTGGGCGCGCATACCTCGGCCACAATCGAGCATAAAAAAGATCTGCTGATCGCGCTCATCTTGATACTCACGGGAAATTAATTTGTCGCGCCGAATCGTTGCTTTCCAATCCACTTGGCGCAAGGTATCACCTGGGCGATAGTCACGTAGCTGGTGAAACTCTAGGCCCTCACCTCGGCGTGGTTGACGTTTAATACCTAACTGGCTGGTGTGATTATCCGTCGCGAGCAATTGATAGTGAGCCATCGCCGCAAAATCAGGGTAGACGCGAACCTCAGCGGTTTGCCCCAACAAATAAGATCGACGCCAAAACCCCAGCGGCGAAGGCATCACAACTTGGGTTTGACCAAACTGACTTAAGCCGCGCTGGCCTGGGCGCAAGCGATACGTTAACGAGCACGACTGCCCAGGCCGTAATTCAAGTGACTGGGGTAAATATTCAATCTCCGCGGTCACAGGGTGATGGTCGAATACCTCGACAACACGCATCGATGCTAGCTGGTGATGAAACACCAGACTCACCTCGCTCCAACCATTGACGGGTAGGGTTTTGGTCACATCACGCTTAACCCTAATGGGCGGGGCATAAAACAGTTGACGCAGATCCCACAACACCAACACCAAACTAAGCACTAAGCCCACACCAATAAGTTGTGTAAAAACAGCCACAACATCGGCTACCCAAGCTTGTTCAAACAAGGGTAAGCCTGCCATCACTAGCGCCAACACCGCCCAAAAACCCAGCAGCTTTAACAATCGAGAGGCAGGACTCAATCGACTCATGTACGAGGTGCTTCGATCTGCGCTAACACATCGTCTAAAACACGGTCTTGCGAAACACCTTCTATTTCTAGGTCTGCAGACAACAACAAACGATGACGCAGCACCGGCTTAGCAATCGCTTTAATATCATCAGGGGTAACAAAATCGTGCCCATTAATCAGGGCTTGTGCCTTGGCTGTACGAATCAAGGCCAGTGAACCACGCGGCCCGGCTCCCATCGAAACCCCAGGCCAATCACGCGTTGCTCGCACAATGCGAACCGCATAATCCAGCACCTGCTCATCAACCGTAAAATTGGCCACCAAATGCTGTAATGCTGCCACATTGGCAGGTTTAATCAGCGCGTTAACATCATCGAGTTTAAAACCACCGTTGCTACTACCACCCGTAATCTCGCGCACCATCGCCACTTCATATTGCTCATTCGGGTAGTCGATATAAATTTTCATTAAAAAACGATCCAGCTCAGCCTCTGGTAGGGGATAAGTGCCCTCTTGCTCGACTGGGTTCTGAGTCGCCAACACCATAAACGGCGCACCCGTAACAAATGATTTTCCTTCGATAGTGATTTGCCGTTCTTGCATCACTTCCAACAAAGCGGCTTGTGTTTTTGCTGGGGCGCGATTAATTTCATCCGCCAACAACAAGTTAGTAAAGGCAGGTCCGCGACGCACCTGGAACTGCTTGGTGTTCATGTCATACATGGCATGACCGGTGACATCACTGGGCATAAGATCTGGCGTAAATTGCACGCGCGAGAAATCGCCTTGAAAACACTTGGCCAAGGCACGCACCAATAAGGTTTTACCGAGCCCTGGCACCCCTTCGATGAGTACATGACCGCCAGCAATCAACACCACTAGCACTTGATCAACCACCGCCGCTTGACCAATTAAGACCTTATTAATTTCCTTACGCAAGCCTTGCACCACGGCTTGGGCTTGCTCAAAGCTCAGGGCTTTAGTCTCGCTCATATCGAATTCCTTATTTGTTGTAAGCCACGTACGGTGCTCACTAATCGTTGTGATTTTTTCAAACTCGCATCGGCCGGACTCATCCACAACGCCACTTCATCTGACGTGATCTCTGCGCGTTTAGCAATTTCTTGATATTGTTGATCGCGATTTAAAGCCTTATAACCCGGGCAATGAAACATCATGCGCTGACGAATATCCTGCTGTAATGCTTGAATCAAATCATCGATATGACCCTGACGCCAAGCAAACATCGCACTCGCTCGCAAATGCTCAAGCAGGCTACGCCGCTGTGTCGCATCCACAGGTAACAAGGGTCCTAGACGCCCACTTCGCGACCACAACCATAAGGCTAATAACAGCGCCAAGAGCACCATCGCTAGGGCCGCCTTTTGCCACATCAAACCCAACAGCGAAGGCATATCGACATGATGTAAAAACCACACCTCGCCCCCTTGGGTTAGATACCACAGCAAATAGGCATGATCGTAACAATCAATCTGACGGTTATCCCAAAGGCTTAAACCAGCGGTGATTGTCACCAACCCCTCACCGACAGGGTATTGAAGTAACTGCAGGCCATACTCATTGGCCGCACTGGCCGACGCAGCCTCACTCCGATCAATCATGTATAAATTTGGCCGCAATGCAATTTGAGCCGCTCGACCATTGTCCAAGCTTAGCTCAAACACTTCCGCCTCAGCACGGCAGCTATGGCCTCGGCCGCTGAACGCCATCTCCATCAGCCAATGAGGCATATCATCATCCAGCACTCGCACCCCGTCATTGACGGGGTAAACCTCAACCCCCAGCTTGGCCAACAGCGGGTCACTGATTTCCCCCGTTGTAACATCGGTTGCACCCGCCACGTTAGTAATCAAATGACCGCCCTGCTCAACCCACTGCCATAGGCCTTGCATGCGCGCATCACCGATGGCTCGCGTGGTTGTCAGCATAACGACGGTGCTATTGCTTGGGTTGGGCAGATCATCGAGTTTGGCCATACCCTTGCTGGATTGGCTGCTTAGGCCTTCTCGTTCCAGAAACAAGCGAGCGGCGAGAAAACGGTCCCGCTGGGCTTCATCGGTATAACCCTCATCCACTTCTTCGGAGACCCAGCTCAAACCACTCAGTTGCCAGCCCACTATCGCCGCAACGATAATGAAGAGCAGCGTCACCAGTGCCCGGTTTTTTCGTTGTAGCTTAGCTTGGTTGGCCATCAGCCTCCCCCGCAAACTGGCTACGCCATTGCTCACACAAATCCTGCAAGACAGCCTCATCGGGCACTTCATGAGCATACGCCAAGGCTTGCCAGCTACGCGTCAATTGATGAAAGTATTGTGCTTTAGCATCAGGAATCAAACCACTGGCTAGTCGCACACACTCACCTTCGGTATGACTGACGCGAAAATGTAGCTCATGCTCGGTCATTAAACGACTAAGCGTTGCTCGGTACAATAAGGCCAGAGATTCGCGCGGCTGGGGCTGTTGCCACAGCGCCATAACTTCAGCCACGACATCATCGGGTAAACTTTCATCAGTCACATCCAAACCAAATAGCTGCTGCGGTCGCTCTCGCTCTTGAGCCACGCGTTTGCCTTGGCTGGCAATAAAACGCGCCAACCACGCCTGGTTTTTAAAAACAAAGATCAGCGCTAAGGCAATGGCAAGCCCCCAAAAAATCCAACGAAAATATTCGCCAATCCAAGCAACAATATCGATCAACCAGGGCGGCGTTGGGTCAGCTTGGCGCTCAGGTTCATCATCCCCCTTAAACCAATCCCGCCAACCCTCAAGCGACCACTGGGTATCCATTGCGTGAAATTGCTCGCCCAGCAATACCTCACCAATATTGGCTTTAGCTTGAGCTAGGCTTAGCTCATCGTCAGGGGTCAATTCTATATTGAGGATATTCTCTTCAGTTTCGGCCATCAGCGGTTGGCTGGCCATCATTAACAGACCAAAACACAGTGCCAACGCAACCGCCGAAACTTGCGCATAAGCAGTTTGAGTTTGATGACGTTGTTTAAGCTGGCGAAACACAATTTCGATATCCCAGCCCTCTAGCCAAATCCGTCGATGTAAATACAAGGAAAACCCCGCTGCCACATAAAATGGCGCGACCAAGGTCATACCCAAATAACTGCCCAGATTACTCAACAGCCAAGCGGTATAGTCTTCCGACATGATGATGCTACCCCAGTCGAGGGAAAACTCTTCGGGCACAAACGTCATCGCCAAGACAAACAGAGAAAAAGTCACCAAGGCCTCAAAGTGCATGCTGGTTAGCGTTAGCCAACCCGCTCCGGTGCCCTTCATTCCGTGCAGCGTTCGCATGCGTTTGCTGCGTGCAGCACCCCCCAAACTTTCGAGCTGCACAATAGGCAAATCCATGGAACGACGCGGGCTAAAGCGTCGATAAGTGAGGGAAGCAAACCACTGGCGCCCAGCCAGCTTAGGAAAAGCCTTCAGCGTCTGTCTCAAACTCGGCATCTCACCAAACAAGGACTGACTCAGTATGTGCAACAAGGGCCGCTCCCACACAGGTTTAAGCCACCAAACCACAATAATGGCCATCAATGGGTAGGCAAAGAACACCACGTGCATCAAGATAAAAAACGGCAAGCTAACCGCCAACCACGCCTTGGTTAAGGGCCACCACCAACGTCGTGCCATGAGCAAACCCAGGTCGATCGCTTCCCAACGTGAGCGAGGACGAGCCACGATACTTAGCTTATCAAGCTCCATCAGCACTACGCCCCATCCGCACAAAATACACCAACACCAAGGCCCATAAAATAGCGCCTACGGTGTATTTACCCCAGCCATGCACCAAACCACTGGAGGACCAAAAGGCTTCGATAAACGCGGCAATCACCAACATCAAAATCACCCCATACATGATTTTCATCGCCACCTTGGCCGCTGCCTTTAAGGCATCGATACGTGACAGTTGGCCGGGTGACAAGATGGCAAACCCCAGTTTCAAACCCGCCGCACCCGCTAGAGCAATCGCGGTGAGTTCAAACGAACCGTGCCCAATCACAAAGGTAAAAAAGGTACTTTGATATTCGATGTTGATGATGTGCCCCGCCAAGGCACCGAACAAACTACCGTTAAAGACGAGGAAAAAAATACTGCCAATACCCAACATAATGCCACCGGCAAAGGTGCGAAAACCGATGCTGATATTATTTTGAATATAGTGACCAAACATTTGAAAATCCGTACCGGCATCGCGCACCCGACCAACGTGCTCGGCCATGGGGTCATACATGCTTTCAAAGTTTTCTAACATGCCCGCGTTCACCACGGTGTAGACCAGCTCGGGGTAACGCCAGACCAAAAACGTTAAAATAAACGCCGGTAGATACATCAAGGCCGAGGCGACTAGGCATAGCTTCCACTCACGCCGAATCACTTGGGGAAAGTCCAGCACGACAAAACGTTGGAACTGGCTCAACAGGCTAACTTTGCGTTGATAGAGCTGCTGATGGCCTCGCAGCACTAACTCATTTAGGTATTCAACTAGGCGCGGACTGTAGCTACGCGCCCGTGCTAGTGAAAGCTGATGACACAGGCTACGATACTCATCAGCAAACAGGCGCTGATCCGCGGCCTTATCACTGGGTAATGATTCCTTTTCCAGCACCCTCAGCTGCATCTCAAACTGTTGCCACTGTGGGGTGAATTTTTGCTCAAACAACTGCTGCTTCATTCACGCCCCGCCAAGCCATTGGCATAACGGGCCAGCTCGGCCACAGACTGATCGCCCTTGTGTGTCGTTATGTCGGAAAGAAGATTGGCTAATTCGACTTGGCGCTGAGGCGATAAGCGCTGCTTACTTTCGGAAAAATCCAATAAGGCGCGCTGCTCCTGTGGGTACAATCGAAAAGGAATTGGCTTAACCCCTGGGTAAGGCAAAACATCGACAGACTTCGCTTGGGTGTTATAAACCACCAGCGTGCCAGCGGCTAAATCGCCCAGACGCTTAAAGTTTGTGCTGATTAGCATGCTCATCACACCCCCCACATAAAGCAGTGGAAAAAAGTCAGCGGCCCGTAATAAATTACGCACCAAGGAGCTACTCCAGCCCACGGGCGTACCATCATCATTGACCACTCGCAGACCCATACTGCGTTTACCCGGCGTCATGCCGGCACGATAAACTTCAAACACGACGGGATAAAACCATTCCAGTAAGAAGTAGGCAATGGCCATCATGCCCGCACCTAACTCGCCGCCAACCGCCAGCGCAAAAGCAAGGCCCAGCAAAATAGCGGCTCGGATTAAAAAGTCGATCAAATAGGCGAGTATACGTGCAACTGGCCCTGCGGGACGCAGAGCCAGATCAATACCTTCAGGTGTCTCTATAGCGTAGCGAGTATCCAGCATTCATTTTAGCCGATACATTAAAGCATCTCTGTATCAGTGAAAATTTGGCGATAACTCGAAAACATAGAACCAAACAAAAGTGGTGAGAAGACCAACCAACCCAACCCCAGCGGGATTGTAGCGAGGATCATTAATATAAACGCAACGATGCCGTAGAGCAGGAACGGCACTATGTTTCTGACGCAGCCTCGAAAACTCATTTTCATCGCTTTAAAGACAGGCACACCATGAATGGCCACTAAAGCCGGGGCAAACCAATAAGCCATCATCAGAGGAATCATCAAGGCCAAACCAATTAATATCAGTATCATAAACACAGCGAAGCCAACCCCCTCCATCATCGTCTCTGGATTCAACATCGACATGCTAGCCCCCATTAGGGTAAATCCGCCCGCCATTACCGCTACAAGAATTAAAATAGAACCTAATAGATACACCGCGCCCACACCAAACAAGGCACCCACATTATTTTTAAAGCCAGAGAATATTTCACCTACACCAAATTTTTCTCCTTGGTGTAGCTCATAACAGGCCAGCATAAAGCTCGCGGTAAACACCGGCATCAACAATGAAGTCACCAACGAGACGAGAGGAATTGCCGAGGTCACAATCACCATCAGCCAGAAAATAATGGTAATACCAATCCAGACCCAGGGGTTGGCTTTAAAATATTGGAAGCCTTCTTTAATCCAGCTAAAACCTGCGCCTGCGGATAATCTCTTGGGCTCATCACATAAGCCTATTTCACCGGCTACGGAAGGTACATCCAGATCTGACTCGGGCTGTTGGTAGGGATTATAGTCCGCCGACTGATTGGACTGATCAGCTAACGGATCTTCTGTCTGCGCCAAAGCGTCTATCAAGGCCGATTCATCGGCAGAAATCGGGGCTGATTCTTCGGTCATTAAAGGCACGTTTTCGGACACTGACTCGGACGTCACACTAGCTTCTGGCGCTGGCTCAGGTGCAACGATGGCGTCAGTACTCGGCGCGCCAGCTACCGCCTCGGCCTCAAGCACCAATTCACAACTTAGGCCTGCACCTTGTATCGCTCTAAGATAAGCCTGGGCTTGGTCATCAGGCATCTTTCGTTTAACAACAATTTTTTTGCCGCTAAACAAAGCCGCTAATTGCACAGGCTTGTCCTGTAATTTAAACATGACACCGATTTTAGCCTTGACCTCATCAGTTTCAAACCCTGATAACACCTCACCGGTAACCACTAGCTTATACGTAGACATCGAAACCCCTGCGCCCTCAGACATACTAACTCCTCCCCAACCAGCACTCCCTGCGTCTGGATCCCATAAACCCATTACTCTATATCAAGACGCCAATATCACCTATCGGTAATAACCCCTGATATCTCATCAGAGTGACTCCTGGCAGTGGCTAAAAAAGCATCACAACCGCAATCACTCACATCACTCAAACGGTCACTAATTAACCCCTAACCAATAAAAACCAAACCCTGGCACTACCAAACTATTTTTAAAAATATCTGGTCGTTGTCCGCTATACAAATCAACCAACTGACGATACTTACTCGATGCCCACCCGCCCACATCATCAAGATTCAGGTGCTGCGGTTTAGCGTCAAAGTTAGCGACCACCAAAACTCCATCCGTGTTTTCTCCCAAGTCGTAGCGACCAAAGACAAACAAATGCGGATTGTCTACTTCAATTAATTCACGGTTATTAAAATCGGCAAACACTGAAATTTCTTTGCGCACGGCAATCATACGTTTTAAGGCACTAAAAATTTCATACTCTACAGTGCCTGATACATTTCGGTTATTGGCTTTTTCCCAGTCCAGGGTGGGCCGATGCACCCAGCGAGAATCACCGGCTTTGTGTGGGTCGAGCTGATAAGAATCATCATTAACGGTGCCTATCTCATCGCCATAATACAACAAAGGAATCCCACCAAATGACAACACCATGCTATGCAGTAGCAAAATCACTTTGACCGAATCATTAATTGCGTCGATATCACCTTGCTCAATAGCGTATTGCAACCCCACTAATGAAGCCAAGGAGCCGGAAATCCGCGCATCGCCCGTTTTTTCATTTTTACCAAACGGCACACCATGCGCATGTGAGTTTTGATAATCACCGGTGTAGTAGTCGATGAGAAACTTACGATGTGAGGTGGGTTCATAGCCAGCTAATACGATATCTCGATCATCAAAGCCCAAACCAATATCGTCATGACAACGCACGTAGTTCAACCAAGTTGCCCGCTCTAATTTAACCGGTAAGTTTTTAATGCCCTGATTTAATAATTTGGCATTCTTGGTCGCCACGGCATCCCACAACAAAGCCATATAGGTGGCGTTGTAGGCAATTTCACACTCTTTTGCGATGACCGCATCTTCGCCAAAATATTTAATCACTTCAACTGGCGCAACAATAGCCTCAGCGATAAATACCACGCCAGGGGCGGTGACCTGACAACAATCTTTCATCAGTTGCAAAATTAAATGCGCTTCGCGTTCGTTCTGACAAGTGCTGCCAATTTTTTTCCATAGAAAGGCCACCGCGTCTAAGCGAACAATATCGGCACCTTGGTTGGCCCAAAACAGGACAATATCCAACATTTCAATAAATACCGCTGGATTGCTGTAGTTGAGATCCCACTGATAATCATTAAATACCGTCATTACCCAACGGCCCATCTCCTCATCCCAGGTAAAATTGCCTGGCGATGTTTCAGGAAATATTTCTGGCATGCATTGCTCAAACATATCCGGCACATTGCGAGTTTCAAAGGTGTAATAATAATCTTGGTACTTGGAGTCTCCTGCCCGCGCCTTTTGTGCCCAAGCATGTTCATTGGAGGTGTGATTCACCACCACATCGAGCACCATTAGAATATCGCGCTGTTTCATGTCTTGCGAGAGTTTACCCAAGTCTTCCAAGTCACCAACACGGGCATCAATTTCCCGAAAATCACTCACCGCATAACCACCATCACTTGCACCTTCAGGACACTGTAAAATGGGCATAATGTGAACGAGATTAATGCCTAGCTCTTGAAAATAGCCAAGGTGTTCGCCAAGACCTTTTAGGTCGCCCGCAAAGCCATTACTGTAGAGCGCCATACCGACCCATTGCTGATTTAAAAACCAGTTATGATCTTGTTCTCGGCTAATATCTAATTCACGCAGATTGGGAGCACGCTTGATATATTTTCGCGCCATCGTTTCCACCAAACGCAACGCCTGTTGATCGAAGTCTGGACGATCACCATATAGGCGTTGGAACAGCGAATGAATGGTATAAAAGTTGGCACCAAGACGGGTATAAAAGTGGCGCAAATCTTGTTTGGAAATATCTGTTTTTAAGTTATTGAGAATATCATTTAACAATGCGTGAGAAACTTGCTCGTACATACTCTTCCTTACTTATTGATTAAATCATTAGTTAAACGCAGCCAGCATCGACCAGTTATTTTTTTACTCGAAAAGGCCGATAAAAATCGATATTGTCAGAGATCGCCCCGCGCTGACCAATCACCTCACAGGCAAACTGTTGGGCAACAGCTAAAATATCATTCATTGGCCAACCCAAGCGCAATCCGTGAATAAACAAGGCCGTGAAACCATCGCCTGCACCGACCGTATCGACGACATTCTTAACGGGTTCCGGCTTAAGACTATAAAAATCACCGTGAGCACTACGGACAATGGCCCCCTGTTCGCCTCGAGTCACAATCACGAGTTCGATATCAAATGCTTGCTGGAGCTGCGCCATAGCGTCGCGAATATTGCTGGCAACAAAGCCTAAGTCGCGCAATTCATGCTCATTCAATTTTACCCATCGAGCCCTAGCCAACCATTGACGTACATCATCACTCTGCCACCACGGTGCACGCAAATTTACATCCAAAAACACACTAAGCTCGTTATGCGCAGTAAGCCGCTCTAAACTTTGACGCGATCTAGCTTGGCGTAAACCTAAACTGCCGTGATAGAGCATAGCGGCTTGCGGCTCAAGCACTACAGGCTGAATAAAGTCGTAAGCGCAGTCGGGCATAATCGTGTAATGCGGCTCACCCTCTTGTAGCACAATACTCACTTGTCCGGTCGGGTGTGCATGATCGAGCTGAACGCCCCTCGTATCCATGTGCCAAGCCTGCATAGCCTTGATGATCTGATGACCTAAGTCGTCATCTCCCACAGCAGAGATAAACTTAGGCTCATCCCCAAGCGCTTGCAGATGCCAAGCAACATTAAACGGCGCACCACCAAGCACTGACTCACCCGTGGGGAAACAATCAAACAATACTTCACCAAAAATAATTAAGGGTTGTTGATCCATCATGTTAATTTTCGCTAGATTCTATGACGCCTCGAAGCGCCGGACTATAATGCCAGACCCCTTCGAGCACACCGGCTGAATAGTTACCATTCATATTCAACCTTCCCCCTTTGGCTGTATAGAGCGTTGATTCATGCCCGCTTTGCAGCGCTAGGCATTCGGCTTCATATTTAATTTCTTGACTGGCATTAGCCACAAGTATCGCCGCAATATCACTGGCCAATACCTCAAGATCATTGCCACTGTCACCTGCAAAAATCACCTCATCACGTTGATACTTTAAATGCGCCTGCAAAAATTCTATCGCATGGAGCTTGCTGGCATTTCGGGGCAGCACATCCAGCAGGCCAACTGCTTTTTCTTCATCAATACTCCACACCAAACTGGCATCAATAGCCTGCTTTTTCAAAAATGCCTGCATCTCAGGCAAAAGTGTTTTTACATCCGCATGCAGGGGTAAATAATAGCTAAGTTTATAGGTACTTTGTTTACCCTCTTCTTGCAATGAGAGTTGAGCAACATCGTCTAATAAGTATTTAATATGAGCATGACCTCTACCACTCCAGCCCTTTTTCATTTCATCGTCCCAGCTATCTAGCGTCTGCCATTGGCCGTCATTAATCTGATAAATTTTTGTACCAACATCGGTGATGGCATAACTGGGCAGGGGCAAGGCGTGCTGATTAATGGCCTCTTGCACGAGTTGCTTATGTCGCCCCGTCACATATACCAAACAAACTTCGGGCCGCTGACACAACAGGGAAAAACGTGCTCTAGCCTGCTCACTTTCTATTTGCGCACCATTTGGAATCACCGTTCGATCCATATCAGTGCATAACAACACGCGATACTGACTCATGCGGACACCTGCTCAATGTCAGGATCTGTACATTCATTAAAGAAGTCATAATATTGCAAGGCCTCTAAAATCCCCTCGGCGAATTGATGTTTAGCAAAATAGATACGATCCACATCGATTAATTGAGACAACTCCTCGTTGTGACGATTCGCCACAACGGCAGCAAGGGTATTGCCGCGCATCATGTCCTCATCAGCCCCAGAGCCACCTGCGACAAAAATTCGCTCTAACGGAATCTGCCAACGTTCGGCAATGTAGCGCAAGGCCAAGCCTTTGGAAGCACGCTGCGGCATGACGTCTAAGAACTGGCCAAAGGCAAAATGTAGATGAACCGACTGCTCTTCTTGGTGTAATAAGCGCTTAATTTCTTCTAAATCGGCCAATTCAGGATCAATGTAATAACTTAATTTGTAACGACTTTGCTCATGTTTAGCTTGGCGTTTTAAACCAGCACAACCCGACAATACTTTAATGACCTTACGAGGCGTCCAGTGATAATCAATATTTCTAGCCCAGGTAATGTCCGCCGTGTAGTTTGGGGCATAATAAATTTCTGTGCCACCGCTGCTGATTAAAATATCGGGCTCAGGGATATTGTGCTTTTTCATTAACTTCAACGCGCTATCAAAGCGTCGACCCGTGGCGATAACAAACTTGGTACTACGACGATTTTGACGCAGCTTACTCACCAATCGCGCCAACGCCACATCATCACCAATTAAGTTTTGATCTAAATCACTCACAATGGCGCGCTCACGATAAAGGTTCTTGCGCCGCTTAATGGGATGGCGCACCAAGACCTCTGAGCGCTCCACAATTGGGCGTACAAGATGAATATAACGCTCAGCATGAGCATCCCAAGAATAATGTTTTCGCACCCCTTTTAAGCCCAGATCAGCACATTGCTGCCAGTATTTTTTATCACTTAATAACCGCATTAAAGCAGCAGAAATAGAGTCACTTTCTAAAGGGTCGATTAACACGCCATTATTGCAGTTGGACATAATGTCGCGCGGCCCGCCGTCTTCCGTCGCGACAATCGGCAAACCCGAGGCAGCCGCCTCGATTAAGGTCAGCCCAAACGGTTCCGTCAGCGCCGGGTTCACAAACACGCCACCAGATGCAGCGGCGATGCGATACAGCAACGGCACCTGGTCACGCGTGTGATGCTTTGGCATAGCGACTTTGCCGTATAGATCATAACGATCGATCGCGACCAGTAACTCGTGAAAAACAGCCTGCGCTCCCTCCTCCAACTCATCAATATCATCACGATTGCCTGCGATAATCACCAAATTAGCGAGTTTCTGCAATGGCTCAGATTGGCCAAAAGCCTCGATAAGTGCCACGATATTTTTACGTTGATCTGGACGAGACAAAGCGAGAATAATGGGTTTGTTTGGCGCTTTAAGATGCCGCACAATGGTGTCGAATAAGGGGGTTTCCAACTCATCACCACTCGGAGGTAAGAAGGTGGTTAAATCTGTCCCTGGGGGGACTACCCGCATTTGCTCAGGTTGATAATGATCGTACAGCTCGTATTGCTCTTCAATCTCTTGGTAGGTGCTAGTAATCACACGCTCCGCTGTCGCCAGCACAATCTCTTCTGCCTCAATACGCCGCGCCATGTTATAGCGCTGTTCAACCTCATCATAAGACAAGCCACTAGCTAACAAGCGGTGACGCTTAACACGACCTAGAGAATGCCCCGTGTGAATCAGTGGCACCGCTAACATATTGGCCAAGTGATCGCCGACATAACCCGCATCGGCATAGTGGCTGTGAAAAATATCAGGCAGTTTGCCCTGCTCACGAAAGAAGTTAGCTAAGGTATCGGAAAAACTATCCAAATGGTCCCATAACTGCTCTTTTTGAAGGTATTCGTTGCATCCACTTTCGATACGAATAATCCTAAAATTATCTGCCACCTGTTCGATTGGGGAGGAATAATCATCCGATAAACCCTCTTCAACAACTCGACGAGTGATTAAATCCACTTGAGCAACATCAGGGTGGCGTCGCAAGGCTTGAGCCAGTTCGACAACGTATAAAGTCTGACCTCCAGTATCAGCGTCTCGCCCCAACTCCAGGTCCTGACCCCGAATCAACCCATGAATGCTCAGCAAAGCGATATATAACTTGCCTGCGGGCTCGTTCATTCATCTCTCCCTTTGTTAGAATCAAATCCAATAAAATATTTCAATTAAACAACATAAAGCAAAATCAGCGCCAACACTTCATCGAACTAGAATTCGACCACACATCTAGCATACTGGCACAGTTTTAATTGCGGAGCACATTCACTCAAAAGCCTGCAATCGCCACCCAGCCCCCAAACAAGTTAGCCCTTTCGTCCAATATACCCCAAGCCCGATCAGGGTTAAACTGAGCCCGTCGACAAACACCCTTATTGCTAAAATATAAATTACCGCCACATGACTCAGCCCAAACAAATCAAACAATTAGCCCTCATCGCCATTCTTTTACCGATATTAATCAGCCTAATGGTATGGCTGGTCTCAGGCTCATCCAACCAAGCCCAGCTACTGCAATGGCAGGATGGATGGCAAACCACAACGCCGTTTAAATACGCTAGACGAGCACCGGCAGCCGCGGCCTATGAAGGCTATTTATATTTATCAGGCGGTGTTGATGCTCAGGGCAACTATATCGATGCAGTTGAGTACGCCGCTATTTTAGACAATGGCCAACTCGGTCCCTGGCAATCCACCAGTTCACTGATTGAGGGGCGCTTCTATCATTCATTAGTTGCCTACCAAGGCTATCTTTATGCCATTGGCGGCGGTAGCGGTTTGCTGGGCCAAGCCAACTACCCGCTTGCCTCGGTGGAAAAAGCCAAGATCCAACCCGATGGCAGCCTAGGTGAGTGGCAAACGGAAAAGCCACTCACTCTGCCTCGGCGCGGTTTAAAAGTCGTGCAATATCAAAACACGCTTTACGCCATTGGCGGCTATAGTGGAATTTTTCTACGCTCCGTAGAGCGTACTCAGATCAGTGATGAGGGTCAGCTAGACACTTGGCAAGCCGAAGAGCAGCTGTCTATTATCGACCGCTACATTCATTCCAGCGCCATTCACAATAAGGTTATTTATCTATTGGGCGGCCATATGCAAAGTCGCGACTCAGCCAGTTACGGCGATATTGAAATAAGCCATATCCGTCCCGATGGTCGCTTACGGCCCTGGCAAATCGAACCACAGTCACTAATCGAATCCCGCTTAGTCGCTGAAGCTTTTGTGCTAGGTAATTTCTTATATATTGCTGGTGGCCATAGCGGAAATGAGCGCCTCAATAGCGTCGAACACGCCCGAATTGGCGCTGACGGCCACATCGGCCCCTGGCGTCAATCTAGCCGTCTAGCAACACCCCGCAGCGCTGCCGCCGTCGCCACCTTCGGAAAATACGTCTATTTGCTCGGTGGCGGTGGCGGTGGCCAACCACTTAATAGCGTCGACATGGCGAGCCAGCACCGTAGCGGCCGCTTAGGCGTACCTATAGTGCCAGCGCAGAACTGACACCAAATGAGTCTTAAATCAACTCAAGATGCAACAAGCAATGGCCGTATGACGAGTGTTCGGTTTTTGAGCCTGCCTGCCGACTTGACATAAACTGAAAAACAATTTGCTACTCTTTTTAATAAACTTTTTAACAGCTGAGATAATTGCGACCCTGAGCACACCGAACAACAATGAGAAATATTCTCAAAATGGCCAGGGCTACCCTTAGGGCCTTAGCGGCGAAAGCATTCCGCTCGGGGGTCGTATTGTTGCCATCGCTGACGCCTTCGACGCCCTCACCTCCACACGGGCCGACAGAGAACCTTGGCCTCTCGACGACGCCATTGCCCCCTACAAGAAGAAGCTGGGCGGCACTTCGCCCTCCAATTAATGACCGAATTTAATTAAATTATTCCCGAAATAATGCCTATCCGCGAACAATGGCACGAGAAGTGAATGCTTTTTCCATGGCTACAAAAAGTTGGCGTAGTCACTAACAAGCATCAGCGTATTGGGGCAATGAATCGTCAAAAAACCGTCAATACTTCACTGCTCGGCCGATCTATTCGCTGTTAATACTTTAATAACTAGCGCAGCCAAACAGACCGAGCAAGAGAGCAGCCGTCGCGACCAACTTACATAACCATGGGATAAATGCAGTTGGAATTGTACTACCAGCTCAAACGTCTTTTCACGTTTGCCATCGCAGCAGTGCTGGCCCTACTGTTATCCGCACACTATCACCCGGTTCAGGCTCAGGCCTTTAGTGAATACGACTTACTGCTACTCGACGTAAAACTAGACCGACGGTCTCTCGCAGAATCCGTCACCGCCTATCAATACAATGGCAGTATTGTTGTCTCTCTCGCAGAAGCCGGAGCTGCACTTGAGTTTCCGATTAGCGTTGATGCAGAAAATGGCACAGCCAACGGCTGGTTTATTAGCGAAGAACGACGCTTCGAATTGAGCCTCGATACCGCAACAGTCGTAACTGACGGTAACAGCATCAACCTCAGCCCTTTCGATGCCATCGTCTTCGACCATGGCATCTACGTCACTCTCGACGCTTTTTCTAGCTGGTTCCCTGTCACACTGACCGCCCAGCTCTCGACCATGAGCATCGACGTCGAAGCGCATGAAGCGTTGCCGACCCAACTACGCGCCCAACGTCGCCAACTATCAGGCCAGCGCTTTGTTATGTCAGAACCCTCGCTTCCCGAACTGGCGCTGCCGTATCAACTAATCGGCTCGCATACCGCCGATATTGCACTCGGCTATTCCGTGCGCAGGGAAACAAATCCTGACGGGAAGATGTCGTCCCCCGAAACCAGCCTCACACACTCCACCTTAATCAGGGGAGACTTGGCCTATATGACCTCAGCCATTTACCTGGGTGGAAGTGATGAAGAGCCTCTCGGCTACGCTCGCATGACCTTGTCTCGCAGCACACCGGACACCCCCACAGGCATAGATATAATCGAACTCGGCGACATCACCCCCATCGCCATCAGTGGTGCGCCACAGAGCGAGATTGAACGCGGCCTCCGTATAAAAGGCAGCACCGCCAAAAACAGTGATGCCTATAGCTCATATGATAATAAGACGCACATCACCGGTGATGTCCAGGAAGGCTGGGAGGTAGAACTTCTACATAACAATATTCGTGTCGACTACCAAATCATTGGGCCCGAAGGCCAATACGACTTTCGTGATTTAATTTTATACACAGGTACAAACACCTTTGAGCTCATTTTCTACGGTCCAGCTGGCGAGCAATACAGCGAAACAATTACCCGTTACTCAGGTGTCAACGCCATCAATAAGGGCGAGCTAAGTTACGAATTTACAGCCTCGCAAAAAGCCACAAGCTTATTCAAATCCAACTTCACCGAGGATAAAACAATCAGCAACAAGGGCAGTGAACACTACACCGCAAGTGTCGGCTTAGGCGTTCTGTCCAACCTGTCCCTCAATAGCGCCTGGAACAGCGCCCTAATCGACAATGATCGACTCAACTACTACAGCCTCGGTTTTAGAGCGGGCTTTGGAAAACTTTACCTAAGCGTCGACGCAACTCGTGACCCCCTTGGTGGCACCATCTGGAACGGCGTTATCAACCTTCCCGTGAGCATGCGCCTGTTAGGCTTTAATACCCAATTCGAACACACACAATACGCCAACTCAGCACTCGCCACTGATGAAACTTACGAGCTCCAGATTAATACACGTAGCAGCCTAGTATTAATAGGTAACATTAAATCGATTGATACTCGCCTCTCTGCCACCTATAACAAATTAACCGGCAAATCCAGCACATCTTACAGCGCGGACCTAAGTAAAAAGAGCGGTGTATCTCGCATCGGCAACACACTAATTTATCAAGTTTTTGACGACCCGAGCCAGCAGACCCTCATCAACAAACGACTCTCAGGGATCCTATATTTCAGCACAAAATTTGATCCGCTCACTATCCGCGGCAATGTCAATTATCAGCTAGAACCGGCAAAAGAAATCCATCAATACAAACTTAACGCCAACCTTCCTATAATCAGCAAAATGAACATGTACTTCAGCCTTGACCATTCACCCACGATAGATCGCTCAAATTATAGCGCAGGACTGAACTGGCAGCTCAAGCACATCACTATTAGTCCGAGAATTAGCTACGACTCAGATGAGCGCTACACAGGCTTTATTTTCGCCTCGCTCTCTCTCAGCCCAAAACCTGATCGCCCCGGCATTCTTGTCAGGGGTCAATCACTCGCCAACACTGGCGGTGTTGCCGCCCGAGCCTTCTTAGATCACGATAATGATGGCCAGTTTAGTGACGACGACCAAGCGCTCCCAAGCATCGACATCTACGGAACACAAGTATTCAAAAAAGCCACCACAGATGACTCTGGCACGGCGTACCTAAGCGGATTAAGACCCAACAAAGCGACCGACATTCAGATTGACCAAGAAAGCCTACCTGAAATATTTTTACACTCTAAACACCCTGGCAACTCGGTACGACCTCGTGCTGCACGTTGGACGGTGATTGACTTCCCCATCATCGCAACCGGTGAACTCGACGGCTATTTATACCAACAAAACAAACTTAAACGCACGCCTAGGCCCGGAATGATCGTAGAACTGCGCGACCAGAGCAACGCATTAATTGATTTCAAAATCAGCGGCCATGACGGGTTTTTCCTATTCGAGCATATCCCCTATGGCCAATACACACTGACACTCACTGAAGAGAACCGAGTTCGACTAACCCATGCAGCACCCACCGTCAAAATAGACAGAAGCCAAGCCAGCCAACAGGGCTTGGAGCTTACTATTGCACCACTCACCGCACCGGCCCCCAACGCGTTTGCCTTGCCTCGCGACGATACCCCCGCGAGCATCATTCCAAGCACTAAGGCCGAGACCAAGGCACCCATTGCCAGCAAGCTCGTCACCGAAGCAATAAACGATAATCTATACGCTATTCAGTTAGCCGCATTCCGTAGTTACGAAACGGCCAACGAAGCGACAATGATTTTGCGTAATAAATTCACCGAAGAACTCAGAGGATTAAAACTCAAAACCAAAGCATCAGCACCAGGGCCAAGAGGTGTGTTTTTCCGGGTATTTGCCGTTGGCGACATGAATGAATCTGATGCGAACGCACGTTGCCAAGCGCTCAAACAAGCGCAACAAAGCTGTATCGTCGTTAAAGAAAGTTTTACTCAATAAAGATAAAGGTACTCAAATAGTTTGCCGATATAAACCCAATGGTATTGGGCAAGCACTGTGTCAACACTACCAGTCGCAGGGACAGAAAATGAAACATTCAAATACAACAAAATGCCGCCACCAATGGCTAACACTCAGCCTATGCTTAGCCGCTAGCCCATCACTGGTGCTGGCAGAAGAAGAAAATACGCTACGTGAATTTTTATCTGACCCGCAGCGTGTTGGCTCGCTAACAGGCACCATTATTGGGGGCGCACTAACAGCTCATCCAGCCGGTGCCGCAGCCGGAACACTGCTAGGTTTTTTCGTGGGTAAACAGTCCATGTTTGAAACCGCAGAACAAAAACAAACCAAACAAAGCCGCTACGCTGCTGCGAGCATTGTTCCAATTTCTGAGACTAGCGAAGAACAACAAACACTCACCTTTAACGATACAACCGAGCCTGATATCACGACACTCGCTGCGCAGCAATCTATGGAACCAAGAATGTTAGATCCACAATCCCCAATAGAACAAAGAACATTAGTGTCGCAATCACCTTCACAAGCCATCTTGTTGGGCGCGTACATAGAAGATACGCCGGCAACACAAGCTCAAGCCATCGACACCCAAACGCAAGAAGTGACTGGTCTCAGTTTTTACGACGCCGACACACCACTGGATGATAACGAAGAGTATTTCACACCCGAACCTATAGAAAATACCCCGCCAGAACAACTAGCCGCACATTGCTATAGCGGACAACGCACGAACATTAGCGCTCGTGAACACGCCATGTGTTATTACTATTCAGGCTAATCTGCGTTGACCGTAGAAGTCTGACTCAATAACTCACTGTCAGCGTATAGGTACCGGTATAAACGCCATTTTCATACGGGTTTGATGTCAACTCAGTAGTTAACGTCGCCCCCACTAAAATATCCAAATTACCCGATGCATCGGTCCGCCCTGAACCTGCCGGTGAGGTAATAAAACTCCCAGCAATAAATCGAGCAACCCCGCCTGGTGTAACATGGGTTAGAAAAATATTGCCTGGTTCAGGTGTAATCGTCACACCATAGTAGGGTGCCGCCCCTGATACACGAATACTGGCCGCAGCAGCTCCGCCCAAAAAAGTCATTTTGGCGTTACCTGCATTTGTGATATCCACCGTACTATTGGTATGTAGCGTCATCGTTGCCTGGGCACCAGGATCACTATAGGCCGACAAACTACCAAAGCTTAGGGCTTGATTCTGAACTAAGTTAATGGCTGATTGAGCTTGGGCTGAAATATCAACCAAGTCATGATGGATAATATAAGCCGTATCCGGCGCCGACCAGTAACGCACCCGCATTTGAGCCGTACCACTATAAGGCGCATCGACATACATAGTGCCACTTCCGCTGGTTTTTAAAGTCGCGCCGACCGGCACAACAGCCTCACCTAAGGCATCTGATACAACCACCGGATTAACATAATCCGTTACCAATAAAAATTCTGGCAAACCAAAACCACCTGCACTTAAATTGACATCATCCCACTGCAGCTCCAAAGGCATATGCGGAGGAAACCCCGTTAACCGATATTCACCCTTAACAATTCCCCCGAGAGGAATCACGTCAGCCGTGAAAGAAACGCTACCAAACTCATTAACACTTAAGGTCGAAACACTGCCATTCGCCTTAACCGCTAACACACCAAAATCAAGCGGCACGTCAACGGTAACGGAGGGAGCGGCAACTAGCGGCATCGACACCCCTAAAGACATTAATGAGATCAGAAAGACGGTCACTCGATATGACGAAAGACCACCTTGGCCGATTAATCCATTAAAATTCCTATTCCCCACCATTACTCCCATCCCAAAGAAACAACCCCACCTAGCTTACAAGCATTTGCATGCAAAACAAAAAAATACACGCCTCACAACGACAAACGGCAGGAGCCCCGAAGGCCCCTGCCGCTATCCACAATAAAACGATGTTAGGTTTTATTAATAAGTCGCTGTCACAGTAAATGTACCGGTGTACGCAGCCGGCTGGTAAGTATCACGATCACCCGCACCTGCACTATTTAAATCGGTCACCACCGTTGCACCAATATTAAAGCCCACATCCGTCGCACCAAAATCAGGTGTTAAGGTACAAACATTAGAGTCATCAGTTATATCAGCACAATCAGCAGCAGCAGTACCCGCAGTAACAGCACCCACGGTAAAATTCACCAGCTGAAAACGTGCTACCGCAGGGTCAGCTGCAGCAACTTCAACTTGGTCAGTCGTCGCTTTAATCGCTGCAATTGAGCCTGCAACAGCGCCCGTAGCCTCCAGCGGTGTGGCATTCGCTACCTCAGCATCAGGCAAGGTCACCGTAAACGCAGTATTGGTACCCACAGCCACACTGGCTTGTGCCGCAGCTTGACCACCCAGGCCTAATAAGGTCAATGTGGCCGAGCCAGACGACGAACCCATCGTGCCATCAGGTGCCAATGTAATATAACGATAAGCAGCGGTACTTGCCGTAGTCGCAAAAATAGTACCCAAATTCATATCTGCCACACTGGTCACAATCAATGCATTTTGTACCGTTGCTGTGGCTGTAAAATCAACCGCCAACGCCGAAGTACTCATTGCCGCAGACAACAACGCAGCAACGCCTAAACCAGCAACCTTTTTAGTAGAAATAGTTTGTTTAATCATTATGAATAACTCCAGGTCTTTCCTTGTATTTAGCAGATATCCACACTAGTGAATTTACCGCTCCCACTGAACTTATCGCCCTACAGAAAAAAACCTTTAGTCTCAATACAAAAAAAGTTCACATTCAATTAAAACAAGGTAACAAAGGCTTTCAAACTAGCGAACTTGGAACACTTGTTGATCCCAGACGATGCCTTTAAATTCATCCTTGCCCTCATAGACCACCCGCAACCAAGCGCCTGCCGGAATTTTCTGATCACGTAAACTCAGCAACACTCGACGCTGATCAACATCAGCAAATACACTCACATTATCGGAGATGCCTATGCGCTCAACAGGCGACTCCGCAGTCAACTGCATTTCAACCAACACACGACCAAAACTCCCCACCAAACCCGAACGCTGCAAGGTCACCGCTAATTGAGATGCTTGACCTGGTTTGGTGGATAACACAGGTTCAACTGCCGTGATTTTTACCACAGGCGCTTGCTCTACCTTATTTTTAACAACAACGGGAATCGCCATCGACAACTGCATATTCAAGGTCAAGCTCATGCCGTCATCCCCTTCAACTTTTTGCACACTCATCGGTTCAGAAAGTTCTGGTACCACGCTGAAGAGCAGATGCGAACGATATTCGCCAGCAGCCATATTCGCAGCAGGACGAAAATGCACACGCACACTCTGATTCCCCCGGGCAGGCACGGTTATTTGGCGGGGTGACAATCGTAAATAAGGACTCGCAGGCAAATGTTTAACCTGCTCACCTTGCTTATACTTTTTATATACACCATCAACGGACAGACTTTGCTCTACCCATTCCAAACGATAAGTTCTAGGTCCATTACTCGGATTACGCAAGGTCACCATGGCCGACGTTGTATCATCATCCAAATGCACACGCAGCGGGCTAACCAGCATATCTGCCTGAACAGAGGTAACACCCAACATCAGCACCATTAATGACATAACGAACTGAACCGCTAGCGCACGCCCACACCGAACCAACACATTACCCTGCATGTTTTCCCCCTTCACAAATTTCATAGCCAAACAAAGTCATCACCAAGCCCGCACACGTAACCCTAGGGCCGAACTAGGCATCGTCCCCGTGCCTTTATACACAGCAACCACCGAATCAGGGAACACTTTAACAATATCAACGGGGCCTAAATGGCTATCAAGCTCGCCTCGACGACGAAATAGCTGCAAGCTATCCCCAGGCCGTAGCATTGACGCACCTGTCGCCCGAACATAAAGCGTATTACCTGACACCCGAGACACGCGCTCCATTAAAGGAATACATGCCAGCCAATCAACCGTCTCTTGTGCCTGCGAAACTAACAAACCCTCCATCGCCCGCCCAAGCGGTGTATTAAAAAATGCCCCCATCATCACCGGTTGCCGTTTCGGGTTGACCACACCATGCTCAAAGCCACGCGCAAAAGCGCCATAGGTGAAGCGAGCCATTCGGGTTCCAGAATACCCGTCGAAAACAAAAACCTCAGTATCAATATCACGCCGCATAATGGGCAACGGCACTGAATACTCACCAATACCAAATTGCTTGCGATTCACATGCAGATTATTAAAGTTAACCACCACCAAAAACTGAACATTTAACTTAGTAGCGAGTTCAATCACCCACTCGCGCTGGCCCTCACCTATATATAGATGAACATCACTGGCATCGACTGCCAACAAGCGACCGCTCTCGCTATACGCCTTTTGCAAACTCTCCGACCACGCCACCTCCAAGCCTAATAAATCTTGAGCCGATTGGGGATGACTAATTCCCGCAGCCAATACCGCCACTTTCTTACGAAAAGTGAAAGCCACGTTCTGCTCGGGCGAACACATCTCGATCATTGGCACTGGTGCTGGTACTGGCTCAGGAGCAGCTTCGATCTCTGCGACCGCCTCAGCGCCAGCCTCAGCAGCTAATACCTCCTCCGGTATCGACTCGGTGCTTGCACAGCTGCTCACCAATATAAGCACCGCACAACAAAAGGCCATCTTAGCTATTAATGTTTGCATCACTATCCTAGGTTATTAGCCTGGCAAAATAATCTATCCCGTCACAAATATGACGTTTACCTAGTGCAATGCAAAAACCATACACATTTTCGCAAGACAATTAAGTTTTCTTATTAAAATTAGTTAAGTCATTGATAAGACGTAGTCAACAACTGGACTATTAAAGAATAAACAAGAGCACGCCGCTCAAGTACTAGCAGTCCTGTTAAAGGCACCTTGAACCGAAAGGCTCAACACGCAAAGTTACCGACCTAAGGGTGGCATCATCAGCTAAACACCTAAGGCAGCGGAACCATCAGGGCACGTAGAGCAGAAACAATCCATTATTGTTCTGTCACCCTCCTACAGACTGCCCGGCACACTCAACAAGGGCTGACTTATGCAGACAACACACCATCCGCTCCTCCGCACCATCAAAACAATCGGCATTGTTCTATTTGTAATTGCTGGCCTGAGTGCCTGCAGCGATAGCCAATACATGGACTCGGTGGATGAAGAGAAACCGACCATTATCAAAGGTCGCGTCTAACCACTTTTCATATATTCTGCGCGGAGCTTTTCAATGAATTCACAACATTCGACCTACCTTGCTCGCCTGCTTGTTAGCCTTGGTTTATCACTCACCCTGGTTGGTCCCGCTGTCGCCTTAGAACAATTTATTTACAGCTACAATAGCCAAGGCCTTTTGCTTAGCCCGAGCAATGCCGCCGCGCAATGCCCTAACCCAGAAACAGAACAACTCGCCAACCCGTGCCAAGGCGTGGCCGTCAACGAACAAGGCGAGTACGAACTCGCACTGCCACCATCCACCATTAATGACAGCGAGACACTGGTCATTTTGGCCATTCGTTACAGCACCACGGAGAGCGGCTACCAAGAATTGAGTCGCGTTCGTCGCATAGAGCATGTGTTAAGCGGTCAAGAAAATGCAGGTATCGACGTCAATAAATTGTCTGAAGCCACCGTCCAAGCCATCGAAGAACATCATGAGATCAACCTTGGCCAAGATCGCACCGAAGGCAGTGATGCCATTCCCAATGTTGATGCCGACACGCTCAATCAAACAATGCATAACGGCCGCGATGACAATGATTTTAATGAAAACAATGATGAAGAAAAATTCGACTACGTCCTGAAAAAACAACACACCGACGAGCTTACACCAGACGAGTTAGCTAGCCTTAAAGATCTCGCAACACTCACCATAGACAAGCTAGACGACCCCACCACCCTGCGCTCCATTGAGAAAAATGTCGAACAAGCCCTCATCAACCCAGCGCTATTGCCTGAAATGCTCGAGCGAGTCTTAACCCAACAAATACAACTACTCAACACCCCCGACACTGAGCCACTGTTATTTTTGGATGCTGACCGTTATTCCGTCCACATCGATAGCAGCATAAATTTAGACACCCGCCGCAGCCTGCGAGCGGATCGTTTTTTCGGTTATACCTGGCTCGGCGTCGACAGCGACACCAGCACCGCTAGCTTTACTCGCAGCGCAGCCGGTGCCTACCTAGTGTGTGTGACAGGTGAAATTGGCGATGGCAATGAAGGCAGTAGCGATTGCGTGCGTCTGCATGTCAAAAGCGACGCCTACCCTGTGATTCACGCCGCCCACCTCAACGTACCACTGGCCGAAGCCGTGCAACTTTCTGCCTTTTTAAGTGTTGGCGCTGACACCTACGCCTGGAGCGGCGACGGTAGCTTTAGCGATAGCAGCACCATGAATACCACCTGGACCGCCCCCAACACAGAGGGCACCTACAGCGTCACCCTCACCATCAACGGATCAGACAGCCAAACCATATTAATCAACGTCTACCAAGTAATTCCCTTGGCCGACGCAACATCCAGCGCGACGCACGTTTATTTAGATGAAAACAACGCAGCCGTCAGCTTCACCTCCTCCAGCATCTCATCCGATGGCAGCGCAGTGGACAGCCTGCTGTGGCAAGTCGTCGAGCAACCACTCGACGCCACGCCAACACTCTCATCAAGCAACGGTGTTGAATCACTTTTTAATACTGATGTGGAAGGAGTCTACATCGTCAGCCTAACCGCCACCAAAGGCAGTCACTCTGCCGTTGATGAGATTGTCGTCAATGTACACAAACGCGGTGCTCCGGTAGCCGATGCTGGCCCTGACCTCATTGGCTTTAAAAATCAACTCATCGCCCTCGATGGGCGCAACAGTTACGACCCTGACAATGCCCCGCTTAGCCATGACTGGAGCAGTGTTGACGGCCTTATTCAAAATACCGACCAAGCCCGCGCCAGTTTTAGCTCAGTCAACTTAGGCAGTTTTAGCGCTAGCCTGACGGTTAACAATGGCGCGCTTAGCAGCAGTGACGAAACACTCATAGACATCCGTAATCGCCTACCCTTGGCTGGCGATGACGTTTATAAAACCCAGCTGGGCGACATGCTCAGCGCTCAGCTTCACGCCTTTGATAGCGATGGCGATACACTGAGCTACACGTTACTGACCGAGCCAATGAACGGCGGCGTGACCATTGATGAACTCAGCGGTAATTTTGTCTACATTCCTGGCGGCCAAAAGGGCTGTAAATTTCACCCTTACGCCAAACCTTTTCGCAACAATATTGGCGGCAACGATGTGCCCGTCATCAAGCTCTGCGCCGATAAATACGTGGTTGGCCAAAACGAGCTGGTCACGCTCACCACCTCCAACAGCATCGCCGCCACCAAGCTCCAGGGATTTGAATGGACTGGCGTAAGCAGCACAGAAACTAACGCCACCTTTAGCAGTGCCGAACTCGGCGTACACGAAATATGCGTTAACGGCCTGATTGGCAACAGCAAAAACACCAGCACAGCCTGTGTTGAAATCACCGTCAAACAAGGTGTCACTGCCTCAGACAACCCTTTTTCGGTTGAACAAGGTTTTATTGATGGCTTTACCTATCAAGTCAACGACGGCACGGGCAACTCCAACATCGCCACCGTGGTACTCAGCATGGATTGGCAAAATACGGCTCCCATCGCCGCAGATCTCGCCACCAGCACGGATGAAGACAGCGCCGTCAGCGGCAACCTAAGCGCTAGTGATATTGACGGCCAACTCATCACCTTCGCGCTGGCCGAACAAGGCAGCCTAGGCACGCTGGTGATTGATGACGGCGCAAGCGGCGCGTTCACCTACACCCCCAATGACAATGCCCACGGCACCGACAGCGTGACCTTTACCACCTACGACGGTCATGACTATTCAGCCCCCGCTACCGTGACCATCGTAATCAACCCCATCAATGACGCCCCCATCGCCGCTGATGCACTCCATATCATGCAAGAAGACAGTGTCTATGAAGGTTTATTATCAATGAGCGATGCCGAAAATGATGCGCTCACCGTCACCCTGCTGAGCAGCTCAGCAGGCAGTAATATCGTACTCACCGATGCCAGCACTGGAGCCTTTAGTGTCAGCCCTGGGGCCAATGTCCGCGGCCACGCCAACCTCACCTACCAAGTTAGTGATGGCCTGCTCGACTCCAACATCGCCACCGTCACCATCCAAATTAACAACGTCAATGATCGACCCACCGCTATTGATAGCAACACCGTCACCACCCCCGAAGATCAAAGCGTTAACGGCATGTTGCTGGGCGAAGATATCGACGGCGATGCACTCACTTATCGCATCAAGCAAAATGGTCTGCTTGGTCAAATGGTGATTACCGATGCCAGCAGCGGAGCTTACACCTACACTCCCACAGCCAATGCCAACGGTACGGATCGCATCGATTTTATCGTCAACGATGGCCAATTAGACTCCGCCATTGGCATCACCCACATCACCATTACCCCCGTTAATGATGCGGCGACCACACAAGATCTCAGCATCACTATCAATGAAGACAGCAGCGGCAGTGGTCATTTATTGGGCCAAGATATCGATGAAGACGTACTGTTCTACAGCGTGCTCAACAACGGCACACTCGGCCAACTAAGCATTACAAACACCACCACTGGGGCCTTTAATTACACCCCCATGACCAATGCCTTTGGCACCGACACCGTCACTTACCAAGCCTTCGACGGGACGCTATATTCCAACACCAGCAGCGTAACTATTACCATCAACCCGATGGATGATGCTCCGGTCGCCAACGATGCCGCCATTCGTATCAACAACATTCAAGCCTTTACCGGCCAACTCGACGCCTTTGATGTCGATAACGACCCACTGACCTACAGCATCGTCAGTCAACCCAGCTTAGGTTATGCTCACATTACCAATCTGAACCAAGGCAACTTTAGCTACCTTGCCCAAGCACTCGCCGTGGGCCAAGACAGTTTTAGCTACCGTGTTCATGACGGTAATAATTACTCCAACACTGCCACCGTCAGCGTTGACATCAGCAGTGGCAACGAGCCACCACTCGCCAACGACCTGGCCATCATCGCCTTTGAAGGCGTGCCGTATGAGGGCATAGTCAGCGGTAGTGATCCAGAGGGTGACCCGCTCAGCTTCGCCCTCAAGGCCGATGCCCGACTCGGCAGTGCCCAATTACTCGACGCCAACACTGGCCACTTTCGCTACACCCCGCGGCGTGAATCAAACGGCGAAGATTTTTTTACCTTCGTCAGCCATGACGGCATCCAAGACTCTGCCAGCGCCACCGTCTCAGCCCAAATCGTCACCTGCAGCGGTCCCACCGCCACGGGCCATGACAGCGATGGCGACGGTTATGCCGACATTATCGAGCTTGCCTATGACACCGCCATTAATGATCCCCTGGCCACACCCGAAGGCATGAATCCCGTCAGCTTGGGCATCGATTTCAGCAATGATGACGACAGCGACGGTTTTGCCGATTACGCCGAACTATGGCTAGGCAGCAACTCACGCGACATCGACTCCGTGCCAACCACCTCACTCAACAAACAACTGCCCGCTTGCATTAGCGGCAATCAAGATCAGCATAGCCCCGCGCTCTTAGCCTTTAATATTTTGACACCCGCCATCACCATCACCGATGGTCGCGATGTCGCCAGTTTTGCCCTCAGCTTGGCGGATAATATGAGCGGTTTCCAAACCGTTGAACTTACCCTAAGCAGCCCTAGCGGCGGCCAAAGCATTCGAGCAGAACGCAGCATCACACCCGCAGCCTTGGTTGCCAACATAAGCTTTAGCAGCCACCAGTTTGGCCTCTATGCCGAACAAGGTATTTGGACTGTGAGCACACTCAAACTCATCGATCAGGCTGGCAATATCGCCACCCTCAACGGTGCAGATTTAGCTCAACGAAAACTACCAACAAACGTCACCGTCACCAACCCCAATATGGACCCCTTCGCCGCCGACTTAACTGATTTTAGCGTGCTGACTACACCGATTGATGTCGCCTCCGGCAGCGCCTTTGCTCGCTTTTTTGCCGCCGCCAGCGATGCCTCAGACAATGGCTACAGCGTTACAGGTATACGCTACATTAGCGCCACCTTAACCAGCCCAGACGGCAGCACCCATCAATGGGGCGAGATAACAAACAACAGTTTTCCCGCCACGCTCAATGGTGACATAAGCACCAACGTATTTAGCCGCTACGCGCCAGCGGGCATGTGGTTAGTCTCAAAAGTGGAAGTCACAGACAAGGCCGGCAATAGCCGAATTTACGACACGGCTGCGCTGCAAGCGGCAGGCTTTGATTACCAAGTGGAAGTCATCAACAGCAATATCGATACCGCGCCACCCATACTGACTGATTTTGATATTTTAACCCCACTGCTTTATCCCGAAACAGGCCATGCCAAGGCCGGTTACAACATCCAGGCCAGCGATGATAAATCGGGTCTGCGCTCCGTCGAAGTCGTGCTTGGCCCAGGACTAGATCGGCTAGACTTGGCCGTAAAATTCACCACCGCCGAAGCCCCACTGAGCATTCATCAAGATCTGTTCACCGAAGCCTTGAGTCGCATCAGTGTCTGCGGTCTATGGACGGTAAAAGAAGTCATCCTCAGCGACAACGCGGGCAACCAAGCCAACTACCTCACTGAAGATCTGGCCGCCGCTGGTTACATTGATCTAGGCAAAGAAATCATCGTCGCCTACTCCGGTGGCTGTCGCCTGAACTATCCACCTATCGTCACCGATGCCTACATCGAAACCGATGAAGACACCGCTGTCGACGGTGTATTAAACGCCACCGATCGAGAAAATGACCCACTGACCTTTTTCATCGATCAGCGACCACAGTTTGGTAGCGTTACCCTCACCGATGCCAGCACCGGAGCCTACACCTACAGCCCAGGCCTAAATTACAATGGCGTCGACAGTTTCACCTTTGGCGCAGACGATGGCTATCAAGAATCCAACATCGCCACTGTGCGCATTAACGTATTGGCGGTGAATGACCCGCCCAGCGTCGAAGACATGGACATCGAAACACTAATGAACCAACGCTTTATTGGAGCCGTCACCGCCTCCGATGTTGATGGTGATCCGCTGACCTATCGCGTCCATGTCGACGGCAATTTGGGCAGTGCCAGCTTTGTCTCCGCTGACATCAACACCTTTAGCTATCAGCCCACGCTCGATGCCATCGGACTCGACAGCCTACAAGTGATTGTTAACGACGGCACCATGGATTCAGAGCCCGGCACCGTTACGGTGAAAATCAGACCGGATATGGCCTTGCTGCAATTTGATGTCGTCACACCACAAATTGTCGCGAGTGAAGCCTTTGTTACCATCGCCGCCGATGTCACACTGACCAAACAAGCCAGCTTACTGAGCCAAATACGCGCCACACTGATCGGCCCATCGGGTCAAACAATCGATCTAGCCACCAGCGTCAGTAACAGCAGCGTTTACCCTATTCGTCTGACCAGCTTGGTCGATACCAGCCTCAACCCCATCGAGTTGGGCACCTGGACCTTTATCAACTTAAAAGCGCAAGAGATCGGTAAATTTACCGTGGCCATTAGCGATGATTTAGGCGCCGCAGGCTTTGACCCCGATGTTGAAGCGCTAGAGAACCTCTCCCCCGTCTGCGAGAGCCAAACCCTGGATGCACGCGTCGGCATTGCGCTAGACACTCAGCTCCAATGCAGCGACCCCGACGGCCAGGCACTCAGTTATCGCCTAATCGAGACAGGCAGCTTAGGCACTAGCAGCATTAACAATCCCTGTGCTTGTTTTAACTTTTTGCCCAGCCTCGATGGCCAAGACACCATTACCTTTGTCGCCAATGATGGCTTTAGCGACTCGGCCCCTGCCACACTAACCATCAACATCGTGCCCGCCAACGATGCCCCTGAAGCCGCCAATGGTGCCACCAACACCAGCAATAACACCATCATCAGCGATGGCCAGTTAGTCGGCCACGACAGCAACGGTGATGCACTAACTTATAGTTTGGTTAGCGGCGCTAGCCTGGGTACGGTGCAAATCACCGACGCCAACAGCGGCAGCTTTATCTACATACCCAATGCCAACACCGTGGGCACCGACCGCTTTACCTTCAAGGTCAATGATGGCACTTACGATTCCAACATCGCCACCTTCAGCATTCACATTGACGTACCACAAGCGATGAATGACAGCCTCACCGTCTACCAAAATGTGGCTTATGGCGGCCAGCTACGGGCTGAAGACCCTAACAACGACCAACTCGCCTACGCGCTTAGCGCACCGCCTCAGCACGGCCAGATCGAGTTAGATAGCAGCACCGGGGCCTTTGTTTACACCCCTGAGCAGGATTACTTTGGCACCGATAGCCTGAGCTTTTACGTCACCGCTGGCGCGGACAAATCCAACACCGCCATCGTCAGCATCGCCGTACTTAATCAAGCACAAGCCTGTCAGTTTGATGATAACCATCCAGGCTTTGATGCTGATAAAGACGGCTATGCCGATGTACTTGAGCTGGCCTTTGGCACCGACCCTAGCAGCGCTAACACCACACCTGCCGGTTTAAACGCCATTGATCTTGGCATCGATTTTAGCCTCGACACCGATGCCGATCATTTTGCCGATTACATCGAAGTGTGGCTCGACACCAATGCCCATGACCAAAACTCTGTGCCTAACGCATCAACCCTATGGGGCCCGCCACTGTGCTTTGATCCAAACTCCGACGGCATTAAACCGCGTCTATTGGGCTTTAAACTAGAAACGCCCGTGGTCAACGTTGCCAATGGCGATGGCATCGCCCGCTTTAACCTAAGCTTGGCCGACAACGCCTCCGGCCTGCGTCGTGTACGCATTGATCTCACCAGTCCGAGTGGGGCTTTTGTCACCGCATCAAGCAGCTTTAATAACCACCCGCTGATTGATGGCGTTGAGCTGAGCAGCGATATTTTCAGCCCCTTTGCCGAAGCAGGCACTTGGCTGATAAATACCGTCACTATCTATGATGAAGCGGGCAACAAACGCAGCATCGACAACGAGGAATTGGGCTTAGCCGGCTTTGCTAATGAGCTACAAATCACCAACCTCAATAGTGATGCGACAACGCCAACGCTAAACAGCTTTGCCATCACCACACCCACAGTAGATGCCATTACCGGCAACGCCGTGGTGAGCTATCAAGTCAGCGCCACTGACAATGGCGCAGGCATTGCCATGATTCAAGTCACCATGACCAGCCCCGGCGGTGTCGATGTCGAAGCCGTGAGCACCTTCCCGACTTATCCATCCCTGGTCGATGCGCAAATTAGCAGTGCCACACTCAGCCCTTATTTAGAAGACAGCCTGTGGATGATCACCACCGTACTGATTACCGATGCGGCCGGCAATAGCGCCGAATATGGTGATCAACTCAGCCTCATGGGCTTTGGCAACGTGGTCGACATCAACAACACCGCAGGCGATGGCCAGGCACCAATACTCGACAGCTTTAGCGTACTGACCAGCAGCGTCGCGCCTGCCTCCGGCAACGCTGCCATGAGCTTTGCCGTCACCGCCACCGATTTAGGCACTGCCGGCATAGAAAAAGTACGTATTGATATCGAAGGCCCCAACGGCCAATACCTCAGCGCCTGGACCTTCTATTTCACTGCGACCAAACTGCACATCAACACCCAAGTCGACACCGCCCAACTCAGCAACTTGCTGCAAGAGGGTCAATGGCACGTAACGGGCGTTGAACTGTTTGACCAGGCCGGTAATAGCCGCTTCACCAGCGGTGCGTTATTAGAGGCTGTAGGGTTGGATACCGTGGTGAATGTGGTCTACTAAACAGCCAGTTAATGTGAGTTGGGTTGAACGCTTTTTGTGAAACCCAACATCAACGGCCTGAGTCAGTGGCCTTGTTTTATCACAGCCAGCAGGGGCAGAGACCAGCATTAATTTAGGCTTAAAATAAATGCGACGCCCTCCAATCACTAATTTCAAACTATTATTGAGTATGCGACATAACATAAACCGCGAACGATGAATTTCCCACGGATAAATATATTCATCGAAAAATTAATGCTCTCTTATTTCGCCTCACCATTTATCCGACAATCTCTCCAAAAATAAGCCTTAATTCCTGACTAATGTCACAAAATAACGGCTTTTTCTGTCTCAATAGAACGTTTCATAACCCGAAGCAAGAGCGATCATTCAGACAAGTTTTACCTACCGATTCATCACCCACTAAATTCACCAGCACGGTGTCGCTTATGTTAAAGTCGATATTCAAAAACATTTAAAATTACTGATAGTATTTGGTGGTCAATACAAGACCTTTCATATAGCAAGGCAGTTAGATGGTATTTCATTTAAGTTCTCTTAATAAGGTATGCCGCAAACCCACGTACGCTACCTTATCCATTGCTCTTACAGCTTCAGTAATGGCTTTACCCTGCTTCGCCCAGAGCCAAGTCGGGCAATTGATTGAGTTAGAGTTCGAAGCTTTATTGGATATTGAAGTCACCTCCGTTGCCAAAAAGACTCAAAAATACTCTGATGCGGCAGCGGCTGTGTACGTCATCACCGAGAAAGTCATCCGTCGCTCAGGGGTTACGTCTATCCCGGAAGCCCTGCGGCTCGCACCAGGCGTGCAGGTCGCACGCATTGATGCTAGTAAATGGGCTATTAGCATTCGAGGGTTTAATAATCGGTTTTCAAACAAACTACTCGTCATGATTGATGGCCGCAGTGTCTATACGCCACTTTTTGCCGGCGTATATTGGGATACCCAAGATACGCTGATCGCCGATATTGAGCGCATCGAAGTTATCCGTGGCCCAGGTGGCACATTATGGGGAGCCAATGCAGTTAATGGCGTTATCAACGTTATCACCAAACATGCCAAGCAAAGCTCAGGGGAGCTGATTCAGGCACAAGTAGGCAGTCACGAAAACAGCGTTTCGCTGCGTTATGGCACAACATTAGGCCAATCTGCTTGGTTTCGCGCTTACGCTAAGGGAATAGATAATAGCGCTTTTGAAACCCGTGAGGGTGACAATGCCAATGACGCTTGGCGCATTCAACGCGGGGGCTTTCGTGCAGACTGGTATGCCTCCGAGCGGGATGAATTGACCCTTCAAGGTGATGTCTATACTGGCAGCAGCGATTTAACCACCATCAGCAGCCAATTAACGCCGCCATATTCTCTTCAATATGGCGACACTGTCGACGTAAAAGGAAGCAACTTATTAGGCCGCTGGACCCACAAAAATCACGCTGACTCCTTTCTGACTCTACAGGCCTATTTCGATAGTGCAGAGCGAAACGAAAGTAACCTCAAGCAAAAAATTGACACTTTTGACCTCGATTTTTATCACCATCTAAAACTTCACTCTCATCATGAAATAGCTTGGGGCCTAGGCTATCGTCATATCGAAGATGAGATTGGCAACTCATACACAGTTTCATTCACGCCAGCCAAGAGAAACACAAAACTTATCAGCGGCTTTGTCCAAGATGAAATTACACTAAAAGACGACCTTTACCTTACCATCGGCACCAAATACGAGTACAACGACTACACAGGAAGCGAACATCAACCCAGCATTCGTCTTGCTTGGTTAGCGAATCAACAACACACTTTTTGGACGTCACTTTCACGAGCCGTGCGAACACCATCTCGATCACACAGTGATATTCAGATCAACCTAACAACCATTCCTGGTGATGTGCCCACAGTCATTGCATTAGAAGGCAATACTGCCTTCGAGTCGGAAAAGTTGCTGGCCGTTGAATTCGGTCACCGTACTCAACTATCAGAGGCTTTGTCTGTAGACACCGCCGTGTTCTATAACCAATACGACTCACTAATAACAGTCGAATCAAAGACACCTAGATTTGAAGTAACGCCTAGTCCAGCTCACTTGGTGATTCCCTCCTCTACCAGCAATCTAATGTCTGCTGACACTTACGGACTTGAGCTCGCAAGCCAATGGAATCCTACTGCCAACTGGCGCATGGAAGGTAGTTATTCGCTGCTCAAGATCAATGCCTCACCAGATATGATGTCCACTGACCGCTCAACTAAATACGAACTAGAACTAGGGGTGCCTCATCATCAACTTCAATTACACTCATACTTAAATCTAAACTCCGCATGGCAAGCAGACGCATCGCTTTACTCTATGAGTGAAATTAAATATCAATCTATTCCTAGTTATGTCCGTATAGATCTTCGTCTAGCCTGGAAACCATATAAGAACATAGAACTGAGCTTCGCTATCCTCAACCTACAAGATAAGCAACACACAGAACACGTTACTGACGACTTGATCGAATCAGATATTCCTCGAATAGCCTATACCTCCTTTACTTGGCGAGCTAAATAGTCACAGGTATTTGGCACATGAATAAACTCAGATCGACAGTGGATAGATCGGTACTAATTATTGCATGGCTGGTAATATGTACCCTACCGGTGAATATCATGGCCAAACCACCGTTAGATGAGTACGTGGTTAAAACCGCATTTATCTTTAATTTTGCCAAATATATAAAATGGCCCAAAACAAGCTTTGCTGATTCATCGTCGCCACTCTTGATTTGCGTAACCGACCCAGATCCGTTTGGTGCTGTACTTGATGAACTCAACCAAAAGTTAATCTCCGATCATCCCGTTGAAATAAATCGTTTAACAACACCCCACGCTCAGGGTTGCCATATCGTATTCTCTGCAACTGAAAACATTCATGAGATGAGTACATTATTTTCATCGACCAAGGGACAACCAATACTGACTATCGGAGATGCCATAGGTTTTTCCGAACTTGGGGGAATGATCAATTTTTATAAGGAAGATGAAAAACTACGATTTGAAATTAATGCCAGCGCCATTAAAGATTCTGGACTAGAAATCAATGCCCGCTTATTGCAAGTAGCAAGAATAGTGACCCCAAAAAAGGGCAACAGCAAATGAGACAATTTATTCGTGATCTATCCATTCAATGGAAAATAATAGTGATTATCATGCTGGCAAGCAGCGTGGCAATCATCGGAGCGGCAACGGCATTTATTATCAATGAAGAAAATTCGTACAGAAAATTCATAATCGAAGACACCTCGGTTTTAGCAGATATAATGAGCAACAATGTATCCACAGCACTCACCTTTGGCGATGAAGCTTTTGCCAGCGAAGCATTATCCGAACTACGTGCTAAACCCGACATCCATATCGCGGCAATCTACGACGAATCGGGCGGGCTCTTTGCTCATTACGCACGCGGGCGAAACCTCCCCCCCTCTTCCAAACTGCCAAGCCAGCTAAATGTCGGTCAAACACAACATTTTTTCAGTGAAGGCCGACTTGAATATTCAAAACCCATTAATCTCATGAATGAACGGATTGGGTATTTATACATATCCACTAGCTTGGATACAATGTACCAACGCCTAACAGACTTTATTTATATAGTCATAACGGTACTCATTTTTTCCCAATTAATCACCCTGATTTTATCATTTTTCTTACAGCGCCTAATTTCTAAGCCAATATTGTCTCTAGCCAAAATCGCACAAAACATCTCTCGTCAAGGAGATTACTCCATTCGTGCCAATAAACCTTCGGATGATGAAGTAGGCGTGCTTATTGAAAATTTCAATGCCATGGTAGAAAGAATACAGGAACGGGATCAACGACTGGAAGAAGCACGTAATGTTCTCGAAACTCAGGTCCGTGAACGGACTCAACGACTGCAAATTGTTCTCGATACAGCAGCCGATGGCATAATCACCTTTGATCAGTTCGGTATGATTACAAGCATCAACCAGACCGCTGAAAGAATGTTTGAATACAGTGCCGGTGAGACCACGGACATCAACATAAACACTCTTATTCCCCACGCATTTTCAAAGGAGCACCATTCTATAGAATTACTCTCCCCGATTTCCTATCACCCAGAGATAAGGCGAGAACTCCAGGCTAATCGCTCCGATAAATCGTTGTTCCCCTGTGAACTAGCCATCGGCGAAGCAAATATCAAAAATGAAGCGGTATACACCGCCATTGTGTGTGACATCACTGAGCGTAAAAAAATTGATCGCCTCAAAAACGAGTTTATATCCACCATCAGTCATGAGTTGCGTACACCGCTCACCTCTATTCTTGGTTCCTTACAACTGATAAAAGGCGGTGCGGTGGGAGAGCTGCCTGAACAAGCTAATAAATTAGTCGATATTGCCTGTAAGAATACCGACCGCCTTTTATCACTTATTAACGACATTCTTGATTTTGAGAAAATAAAATCTGACGCAACGTGTTTTGTACAAAAACCAATTGAGATAACCCAGTTTGTAATACAAGCACTGAATGAACATTTAGGTTATGCCAAACAGCACCACGTCCAATATGTTCTCAAACAACGTCTTGAGAACACCTTTGTGTTAGCTGATCAACAAAGATTAATGCAGGCGTTCGCCAACCTACTGTCAAACGCCGCTAAGTTTTCGCCTGCTGGCACTAAAGTAAATATTTCAGTTTGTAGGCAAGAAAATGGATGGATACGTATTTTAGTTAAAGACCACGGCCCAGGCATACCAGAGGATTTCCGCGACAAAATATTTGACCGTTTCACTCAATCAGATGCCTCTGATTCACGCAACAAAGGGGGGACCGGGCTAGGGCTCGCCATAGCAAAAAGTATTGTTAAACGACACAACGGTAATATCGACTTTATTTCCAATAAAGGAGAAGGAACAACCTTTTATATCGAACTACCCGAGTTAAAAGAGTCTGCTCCCTAAAACGCTGGAACGGCTAGAGTGAGACTCATTTCATCGGAGAGTTTAAAAGGATTCATGTGAGGGTTGAGGTTGGGATTTTTTAAGTTGGTCGCTGCCGAGTTTCGGATTCTTTCCGCTTTACGGAGCTTAGCGACGGCACCAAGTGCAAAACTTGCCGCGCCCACACCAAGAGATGCTGTGGCATGACCGATCATCGTCATCATATCATTGCGAATTTGTCGCTATTGCAGTGCCGTTTTTTCGAGCCCGGGATAGTTTTTGATGGCAGCAGCCACGTTTGAGCCACTATTCAGTTGCACGCGTTTACTGCGCCAGTCATCTACTTGAACCTTACTAATGCTATCGTGAGCGTTGATCTTGCAGTTAGCCATTTTAGGCAATAACGTTGAAATTTTTGACATCGGCGACAGCAGTAGCATGATGTGGTTACTTAAATCTTGACCATTCACGCGATCAAGTGCCTTTTCAAGCAGTTTAGTGCCATCCCCATGCCCCCCACTGAACAGGCTTTTGATTATTTTGTGCTTTAATCATGACCTCTTTTAAGCGTTCTGCCGCATAGGCCTGACTCGTTACTTTTTGTTTGGAAGTTCTAAAACGCATGCCTTTTGTGTAGAGCGAAGGCGGATTGTAGAATAGGCTATAGCCTTCATTTTCTAGGTTACCTTGCCATTTTTTATCTTTGTAGGCACCGTCAAGCATCGGAGGAATAGATGGTATCACGAAATAAATACCCATTAAGAAAACGGGGGTCAAAAAATAAACAGAAGCTAACAAGTAATTGATAGATAATGTCTTTTACCTCCCCTTCCACCACACTTCAATAGTTTTGTAACCCGGTAAAATTGCCGCTCGCCAGTTAGGCGAAGCCGCTCGGACGACGGCCAATCAGGCCTTAAGCAAGTCAGTGCCCGAATGGGTCAACGCTCTAACAAAAAAATAAGCCTTGCTGTATTCGCGTTAAGCGCCGCTATATTTCCCAATACCTCTTATTTTTAAACAAACACCACAATCGTTGACGCTAATAACAAGGGACAACATGCTGCGTAAAAATCTCCCCCTGATAACGGCTTGCTGCCTACTCGGCTGCGCTAGCGGACTGGCCTACGCCGCTGATCCATTGTTTGAAGATGATGTTTTTTTTGCTGACGACCTCGCTATTTGGGGTGAGCATGAACAAATCTACAGCGCCACTCGATACGTCAAACGTTTAAAAGAAGCCCCCGCGATTGCCACCGTCATCACCGCCCAACAAATCAAACAGATGGGTGCAAGTACGCTGGGCGACGTGTTAAAGAATGTTCCCGGCCTAAGCATCATCACCACCCGAGCCTACGGCAAGCTCGGGCTGGAAATTCGCGGTGCTAAAAATTCCGAAGGCGACATGGTGTCATTTAATATCGATAACCATCACGTAAATTCTGTCACCTCCGGTTCGGCGGTTTGGTCCTTTGCCAACTACCCCACCGCTCATATTAAACGCATTGAGTTTATACGCGGACCAGGCTCGGCTCTGTATGGTGCCAACGCAGCGGTTGCCGTGGTGAATATCGTGACCCAAGCAGGCGCGCAAATCAACGGCAGCAAAGCTACAATGGCGAGGGCCAGCCATAGCGGCCAGCGTTACAACATCCTCACTGGCTCAGCCCTCGGCAATTGGTCATACAGTGCCATGCTCAACTACCTTGAGCACGACCAAACAGGGATTTATATTGAGCAAGATTTACTGGGCCAATCAGGCACAGCAACGAATGAACTCGAACGAAGCGACATCCTTTTACGCGCTAAAAACGGCAACTTTTCGATAGACCTGTATTACACCGAAGAAGACAAAGGCGACTACATTGGCGGTTACGACACGCTCAACGACAACTCCAACATCAACTTCAAACAACAATACGCCGTACTCACCTACTCCAAAGGCCTAGCCAATGATAGCCACATCAACCTCTCCGCTCAGTATGACCAGTGGAACTATATCGCCACCTATGAACTGTTGCCTGCAGGTGCACACCCGACCTACCCCAATGGCATGCACGGCACCCTTCCCGCAGATACTCGCGCCAGTTTACTAGAAGGCCAATGGGACGCATTCATTGGTGATCAACACACCCTAACCATCGGCCTGAGTCACGAACATAAAGAAAAATACAACATCAGAGCCTGGGCCGATTTTGATCCAGACAACTCTTTTTTACCTTTCCCCAGCGGTCAACTACAAAACATTAGCAACATCGGCGCGTTTGGCCGGGGTGCCAAACGCAAGATATCAACCGCCTATGTGCAAGACCTTATTCAAGCCACGTCCAACCTGGAACTAACCTTAGGCCTACGCTATGACCACTATAATGACCTAGGCGGTGTCACCAACCCCAGAGCTGGCCTCGTCTGGGCCTACAGCCCAAAAACACACTACAAACTCCTATACGGTAGTGCCTTTAAAGCCCCTAATTTCCAAGAACTGTACATCGACAACAACCCTGCCATTATCGGTAACGAAAACTTAAACCCCACCTGGATAAAAACATTAGAAGCCTCGGTGAATCACCAATATACCGACGCAGTAGAAATCACAACCACACTATTTAGCACCCGCATCACCGATGTAATCAACGTTGTCAGTGGCCAATTTAGCAATGCCGGTGCACAAAAAATGTGGGGCCTAGAGCTAGAGCTACGCAACAACCTATCGAATAACAACTATTATTATGCCAACTATTCTTATATCCGCACCCGAGAAAACCTCAACAATAACCGTATCGAAGGCATACCTCACCACAAAGCCAACGCAGGCATAAACTACCGCGTCACACCCCTGATCAACGCCAACACAAGTATTCGCTACATGGGCGAGCGCCCACGCGCCGAGACGGATAACCGCGATGAACTAAAAGCATATATCGTTGCCGACACCAGTATCTTAGTCCACGCAACCAAAAACATAGACATACAACTAACAGCCCACAACCTGACCGATAAAAAACACATCTCAACAGACCCCTCAGCTAAAGTCAGCAAAGACTATCCCCACACAGGCCGCAGTATTGAACTAGGGGTGACGCTTGCTTTTTAAAAGAACATCCCCTGTTTTTATGCCTTACGGATTATACGATGCCTATTCGGCAGTGAACAATCCGTCAACTTTCTCATGACATACCGGACATTTCTTAGCTGCCTATTCGGCAGTGCACTCGAACCGCCTGTTACAACGCCTTCTCCTTCCTTTCTTAGCTGCCTATTCGGCAGTGCACCCGTTGCCGTGAGTGAGGCAACGGATGCAACATTTCTTAGCTGCCTATTCGGCAGTGCACGTTTGTTTTGGACTATTCAGCGCATCCCGATTTTTTCTTAGCTGCCTATTCGGCAGTGCACACTCCGAAGGTGTTCCGCCTTGTTCCCATTTTTTTCTTAGCTGCCTATTCGGCAGTGAACTTGGGCACATCTCTGCTAATGGCGCACTGACTTTTCTTAGCTGCCTATTCGGCAGTGAACTCTGTAGCTAGGAATTTTTTGGCGTCATTAACTTTCTTAGCTGCCTATTCGGCAGTGAACAGTCGTGGCTATTTGATGCCCCGTATCGCAATTTTCTTAGCTGCCTATTCGGCAGTGAACTTTATTAAACTCAAATGATGCTGTTGTTCTTGTTTCTTA